>Ga0118677_10010060_pt1 | contig 14591 bp, 10 predicted proteins | sample AliMusrvi5mmetaG_FD_86154 | JGI IMG/M metagenome (GOLD analysis project Ga0118677, IMG submission 86154) | reverse complement strand
GCGTGAACCCCGATGAAGTGGTAGCCATTGGCGCTGCTGTACAGGCGGGCGTTCTGGCCGGCGAAGTGAAGGACCTGCTGCTGCTTGACGTGACGCCTCTAACACTCGCAATCGAAACGCTGGGCGGCGTTGCGACGCCGATGATTCCGCGCAACACGACGATTCCGACCAAAAAGACGGAGACGTTCTCGACCGCGGCGGACTCACAAACCGAAGTCGAGGTACACGTGCTACAGGGCGAGCGGCCGCTGGCGGCGCAGAACCGGACATTGGGAAAATTCAAGCTGGGCGGCATTATGCCGGCTCCGCGCGGCATTCCGCAGATCGAGGTCACGTTTGACATCGACGCCAACGGAATCCTGAACGTGACGGCCAAGGACAACGCCACCGGCAAGGACACGCGCATCACCATCACGTCCAGTTCCGGCCTGAGCAAGGACGAAGTGGAGCGGATGGCCAAGGACGCCGAAGCGCACTCCGCCGAGGACAAGGAAAAACGCGAGGAGATTGAGGCGCGCAATGCACTGGACGGGCTGGTCTACAACATCGACAAGATGTTGAAAGAGAGCGGCGAAAAGGTCCAGGCTGCCGACAAGACCGAAGTCGAAGAGGTGCTTGCCGAATCGAAGAAGGTTCTGGAAGGCACGCCGACTTCAGCCGAGTTGAAGGCCGCGCACGAGAAGCTGACCCACGCCAGCCACAAGCTGGCCGAGGTTCTCTACAAGGCCACCGCGGATGCCGCAGCGGCTGGGGCAGCGGCCGGCACAGCAGGCGAACCGGCTACCGAAGCCAAGAAGGACGAAGGCGTAATCGACGCCGAGTACGTGGACGTGGAAGACAAGAAGTAGGCACCTGCGGTGCGGCTGGGGCCGCCTGACGGCGGAACAAGTTGGGGTGGGCGACTCAAGCGTCGTCCACCCCAACTTGTAACGTCGCACAATTGTGTCATCCTGAGCGGAGCGCAGCGAAGTCGAAGGGCCTGCAGTTTGCTGGTTGTTCCAAGCGCTTCAGAGTAAGAGGCTACAAATGGGGCAGTTTGATAGAAAGACCGATGCTGCACTGGCACAGTTGAATTTCGAAGCGCTTTCAGAAGTTCCCGGTGGAGAGTTCGTCGAAATCATTGGGGATCTGGTTAAGCTGATTGGTACAGGCGGGCTGTGGGGTCTGACAGGCGGGGCTTCGAACCTCATGCTAAAGGTGCGCAGACTCGCTGGCGCCAGCTACGGAAGCAATCTGATCTACGCAATTTCCGCCGTAAGAGATGATCTGGCGGCCCTTTACCAGAGCAACGAGGAACTTCACGGGCGGATTGAATCTCTCCAAAACGAGCCGAAGTTTGCGGAGGCAATTTCGGCGCTCGCTCTTCGCGCCATGCAGACCTCGGTGAAGGACAGGCTTAGGCGGCTTGCCCGAATCGTCGTCAATGGCGTCAAAGAAGGCGACCTCGAACCTGAGGGGCTTGACGATATGATGCGGGCCGCTGCGGAACTAAAAGATACGGACATTGTGCTTCTAGGTGAGATTTACGATTCTCAAAAGTCATTGATGAAACAACCGAGGTTGAGTACAACTAGTTGGTTTGGGCAGATTCAAACACTATGGAACGAATTTGTTGATTCTGGGACACTGGATGGTTCGAAGCATCTTGTATATCGCAGCTCATTCTCTCGCCTGGAATCGCATGGGCTGATTCAAAAGTTTCGTGAAATCAGTACAGCCGCTGTTGGGCTTGAGCCTTATACGCTCTTGGAAGAGGGACTGAAGTTCTACGAGCGCTTACAGGAGATCGCAGTCCCACAATGAACCGAAGGTCAGCATCATGAGCAAGGTTGGAGCAAGCATGATTCGCGGTCTCAAGCAGGCGGTAGCTTATGCCGATGGTACGGCGGACAAGGGCCAGTATCGAGTCCACATTTTTCCGAGCCGCGTTTCGATACCACGCAAGGCAGGAAAGCTGATGCCGCCGCTTCATCCGGGGGAGTTTTTGCGTGAGGATTTTCTTATCCCGCTTCGGATGACGGCGAAGATGCTGGCTGCCGAAATCAAGGTGCCGGAACGGCGCGTGGTTGCTATCGTAATGGAGAGACGGGAACTCGACGCGGATTTGTGCCTCCGTTTGGCGCGCTTCTTTCGCATGTCGCCGGAATTCTGGATGAATATGCAGAAAGACTACGAATTGGAGACGGCGAGGTCAGGTTGGCGAGGGATTTGCAAGCAGGTCCCTATGCATCCCAAGGACCGCAAAACCGGTGAGTTGAAGGTCCCGAAGGCCGGATGAGTTGATGGGGCGAAAGACCGAAGAGCAACCGCAGATCCTTCGACTCCGCTGCGCTTCGCTCAGGATGACAGATCATTGAGAGCGTAACCAGGAAACGAGTTCAGAGAACCCATGGCCACGACCCACAACAAGGACTATTACGGGACGCTCGGCGTCAAGAAGACTGCTACGCCGGAGGAGATTCGCAAGGCCTTTCGCAAGGCGGCGCGCAAATATCATCCGGACGTGAATCCCGGCGACAAGAAGGCCGAGGAGAAGTTCAAAGAGATCTCCGAAGCCAACGACGTGCTGAGCGACGACAAGAAGCGCAAGGTCTACGACCAGGTGGGCTTCTACTCTGACCAGATCGACCCGGCCACGGCGGAGGCTTATGCGCGGCAGCAGGGCTCCGGCGGGCGCGGAGCGCCGGTTGACTTTGACGGCTTCGATTTTTCAGGCTTCCAGAGCGGGCCGGGGCACCAGCCGGGGCCGCAGGCCGGGGCAGGCTCGCAGTCCTGGGGCAGCTTCAAAGACATTTTCTCGGGAATTTTTTCAGGCCAGCAGCAGCCGCAGCGCCCGCGCGGGCCGCAGCCGGGCACCGATATTGAGTACCAGGCCACGGTGGACTTCTGGACCGCGATTCGCGGCGGCCAGGCGCGCATCCAGATCAACCGGCAGGAAACCTGCCCCACCTGCCACGGGCAGGCGCAGACGGGCGGCGTAACGCAATGCGCGGAGTGCGGAGGCACCGGCCAGGTAACCCAGATGGGCGGGCGGATGAAGTTTAATATTCCCTGCCCGGGCTGCAACGGGACCGGACGGACTTCGAACTCCTGCTCCACCTGCCACGGCGAGGGCGTCATCACCAAGTCCGAGTCGGTAGAGTTTCGCATCAAGCCAGGCACCCGCGACGGCCAGCGCATCCGCCTGCAGGGCAAGGGCAACGCCGGACTCAATGGCGGACCGGCGGGCGACCTGTTCCTCATCGTCCGCACTGGCACAAACCTGGTGTTTACGCGTTCGGGCGACGACATTTTGCTCACTGTCCCAGTGACCGTTCCCGAAGCTTCACTGGGATCGAAGGTAGACGTGCCGACTATTGACGGCCGCGCGCAGTTGAAGATTCCTCCCGGCACCCAGAGCGGGCAAAAGCTGCGGTTGCGGGAGCGCGGCGTTGAGAACGCGCAAAATCCCGAGAAGCGCGGCGATCAGATTGTTACCGTCGAGGTGGTGGTTCCCACGCTGCAGGACGAGCGCAGCAGGGAGATTATGCGCGAACTGGCCAAACTGAATACGCAAGACCCGCGGGCGGCGCTGTTTGAGAAGCTGTGAGGCTGGTTGTCCGCGGTTGATGAGCCCATACGGTTTCCCACCCTTTCCGCAAAAAACGCGGAAAGGATGGGGCACCCAGCATGAGAGTTAAGGTAATCTGATTCGAGAAATCCAATGGCTGCGAAACGAAAGTCAAAAGGCGCGTACATGATTTCGGCGGTGGCCGAGATGTACGAGATTCATCCACAGACGCTGCGCCTGTATGAGCGCGAGGGTCTGCTGAAGCCGTCGCGTACCGAAGGCAACACGCGCCTCTATACCGACGAGGACCTGGAGCGGCTGGAGTTCATCCTGAACCTGGCGCGCGACCTCGGCGTCAATATCGCCGGCATCGCCATCATCCTGCAAATGCGCGAGCGCATGGAAGAGATGAACCGGCAGATGCAGAGCTTTGTGGAGTACGTGCGGACGGAGATGCTGGCGCGATTCAACCAGGCAGCGCCGGGCAGCGGAGCGGCCATTGTGCCCATGCGCAAGCCCTCGATCATCGCCAAATCGGCCACCGTCAACCGCAAGGGTTGACGGTGGTCGCCGCCTACTCCTCAAGCTTGCGCAGCTTGCCTTCGGGCAACAACTCGTACGGTTCGCCACGATAGCGCAGCCGGCGGCCGGCAAGATAACTCCTCACCCAGAAAACGAAGCCCATCAGGTCGCGCAGGGGGTAGAGCCATGCCCGGCGCATGGCGGCCCAGTCGCGCACCACAAAGGCTGAAACCAGCAGGCAGAGCAGCACCCGGGCAATCACGGTAAACAATAAAAGGTCCAGGCCCAGCGCCCAATGATGCAATCCGCCGAACGCAGGCAGCGCAATCAGGCCGAAAGGAACGGCATAGGTGAGCACCTCGCCAAAATGGCCTGCGGGCCGCGAAAAACGCGTACTGGTGGCCCATGCCTGCTGGTGCGCCATGCTGCTCTTGAACTCCGAATTCATCACGTGATGCCCGACGATGTAAGACGACAGCACCACCGCTTCTCCGGCCGCCGCGGTAAAGTTGCCCAGCACAAAATCGTCGGCGTAGTACTGAGCTATCCTCTCGTATCCGCCAATTTTCTCGATGGTGCTCTGGCGCATCACCATGGATGGGCCGAGCGCGAACTGCATGCCCTCAAGCATGTTGGCCACCAGCACGCCGCCGGTCATTTCGATGCTCATGCCCAGGGCCTCAAGCTGCGCCCAGATGCCGTGCTTTGTTACGCCTCGGTAAAGGCAGGTGACCATTCCCACATGCGGGTCAAGCAGCGGCTGCACCACCGAGCGAAGGTAGTCCACGCCTACGCTGACGTCGCTGTCAGAGGCCACGAGGATGGGATACAGAGCCTGCTGCCGCATCACCTCCAGAGAAAAGGTGCGGGCGTTGGGCCAGGGCGGTTCGCCGCAGGTAAGAATGCGCGCCTTAACGTCTGGAAAGCGCGCCATTACCCGGCGGGCAGCGGCCAGGCCCAGGTCTGAGTCGTGCCGCGCGCAGAAGAGGATTTCGTACTCCGGATAATCCTGTACAAAAAAGGTGGCGAGGTTCTCTTCGAGGTCCGGTTCATTGCCGTGCACTGCCTTCAAAACACTTACCGGCGGGTGGTAAGGCGGCGGCACTGCGCCGGCTGCCAGAACCCTGAAGCGCACCACGCCCACGGCAACCATCAGGCTGTAGATAGTCGAGGTGACAATGCCAAAGGCGGCCAGGGCAGCCAGCGCGACGAGAAAAGTGTGGGCTACGTTCATTATCGAAGAGTCCTTACTGCAACGGCCGATCGGTCCACAACGCCTTGTCGGCAATCGATCCGGCCGGGTATAGCCTGCCGGCCAGCAGCTGCTCGACTTTGGCCTGGTTCACGTCCTGGGCAAAGACCCATTTGCGCTGGCCTTTGCCCCACATCTTTGAAAGACTCTCGTCGCTGAGAAAGATATCGGGCGCGTCAGGGTAGCAGGAACCCCACAACAGCGTCGATCCTTCGCCGTGCTGGCCGCAGCGCGGATACACCAAAAGCGCCGGCCTGCGTCCAAGAAAATCGTGCGTATAAAAGATAACCGACGCGGCGTCCGACTGGTCGCCATAAATAATGAAAGTGTCGGACGGCGCTCCCTTTTGAAGTATCACGTCGGCCAGCCGCTTTGAGCCGAGCATGGGATCGAAGCGGGCGAAGGCGATGTGCGCGGCCACCAGGAATACCGAGAGCGTGATTCCCAGGCTGATGGTCGCGGCAAAGTGCCTTCCCTTTAGACGCAGCAGCCAGCCAACCGCCGGACCAATGAGCAAGGCGATTGCAGCCAGCGCCGCGGGAATGCGAAGCGCCGCAAAGGATGCGCCGGTGAGGTCAAAGAAGTGGGACATGGAAAGCGTGTAATCGCCCACGCCGCGATGCGCCAACAAGGTGCCGATGTCGGAAACATAGGGCAGGTTGCGGCTGTCCCATAGCCCCCAGGCCAGCACTGCCGCCGACAGCACGCCGATGACGGCGAAAACCGCCTGCGCGCCGGTGAGCCAGGAAGTAGAGAGCAGGGGCTTGCCGTCGGGATTGCCTTCCGGCCCGCGCTGCCCCTCAATGCCTGCCAGTACGCCCGCCATGAGGATGAAGAACGGAGTCCACACCGGGAAGGTGTAGTACTCCTGATTTGATGAGATGGAAAAGAAGATGAGCGTCCAGGCCGAGAAAAGGCTCAGCAGCCAGATGGTGCGCACCTTGAACTTGAGCCGGAGAACATAGGTGGCCACGTCTTCGCGCTTGGCGTTGTCCAGGTAAAAGTCCACCGTTTGGCCGGCGGTGGGGCGCAGGTGTTGCAGCCAGGTGCGCCGGGTCTTCCAGGCCAATACCGCCACGGCCGGAAGGAACAGGCTCCAGGGAAAGAGCCAGACCAGGTGCAGCAGCCAGTAGGCGAGGTGGGGCAGCTTGTTGTAGTCGTGCGGATAGCGCAGGCTGAAGAAGCGCAAAAAGTGTTCGTTGACGAAGTAGAAGTAAAAGAAGCCGTGCACGTTACCCACGGTGGGGTGGTTGCCCACAGGGTGCCCCTGGTCGGGATTGGCCAGGCCCACCAGAATGTGCCAGGGCGCGGCAATTGCCAGAAAAACCAGGAAGCCCGAGACGACGCGCAACTGGCGCCAGCGGCGCCATTGGCCGGTGAGCAGCAGATAAGGAATCACCGCACCGAAGAAGAAGACCGGGGCGATCAGGCCCTTGGTCAGCGTGGCCAGGGCTACGCAGGCCCACATCCAATAGAAACGGGCAGGGTCCTCCAACTCCAGGCCGGTCAGTAGGCAATAAAGGGCCAGCAGCAAAAACAGACTCAGTTCCGCTTCGGGGATAATGAACCGCGTAAACAGGAACGGCCCCACCGAGGTGAGCACAGCCATTCCGGCATAGAGCCCGGCCCGCGCACCCCATACCCGGCGCGTCCAAACCCAGGCCAGCCACACCAACCCCAGCATGGCCAGCGTATTGGGCAGGTGGGTGGCAAAGGTATTTTCGCCAAAGATTTTGTAGCTGCCAGCCACGATCCAGTAAGGCAGCGGCGGCTTCTCAATATACCGTATGCCATTGATTTTGGCGGTGATATAGTTGCCGCTCTCGGCCATGTGCTGGGCGGCCTGGGCATGCGCGGAGTCTACATCGTCCATCAGCGGCGGCGTAAACAGCGAGGCAAACTGCACGGCGGCAAAAATCGCCACCAGGAGCACCCATGAAGCGAGTGCAGAGGGCCCGTCCTGCGGGCGATTGTGTATCGCAGTATGGTTTGTCATCTCTGTGGTTTCCGTCGAGACAAGGATATCAGCCGGAGTTCGCCGCCCGTCGCGGCGTGCCCCCGCTCGTGTATGTTGGCCGCAGAGCCATTTTCTCTTTTTCCGGAGATATTTAGCCCCCATGCCTACGTTTGCCGCTATCGATATCGGATCCAATTCCTGCCGTTTGAAGATTGCCAAAGTGGTTGCCCACCAGCTCAAGACGTTGGTGCAGGACCGCGAGGTGACGCGGCTCGGCGCGAGCGTTTTTGAATCCGGTTTGATTTCGCCAGAGGCCATGGCGGCCACGCTGCGCGCTCTCAAGCGGTTTCAGCGCCAGGTGCAGGAGCACGGGGTTGATCAGATTCGCGTGGTGGCCACGGCGGCCATGCGCGACGCCCGCAACGCGCCCGCTTTCCAAGCCTGGGTGAAGGCTGAGACCGGCTGGAACATGGAAACCATCTCCGGCCTTGAAGAGGGACGGCTCATTCATCTCGGCGTCAGCGGGGCCGAGCCGGGCGCCGCTGGCCGCGTGGTGCTGGTGGACCTGGGCGGCGGAAGCTGCGAAATCACGCTCTCTGAACGCAAGCGCATCAAGGAAACCGTGAGCCTGCCGCTGGGTGCGGTGCGGCTGACAGAGGAGTTTATCTCCGCCGATCCCGCGCCTGCCGAGGGGCTGGCGCAGATGCGGCACTTTATCAGTCGCGAACTGCGCCGTGCGCACCGCAAAATCAAGCCGGAGGGCGTTTCGCTGGTGATTGCCACCTCCGGCACGGCCGCGGCGCTCCGTGATGCGGTGGCGAACAGCAAGTCAGCCGGTCAGCGGCCAGGCAAACCGGCGGGAATTACGCCCACACGCGAATTGCGCAAGCTGGCCACGAAGCTGGCCAAGATGACGCTGGCCGAGCGCGAGGCGGTACCCGGCATCGGTCCGCGGCGGGCAGAGATTATTGTTGCCGGAGCTGCCGTTTTTGCCGAACTGTTTGAGAGCTTCGAGCTGCCGGGCTTCCGCTACTCGCCGCTGGGGCTGAGCGATGGCATCCTGGCGCAGATGCTGGCCGCACAGGATGCGCGGGCCACGGTGCATCGCGAGTTCGAGCAGCAGCGCTGGGAGAGCGTGCTGGCCACGGCTCGCCGCTACGGTGCCGACCCGCGGCACGATGAGCCGGTGCGCGCCCATGCCGCGCAGCTATTCGCGCAACTCAAAAAGCTGCACCAGTTGCCCGTGGAGTACGAGAGCTGGCTGGCTGCGGCCGCCATGCTGCGCGACGTGGGAAAGTTCATCAACCACCAGGGCCACCACCGGCACACGCAATACGTGATTTCGAGTTCGGAAATTTACGGCTACACCCAGTTGCAGCGGACCATTGTTTCGGCCATTGCGCGCTACCTGGGCAAGAGCCGCCCGCAGCCCAATGACCGCGCGTTGCGCAACATTCCCGCCGATCAACACAAGAACGTGCAGCAGGCCGTGGTGCTGCTGCGGCTGGCCGTGGCGCTGAACCAGGACCGGGCTAGCGACGTGTTGCGCGTGGCGGCGAAGGTTTATCCGAAGCGTGTCCATCTTGAAGTGGAGCCGGGACGGACGGGAGCCGAGCTGGAATTGTGGTCGCTGCGCAAAGAGGCGGCTTACTTCCGCGAGGTCTTTGGGCGCGAGCTCTTCTGCACGCTCAAATAGATGGCGCGGGCTGAACGCGGGTCAATAAGCCAGTGCAGCCGGGGCGGATGGCTGTCGAAGTCGACGCGGGCCACCGAGCCCTTGCGCATGCGAATGCTGGCTCCGCCGTTGCCGGTAACCAGTCGGCCGAGGAACTGGAAAAGCGCAGGATTGTGGCCTACCGCCAGCACGCCTTCGCGGTCGGCATACTCGGCCAGCATCTGCTGAAAATCGCCGTAATCTCCGCCGGGCGCAAGCGCGGGGTTTATCTCCACGTTGCCCTCAAAGCCCAACTCGGTGCCCACAAACTGCGCGGTCTGGGTGGCGCGCTTCAGCGGGCTTGAGACGATTACGTCAATCTGCACTTTGAGGGCGCCGAGCAAACGGGCCATCAGCATGCACTGGTCCTTTCCCTCTTTAATGAGGGAGCGTTTGGCGTCCAGCTTGGGGTTCTCGCGGGGGAGACCTGCGTTGGCGTGCCGCATTAGATACAAATTCATGGTGCCGGCTCGGGCGAACCTCAGCTGAAGGGGGGTCCGCCAGCTTTCTTGAGGTTCGATATTAACACGTTTGTAACAAGTCAAGGCAAGGCCTGGCACGGACAGGCGTGCTGAAGCCGGCACATACGTTCAAGGCAAATGGCGAGCCTTTTGGCCGGGTTTGGGCCGTCCCGTCTCTTACAAGGCCCCGAGAACGGGTCAACCTAAGAAGCGTTCCCATGCTGCATGGCTCATGAAATAGAATCGGCGGAACCGAAAATTCCGCTTCAAATCCAGGCTGTACGGGCTGCGGCGCGAGTGCGCGGACCCGGCAATGAGCAGGAGAAAGACCTATGCGGCGTAGATTCATCCGTACATCCTTGTGGGCGGGGATTTTTGCCCTTGCACTGGGCCCGGCGGTTTTGACGGCCCGAAACCGGACCGAGGTCGATCTCGGCAGCGCGGGCTGGAAGGTCTGGCTGGACGAAACCGCCCCATGGAAAGACGACAAACTCTACCTGCCCGCCGAGGTGGATGTAGCGAAGATGCCAATAAACGCGCCCACCGGCGGATGGGACCAGCTTTACAGCCGCCCAGGTGCCGCGTACAGCCTTCCCCTGGTTGTCGAAGAGATTTTCGCCAAGGGCAAGAGCACATGGACCTATCACGGAGCGAGCTGGTTTTCTTCGACCTTCGATGTGCCGACTGGATGGCAAAAGAAGGTGGTTCGCCTCGAAGTCCAGAAGGCGAACTCGCGCGTGGAAATCTATATCAACGAAAAGCTCGCCGGCTACGACCTGGTGGCCGGCACCCCGTTCACTTCAGACATTTCGCGCTTCCTCGTTCCGGGCGCGAAAAACCGAATTGCCTTCCGCATCACCAATCCCGGCGGGCAGCGCGGCTGGAGCGACTTTCCGCTGATCGAATGGGGCAAGTACAAGATGCTGCCGCACCACGATTTCAGCGGCATCGGCGGCACTGTGAAGCTTTATGTCACCGACCCTCTTTATATAGAGGATGTCTTCGTCAAGAATCTGCTGCCGGCTAACGGGAATCATATTCAGGTTGAAGCCACAATTAGAAATTCGAATGGACAAGCGGGACAGGCCAGGCTGGCAATCAAGATCGTTTCTGAGAAAACCGGCGAAATGTATTCCAGAGAGTTCACCGAAGAGATTGTGGCGGGCCCGCGGCAGACGGTGACGAAGGAGTTCAGCGTCCCGAAGGCTGTGGTTTGGGACGTGCGCCATCCGAATCTATACAAGTGCGTGGTCACGCTGGAGACAGCGGGCTCGGCTGACAGCTACGAGCAGACATTCGGCTTCAGAGTCTTCGAGGCCAAGGCGAACGCCTCGGGCGAACAGAACTACTACCTGAATGGGAAGCGCATCCGGCTGCGCTCGGCCATCGATTGGGGTTACTACGCCTATCGCGGCTACTACGCTACGCCGGAACTTGCCATGCGGAGCGTGCAATCGGCCCTCTCAATAGGCCAGAACATGATCAGCCAGCACCGCAACATCGGCGATCCGCAGTTGATCAAGGCGGCCGACGAAGATGGCCTGCTCATCTACGAAGAGCCCGGCGGATTTGACGACTCCATTCTCGATCACGTTGCAGATGAAAAGGACTCTCACCTCATCGCGACATTCGAAGGTCAGCTCATTGCCGAGAAGTGCCGCCGCATGGTGATGCGCGACCGAAGCCATCCGGCGGTGATCATCTTCAACCTGGCCAACGAGCGCAACAGTTGGGACATGATCCACCGCAAGGTGATGACGGCGATGCACGAACTCGACGATTCGAAGATGATCGTCAATCAGTCCGGCGGTGTCCCCGGCGGGCCGTCGGGCGACATTCCGCACATGCGGCCTTACGAGCACATGATCCGCGCCGACTACATGGACGATCACACCGTCGGCGCCGAAGGACGGTTTCAGGAAATCGACTTCGGCTCGCACCGCTCCGCCGTAGACCGCATGAATGGCGGCATCGTGGGAGACATCGATCCGCAAAAACGAGACCACATCGTGCACTGGGGCGAAGTGCGCTGCTTTGCCGCGCCCGACAACTGGTACAAGGCCGCACAGGAGGCTGCCGCGCTGCCTGCGGGACGCAGCGGATATGATCGCAACACCTTCGAGCCGCTCGCGACCAAAATTGCCGACTACTTCAAGCTCAACCGCCTGTCCGAGACGGGAAGCCACGTGATTCGCGGGCCGGAAGACGTGACTCTGCAGGCGGGGCGCGGCACCATGTACACCGATGGGCGCATCTCGCAGATCATTCTGTCGAACGACGCCGAGTCGGGCTTTGCCATCAATGCATGGAGCGGCGGCAGTTTTCCGCTGCCCGCAGACCACCTTCCGTGGCTCGAGTGGTATTCGGGAATCGTTGATGAAGCGCGCAACCTGAAAGGTCCCGCAAACGACTATGCCTGGTGGACTCGCCCGCTGCAGGTGGCCATCTTCCGGCATAACGGAAAATACTTCAAACCGGGCGACCGCATCAGTTTCGACGTGTACCTGATCAACGAGGGCCAGCTTGGGGCCGGCGAATACATGCTCAGCCTGCGGGTAAAGGATGGTCTCAGTCATGAGACCTCGGTAAAGATCGACACGCTTTTCATGGTCAGAGGTGGAGATACGTATGCGCAGTTAATCGCGAGCGATGTTGCGATTACCGCGGACGCGGGTTGGCATGCGGGATATCTTGCCGTCACCGCGCAGGTATTCGGCCAGGGAGAAGCGGTTGCCGATGGCGCGGAGCAAGTGCTGCTGCAAAACCGCCCGTCGTATGCAAAGGATCTGGCGGCGCTGAAGGGAGCGGTGGTGGGATGGTCAGCGGCGCGGCAGGCTCTCAGCGATGCCGGGCAAAAGCCGGGCGAGTTGAAAAACACCGGGGGAAAACTGGACTACATTGTCGCCGGCGATGTGCCGGGCGAGACGGAATTGACGGCGATGCTGAAAAAGGTTGAGTCGGGGACAAAGCTGGTTGTAAAGTTCAACCCGGCATGGGCCGACGCGCTTTACGCGCGCGGCCTCTTGAAAGAAAAAGTCACCGAGTGGGGTGGCGAGCAGAGCAGCGGATGGATGGGCAACGGTTGGGGCTACATCGACGCGCTTCTCGGCGACCAGGCATTGCCTAGCAAGACAACAATCGGCACGCGCTCATGGGAGGTGCCCAGCGATCCGGTCGGCTTTGGGCCTTTTGTCGCCAACGGAAAGCAGACGGCCTACGGAGCCTACTTCGCGCGTCCCGACAAACTGCTCGTTCTGATCGGTGAAATTGAATACGGCAAAGGAAAGATCGTTCTCTCGCCCGGCTACGCGGTGGATGAGAACCAGGCGTTCAACGATCTTCTCTTCTACAACATGATTCTGAAATGATTGATCGCGTGGAGGGAAAAGGCGCGGGCGGGGACGCCCGCGCTACTGCCGGCCGGGAGGCCAGCGCTACTCTCAAAAGCTAATACGCGCCGTACCTCTTCGCCGCCTCAACCAACGCGTGGATATTGTCGGCGGGCACCTGCGGCCCGAGCGCGCATCCAGGCCCTAGAATGAATCCGCTGTCCGGCTTCCACAGTTCAATCAATTCCCTGCACGCCGCGTCAATCTCGTCCGGTTTTCCAAACGCCATCAGCCCCGTATCAATCGCGCCCAGCAAGCAGGTCTTGTGCCGCGCCGCGTCCTTGATCTTGCGCGCGTCCGTCTTGTGGTCCACCTCAAGAACCTGTGCGCCCGTCGCCACAAAGTCTTCGACAATCTTGTCGGTCTTGCCGCAGATGTGGTTGTGCAGGATAATGCCGTGCTGCTTCAACTCGTCCGCCATCTTCTTTTCCTGCGGCCACGCATACTTCTTGTAGTGCCGGGGCGACATCAGGTCCGGGCCGCCAATCGGTTCGCCGATGGACGTGGAATGCCCGCCGCACTCAATCAGCGCCTGCGCGTAGCGCGTGCCAACGCGGCGCGCGTAATCAAGCAGCGCGTGCCTCCTCTTCTCCGGTGGCGATGTCCATCATCAGCGCGTCCATGCCGCGAAGCTGCGCGGCCAGGTCCATCGGCCCCTGGTCGGCGCGCGCGCAAATCCACGCCCGCCCGCCCAGTTCCTTCGCCAAAATCCGCGTGGCCTTCAGAATTTCGCACATCGGGAAGGCCTTGTACGGATCGGGCACCTCAAGATCGGCAACCTCGGCCAGCGAAACGATCAGCGGCTTCTCGGCAACCGGCGCGGAGTCCTCCTGATAGATGACGTGCATGCCGCAGGCCTGCGCGTTGCAGGCGGTGCCGTTCTCAAGCAAGATCATGTCGTGGCCGAATTCGCGCCAGGCTTTCAGCATGGCCTCAGCCAGTAATTCCCCGCTCTGGAAGACCTGACTCATGGGCAGGCCGGTGGCGAAGGCGGCGGTCTGAAAGTTGTGCAGGTCTACGGGAACCCGGTCCGGAGTCTTGAGACGGATTGCGGCATCTACGCGTTCGAGCGAGTTCATTGGCTTGCCTCTCAAAAACGAATTTCGCCCAATTGTACTGTGACCGGTCAGGACTTGGCGCGGGCGCTCGCCTGCTGCGAAACGGTCTCCCGCGGGCTTGCTGACGCGCAGGCCGGCGGCCCCGCTCAACACCCCGCCCGCCTCCGCGATACACTTGAATCTGACCTATGTTTGAGACCCTTACAGAAAAACTCCAGCGCGCCTTCAAGAGCCTTCGCGGCCAGGGCACGCTCACAGAAGAGAACATCGCCGATGCCCTGGCCACCATCCGCGTGGCCCTGCTTGAGGCTGACGTCAACCTCAACGTGGCCAACGACCTGATTGAGCACATCCGCGTCAAGGCCATCGGAACCGAAGTTCTTACCGCGCTCTCGCCCTCCGAGCAGGTTATCAAGATCGTCCGCGACGAGTTGATGACCCTGCTGGGCAAAGACACGGCGCGCTTCAAATTCGCCTCGCAGCCGCCAACCGTGATCTTGATGGCCGGGTTGCAGGGCAGCGGCAAAACCACCACCGCCGGCAAGCTGGCAGCGTGGCTCAAAAAAGGCGGGCACCGGCCGATGCTGGTCTCGGTTGACGTTTACCGTCCCGCGGCGCGCGAGCAGTTGAAAGTGGTGGCCAAGTCCATTGAGGCCAAGCTGTATGAAGGCGACGAGAAGGGTGAGAA
>Ga0118677_10010057_pt1 | contig 14593 bp, 7 predicted proteins | sample AliMusrvi5mmetaG_FD_86154 | JGI IMG/M metagenome (GOLD analysis project Ga0118677, IMG submission 86154) | reverse complement strand
TATCTAACTTCCTAACTGTGACCTAAAGTGTGTCCCTATCCAAAACTTGGAGGCTTACCCCTAGAGCCACCGTGGATTGCCGGTGTGAGGCTGTCAAGAAAAATGTTAGACCGGAGTGCACCGGCTCTTTCCGCCCCCTTCCCCGCGTGCGCAAAACGGCCTTCGATTGGGCGGCCGGGAAGCTGATTGAATGGCCTCCTCCCTCACGTGCCCAGGGCTGCCCGGATTTCTCTGTCTTCAATAATTTCCATCACCGTGAAGCCAATCGTGGCCACCGTCACAGTGACGGCGAATGGCACACCCGTCGCCTCCGGCTCCGCGGGCGCCGCTATTCCACTCACGGCCGGCACTGCAACGCTCCCCAACCGGCTCCGGGCGGGGCTTCCGTTTCCGCAAAACCCCACCGCCCAAAAGAGGACTCGCGCGACATGGACACATGGGACCAATCGCCGAACTCGCCGCTGCCATCGCCATGGCCGGCCGCCTGGGCCGCTCCTTCGAGGCGGTGGCGAAACTGCCGCGCCGTAAGGTGATCAAAATTCAGGAACTGGTGCCCTAGTCAACACCGCGTGGGGGAACGGGTCCCAAACCTGGTCCCGGCCGCCCGACTCCGCATTATTCCAAATTGTCACAAGTTGGCTGAGCCGACCGGGGCCGTTGCGCCGAATTTGAAGCGCCCTTAGGTGCTTATGCCATCCGCCACGGGTGGTCGATTGACGGGCATCATGTCCACACGTTGCGGCACGGATGATGGCGGAGTCGGAGGGGGCGGGGTGAGATGTTGTGGATGATGTAGATTGCATACGCGGCTATGTATGCTATCTATGCCCCCGCGTGGCTGGTGGCCGCCGATTGAGGGCTTACGACCAACCAGGACGACCTCGTCGCGTTGCTGCCGTCCCGCTGGCAACCAACCGCCGCGGCCGGACCGGTTCAGTGGACGTTGACGCCACGGTTTGTCTGAAGCGTGCCGACTCACAGATATCCAATCGGTGCAACAAGCAGCATCAGCATTGCCTGATACTGCTACCGAGATCAATTGATTGCCCCTCCCGAAATAGCATATTCACTTTACTATGCGAACTGTACCATCTTTCTTTAGTTCGACAATCCCATTAGAAATTGAAAATCTGGCTAGCCACTCACCGTCACCTTGATTGAATTCAATTAAGGTCTTCCTGATAATGTCAGCATCATATGTAGAAAGTCGTTTCAAAAGTTTATCCAAACTAGCAACTTCTGGAGAACTTTCATTAACGCATATGCTGTATTCTCGATAGAACGCTAAATAAGCGGTGTCTCCATACTGCTGTTTGCTCTTGCACTGAAAAAGCACCAAGAGCAAAACTATTATAGATATTCGGTATGTCAACATTGAAGGTAAAGTGCAAAGAAGGCGGTTTCTTAACGCTTCGTGCTGCTACTTAACGATTGTTTCCCCAGCATCGTCAATACGACGGTTTCTTCCTTTGTTATATTCAGTCATGACCTCTCGATAGCGTCCGAGAATTGAGCGAAGTTCGGCGGCCTCTTTTTGTAGATCAGGGAAATCTTTGTTAGACCTCTCCGAAAATAGCCCTCGGCAATCATTACTCAATTGTATTATTTTGCGAGCTATTGCAATTGAATCAATTTTTGACCTATACACGAGGCTCCTCAGTTGAACAAGTCCGTCAGCTATTTCTACTGTCCGTTGTATCATGGAAGCCCTTACCTTGGCTTGCGCTATCCATGCCTTCAGATTCATCTCATTTTCAAGATCAAGAGTGTTCATCCATTCGTCGTACTTTGCTTGGGCGTCGCTACACGGGGGGCACTGGCGGTCATAATAGCCGGTTCGAGTCCAAAGACCGTATTCCAATCCCAGTTTGTCCCATTTGCCCACCCCATCATTACCCACGAACCCATACATGTTCAACCCACCGTCTTCCTCTATCGGGTCCCTGGATGGCCAACGGCCGTCCAAGGAGCCATACCAACGATGGCCATAGTAATAGAGGCCAGTGACGGCGTCCTGTGGTTTGGTGGAAAAGCGGTAGGCGAACTGGGCGGCGGAACCCAACGAAGATTCCGTCAGCACAGTCAGGTTGCCGAAGGGGTCGTATTCGAAATGGGCGGACTGAACGCCTGAGTTGTCGATATATTCACTCACATTACCATTTCCATCGTACGTGGGGTAAAAGCTGGCGCTGGACGTCTGGATGGAAAGCAACCCGCCGACTCCGCCTGCACCCTGGAGGGTTCCCGAAAGGTCCAACCCCCAAAGGAAGGTCTTGGTGAGAGTATAGGTTGTGACAGCCGTTGGGTCGGTGACTGTCGTGACGTTATATTCCGCGATGCGGTTCCAGCCATCGTAGAGGTATTGGGTGACAGTGCTGCCATCATCACGCCGGATTAGGCGACCGAGGTGATCGTATTGGTATGTGACCGTGGTGCCGTTGACTAGAGCCACGATGGGACGGTCTTCAGCATCCCATTTGAGGTTGGCAGTCGCGGGACTATGCATACCGGCAGTCATGCCAGCGGCTCCGGCCACGGGACCGGATGTCATGTTTCCATCGGCGTCATGCACGGGCAGGACGGTTTGCGGTGATGTGTCGGGATAGATAATTTTGGCATATTGGTTCAGCGGATTGGCTCCTGCCTGGGCGGCATTAACATCCCCCCAGTAATTGGTGGTGGCAGTGTCGGCAGTGGCAGTGAGACGGTTCCCGATAGTGTCGTAGGTATAGGTGCGGTTGTTAGCAGGGATGTCAGCATTCGCAGTGGTGATCTGACCAAGGTCGTCATAGTACCAGCCCCAGTTGGCAAATGCGGAGTTGAAGGCGCTGCCGGAGGTGACGACAACCTTGCGTTGACCCAATTCGTTGACGGTATACGAGAATTTTGATAGGGTCGTATCAAGCTTGTTTTCACGGGAGTAAAGGACGTCGCGGGTGGGATCATAGGCGAGGGTGACATCCACTCGGGGGCCGTCCAGCGTGAAAGGGATGTAACTTTCAACAGCATTGCTGGCGGCACTGCCTTGGTGGTGGGCTGGAACTGCCGGATTCGTGGTGGCCGCAATCGCTTCGTACCTGTATCCGTAGGTAAAAGTATCGGTGCCATTGGTCACCGACGAGTAGCGTCCCGCAGTATCATAGGACCAAGTGGCGTACCGCGTGGTGCTTCCATCAGGGAATGAATAGCCTTTCAGGCGGCCGGCGAGGCCATTCGCGCTGGTTTCGTAGGTCCGGGTGAGTGTAAGGTTGAGGGAGTCGATCTGTTGGATTTCGATGTTCGGCTGAAGGTCGCTCCGGTAGCTATAAAAGGCGTGGTCGGATCCGCCACGTTTGACGGTTGAGATGCGACCCAAGGCGTCGTAAATGTACTCAAGCTTGGGGGTGACTGGTTGGAGGGTGGGCTCATTGGTATAGGTAACTGAACTGAGATAGCCAGACCGGTAACCATAGGTGGTGATGACTCCGCGAGCCGTGGTGCGGGTTTCGAGGCGGCCGGCACCGCTATATGTGTATGATGGACCGGGTTCGGGTTCGTTACCAGCATCCGGGCCGTCGGCATAGGTCTTGCCGTCCAAGCGGCCTGTGGTGGCGTTGTAAATCCAGGTGGTGACGGCGGCACCGGTGGCGTTCGTGGGCACGGTCGTGAGATTCCGATAAGTGTACAGCGTGATGAGCTGACCTTGCTCGTTGTAGGTGCGGAGGGTGGGATAAGTCTGACTGCCCCACTGGGCCTTGATCTGGCCGGCAGGCCAGTAGGATGTGTTGGTGACGCTGCTCCTGTCTGGGAGAGTGGTTTGAATGACGCGGCCGAGTTCATCGCAGACATTCGAGGTGATGCGTGCGCCCTGGGTGGTGACGAGGGGGGTGCCGGATTCAGTGAAGCTGGAGTAGATTGTCTTCCCATCGGTGCCGGTGCGTGAATCGGAAACAGAAAGTAGTCGATTCAAGGTGTCGTATTGGTTGGTGGTCGATGAGATGGGAGGGTCAATAGCAGTGTTTGCACCTGCGGCAAATTGCCTGGTTAGGACGATATTACCTAGATCCGCAGGAGTGGTAGTCTGAACGGTTTTGGTACCGTCTGGGTGAACGATGGTGGAGGTGACGACGCCATTCGCGTCGGGGCGGTTTGTGACAGTGACTGTGTCACCGGTTAGAGTTTTGGTGATATTTGTGAGGCGGTCGAGAGAAACGTAAGAATTGGAGACAGTGACGTTGGTGGCGATCGACTGGGATTGGTGATGGAAGGCACCGGCAAAGGTTCCATGGGCAGTGGTGACTCCTGACACGACATCGTTGGTGATAGTAGTAACCTGGTTGGTGGTGCCAGTTGCCAATGGAACGACGCGGGTGGTGGTGGTCCGCTCGCCCCTGGCATTATAGCCGTAAGTGGTGGCAACTGTATCGGCATCGGTGACCGAGCTGAGCTTGCCGCGGAGGCCGGCACCGGTGTTTGCTGCATAGTAGCCATAAGTGGTGGTGCCTGTGGCCGGTGAGACGGATTTTGCCGTGCGTCCGAGGGGGTCGGTGTAGGTTCTGGAGATGAATCCGGAGCTGGTGAATGTCGTGAGGATGCCGACTACGCCTTCGTTATACGTATCGTAAGTATAATTCACATCGGTGACAGCATCGCCGGAAACGCTGCTGATTCGGCCATCGCGGTAATTGTTTGTGACGCTGGTAACAGTTGCGTCTCCCTGTTCAACCCAAACAGCCCCGACTTGATAAGAGCTGGTAGCGCTGCGTGCTGTGGGATCCTGAACAACGCGGGTGATCAGACGATCATCTGCATTGACGGATTTTCGGGAGGGGGAAACGGTGGTCGTGGTGAGGCCACCCAGGGAACGGGTGGTTTGGGAAATTAGCACGCCTGCGCGGGTGACCGTGGTGGTGAGGCCGTCGAACTTCGTGCTGGTATATACCGGCGAAGGGTCTGTTACATACCGGTTGCTTTGCTGCCGATACGTCCGCGTGAAATGGTCATTGAAATAAATTTCGATCGAACCGTCACGATTGCGCTTCTGTTCGAGTCCACAGCAGCCATATTGGCGGGTTTCGTAATCGGCACTATTTCCGTTGTACTCGATTCTGAGGGGCCTGCCCATCCCATCGGGGGAAGAACCAGTCCAACTTTCCAAGGGGGGCGTGGGATGCTCGATGTCATATACCTTTTCGCTGTCTGCCTGTAAGTGCTCATTGTATATCCGATCCGTCTTCGTGCCACTGTACACATTGGTATGGTTCCCGGCTCCTTTCAGGACGGTGACGGTGGTATCGGCTCCCGGCGTGCCTGAATAGCTATATTTTTCAGCAGTTCCATCGAAGTCTTCCTTCCATTCGATCTTCCCAGCCAACAACTCAGCGGCATCCTGGGAATGGAATTGCACATTACTATAAAGCCAGTCGGTTCCTGTCCATTTGCCCGTGGTGAGGAGGATGGCTCCGTCTCCCTGGGTAACCATGCCGCGGGTTTCATCCGCAACTTTCACTCCCTTCACATGAACTGTTCGCGTCATGGCAATCTCGCTGCTGATCATCGTGGTGGTCTTGCGAGCCAAACTATTGAGTTGTGTGGTATCCGTGGTGAACGACATATTCTGCCAGGGTTCGTACTTGATTTCCTGGCTGGTGGCAGCTGTTTCGGAGTTGGTATATTCATAATATTCCCACGATCCATCAGGACGTTTCACCCACTTGAGCCGGCCGTTCAGCTGGGGGTTGGCCACGCCATCATACCATTCATAGCTTGTTTCCCGTGATTCATTTGTATTATAGCCTTCCACGAGCTTGACCAACCGTTTGGCCCTTGGATCGCCTCCTGCGCTATTGATGGTAAGGTCGCGGTATTGTTCAAATCGCCTGTCTACTAATGTCAAATCACCATAAAGCGAATTTCCCGTCGGGTCGACTTTCGCCATCTTGGTTTCGCGCACGAGGGTGTAGTCGTAGGGCTTGCCCCTTGCCGAATATGTGATAACTTCCTCCCTGACCTGGGGGCCTTCTGCAACCGTGTCGCCGCTCAGAGAGCCAGTGAATGTCTGGTGGGTTACAGTGTCAAGGGCGGTGTTCCGTATGAACCGTTGGATGTCCACCTTGGTACCGGATCCGCGGCGGTCGATGTGGACCACCTCGATGGTGTTGGTAAAGGCCTGGAGGTCAGTGGTGCGGAAGATCACCTCCACGAAAGGGATGCCCGAGGGGGTGTATAAAAGCGTGCCTTTTGCGCCCCGTTCCGACGCGTGGTAGAGCTTGATATGAAAGCCAATGTCTTGGGGGACAATATCGACAAAGGTGTCATCGGTGACTATCTGGCGCAGACTATCCCCCTGCTTGATAATTTCCACATTCGCGGAGAGCTGATCGCAAGTCAGGTTCTTTGGATCGAGGATATCCGAGGTGATTTCGGCGGTTTCCATTCCAAGGTAAAAAGAATGGCGGTTCACCAATCCACCATCGCGGAAGTAGTAATCAAACACCTGGTCAAAATTGCGCGGCATCTGGCCGCGAACCTGCCCCTCCCAAACACCAAAGCGCATCATTGTCAGAAAGCTCCCCTGAAACGGGAAGCGTGCATGACCGGCATTTAGCGACCAATTGAAACTTTGAACGCTGGTGTCTTGATTTCCGGGGATGGAGCAGCCAAGCGAACTGCAGCCACCGCTGCCGCATGGACCCTGACCACCAGCACAACTTCCACCACTGGAAATGTTGGCCCCGTGAGCGGAGGTGAGCGCAATCATGCCGAGAACGCCAGCCATAGCGGCGGCGGAAAGCGCCCGCTTCATCGGCAGAAATTTACGAGCGGTGACATACGTTGCGGGCGGGGAGCCGGCCGCGTGAATGATGGTTTGGTTTATGAGGTTGGCGGTCATTTTTGATTGGCGGATTGGCGTGCGGTGAGGCGATGGAGTGCGGACTTGGCGGCGTAGGCTGCGGGATCGTTGGAGGCAGCGAGGCGGGCAAGAGCGTCCGTGTCATCGGCGTTTCCGACTTCGCCCAGACTGGCTACAGCGGGCAGGCGAAGAGGCGAAGTGTGTGAAGAGCCAAAGGCGACCGAGCGAGCGACGGCACTGGCGGCCTCCTGATCAGGAAGACTTTGGAGACACTGCAACGCGGCGACGTGATTGGCCAGAAGCGCCGGTTGGCGACCGGATGCAATTGCCATGATCTGTGGTTGGAGCCCGGCCATGATTGCCGGAACCGGGCTGCCTGCGGGTCCAGCGAGCGAGCGGAGGGCGTTGAGAGTGGTGCCCCACATGGTGTGTTGCTCAATGTCCGACTCGGCGAACATGACCCCGATGGAGTCCAACATCAAAGCCGATTCCGAAGAATCGGGCGCCCGGCCGGACCGTTCACCGCCGGTGTCCGCCAGCCACTGCACGGCGTGTTGAACTGCGTAATCCCGCACCACCGGCTCGGCGTCAGGATTGCGGATCAGATGGGCCAGGGCTGGGGCGTATTCCCGTGTCACTCTCCCCCGGAGCCGCAACTGTTCCATGACCTCGTTGAGCGAAACAAGCGCTTGCTCGCGACCACTCTCCGGCAACGGGGCTTCAAGGAACGCCAGCAGACGGGTCATTTCGGTATCCTGCAAGTCCAACGGAAGGTTGCGGGCTGCGGCCACCCTTTCCTGCCACGGCAGACTGGCGTTTGTCACCCTGTCGATCGGATCGGCTCCGTGGAGTTGCTGCCGTTCCCGGTGTCCGAGCCTTGAAATCTCCAAGGGATGTTGCCCCTGATCTTTCCCGATTCGCTGCCAGAGCAGGATGGCCGCAGCCGTGATCAGCACCAGTGTCCCTGCTGCAATCAGATTTCTTTTGGAAGTCAGTGGCATGAATCGCGGCTCTTGAATTTTATTAGCTGGTGATTATGAAGCTGATTAGTAGCTGGAGACAACATTGCCCTTTTCGTCAAGAATCTCAATATAATGGCAATAACCGCCAGCGATTCCGTTTGGTACCAGGAAGTTGAGCATCAGCTGGCCGTCAACGAAGTCTTCTGCTGCCAATAATTTCACTGTAGTGCCATCCGGGAACATCACGCCTCCGCGGAAGATGATCACCCTCACTGTGTAACCGGGCGGCAGACCCGTGATCACAAGGGGCGTGTTGAGCAGCCAGTAGTCGTCGAGGGTCGCAGGCGTCACCACCTGATAGACGCCGTCAATCACGCTGGTAAGGGCGATGGTCACCAGTTCCCCGCGTGCCAGAATCGGGCCGCCGGGTGAGAGCCGGGCCAGGATTCCGGGCTGGCCCAAACCGCTCGTTTCGAGGCGAACGTAGCAACCGTCAGCTCCCAGCGGCTGGGTGCTTACGATTCTGACCGGGTCGGCGACATCAAGAGCAAGATCGGACGCAACACCAGGCAAAGCGAAAGTGCGCGCCCGCTCCGAGGCGAAGACAAGCGGCTCACCAAAATCGGCATCCCTCACCCGGATTGTGAGAGTGGCGGTGCGACCGGAACTGTGGGTGGCAGCGAGTTGATAGACCCCGGCATCACTAAAGGTTGCCCTCACACTGTTTTTGGCTCTGGCCTGTTGGGAAAAGCCGAGGGACGGGATCTGATAGCTAACCTGGCCTTGATCGCCCGGTCCCTGTGGGAAGTTGAACATCAGCGAGTCGCCCTTGCGCAGGGTTATTTCGGGCAGTGAGCCAAGAAGGAGGGGGACCCAGCGGACTTGTGCCTGGCGGATGTCACCGCCGCCCTCGAACTGGGCGATCAAAACCGTCATGCCGTTGGTCTTGAGCGGCGCATTGGCATACCAATTGGTGGAGGAAGTGCCACTCTTGACCTCAATTTCATTCCCCTGCGATAGCAGTTGAAGGTTACCACAAAAGCGGGTGCTTCCCTCAACACAGACTGGGGAGATATAACTTTGGGAAGTCACGGTGGCCAGCGAGTTATCACGATAGTACCAACCGAGCCAGTCGGGAGATCCGTCCAGATTGGCATCCACGCCAGTGGGCTTGCGCAGGTCCAATCCGAGCAATTGGTAGCTGAGCCGGCCGATCCGGTTATCAACCATCACCACGAGGCGGTGGGTGCCTGATGTTAGACGCTGAGTCAACACCCGGAGTGTCGCCTCCTGGCCATTTGAAAACGTCTGCGTGTGGATGCCGATATCCACGCCGTCGAGGGAAATGTCGAAAGCCATTGTTTCGGTGGGCGCGGTCATCCCGAACAAGTTGCCGCGCATCGCTACAATCCACTGCAAGCCGGACTCGGGAACATGAAGATCGAATTCGATCGAGCCCCGGAAGCGCTCGCCGACGAAGCCCTCACCAAAGGCCGACCATTTCATGCTGCCTCCGACTGGAGTTGAGACGTTGACAACTTCCACGACCTGCTCACCAGCCTGGCCCGACACCAGTGGATCGGTGCCGAATTGGTGAAGTTCCTCATAGTCACTGATGCCATCGCCATCCGTATCCGGATTGCAGGGGTCCGTGCCGAGAAGGTATTCTTCGCGGTTGGAAATACCATCACCATCCGCGTCGCCCCGTTCCCCCTGCCGCAAACGATCAATCAGACCGTTGTCGGTGGGCGAAAGGCCAAACTGGCTCTCCCATTCGTCCGGTAGGTAGTCGTCATCGGCGTCGGAATCTTCGAGTGGATAGCTCTCCAGATATTCCAAGGGCAGCGGCTGCCGCTCTCCCCCCTCAATGGCCATGGCGACGCTGGCATGACACCCGGACACATGGCCCTGTTGGGTAAGAATTTCAATGAAGTAGGAGTGTCCGGCCTCCAGATGAACGGGCCTGCTCATCTGACTGGCGAACTGATCCCACGGGTTGGCTTCATCACCGACACTCACACCATAACCCGTGCCGATATCGGGGCTTAACTCCGCAATCTTGCGTTTGCGGTATTTGGTTTCGTCCGTGGAGAGCCAGAGTTCCCCGGCATTGCGGCAGCTCAGCCAGAACCGATAATCGCCGGTTGTGGGTACGGTGATGCGACCACGCAATCTTGCTCCGGAGTTCTCACTAATGTCCGTGAATCTGTTAGTGAATGCCAGTTGCCGCCGCGAAGGCAACCCGTAGAACTTGTCGTCCGCGACCAGACTGGCGATGGTGTCGTAAGGCACCGCGTCCCAACGCTCGACACTCCAAGCTCCACTAACAGCGTCGGGAACCAGCGGATTCGTTCCATTGTCATGCTCCTCAAGATTGGTCAGTCCGTCGTGGTCGGGGTCGGCGGTTGGCAGCACATCAAGAATGCCATGAAGGGAGTTGTCGGCTTCAATTACCGTTTGTTCCCAAGCATCAGCAAGGCCATCCATATCGGTGTCCACGGCGTTCCCGGCACCAATTTGGTAAAGGGCTGTCACTTCGGTGTCCCTAATCTTGCCTTCATAAATGCGAGCCCCGTCGATGGCCCCCTCGAATGCCGCAATTGGGAACGGGTTGGAGACGCTACGGCCGAGCTGGTATGTGCCACCTGAAATTTCCCTCTGGTTGTATGGGTGGGTGCTAACCAACTGGCCATTGTAATAAAGCTTCGCCTTCGTTCCGTCGAACGATACCACCACATGCTGCCAGCGATTGAGCATGACCGGTTGGTCCGTGTCCCATTCGATATCGCCCAGCACGACCTTGATCATGCCATTATCCAACCCCCAACCAGAGCCCCTCTTTCCAGAAAACTCGGAAGCGAATACGTTCTGCAGTATGGGAACATCTGGAGAAAACAGCGGATAAATCCAGGCCGCCAACGTCCGGCTCTCACCGTCCGGCACAGGCGTGGCCACACTACTGTCCACGCCGTCGAATAGCAGCGAGGTGGCACCCTCAATGCCCAGTCTGCGGCGAGGCCCGCCATTGAGCACTCCGTGAGCGCCGTTACCGGAGGAATCCATGGCAACCGGACCTCCAGCTTCCTCGAATCCCCAAGCTCCAAGGAGTATTGCAGGCATGCCAGGATCATCAAGATCGGTTGGATCTGTTCCTGCCGCAAACTCGGCCGCATTATTGATTCCATCACCGTCGGGATCGTCCGCCGGTCCTTGATCGAGGTTGCCGAAATAAGCGATTTCCCAAGCGTCTGGCAAGCCATCCCCATCGATGTCACCAGGGATTGAGGCCGCCACGGTTGGATCGCTGCCGGCCTGAAATTCCTCAAGGTCGCTGTGACCATCGCTATCGGCGTCCCCTGAACCATCGCGGCTCAGGTTTCCAAAGTAAGTCATCTCCCAATTGTCGGACATGCCATCGGCATCGGAATCCTCCGCGGCCTTATCGAACACTATTTGAATGCCACAGATTCCGGCCGGTGTTCCGGAGACAGTGGTCACCTGAAGCGTTAGATTGCGTGCTGTGAGTCCTTCAAAAACAAGATGATAGCCGCCGTCTCCATTGGCGACCTCAGCATTGGCATCGGCGACGGTTTGAGCATGAAACTCGTCCCAATTAGGGGTGGTGTCCGGTTCCAGTCGGAAGTCCTTCTTGTTGACACCATATAACGTGGCCAGGGCGAGTCCGTTAGAACTCAAGGCAAACGACATCACCGAACTGTTGCCGCTGTCAAGCTGCGCCCATGAATCGTAGTATACTATCAATTTGTATGAGGCATAGGGAATGCCGCTCAGGTTGATGACAGGGGTTTCCATCCAACCCGACATCATTTTCTTGTCGGATGTGGTCAGCGCGTTGAACGATGTGTTGGCTCCGGTCGCGGAAAACGACAAGCCGGGGACCATGACACCGTCAGAATCAACAAGGCTTGATGAAGAGGGGTTGTTCACATTGGCGAAGTCGTTCCAATTGGCCGACGCTGTTATCCCTGCCGTCTCGGCAGGTGTAAGGCTGCCATTGCCGCCGATATTGATGCTGACGATACCTGCGGGGTCGGCCCCGTCGGCACCATACAACGGCACGAGACCCGTCCAGACCATCGCAATGGCAGCTCCGAGCAGGCGGGTAGGGGTGAACCGGGCGCACTTGTTGTTGTTAGAGTCAAGCATCGGATCGTGTGGTTAATGGGGCTACCCTCGAATTGAATTGGGTACGGGGTTACGGGTTACCGGAAATCGGTCTGGCATAAGACCGTAAGCGCTAGCTTTCGGCTTGGACGTCTTTAATCGTGTTTTTGTAAATCAGTCAACATTTTTCTACTAAAATGTTAGAAAATAGAACGGGAGATCATATCGGCGGAAATCGCGATACGAAATTCCGTGAAAAGTAGCAACCTATCCTTACAAATTCCGAACCTGGCCAGGGTTCGTGCCAGGTCCAATACGCAAGGGGCCTCCGGAGATGGCGTGCAGCGCGCTGCCTGTCCGGATATTCTCTTTTTCGCCGCTGGTGGGTCGCGCTGGGTTCGATCACTCATTCCCATAACGCCGATGAAACATCCAGCCCATACCAAGTGCGAGCACTGCCATGAAGAATTCCTCGCTGATTGCCGCAATCTGGGGCGTCAGCGCTTTTGTCACAAACCGGATTGCCGCCGGGCGTCAAAGGCCAGCAGCCAACGGCAATGGCGGAGCCGACCGGAAAACCGGGATTATTTTCGCGGCAGCGATCAATGCGAGCGGGTCCGGCGGTGGCGGCAAGCCAATCCCGACTACTGGCGCAGCAAACGACCTCCTCCCGCAAGTGCGTTACAAGACACCTCCCTTGCGTTACAAGAGATCTGTATTGCGCAGCCAGCCCTGATTATCGGGTTGATCGCGGTTGTGACCGGTCTTGCGTTACAAGATGACATTGCGGCCTGCATTCGTTCACTGCTCAATCGCGGTCGGGCGATTCTGCGCATGGTGCCGGGGAGTCCCTCCTTGCGAAAATATGAAATCCAATCCAGTTCAGTGCCAGGACCGGTTGCGGCACGCGGCTCGCCCGGTTAGCCGGTTTTATCCAAGCCGGTTTTGCGACCGGCATTGGCCGTACACCAGTTTTGATAGATCCGGCACCGATTGCCGCAGCGTACTGCCGTACCCACATCGCCAAGCCGGATTCCCCGCTCACCCTGCCGCCACTATTCCCTAACATTCTTGAGCATCCATCCCCATGCGCATCCCCGACGCCGATATCACCCGACTCAATGCCGACACCGACCTCGTCGGCCTGATCCAGTCCAGAGGCATCGCCCTCAAACAGCACGGCCGCAACTGGCTCGGCCGCTGCCCCTTTCACGATGACACGGAACACGCCAATCTGATCGTCACTCCCGCAAACAGCCTCTGGCGCTGCACGGCAATAGACTGCGGCAAAAGCGGCAACGCCATCCAGTTCCTCGAAGCCTTCGACGGACTGTCATTCCGCCATGCCTTCGAGCTTCTGGCCCACGGCGGCAGGGCCGCCTTCGAGCGTCCTCCGGACGCGCCCCGCAAACAGACCACCGTTGCGCGCCTGCCGTGTCCGCTGGACGAAGCCGCGCCTGACGCGAGTTTGTTGGATCAAATCGCGTCCTATTACGCCTCCCGGCTTGCCGCCACGGAAAATAGGGCGGCCCGCGACTATCTTGTGTCACGCGGACTCGACGATGAAGCCCTCTGGCAACGCTTTGGCATCGGGTTTTCCGACCGCACGCTGGGCCTGCGTATTCCAGAGAAAAACCGCAAACAGGGTGGCGAGCTTCGCGAACGCCTGCAATCAATCGGCGTCTATCGGCCCACCGGCCGCGAGCACCTGAACGGCTGCATCACCATCCCCATCCGTGAATCCCGGTCACACGGGCAGTCCCCCGGACCCATTACCCAAATCTACGGTCGCCGTAGCGATCCTAAAGTCTTCAGGGGACAGCGCAATCTCTATCTGGCGCGTCCCCTCGCCGGCATCTTCAACCCCGCCGCCTTGGTGAGCCGCGAGATCATCCTAACCGAAAACATCCTCAACGCCCTGACCTTCATCCGTCACGGATCCGAATCAGAACTGCCAATCATGGTTGCCACCACCTGCACCTTTGGCACCGACGGTTTCACCGACGAACTCTTTGAAGCCATCCGCGCTGCCAACATCCGCAGCGTTAGGCTTGCCTTCAACGCCGACGATGCCGGGGAAGTCGCCGCAGCCCAGGCCGCAGTGCGTCTGCAAGCCATCGGCATCGAGTGTTACAGCGTCAGGTTCCCCTGGGGCATGGATGCCAACACCTTCGCCCTGGATCAGGGCGGGGAGGCCCTCCGCCACACCGTCCGAAGCGCCGAATGGTTGGGCAAGCATGGCGGCCGATTGCTTCCGGCATGCCTGTCTGCCGGCATCGCTCATCTTCGATCCACTTGCGACAATGCGCCACCCCTCACCCCCCCCTCATCAGCATTGGCTGCCATTTCAGCCGGTCCAATTGAAAACACCGCCCCTCAAGCCTCCACTGTGTTAGGTGACCTGGCAGATGTCCCGACCTCCGCCCCTCCCGTCATCCCCGTACCGGGAAATTCCGGCCAGGCCAACGTAGCCTTGGTGCCGCAGGGTGATGCCTGGCAACTCGTGTTAGGCGACCGCCGCTACCGCCTCACCGGCCTGGAAAAGAACAATTCCCCCGAGTCCATCAAGATCACCCTGCGCCTCACCGAGCCCGGCGGCCTGTTCCACCTCGACTCCCTCGACCTGTGCCGCGACACCGAACGCCGCCGCTTCATCGAGCGCGCTGCGGAGGAA
>Ga0118677_10010056_pt1 | contig 14593 bp, 14 predicted proteins | sample AliMusrvi5mmetaG_FD_86154 | JGI IMG/M metagenome (GOLD analysis project Ga0118677, IMG submission 86154) | reverse complement strand
GGAATATTGTTGGAGAGCGTTTTCTCGGGCTCCCCAAAGAGCCAAAAATCGCAGCGAAAGCTTAAGGGATCATCGCAAGCGGCCGCTCAGTTGGGGTGCGGTTCTTGCGAGCCGCCAGAATCAAAGGCGTTGCTGCGAGCAAGGTTGCAACTCCCCCAAGGGCTAAGCCAACCCGGGGATTCGTTGCCCCACAGATTGCGCCAATCAACGGTGCACCAATCGGTGTCGAGCCAAGGAAGCCAATTGCAAAGAGGGCCATCACCCGACCCCGCATTTCTTCGCGCGATGCCATTTGAAGTGTTGCATTTGCCGTAGAAACAAAGGCAATTGATGCCGCTCCCATCGGTACCAACAGTGCCAAGGCGACCCATTCAGTTGGTGCCAACGACACAGCGATCAGCAGCACCCCAAACGCTAAACAGAGCGCCGAAAGCATGGGCAAGGAGGGTCGGGATCGATGGGCAATGGCGAGCCCACCAAAAACCGCTCCGATACCCATCGCTGCCATAAAGAGTCCGTAGGTGGCTGCGGTTCCGCCAAAGGTCGTTCTTGCGAGAAGCGGGATCGAAACAGTGAAATTGAAAGCAAAGACACCAACAATGCCGACAGCGATCAAGACACTCCCAATCGTGTCGTGTTGAAAGGCGTAGCGAAACCCTTCTCGCAGTTGTCCTTTTGCTCGCGCCACCCGTCGGATTGGGGTTAATTGTTCCTTGTTCATCATCGCCAACGCCAGAATCACTGCGGCAAAGGATGCAGCGTTCACAAAGAAGCACACAGGAATACCCGCCGTTGCGATTACGATTCCCGCGATCGCGGGGCCAATGATTCGGCCTCCGTTGACTAAAACGCTATTGAGACTTACGGCGTTAGCTAAAAGATCTCGGCCAACCATCTCTTGAACGAATGATTGGCGAGCAGGCGTATCGAAGACGTTCACGCTCCCTAAGAAGAATGCCATGATGAATACTTCCCAGACGTGAATATGCCCGAGCAACACCAAGATGCCCAGTGCCAATGCCAGGACCCCGCTCAACGATTGCGTGATGAACAGAATTTTCCGTTTCGGCATGCGGTCGACTACGAGGCCACCCCATGATCCGACAAGCAACATCGGCACGAACTGCAAAGCGATCACGAGTCCGAGTGCTAAGCCACTATTTGTCAGTTGGAGTACTAACCATCCCTGTGCCACGGCCTGCATCCATGTCCCTGAGATGGAAATCAGTTGGCCGATGAAATAGAGACGAAAATTCCGTACCGACAGTGCTTGGAACGTCTGCTTTGTTACGTTGCCCATCGCACTCATTCGGTGGCCTCAATCGTTTCCAATAATCTGACTAACTGCTCAGCCTGCTCTCGGTCCTTCAAACTCAGTGACTCGAGGCGTCCAACGATAAAGGCCGTTTTCGAATTCCTCATACGGTCAAGTTCGCGCGCTCCCTTCGGTGTCAGCGCCATCCGCGCGACCCTTCGATCGGTTTGGTCTACTTCCCTTTTAACAAGGCCGAGATCCTCTAATCCAGCGATAATGCGGGTCATCGTCGGCGGCTGCATCTGCTCAGCGCGAGCAAGAGCTCCGAGCGTCGGGCTCTCGAGCCGAGCGATCATGGCTAACGCCGAGCCTTGGCTTGGCGTCAAAATACCGTGAGACTCTTGCCGAAGGCGTCGATGAAGCCTGGTAACCGCTGTTCGAAGGCGAGCTGCTACGTCGAGATCGAGATCTGAGATTTGATTGGTAGAAGTTGTCATGAACTACCATATTAGTTAGTTCTGCTAACTAATCAACCGCACCTGGCGAGAGTCGCTCGTTTCTACAGGTCAGAGCGCGGTGTCCAACCGCCAACACCCATTGGCACAACGGCCTCCGGGTCGATGTCGTCAACGCCACCAACTACTTCGGTCACCCAGTCCAGGCGACCCTTAAGAATCCGCTCAACCCCACCCTCGAGAGTGCTCGAGCTGATTGCACAACTTGAGCATGCCCCTTGAAGTTGGACCTCGATCACTCCTGAATCGACGTTGGCATTCACCAGCACAAGATCTCCGCCGTCTGCCTGTACTGCAGGTCGCATCATTTCGATGAGTCCCTGCAAGGCCACCAACCGCTCTTGTCGGATTTCGTCATTGACTGTGATTGCGCTGTTATCGCTCATCGGAAAGCACCTTATTCCTCGGTTTTTTGAACTCTGACCTCTAGTTTGCCGTGTTCTCGGCCCCATGTGTGCAGGGACGGATTTCTCCATATTTTCGGGCCTTAGCCCTCCTGCTCTGTGGTTACTACAGTAGGCGCATGGAACTCCACTCTGTTTTATCTCTTGACGAAATTGATCTGTCCGATATTGAATTTTGGGATCGTCCCTATGCCGAACGAGAGGCAGCCTTCGCTCTCTTGCGTAAGGAGCGCCCGATGCCGTTCTTTCAAGACCCCGTCGTCGACAGTGATTCTCCGATTGAGCTGCCAGTGGGGCCGGGCTATTACGCGTTAACTCGCCACAAAGACGTTACGGAAGTCAGTCGAAACCCAGATATTTACTGCTCAGGGAAAGGTGCCGTCTCAATATTGGATCTACCCCCTGAAATGGTGGAGTACTTCTCGGGGATGATTTCGACCGACAACCCACGCCATGCTCGACTGCGGCGCATCGTTTCCAATGCGTTCAATCCGCGGCGCATTAAGGCCATCGAAGAAACAATCGAGACGGTAGCTCATGACGTTGTAAACACCGCCAAGACTCAAGGAGAGTGCGACTTCGTACTCGACGTCGCTGCTCCTCTCCCTCTCAAGATCATTTGCGACATCATGGGAGTCCCTGAAAGTAACTACGACGACGTCTTTCGTTGCTCCAATATCATTTTGTCAATGGGTGATCCTGAATATGTGACCGATGTTCATCCCATCGAAGCATTTCTGAATGCAGGAGCCGAATTGATGGCCATCATGCAGGAACTCGGCGAATATCGCCGTGAACACCCGATCGATGACATCACGTCCGCATTGGTGAATTCATCTATTGATGGCGAGTCGCTCAATGACCAGGAACTTGCGTCATTCTTCATATTGCTTGTGACGGCAGGAAACGAAACAACCCGTACGGCAATTGCCCACGGCCTCAATGTCTTGACACAGAACCCAGAGCAAAAGGCGCTTTGGGCATCTGATGTACCTCGCTACACCAATTCGGCGGTGGAAGAAATTGTCCGGTGGGCTTCTCCCGTTATCTGGATGCGCCGTACCTTGACCCAGGATGCAGTGCTTTCGGGTGTTGAGTTAAAGACCGACGACAAAGTCCTCTTGTTCTACAACTCAGCAAATCGAGATGAGGACGTCTTTCGTGACCCTTATCGCTTTGACATCACCCGCGACCCAAACCCTCAGGTTGGCTTTGGTGCCGCCGGACCCCACTTCTGTTTGGGGGCCCACCTTGCTCGCAGAGAGATCGGCGTGATGTTTCGCGAGTTGTTTTCCCAGACGCCGAATATCGTGGCGACCAGCGAACCGGTTCAGCTTCGCTCGAGCTTTGTCAACGGCATTAAACATTTGCCGTGTGCCTTTAACCTCGCCTAATGCAGTTTCCTCCCGCTTTCCTCAAGCGGGCCATTGATGCAGTAGATAGGGCGCAACAGAAGAGCCCAATTACCGCGTTTCCAATTGGCGTGCTGAAGCGCTACGGCGATGATCGCGGAGGTATGTATGCCGCGCTCATCACCTTCTATGCCCTGCTCTCAGTTTTTCCGCTCTTGCTGCTCTTCGTCACGATTGCATCCATGATTCTTGGCGCAAATTCTGCCGCAGAGAAACGCTTAGTGAATTCCGCCTTCGAGCATTTCCCAGTTGTCGGATCGCAACTCGCCAATAGTATCCATGCGCTGTCGAGTAATAGTTGGCCGGCCTTTGTTGTCTCTCTGCTCTTTCTCCTTTGGGGAGCGTTAGGTGTCACCTCGGCGCTTCAGATGGCATCACATCATGCATGGAGGCGACCACGAAAAGAAGAGCCAAATCTCTTGATCCGTACCTGGCGAGGACTCCGACTCCTTGGCATCATCGCCTCGGCCGTCGTCCTCACCACGGTTGCCTCTGGATTTATTAGTTCCGGGGTGCTCCGGTCCTTCCCAGGGATTCTCCGAGTTGTCCTCTTGGTCGCTGTCATTGCGGTCAACGCAGGAGCCTATTTTCTTGCGCTTCGGACCTTGGCTCCTCCGGAAGAAGGGTGGAAGTCCCTGCTACCCGGAACAATTGTTGGCACTATTGGATGGACAGTGCTTCAGCAAGCAGGTGGATACCTCCTGAGCCACCAACTCCAACATACGAGCCAAATTTACGGCTTCTTCGCCATTGTTTTAGGGTTGATCTTTTGGCTCAACCTTGGTGCGCAACTCTTTCTCTACTCATCGGAAATCAATATTGTGGCAGCACAAGGGGGCTGGCCTCGGAGTTTCTTTGAACCGTCCGACGAGGTCAAAGTTGAATTGGCGAACGAACAATCCGAGTACTAGGTGACGTCCAACTCTGGGCTAGGTCGCAGAGGGGGTCACCATTGTTGCGGGCACCTCATGGTCAACCGCAGCGAGCCACGACCCCAAAATTCTTGAGCATTCGCTCACGGACTCAATCCAACTTTTTGCTGCGCTTCCATCAGCCTCGTCACTTACGTGTTTGACCAACGCCGCTGGTATTCCAAGGAGGCGGGCAGCATCGGCAACTGCGTAGCCCTCCATGTCAACTAAATCGGCATGACGGGCTAGCGCCGTGCGCTGCTTTTCACTACTAATAAATTGATCTCCGGTAGCCAGGACGAGACCTTCCCCAAGCACGAGACGCGGCGAGGGGTCTTCTCCGGTCAACGCTTTGATTGCGGTCCTATCCAGATCATGCTGGACCGTAGATCCAACAATGTGGGTGCCACTAATCCCGTGGCGAAGTGCACCAGCGGTACCGAGATTCAAGATCGCTACTGGTCGTCGCTCTTTCGGCTGTTCCGCCAGGGTTGCCAACACCGCTTGGCCGGCAGCAACTTTTCCTATGCCCGTCACAAGAATTGGAAACCTGGTATCCAAATGCTCCGCTTCATTGTGGACTGCCACCACAATGAGGGGTAACGCTGGCTCAATCGTTCCCCGTAGTTCCATCGCTGAATAGGTTAGTCACGACCCGCCGAAGATTCGGTAAAGTCTTCGTGATGGAACCCGCGCCCTTCGACCCAATTGCCGAGGCGGTACTTCATAACCAGGAGTACGCAAAACGCCATGGCGTTTCGCATCTGTCAACGGAACCAGCAAAACAGCTGGCCATCGTCACCTGCATGGACTCTCGCCTTGACCTCTTCGGCGCACTGGGGTTGGAACTCGGAGAAGCCCACATCATTCGTAATGCCGGCGGCGTCGCCACCGATGATGTCGTTCGTTCACTTGTTTTGTCACAGCGACGACTCGGTACCGACCGGATTATGGTCATTCACCACACGTTTTGTGGCCTAGAAAACCTTGACGAGCATGCACTCCGTCGTGAAATTGCCGACGAGACTGGAGTTGAGTCACTGATGGCATTTGGCTCGTTCGCAAGTGCTGCCGAAGACGTCCGACTCACAATGGATCGGCTCAATGCCGAGCGGGCCCTGCGCCATGTCGATATCCAAGGGTTTGTTTTTGACGTTGATACCGGAGCACTCGTACCCGTTTAATAATTTTCTCAGTCAGGGAGACTGAGAAACCGCTTGAGTCCTTGGTGGCTTTTAGCGAAACCATGGTTCTCGTAGAAACGATGGGCGTCACTTCGCTGGCTGTTCGATGTCAGTTGGACTCGGTAACAACCCTGCGCTTGCGCTCGCGCTAGGGCTGCTTCGACCAACTCTCCTCCCACGCCATGGTTGCGCCAGTCAGGGTGCACGTGGACTGATTCAAGTTCGCCACAGAGGCCACCGTTGTATTGAAGATGTTGGAACACGATCAATTGGAGCGTCCCGACAATTTCACCATCGACTTCGGCTACCAGGAGCGACGAACCTGACATTTCTATGACATCAAATGCTCGCTCATAGGGAGCTAACTCTTCGGGTTTTTCAACCGACGTTCCAAGTGCCCCAAGTTGAATGAGTTCAATAATTCTCGGAAGTTCAGGTTTTTTTGCATCTCGCACTACGACCTTGTTCATGGGAATTGAACTAGTCATCATCGTTGGCATGTTCCGCCATTAACGCATCAATCATGCTGACAACCGCTGGATCCGTCAGCGTCGTGACGTCTCCCAGCGCGCGGTGCTCCGCTACGTCGCGCAGGAGCCGGCGCATAATCTTGCCGGATCGCGTCTTTGGCAAGTCCGGTGTAAAAATAATCTGCCGCGGTTTGGCGATGGGACTAATCACTTCACCGACGTGATTCCGCAAGGCTTGAATCAGCTCAGCCTCGTCAGCATCCGCAACTTCTCCTGAAAGCTTTAGTGTTACGAAAGCCACAATGGCTTGTCCCGTCGTGTCATCCGATGCCCCAACGACTGCCGCTTCAGCAACGGAGTGATGGCCGACGAGCGCGTGCTCGACCTCTGCTGTTGAGAGGCGGTGACCAGAGATATTCATCACGTCATCGACCCGACCGAGTAGCCAAAGGTCACCGTCTTCGTCCCGTTTCGCTCCATCACCTGCAAAATAAATACCGTTAAAGCGTGACCAATACGTTTCTTCAAAGCGTTCTTCGTCGCCCCAAATTCCCCTCAACATCCCCGGCCAAGGCCGAGTCAGAACCAAAAGACCTGCATGGCCGTCGGGAACCGGTGAACCGTCGTTGTCGACGATATCAACAGAGATCCCAGGAAACGGCGTCATTGCCGCCCCAGGTTTGGTCGCCGTGACGCCGGGCAACGGCGTGATCATGATCCCACCGGTCTCGGTTTGCCACCACGTGTCCACGATGGGGCACGCATTGCCGCCAATGTATTTGCGGTACCACATCCATGCTTCTGGGTTGATGGGCTCACCCACCGAGCCAAGGAGACGCAATGACGAAAGGTCATGCTGTGCGGGTAGTTCGTGCCCCCACTTCATAAACGTGCGGATAGCGGTTGGTGCTGTGTAAAGAATCGTTACGCCGTATTCTTCAATAATCTTCCACCAGCGATCGCGACCACCGGCATCAGGGGTGCCTTCGTAGAGAACGCTCGTCACACCGTTTGTTAGCGGCCCGTAGACGATATAACTGTGCCCAGTCACCCACCCAATGTCTGCAGACGTCCAACAGACATCGGTTTCAGGCTTGATGTCGAAGACCATTCGATGGGTTGTCGCAGCCTGCGTCAAGTAGCCACCCGTGGTGTGGAAAATGCCCTTCGGACTCGCAGTCGTCCCCGAGGTGTACATGATGTACAACAGCTGCTCGGCGGGAAATGCCTTCGGGTCATGGACAGAAGGTTGCATGTCAACGAGGTCGTGCCACCAGATGTCTCGACCTTCAACCCAGTCCACTGCCTGGCCCGTACGGCGAACTACTAACACGTGTTCAACGTTCGGGCATTGGGCAAGCGCTTCATCAACGGCGACCTTTAAGCCAGACGGTTCTCCTCTTCTAAAACCTCCATCGGCGGTGATAACAAAATGCGCATCTGCATCGAGAACTCGCTCTGCGATGGCGTCTGCCGAGAATCCGCCGAAAATTACCGAGTGCGCCGCTCCAATCCGAGCACACGCCAACATTGCCGTAACTGCCTCTGGGATCATTGGCATGTAAATCGCTACTCGATCACCTTCTTTTACCCCGATCGCTTCGAGGGCGTGTGCTGCCCTCGATACGCGCCCCAAGAGATCGTTGTAGGTGATGGTGGCGGTATCGCCTTCGGGCTCGCCTACCCAGTGGAAGGCGACTTTGTCGCCGTTGCCGGCAGCGACATGGCGATCGACACAATTCACGCTAGCGTTGAGCGTTCCGTCGGCAAACCACTTCGCATGCGGTGCGTTCCAGGTCAGTGTCTGAGAAAACGGCGTCTCCCACTGAAGGTTCAGTGCCTGCTTGGCCCACCAGGCTTCGGGGTCTTCGTTGGCCTCTTGATAGGCGGTAAGCGTCGCGTTGGCTTGGCTAGCGAATGCTTGAGAAGGCGGGAAGACCCGCTCTTCGTGAAGCAAAGCTTCCATGGCTTCTTGGTGTTGCTTTGGTGTCACTGAAACCCACCCCCACTTGATCCTCGGCAGCCCAACGGCAGCTCCTAGGAAAAGACTAGGGCATGCTAATCATTCACGGAATTACGACATTCGCGTTCAAAAACTCTTATTGTGATCTTACGGTCCCATCAGAGACGCCTTATGGAGCGGGCGTTGAATGGGATTATTCAAGTAACTAGATTCTCATTGGAGCAACGATGGACGAAAACCAGGATCAGCCGATACTTCCCCCAGGGAAAGAATTTCCAAACTGGGAGCTTGCCAAGCCCCAAGGGCCGGCGGGTGCCGACCCCACTTCTGAGATCCCCGCAGCCGCTGGACCGATGAACCCTCCCCCATTTCAGCCATCGCAACCGCCGGTCTCTGGACATTCGCGCTCACACAAGGGATTTCTCATTGGCGCAGCTGTAACGGCAGCCGCAGTCCTCATCGGAGCCGGCGTCGGTCACGCCGTATGGCCGAGCGAGCACGGCGAATCGTCGAGTAACTCTTCGGCGAGCGGTACGGTTCCCGTTCCAAACCAAGGAAACAATAATGAAGGCAACAACCCATCGGGCACGACCTCAGCAGCCGCTCAAGCAGTTGCCGCCAAAGTGAGTCCCTCCTTGGTCGATATCAATACCAACTTGGGGTACCAAAATTCTCAAGCAGCTGGCACGGGAATTGTGATGAGCGCGAACGGTCTCATCCTGACCAATAATCACGTCATAGACGGGGCCACCACTATTTCTGCCACCGATATCGGCAACGGGAAGACGTACACCGCAAAAGTTGTCGGCTACAACCGAACGAGCGATGTTGCCGTCATACAACTTCAAAATGCATCAGGATTGACGGTCGCTAACTTTGGTAACTCAAAGAATGTGGCGGTTGGCCAATCGGTGGTCGGCATCGGTAATGCAGGTGGTTCCGGTGGGACTCCGAGCACCGCTGCCGGTACCGTCACGGCCCTAAACCAGTCGATCACTGCTTCAGATGAATCGTCGAGCAATACCGAGCAGTTGACGGGGCTTATCCAGACCAATGCACCAATCCAGCCCGGTGATTCGGGGGGGCCTCTCGTGACCATGGGCTCGCAAGTGATCGGCATGGACACCGCTGCATCGTCGAACTTCTCATTTAGCCAAGGTGGTTCTCAGGGTTTCGCAATTCCAATCAACAACGCCCTCACGATTGCCCATCAAATTATTGCTGGACACGCCAGTGACACCGTGCACCTCGGCGAGACCGGATTCCTTGGTGTGCAGGTGCAATTAGCTTCAAGTGGCGCAGGGAACAGTTCCAACAACGGGTCGGCAGGATCGACCGCCAATGGCGCAGTCGTCGTCGGGACGCTTTCTGGTTCGCCAGCAGCGAAAGCAGGGTTGGTACAAGGAGACACCATCACCTCAGTGAACGGTGTCTCGGTTAACGGCCCAACCCAACTAACTGCGGCGCTTGGTCGCTACCACCCCGGCGACACGGTGACCTTGGCCTGGACTGATTCGTCAGGAGCTGCCCAGAGCGCACAAGTCACATTGATCAGCGGGCCTGCTGCATAAGGTTCCCTCGGCGAAGGGACGAATGAACGATTCGTTCGTCTCTTCGCCGGATAGCGAAGATATTTACGGAAAGAACCGTTCCGTAAACAAACGTGTAGCGACGTATTATTGCGGGTCGTCGTTCATGAAGGCGTTCGCGATGAGCGAAATGAGGACCATCACGGCGCCTGCAATCATAAACGCGTAACTCGCGCCCTCGAGGTTAAGAACCAGGGCACAACCTCCTCGTGTGCTCGAACTTGCCGCAGACACGCTGCACCGAGCAATGTTGTGGTACTCCACTGCAATCCCAAGAATGCCCAGTAACACCAGTGCGATTCCTCCATAGCGGAGATAGGTAAGTCGTTTGCTTGTCTTGGAAGCCACGGCACTACCCTACTGGTTCAGTTCACAGACCTTCCATCACGCTCATCACTGATCCCTGCCTCAATTAGCCACTCTCGGCACTGAGCATCTCGCCTACTGTTCCGTGGGCCTCGCTTCGACCCGGGAGAAAGGAAAATGCCGCGATCGATCCAACAATAGCAACGGCCATTCCGGCAAGACACGAGACTTTGAGCCCCGCAGTAAAGGCGTTGTATGCAGCGTCCTGCAAAATTCCCTGTACCGACGCTGGGGAATGTGCCGCAACATTAAGCGCTGCTGCTACTGACTGTTGCGAGGCTGTTTTGTACTGTGCAGGAATTGGATACTGATTAAACGTTGCCGCGATTTTCGGAGCGTATGCCGAGGCAAAGACTGATCCAAAAACTGCAACGCCAAGAGTTCCCCCGAGCTCACGAGTCGTGTTATTCACTGCTGCGCCTGCGCCAACTTGCTCTGGCCGAAGTGAGCCCATCACCGCTTCGGTAGCCGGAGCGGTCACGAGTGAGAGTCCCAGTGCCAACAAGATCTGCGATGCAAGAATGACCGTCCAAAAATTAGCCGTTGGGGTGGCCGTAAACGCTGCCGTCACAAGTCCTGCGGCCATGAAGAGCAGGCCAAGTCCAACGATCAAGCGAGATCCCACTTTGAGTGCGAAGAGCGCCCCGAGAGGGGTGAAAATAGCGGCAACGATGGCGAATGGCAAAGTGTGCACTCCAGCAGAGAGCGTCGAGTAGCCCTTTACGAACTGGAAATACTGAGTAATCAAGAAGATAAACCCAAACAAACAGAAAAACGCCACCGAGATCGAGAGCGCTCCTGAGGAAAATCGTGGAATTTTAAAAACTCGAACATCCAAGAGCGGTTCTTCCGTGCGCAGTTCCAGGAAAGTGAAGCCCACCAAAAAAATGATGGCAATTGCAAAGCAGCCCCACGTTCCTGCAGCAGTCCATCCCCATTGCGGTCCCTCGATGATACCGAGGACCAGCGCCGTCACACCGATGGCCGAAATAATCACGCCGCGTGTGTCGAATCGCTTTTCTCGTTCGTGGACCAACTTCGGAATCAATATCTGTCCACCAATTAAGGTGACAATAACGATCGGCACGTTAACTAAAAAGATCGACCCATACCAAAAATGTTGCAACAAGGCTCCCCCGGTGATGGGACCAAAAGCAACTGCCAATCCCGACGTCGCTCCCCAGATACCCAGAGCCTTTTGCCGTTCTGATGGGTCAGTAAATAAATTCGTCAGAATCGCCAATGTCGCTGGAAAAATAAACGCAGCGGCAATGCCCATCAGCGCGCGAGCGGTAATGAGCGAGCTGGTCGAATGCGACATCGAAGCCAACACCGAGAAGATTCCGAATGCAACAAGTCCCACCTGCATTACGCCCTTGCGACCCAGCCGATCCCCGATGCCTCCTCCTGCAAGAAGGAGTCCTGCAAACGCCAAACTGTAGGCATCGACAATCCATTGCAGTGCTGATGTCGACGCCCCGAGATCTTTGCTCAGACTCGGAAGTGCCACGTTGACAATGGTGTTGTCCACCACAACGAGGAAGACGGACAAACACAAGATCGGTAGCGTGAGCCAACGGCGATCACGAGCTGACGTCGATGCTGCCATAGAGGGCACTCCTTTTTAGATGAAATGGTCTAGATAGAACACTGTGCTACAGTTATAGCACAGTGTTCTATTAAGGGGCTCACGATGATGCAAGCGGCAAAAGAACGGACTGCGTCACTAGAGATTGAACCGCTGATCCTTGAGGCAGCAGGTCGGCTTCTCTCGAATGAAGGTCCTGAGGCTCTCTCCGTTCGACGCATCGCTACGGAAGCAGGGGTCGCGCCCATGGGTGTCTACAACCACTTCGAATCAAAATCTGGAATTATCGATGCCCTCTTCCGCAATGGCTTTGATCGCTTACGACTCGCCCTTGATTCCCTTCAAGGAATTGCCGACCCTTCGGAGGCATTATTTGAAGCCGGACGCCACTATCGCTCACTCGCTCTCGCCGCGCCACAGCTCTATCAGCTCATGTTCTTTCGGGTAGTTCCAGGGTTTGTACCAACCCCTGCATCGGGTTTAGTGGCGCTGGAATCATTCTCCTCCCTGGTCCAGATCATGGATCGAGCGATCGCTACCAAGGTTCTTCCTCCTCTTGAGCCGACAACCGCAGCACAAATTTTCTGGTCAGCGATTCATGGGTGGGTCTCGTTAGAGATTTCAGGACCATCATTCGCCAACGACCCGGACACGGGAGCAGATCTCCTCATTCGCTCTGTCATTGAGGGGCTAAAGGTGTCAGAATCTCGCCAGGAGTAACAACGCCGGTCAGCGAACACAGGGAGTTGTCCATGATTGAACAAGTAGTCGAAAAATGGCACCTTCATCTGAAAGGCAGCCTGCCAGGTGGACTTGATGCCTTGTTAGATGATGACGTTGTGTTCTATTCACCAATTGTCTTTACTCCTCAACGGGGGAAAGACGTCACTGCTCTCTATCTGACCGCGGCGTCGTCCGTCTTTCCTGGTGAAGGACCAGTCAGTGAAACCGGAGAAGCCAAATCAACCGGTGATGGATTTCACTACACCAAGGAAACCTTTGGCGGAAACAGCGCAGTCCTTGAGTTTGAGACCACGATGGAAGGCAAGTACGTGAACGGCGTCGACATGATTACATGCAATGACGCTGGGAAAATCATCGAGTTCCGAGTCATGATCCGACCACTTCAAGCCGTGAACTTGGTTCACGAGCAGATGGGCCGAATGCTTGACCAACTAAAAGCTTGATCCGAGCAACGGGGTCGCCACGAGAAAAACTGAAAGGTTAAGAGATAGCGGCTCGCTGATAGGATTTAGCGTCATGCGACTCGCTCCCTTCAAAAAACCGTTTCCAATTGCTATGACGGCGCTCCTCGTCGTCACCCCGGTTTTCGTGTCGGCGTGCGGAAGCAGTTCATCCTCTTCATCGGCCGTGACCACACTGGTCGTGACGCAACCAACTCCAACGGAGCACATCAACAGTGTTTCCCCTGCTGGTCCGAGTATCGGTGACATCAATTCGTTCGAAGCCCCGATTTATCAAAACGGAAGACTTGTTGGTGAATTGAGCGGCGTACGGCAGTTGATTGAGACATCGCGTGATCTTCAGTGGGTCACCAAAGACCGAATTCCCGGGGTTGTCAATGGCGTGACGGTCAATGAGTGGTCACAATCCATCGAGTTCTATTTTGGAAACAACAATTCTCTCGTGGTGACAGGCCAACGTCTTGTAGCGCAACAAGGTTCGAATACTGGGTTCGGACTCATCACCTCAGCAAAACCCCAATACCTCGCGGTCACAGGCGGAACAGGGATTTATCGGTTTGCTCACGGAGAGCTCAAGACGCTTCGAAACTCCGATGGTTCCTACACCCAGACGTTTGAACTCCAGTTGGGGTAACCCGCCCAGATTTCGACCTGAATCGCTCAAGGTGCCATCAGGGTCTCAAGAACACCTGAGGTGATTGCATCAGCCAGTGGCAGGCTTTTCATCGAAGGGTGTGGCGAAGACCGCGCCTTCAGCGATTTGATTCCACTCTTCACCCCGAGAGAACCTCAACGTGCCCCCGGCAGGATTCGAACCTGCGCACATGGTTTAGGAAACCAATGCTCTATCCCCTGAGCTACGGGAGCAATTGCTCTCTGATTCTTTGTTCATCTCGCTAAGAAAACGAGCACAGAATTGAAGGCAGAAGTATCGTACAGCCTCACTTGTCGAATGGGTTCCGCTGTGAGCTCAACCTTCAAACTCTTTCAGGAATCACTCTCTCTTTCTTGTCCGAACGTAGAACGATGCCCGTCGATCCCGCCAGGCGCCTCTTCGTAATTCAAGCTCTCAATCCACTCTACGACGGCTCGATTGAATTCCTCAGGCTCTTCCTGATGGAGCCAATGTCCTACGCCATCAATCGCAAGCGCCTTCGATGCCGGGTGTGATGACAGCGTGGCCTCCCAGTCGGCTCGTTCAGGCGCTACATAAAAGGCGAGGACGGGACAGGGTCGCTGTTGGAGATACTCCTCGGCCTCGGCAATCAGTCCAAATTGATTTTCCGACCAAAAAATCTGTTCGAGCGTACCAGCGAGAACATGGGGTGGACATCCCCTTGCCCGGCGGCGGTGCCATGCTCTCAGGTGCGATGGCGTCTCAGCCGAATCCATCCCTGAGATAGCAGCTGCAATGACGTCCTCGTAGTTGTCCGTCCGGAGACCTTCAAGGACTTCTGCGAGAAACGCAACTCGATCAGGATCGCGGCCATACGGGGGGTCGACGACGACCACTCCAGCAACGAGATCGGGTCGCTCAATGGAAAGTGCCGACGCCACGAGGCCACCGAGGGAATGGCCGATTGCTATCACGTCGCGCACCGAGAGGACATCAAGCAATGCAGCAATATCCTGGGCGAACCCTCGGGGGTCGTAACCAGAGGGTGGTGCTGAACTTCGACCGTGTCCTCGAAGGTCCACTGTGATCACCCGATAGTCAGCACTACACGCGTC
>Ga0118677_10009721_pt1 | contig 14594 bp, 8 predicted proteins | sample AliMusrvi5mmetaG_FD_86154 | JGI IMG/M metagenome (GOLD analysis project Ga0118677, IMG submission 86154) | reverse complement strand
TTTTGGATCGGATACCAATACTGGCTCCACGACTTGGTTTCGCCGGGTTGCAGGAAACTGAAGTCGGGCTGGTTGTCGGTATAGACACCCGCCATGATTTCGATGTACGGGGCGAACTCCCCACTGGCATCGGCATCGGTCAGGTTACGATCCCACGCATAGCCGAACTCGTGATTGCCCCAAGTCCACTGCTTTTTGCCGGGCGCGATGTGATGATTCGCGAAATGAATGATGCCGGCTTGCGCCTTGTGATCATAGCCGCCGAAGAAATCCCCCGTGCTGCCCATGCACATGTAGGAAGTGGGCACCGGGATGTTGGCATAGAACGACAGATCGTCGGGCGCGTAGGCCGGAATTTGAGATTTCAGATTTGAATCTTGCGATTTGCGGGCATGTGGCGGGACAAACTGGCTCGGGGCTTCGCCCGGCGGCACGCCGTTGCGGCCGCGTGCGCCATAGTCCACGCCGTAATAGCGGCCGTGGCAAAGCGGATAGCCGCTCATCGAGCGGCGGGCGTGGTCGGCCACGTAATGAACATCAGGCGGAAAGAAACTCTGATAGGCCTCATGCACGCGGGTGGCGACATTGGCCCACCAGAGAAAGGTCTGCGTGAAAGGCGTGCGATTGTAGACTCGCACCTTGAGTTCGAGATACGCGCGGCCCGGATGCAGGCAGACGCCGTGCATGCCCTTCATGCGCGCGATCGGATCGTGATCGCCACACCAAAGGGTCTTCGAGCCGTCGGCGTGTTCCTCGAGATCAAAGTCCACCGGCAGAAACGTCGCCGGCCGATGATGTTGCGGCCAGTTGAACTCAATCCCGCCCGAGATCCACGGACCGGCCAACCCCACCAGCGCGGGCTTGATGACGGGCTGATGATAGATCGCGTCATAGCCATTGGTCTTGTCCTGCAAGACGTGGATGCGCCCGCCAAGTTCTGGCAGCACCATGGCCCGGATGAATTCGTTCTCAATCCACACCGCCTGCCAGGTGCGCGCCACCGGGGTTTCCGCGATGCGGTCGGTGCACGGCAACGGATAGATCTTGCCGCTGCTGCCTTGATAGACCCGCTTCTCCAGGAACATCGGGTTCTTGTCCGGCGCCGCCGGCATGTAGGTGGGAATCACCAGTGCCTCAACGCGCACCCGCACTTCCTCACCCGTCATTGTGGATTGTCGCTCACTGGTCATTGCGCCGGCATTTTCTAATCGACCAAATCCCTCTCGATCTGTTCGAGGGATTTGCCCTTGGTTTCCGGCAGCTTGAGTTTGATGAAGACAAATCCCGCGGCACAGATCGCGGCATACAGCCAGAAGGTTCCAGCGCAGCCAAGCTTGGCGTTGAGGATGGGGAACGTGTAGGTGAGCACGAAGCAGGCGATCCACAGCGCCGACACCGCCACCGCCATGGCCGCGCCGCGAATGCGATTGGGGAAAATCTCCGAGATCACCACCCAGGTCACCGGGGCCAGCGACATCGCATAGCAGCCGATGGCCGCGAGCACCAGCAGCAACATCGGCAAGCCCTTGACGCCGCTGCTATAACAGAATCCCAGCGCGACGTAGATAAGCGCCAGTCCGGCCGCGCCGACCAACATCAGCGGGCGCCGTCCGCCACGGTCCACCACACCGAGCGCCACAAAGGTGAAGGCCAGGTTCACCGATCCGGTCCAGGCGATGTTCTTGAGCACGGAAGAGATATCGTAACCGGCAGCACGGAAGATTTCCTCGGCATAGTTGAAGATGACGTTGATGCCGCACCATTGCTGGAACACCGCGAGCACGACGCCCAGCACCAGCACCTTGCGCAGCTTCGGATCTAGCAGGTCGGCAAAGCGCACGCGCTGGATTTCCTCGGCCGCCAGCGTGGATTCAATGTCGGCGATGGCGGCATCCGCGTATGGCGCGCCGCCTATCCTTGTTAGAATGCTCCGGGCATGGCCGGGCCTGCCGTTCTTGGCGAGCCAGCGCGGGCTTTCCGGAACCAACAACATGCCGAGGAAAAACAGCAGCGACGGCGCGGCGGTAAGCCCGAACATCCAGCGCCAACCCTGCTGGCCGAACCAGGAGTTGCGGATGAATTCATCCGTCGCACCGGCAGGCAGGTTGCGCACGAGAAACCAATTGAGATACTGGGCGAGCAGGATGCCGATGACGATGGTGAGCTGGTTGATGGACACCAGTTTGCCACGAATCTGCGCCGGCGCGATTTCGGCGATATACATCGGCGAAAGGCTGGAGGCCAAGCCGATGGCCACGCCGCCGAAGATCCGCCAGGCGATGAAAACCGCGAAGGTATCCGCCAAGGCGTTGCCCAGGGAGGTGACGGCAAACAGCAGCGCCGCGAGAACGAGCAAGCGTTTGCGGCCGAATTTGTCACTGAGGGTGCCCGCCACCAAGGCGCCGAGCAGACAGCCGATGAGCGCGCAACTGTTGGCCCAACCGATCTGGGCCTCGCTGGTGAGTTCAAAATACCTCTGGAAAAACGGTTTGGCACCGCCGATGACCACCCAGTCCCAGCCAAACAGCAATCCGCCCATCGCCGCAACGATGGAGATGAGCCAGACGTAACCCAGGTTGTATTCGGCCTTGAAAGGACATTGTTCAATCTTGGTTGCAATGATCATGGAGTTAATCCTGAAGTGGGAAATGGGACCGAACGAAGCGGGATGGACGAACACTGGATTCAAGGAGCTGAGTCAAATCCACCCGGCTAATCAAGCTATTATTACTCACTTGCTCACTTGCTCACTTGTTAGCGGAAGAATCCCCTGCCCCGGCACAACGGCCACCTCGGCGGCATTCATTTTCACGATGCGGATGTTCTTGCCAAGCACATCGGCGGCGATCTGGTTGCCGCCGACGTCCACGTTCTTGCAGCCCTCAAAGGTGAGCATCGCCTTGCGCCCCTGCCATGGTTTGTATTGGGTGTTGTGCTTGATGATATTGTCCTTGAAGTTCAAGCCATCCACGCTCAGGGCATACAATACCGTGTAATCGAACACGTCGAACTGATTGCCCTCGATGCGGATGTTGCGATGGTAGGGCTTCTCCGGATCGAGTTTGGGGATGATCGGGCAGATGCTGATGATGCCCTCGCCAAATTGATACCAACTCGTCAGGCAACTCGGATGGAACCGGTTGCCGCGGATCAACACGTCGCGCACGGCACCGGATTCATACCAGCCGTTGGCGTCGCCGGCGATGAGGATGGCCGCGCCGCTCGACACGAAGTCGTTGTTCTCGACGACCACCTTGCCGGGCGTCGAGACCAGCAGGCCGCGGGCGCGGCAACTGCCGAACCAGCAGTTGCGGGCGGTGAAATCCGGCGTCCAGGTCAGGTTCTCGAGGGCATCCCCCGGTTTCAGGTCGAAGGGAGCCACATCGTTGAACACGACCTCGAAATGGTCACGGTCGATCTTGCGGAAGGACTTGAGGCTACCCACGCCGATGGTGGCCATCGTCTGGTGGTCGATGAAGCCGACCTTGTCGCCGGTGCCGCCCCAGGTCATGCCGGTGCTCATGCCCTCCATGAACTTACAGACCATGCGCGCGGCGTCCTTCATTTCGACAACCTTGACGGTGGTGCCGTGAATGTTGATCGGGTCGTCCATCAGGCCTTCGAACTTGCAGCCGTCCACGACGATCCGGCCGCGGCAATTGGAGACGTGGAAGCCGTCCGCATGACCGCATTGATAACGGCCTTTGGCATAATTGGGCATGACGTTGGTTTTTCTCAGCGTGATATTCTCGCAGAACTGGGCCAGAATCCCCAAGCCGGCGGATGTGAACAGATTGACGTTCTCCAAGGCCGTGTCCTTGCAATTGAGGAGGAACACGCCGGCGTGATCCCGGTCGCTGTGGCGCATGATGAGGATGTTGCCTTGCTTGGGCTTGCGCTCGAAGGGGCAGGTGAGCTTTACCAAGCCGCCGCCCAAATCCTGTGCGGTGTATTTGTCCCAATTGCCGCCCAGCGGCGTGTCGCCGCTTTGTTGGGGAATGATGCGGGTTTCCGAGTCAAACTCCATGCAGCCCCACCAGCCGCTTCTCCAGCCTTCGCCATGGAACACGATCTTGTCGTTCTCGATGTCATAAGGCGATTCCACCGGATTGATCTTGATGGTGATGGAGGAGTCTGCGACTTGCTCGATCCTGGCCTGGGCCACGAACGGAATGTCCCAATCGATATCAAGGTTGCGCACCGTCACCCCCGCACAATCCTCCAGCGTGAGCGGCTGCATGCGGCCGTGGCAAACAAACTCACTGCCATTGCCCTCGATGGTTAGGTTTTTCATACCCTTCAACACCATCGGGCAGGTTTTCGGATTGTTGCCCGACGTGTTGGATTCGTAATACTCGATCTTTTCGCTGTGCTCCGGCCAGAAATCATAGCGCCCCTTGGGAAACACCAGGGTGGCCGCGGTATCCTTGCGGCAGGCCTCGATGGCAGCCCGCACACCCTTCACCGCATCGTCCCTGCTATCCGGTTGCACGCCGAAATCCGTGACGCGGATGACTTTGCCGGCCTCGGTCTTGTCCGAACGATCCGTTTGCGCGGCACCCTGGGAAAGCTTGTCCGCCGCCGGCACATGAGTAGAAAGTCCGGTCAAAGCGAGCAGCGAGGTTAGAATGCGTTTCATGATATGAATGGTTATCATCTGATGCCGAGGCGTTTCTGCATTTCCTCCAGTGGCACGCCCTTGGTTTCGGGCACCATGGTTTTCACCCAGAGCAGTTGCAGGACCATCATGGCGCAGAAGAACAGGAACACGTAGCCGGGCGCAAAGGCCGTGACCATCTGCGGAAAAAAGGTCGTGAGCAGCGCGGCGAAAATCCAATGCGTGAAACTGCCCAGCGCCTGACCCTCGGCACGCTGGCGGTTGGGGAAAATCTCGGAGATGAACACCCAGATCACCGCCCCCTGCCCAACCGCATGGGCGGCGATGAAGGCGAAGATGCACGCCGGGACGATGCCTAAATGTTGGGTGAAAAACGCCCATGCGGTTAGACCGAGCGAGGCGATGTAACCAAAGGATCCGATATAGAGCAAGGTGCGCCGCCCCAGGCGGTCGATGAGGTAAAGACCGACAAAGGTGAAAATTAGGTTGGTCACGCCGATGCCGACGGATTGCAGCAGCGCGGCCTTGGCGCCAAGGCCCGTCATCTCGAAGATGCGCGGGGCGAAATACAGCACCGCGTTGATTCCCGAGAGTTGATTGAAGAAGGCGACGAGCAAGGCCAGCAGGATCGGAATGCGCAGTTCGGCCGTCCAGAAGCGCGCGGATCCGACGCTCCCCGATGACGCCGCCAGAATCTCGTCCGCGTGGGCTGCGACCTGCGTCGGGGTGGCGTCCGGCTCGATAAGTTTGAGCACCTTCAGGCCCGCCTCACGGTCGCCCTTGCGCCCGATGAGCCAGCGCGGGCTTTCGGGGATGCCCAAGCACATCACGGTGTAGAGGACGGATGGAAACGCCGCCACGCCCAACATCCAGCGCCAGGCGTTGTCACCGATCCCCGCCAACAGCGCGTTGGAGGCGAAGGCGACGAGGATGCCGAAGACGATGTTGAACTGGAACATGCCTGCCAGCCGTCCACGATAGGCCGGCGGCGAAATCTCCGAAATGTAGAGCGGCGCGGCCACAGTCGAAATGCCAATGCCCAAGCCGCCAATGAAGCGGGCCGCGGTGAACATGGCGATGCCGTTGGCAAAGCCACAGCCCACCGCCGAAATGACATAAAGCACGCCGACCCATAGCAACGTCGCCCGGCGGCCGAAGCGGTCGGCGGGCCACCCGCCTAACAAAGAACCGAGCACCGTGCCGTAAAGCGCGGAGGCCATGGCGATGCCATGCATTCCCGGGCTGAGATGCCACAGCGCCTGGATAGTCTGCTCCGCGCCGGAGATAACGACGGTATCGAAGCCGAAGAGGAAGCCTGCCAGAGCGGCCACTACCGACCAATAGAGCAATCGCGGGTTATGCATGGTTGTGAGTGATGGAGATGGGTCTCAGTTTGGTCCGGAGGTCATGGGATCATTTCTGTGGGCGCCCCGTGCGAGGCCAGGCATTTGTGGCAGCATTCCTATACTGCGTCAACTATAAACACAGCTCAAATCGCCTTTATTTCATAAAACTCCAGCGAGTTTGCAGGATGCCTCCGTAATGCCCGTTCCCTGCGACCACGCTGCAGTCCTTGCCTGACGCAAAATTTCACCTGGCAAACTTCATCTTCCACCCGACCGTCTTCGTCGCGGAGGGCACGAAGCGCACGGTGGCGGTTTCCTTCTGATTGGCGGTTTCGACTTTCTGGCCGGCGGCCTCGGCGCCGGCGAGCCTGAAGCCGGCGGGCAGGTGGACGGTGAGGACATACGGGTCGCCGCTGACCACGGCACTCGTTCCGGAAAGGGTGTTGGATTCCTTGTCCCATTGCTCGTTGATCAGGCACACACCGCCCTGCGAAAGGTGGCGGGTGGTTGACAGGACCCAGGGGTAGGGTCGAGCCTCGCGGATGGCGAAGACCTGCATTGAACTGTTAGGAGCGAGTGCGGGTGCCTTGAACGAGCCTTTCGATTTGCCGAGGAACGTCTGGGTCCAGAACTCGAACACCAGATACTCGTGGTCGCCGGCCAACCCGAGGTCGGCGAACTTCACTTCTTGTTCCGGGGTGCCGGGGCGGTTCCACTTGAGATTTTCCTGGCGCCAGTTGAAGCGGGCGAGCACCGACCAATGCTCGAAGGGTCGGTCGATTTCCTGCAGCCACCAGGTGGCCTCGCCGCCCCGTTTCGGGGCACTGTGATCCAAGGCGGGCCGGTTGCCATAATCATATAACTGCCCGGGGACGGTGAAGAGCACAGGCGAGCTGCGTTTCACGCCTTCCAGATTGCCGTCGTTCTGATAGTCAGCGATCTTGTCACTGAGCATGAGCGTGCCCCCGGCCATGCCCACGATGCTGGGCCCCTCGATGGTGTCGGCCATGGCGGCCGCAGCGCCGAACGTCTTCATCGTGGTCTTGTCCTTGAGCCCATCGGCCATGATGTCGCAATGGTCCGGGTCGCTGCGCCAGACCACGCCATTCCAGGATGCGAAGCGTTGGAAGGTCGCCGGGCCGAAGCCATCGTCGCTGAGGCGGCAGCCGTCGGCCAGACCGATCGAGTTGACGCCCGGATGCACGCCCCAGCAAGTGAGGATATAGACGTCCGGCCCGAGTTCCTCGCGGGCGATCTTGTCCCAAGCGCGCAGCGATTCTTCCGGGGTGGAGCCGATCTGCTTGAAGTGTTCGGCGCACTGGGGTTTGAGGGAGGCGTAGAGCAGGTCGCCCGCGCCGTCGATTTTGACATAATCCCAGCCCTGCTTGTGGAGCGCTTGATAGGTCGGCCGAACCATCCCTTCGATGGCATCCTTGTTCTTGGTGTTGAGAATAAACATCGTGTGCCAATCGCCGTTGATCGTTGGATCGCCATCGGGTTTGTGGATGAACCAATCCGGATGCTGCCTGCCGATGTCTGTGATGTTAGGGTCGCTGGGTCGGTGCAGGCGGTTGACCCAGATGCCGGGCATCATGCCGGCCGCCTTGATCTTGTTGACCGCATACTCCGCACCGCCTGGGAATTTTCCGTTCCAAGTCAGCCAGTTTTGCGGGCAGCCGCCCCAGCCGGTTTGATAGGCGTCGTCCAACTGGATGTACTTGTAACCGAAATCGGGGAGTTTCTTCTTCACAAAGACGTCAACCAGCTCGTCGAGCGTCTTCTGGCTGAAACCATCCCTGTACGCCCACCAGGTGCAATAGCCGGTGACCGGGGCTTGCCAAACCTGATAGGTCCAGGGCTCGAAGCACGCGAGTTCCTTGTGTTTCTGATAGAACCGCGGCCGGAACACCAGCTCGATGGCCGCGCCGCGACTTTCCCAGGTGAAGGTGATGGCCTGCTTGTTGGGTAAGAATGGCGTGGAATTCGGCTCAGCATTTGCGGAAGATGTCGGCGGGATGCCGACACTCCTTGAGGCCGGCAGGATATGCGTGGTGCCGTCGGCCGGGCCAGCGAGCATCCAGTCCCAGCGCCGGTCGTAAAGAGCGTTGTTACGCAGGTTGTGACTGAGTCCGACACTGTTGCGCACCAGCGGGAAGCGTTGCTGCGCCTCGCCGTCGGTCTCGGCGGAAAAGGCTTCCTCACTGCCGGTGGCCGTGGCGCGCAACACCAGCTTCACGCCCTCCTTCGCTTCGGCCATGGTGAATTTCAGCCGCTGCTCGACTCTTTCTTTCGCGTCGCGGGATTCGGTCGGATCAAGCTTGATCGAAGCTCCGGCCACGGCTTTGCCGGCCGCGTCCTCGGCGCGGATCGTGCCGTCAAGGATCAGAGTGCCGTGATAGCGGATCGCCAGCTTGCCCTGGCCGGCATCCCATGCCACCGTGGCCGGGGCGTTGGGTGGCGGCGCGATGGTTTGTCGGGCAAAAACTCCGGGGGCCAGAGCCAGCATGGCCATGCCCATCAGGAGCGAAATGTGTTGCGGCGGTGACAGGCGTGGCGTGTGCATGGGGCTTGATGTTCGCGGAAACGCTCCGAATGTGGCAGAGGAATTACGCTGCACCAACAACCATTCAGGTGTTACGGAAAGATCGGTGGGTGCCAGCCGGCACCTCACTTGGTCCGCCACGCCGAGTTCATGGCGTGAACCTCGAGCGACTCGACGGTGAGCGTTCCGCCTTGGGCGCTGAGAGAGATTTTGCCCAGCGGCTTGCCCATGTCGCGGCGGCCGTTGTTCAGGTAACACTCCCCCTCGCCGCCAACCGCCTCATACACCGGCCGGTCCACCAACACCCGGAACGTCACCTTGCCGTCCTTCATTTTGAGCGGCATGTCGTCGAGCTTCTGGGCATCGAAATGATAGGTCAGCGCATTGTCGCCGAAGCGCAGCACGGCCTGCGCGGCGGTGCCCTGCCTGAGGGTTGCCACGATGTCGTAGAGTTGGTCCGCGGCGGCGAACTCGACCGCCGGCGCCTCGGCCGTGAGAGTCTTGTTAGACACCGCCTTGGAATCCGGCTTGCGCAGCCGTTCAAGTTCCTTGATCGGATAGGCGAACATGCGGATGCCGCCTGCGGTGGTGTGCAAGGTCAGGTTGGTGGGCAGGCTGAAGGTTTGGTTGAACGGCATGCCGGGCATGTCGATGCGGGCCCAACCGATCTGCACGACGCGACCGTCGGGCGGGTTACTGAAGCACTGCGAGGCGTAATACGGGCCCCAGTGGACCTGGTGTTTGCCCTGGTGTTCGGGCGTGAACTTCGTGCCGTCGAAATTGCCGATGGCATATCGGGCGTCGGCGGCAAACATCACCCATTTCTTGTTAGCCGGGTTGCCATCGACGGGCAGCTCGAACATTTCGGCGCACTCGAAGAAGCCGGGGATGGAGCTGGCGTAATCCCAGTGCTTGAGATCTTTGCTGGTGTAGATGGAGATATTCTGACCGTAAGGGGCGCGTTCGTCAAACAGGGTGATGACCCAGTGCTTGCCCGGCGCATACCAAATGAGTTTCGGGTCGCGGCCGGAGTGCTTGATGACCGGGTTGCCCTCGTAGTAGGTCCACGTCTTGCCGCGGTCGGTCGAGTACGCGATCGACTCGCCGCAGCCGGTGTCCGTGAACACGAGGACCATGGTCTTTTCGCTGCCTTTCTGCCAGCCGGCGCTGTTGTATGTATCGACATTGCCGCTGCCGGAAAAGCAGCTTTCGTCGGCCATCGACGGGTGACGATTGGCGAGCTTGCCACCGAACGGCCGCAGCGCGTGGGTTTGCTCGCTCCAGTGGACCATGTCGGGACTGGTGGCGTGGCCCCAGTACATGTTGGCCCACGGGGCCCCCGCGGGGTTGCTCTGCCAGAAGAAATGATACTCGCCATCGTAGTAACACATCCCGTTCGGATCGTTGTTCCAGCCGCGCATCTGGCTCATGTGGAATTGGGGCCGCAGCGCTTCGTCATAGAGCGGCTGGAGGTGGCGCAGTTGGTTGCTGGATTCGATCATGGCGGCAACCTCCGGATCGGCCTTGGCGGAAACCAAAGCGGTCTTGCCCACGTATTCCGACATGTCAAGCCAACCCCACCAGTCAATGGCCTCCTTGTTAGGTGGAAAATCGCAATCCAGGTTGTGGACGAGCTGGTCGCCGACACGAATCGTCATCCGGCCGCGCTGTCCCTTGTTAGACACGGGGAAAATCAGATATTTGCCGGTGATCGTCACTTCGCGGGCGTTCTCAGGCGGCGGTGGCGGCTGGGTTCTGGTGGGTGCCGCAGGCCGCTTCTTGGCCGGGGTGTCGCTCTGCGAGATGGAATCGACATTGATGTGACCCCAACTGCCAGAGGCGGCATCGACGATTTGAATCACGGCCTTTTTGCCCTTGAAAGTTTTCACATCCCAAGTTTCCCAGTTGAGGGCTTCGCTGCCACCGGGATCGGTGTTAGGACCGGTGGCGGAGAGGGCGATCTTGCCATCGACGAGCAGATTCATGCAGGTCTTGCCCTTGAAGCCGCCGCCGCCGACGAGGAACTTGATATAGTTCCGCTCGATGGTAAACCCGGGCGAGGTGAGCGTGCCGGTCGCATCGTCGCCGCCGAGAAACGTGTTGACCAAGCCCTTGCCCTCGAACCCGGTGACTTCCATCTGGCCGGGGAGAGTGCCCTTGGCCGGGCCCGTGCCGAAGGCCGTGCCTTCCACCTTCCAAGTGCCGTAGTCGGCCCCTTCGAAGTCGGCAAGCAGGATGTCGTTGGCAGCGCTGGTCCGGGATACCATTGCGGAAGCGAATACGGTGAGGGAAAGCAATGTCTTGAGTAGCGGTGACGTCTTCATGGGGTTCTTGTTTGAATATTGTGCGGTTGTTGCTTTGTGCGCGGTTTCATTTTGCGAACTTCATCTTCCACTCCACGGTCTTGCTGGCCGAAGGAACCATACGGACGGTGGCGGTTTCCGTTTGATTGCCAATTTCAACCTTCTCGCCGCTGACTTCGGTGCTGGCGAGCTTGAAGCCGGAGGGCAGGTGGACCGTCAGCACATACGGGTCGCCACTGACCACGGCGCTTTTGCCGGAAAGGGTGCTGGATGGGTTGTCCCACTTTTCGTCTAACAGACTCACACCGCCCTGTGAGATATGCCGGGTGGTCGAGATGACCCACGGGTTTGGTCGCACCTCGCGAATCGCGAAGACCTGCATTGCGCTGTTAGATCCGAGCTCCGGGGCCGTGAAGGAGCCCTTCGACTTGCCAATGAACGCCTGCGTCCAGAACTCAAACACCAGATACTCGCGGTCGTCGGCTAGGCCGAGGTCGGCGAACTTCACTACCTGTTGCGGGATGTCGGCGCGTTTCCCCTGCAAGTTGCCCTGCCGCCAGTTGAAGCGGGCGAGCACCGACCAATGGTCGAAAGGGCGGTCGATTTCCTGCAGCCACCAGGTGCCGTTGCCGCCGCCGTCGTAAAGCTGCCCGGGCACGGTGAAGAGCACCGGCGCGCTGCGCTTCATGCCTTCGAGGTTGGCGTCGTCCTTGTAGTTCTCCGCCTTGTCGCTGACTAACAGCATGCTGCCGGCCATGGCCACCACGCACGGTTGGTCGATGGTGTCGGCCGGTGCCGAGGGGACCGCGAAGGTCTTCATGGTGGTCTTGTCCTTGGCACCCGCGGCCATGATGTCGCAGTGGTCGGGATCGCCGCGCCACACCACGCCGTTGGTCGAACTGTTGCCTAACAAGGTGTTCCACTGGAACCCGTCGCTGCCCAGGCGGCAGCCGTCGGCCAGGCCGATGGAGGCGCGGCCCGGGCCCACGCCCCAGCATGTTAGAACAAAGGTATCCTTGCCGAGTTCCTCACGCGCCACGCGGTCCCAGTTGCGCAGCGACTCCTCGGGCGTCGAGCCGACCCGCTTGAAATGGGCGGCGGCCGGCGCTTCTTTGTCGGAGTTCATCATATCGCCGGCACCGTCGATCTTGACGTAGTCCCAAGCCTGTAGCTTGAGTTCATGAAACAGCGGGCGGACCATGGCATCGAGCGCGTCCTTGTTTTTAGTGTTGAGGCACCAGACGCCGTAACCTCCCTGATAGATCGTGCCGTTTTCCTTGGTCACAAACCACTCCGGGTGCTGCTTGCCGATGTCGGGCAAATCATGATCGACGTAAGAGCGGTACACGCGGTGGACCCAGATGCCTGGCTTCATGCCGCCGGACTTGATTTTTTTCACCGCGGATTGCGCGCCGCCGGGGAACTTGTTCTTGTCCCATTCAAGGAACGACTTCGGCCCGCCGGCACCACCGCAGTAACCGGCATCCAGTTGGAGATACCGATAGCCGAAGTCGGGCAGTTTCTTCGCGGCGAATACGTCCACCAGCGAGTCCAACACCTTCTGATTGATGCCGTCCCGGTATGCCCACCACGAGCAATACCCACTGACCGAACCCTGCCAGACCTGATAGGTCCAGGGCTCGAAATAAACGAGTTCCTTGTGCTTTTGGTAGAAACGGGGTCGGAACACCAGTTCGAGCGAGGGACCGCTGCTTTCCCACATGAAGACCGTGGTTTGCTTGCCGAACTCACCCCGCGCCGAATCGGACGTTCCATTTGCGGAAGAGGTTGGCGGGACGCCAACACTCCTTGAGTCCGGCAGAACGCGCGTGGTGCCGTCGGCCGGGCCGGCGAGCATCCAGTCCCAGCGCCGGTCATACACCGCGTTGTTGCGCAACGAGCGGCTCAAGCCCACGCTGGTGCGGACCAGCGGGAAGCGCTGCTGTGCCGCCCCCCCGTCGGTTTCGGCGGCGAATGCCTCGCCGCTGCCCGTGACAGCGCAGCTCAAGACCAGCTTCACGCCGTCCTGTGGCCCGGCCAAGGTGAACTTCAGCCGCTGCTCGACTTTCTCCTTCGGGTCGCGGGATTCGGCCGGTTCGAGCTTGACCGCAGCTCCGGTCACGGCCTTGCCGGCGGCGCCTCTGGCCAGCGACTCCAGGTCGGGCCGGAAGGAGAGCGCATCCCACGGCCCCTCGACGATCACCGGCACCGTGACGCCGCCCGCGGCCATGGCGCCGCCCAAACTTTCCAGATTCCCCGCCGGCTTGGGATCGAAGCGATAATATACCGAGCGCCGGGGCAGATCGACCCGGCCGGCCCCGGAGACCCGGAGCAGCGACGATCTGAGGGAAAAGTCGGGATTGCTGACGATACCGTCGGTGATGGAAAAGCTGCCCGACAGTTCGGCGAAGTCGGTCTTCTGGCTGCCGCCGATGTCGCTGAAGGCATCGGTGAGGTTACGGGCCATCGCCGGAAGGTTGATGCCCCGAATCGCGCCGTTGAGGAAGGTCGCAGTGATGGACTTGTCGGCCATGGCCTCGATGTCCTTGTACTTGAAGTCCATCGCGACCGGCCAGAGGACGATGTCCACCTTCTCGACCACGCCGAGGATGTCTTCGGCGAGGTCGACGACGGTCTCTTCGCAACCGCCGCACGAGGCACACCAGTAAAAAGCGACTTTGGGTTTAGACATGGGCGGGCTCCTGTGTCGGGGCATGTTCGGCGCAGGGCGTCTTCAGCGCCTCGCCCGCCTGCACGTGGGCGGTGAACTGCTCCATTTCCTTGTCCCATTCGGCGAACTTCTGCGGGATGCCGAGCGGGCCGAGCTGGCGGACGGTCTCGGTCATCTCGTTGATGACGCGCTTGACCTTCTCGCCCTCGGCGGCGGAGATCCATTCGAGGCGCACGCGCGCGGGCTCGATGCCCATGTCGGCCAGCATGCGCTTGAGCAGCTGGAACCGGCGCAGGCACTTGTAGTTGCCCTCGGCGTAGTGGCAGTCGAAGGGGTGGCAGCCGCCGATCAGGACGGCGTCGGCGCCCTTCGCCAGGGCGTCGAGGATGAACTGCGGGTCCACGCGGCCCGAGCACATCAGGCGGATGACGCGGGTGTTGGAGGCGTACTTCAGGCGCGAGACGCCCGCCAGGTCGGCCGCCGTGTAGGTGCACCAGTTGCAGAAGAACGCGACAATGCGCGGTTGCCAGTCGTTACTCATGGGCGAGCACTCCCTCGATTTCGCTGAAGATTTCCTCGTCGTCGAACAGGTTCTGGACGATCGAGCCGGACGGGCAGGCGGCGACACAGGTGCCGCAGCCCTTGCACAGCGCCTCGTTGATGACCGCCTTCTGCGTTGCGGAGTCGAAGGCGATGGCGGTGTAGGGGCACAGTGGGATGCACGACTTGCACCCGCTGCAGTCGGCCAGTATCCGCGCCGTGTTCGGCTCCTGGTCGATGTGGCCCCGGTCGATCAGGGCCATGGCCTCCGCGGCGGCCGCGCCCGCCTGGGCGACAGTGTCGGGGATGTCGCGCGGGCCCTGGCAGCAGCCCGCGATGAAGACCCCGTCGGTGTAGGTGTTGACGGGGGCGAGCTTGGGGTGGCGCTCCAGGAAGAATCCCTCGGTCCCGCAGCTCATGTTGAACATGCGGCGGACCGACTGCGCGTCGGAGTGCGGCTCCAGGCCCGTCGACAAGACGACCATGTCGACCGGGATCCGCCGGACGAAACCTGCCAGGGTGTCCTCAACACGGATCACGAGCTTGCCCTCCTCCTCGGGGGTCATCGCCCAGT
>Ga0118677_10010055_pt1 | contig 14596 bp, 10 predicted proteins | sample AliMusrvi5mmetaG_FD_86154 | JGI IMG/M metagenome (GOLD analysis project Ga0118677, IMG submission 86154) | reverse complement strand
GTCGTTTTGCTTCAGTCATCGTTAATAATTAAAACAGATTCGCTAATTTTAGATTCCAATTCTGTTTAAAGATAATCAACAGGACGTTTTGTGAAACATTTCGTCCAAAAATTGAATTTTTGTATCTTACAAGTCGCAAATTACTCAACTACAACTACTTAAAATTTTAATCATGACTAAATTTTCCCTTTTATTGTGCTTGTTTTGTATTTCAGTTTTTATAAATAGCTGCAACAATGTGCAAAAGATGGCTTTGCCTGTATCATCCGAACTGGAAGTAAAATGGGAAGTTGTAACCAATATGTACCAAGGTAAAGATCAGGTTCTGGCCGCTTTCACGATTTACAATCACAGCAAAATGACCTTTGAAAATAGTGGATGGGAGATGTTCTTTTCTGAGATGCCCCCTACTCCATTGGTCGAAGATTCAGTCAGGGCTGCAAAAGTGGTACACATCAATGGCGATTTGTTCAAACTGGTTCCTAACAAAAATTTCAGGTTGTTAACTGGCGACTCGATAAGGATTTGCTATTGCGGCAAGGGATTCCTGATTAAAAAGACAGATGCCGCACTCGGAATCTACTTTGTTTTTTACGATTTGGCTGGCAAGGAACTGACCATTGTCCCTGCCGGAAAACAAACCATTGCACCCTTTATTCGGCCCGAACAACTCAGGCGAAGCCAGGCAGACCTGACACAAATTCCAACACCGGAAAGCCGTTACAACGAAAATCTGTCACTCAGTCTGTTGCCTGAAAATCAACAACTGCACGTAATCCCATCTCCTGTTTCAATCAAAAACAGCCCGGACAGTATTACAATCAATGATACCTGGCCAATCTGTTACAGTGAAGGTCTGGAAATGGAGGCCAGCTATCTCTCTAAGAAAATGAAGGATTTGACGGGTAAAGAATTTAAGCTTGTCAAGGGCAAAGCCGTTAGCCTGCCATCCTTTTCGCTTCAAACTGCTTCGTACGGACAAAGGAAACCGGATGCCTACGAATTAACTCTAGATTCAAAAACCGGCCTATCCATCAGGGGATCTGATGCGGCCGGAGTTTTTTATGGCATCCAAAGCTTCCTGGCTTCTATTCCGATAGAACATTTCAAAAGCAAGAAGGATCAAATAAAAACAACCTCCATGAAAATCACGGATGCCCCAAGATTTCACTACCGTGGATTGCAATTCGATATGTCGCGAAATTTCCAGAGCAAAAAAACCATCCTGAAAATGCTTGATATCATGGCCTTTTACAAACTGAACAGATTTCTTTTCTATTTCATGGAAGACGAAGGCTGGAGGGTCGAAATACCGGGTCTTCCTGAATTGACACAGATTGGAAGCGCCAGACAGCATGGTAAAATGAGTGATCCGCTGCTTCACCCCTCTTACGGAAGTGGTCCATATGCCAATGCCGGCGAAGGGTATGGAACCGGCTGGTTTACCTCAGAGGATTTTGTGGAGATGCTGAACTATGCCAAGGAACGTCATATCACCGTTATTCCGGTAGTAAATTTCCCGGCACATGTAAGGTCTGCGATCAAATCAATGGAATTCAGGTATCAGAAACTCATGAAGGAGGGGAAGGAAGCCGAGGCCAACGAGTTTAGGCTGATCGATCCGGATGATACCTCAAGATATATTTCCGCACAAGGTTATCATGACAATGTGGTATGCGTGGGACGCGAATCAATTTATCATTTCTATGAAACTGCAGTAAAGGGAATCAAGCAGATGTACAATCAGGCAGGTCTTCCCATGGAGATTTTCCATACAGGTGGTGATGAAGTAGCCCCCGGTTGCTGGAACGGTTCACCAATAGTAAAAAAATTGCTGGCCGAACATCCTGAGATTAAGCCTGACGATAAAAGTTTACAGGCATATTGCTTCAGTCGAATCTCAGAGATTCTGAAAAGCAACGGGGTCAAGGAAATTGGAGGATGGGAAGAACAATTTCTGTTGACGGGTGCCGATGGTAAATCTGAACCCAACTTAAAATTTACGGGTAAGGGTCTCCTCCCCTATCTCTGGAACAACATGGAAGGCGCCGAAGATCTGGGTTACAAAATGGCCAACGGCGGATACAAGGTTGTACTTTGTGATGTATCCAATTTTTATCTTGATTTCCCTTACGACAAGGATCCCGAAGAACCAGGAAACTATTGGGCTGGATTTTTGGATACCAAAGAGTTTTATGCCTTTGCCCCTTTCGATCTTTTCAAGACAACCACCAGAACTGCCTTGGGGAGAATCATTGATACAGATAAGGAATATATCTCCAAGGTTCGCTTAAAACCCGAAGCCCGAAAAAACATTCTGGGAGTTCAGGCACAGATCTGGAGTGAAACCATCAAAGGTCCTGATATGCTCGAATACTACTATTTACCAAGATTGATGGCTTTTTCGGAAACAGCATGGTCGCCGGAAAGAAAGTGGGAAACCCTGGAGAACAAATCTGAGAGAGACATCCAAATCACGAACGATTGGAATAAAATTGCAAATGCTTTGGCAGGTAAGGAACTTCCACGTATATCCACGATGAATGGTGGATACAATTACAGGGTTCCCCTTCCGGGTGCAATCCTTAAAGATGGAATGTTGTATGCCAACGTACAGTTTCCCGGACTGGAAATACGCTATACAACGGATGGTTCCGAACCAACCGTACAAAGTCAGCTCTACCTTGAACCCGTCAAGGTTTCAGGAACAGTAAAACTGAAGAGTTTTGTGAAAGGAGGAAAATTCAGCAGGACAAGCGTGATTTCACAGTAAAAATCATTCTCGCAATTTTAAGCGCATACAAACTAAAACGTAAACAGAACTGTGATTATTTCTTAATGCACTGGCGGGCAAAATCGAGGATTAAGATCGTGCACCATATTTTACTTTGAGTCCTTTGTGTGAACCTTTGAGACCTTTGTGGTTAGTTTATCAAATTTTACCACAAAGGACGCGAAGGAATGTACAAAGGAACACAAAGGGTCACAAATCAATATTCCAAACTAAATATTGGTCAAACGCTCAAAACCTGATATTGTATTTGATCTTGAATCTCAGTGCACTTTCATCCATCACATACCTGTCTATGGGTTTGGAAAGGTTGGAGGTCCAGGCGATGATGATCATATTACCCGGCTTAAAAATCCACTGAAACCGGGATTGTATTCCTATTTTCCCTGAACTGTTGTCGTACTGCAGATAATTGTACAGGGTGATGTCGGGATTGAAAAGAATATTGACATTCACCGAATAGATCCTGGTCGTGAAACTCCCGTCCGGAAGAAAAACATCATTTTCCTTGTAACGTGCTCCTACGAACAGCGGAACTGCCACTTTGTAATTGACACCCATGTTGATATCATTTCGGGAACCATTGTAAAAAGCTCCCCATACATAGGAAATGTCGCCTGCCAGATTCCGACTACCGGCAGTAACCAGGCTAAGCGTATTCCTATAGAATTCATAAACGCCGACTGGGATCACGAAATTTGAATAGATGTTGAACGATTTGTCGAGGTATTCATAATTATTGGTCAGGGAATAGTAAAATTCTTCACCCGACTTAAAGCGGATTTTCAAGGGTAAAAAATTCACTTGCCTGGATTCAAGTACGTTGGCGAAATTTACAATATGATTGAAACCTACTCCTGTCAGTACCTGTAATATCTTCCCTTTCTTTGGACGGGGTCCGATCTGGATGTTACCGTATGTATCCTTAATATCATTTCGGGGAACGAAACCCATGCCTGCTACAAAATTCTTGCCTATTTCGTGGTGACCCAGGTAAAAGGACAGAAAGTCGTTGGGATAGGAAACGGTTCCTCCCCATGAGGCATCATTACCTGAAAGATCGGTGGTATTTGATTTTAGTCCAAACAGGATCAGGGAAAGATTCTTATTCCCGCGGAATTTTGAAGTGGCCAGTTTCATGTCAACACCCCCAACATAATTCTGTGAAGCCGAGACAGCATTTCCATAAGTACCAATCACTCCTACAGATGATTCTTCACCGAAACTCCGGGATATCCTGGCAACGGAAAAATTGGTATTTCCTGTCGAGTGGTCGTCGTTTACCTGCATGACGCCAATGTTCCAGTTGTTGATCATTCCCGTCAGCTTTGCAGCAAAATTGATTTGAATGGGCAATCCTTTGTCGTCCAGCCCCATGCGTCGGGAAAAGAACGGAATAATACCCTTACCGTATGGATTATTGTCATCACCCTGAATCCCGAATGAAAAAAGGCTGGCTCCATCCAGGAAAAAAGCCCTTTTCTCAGGGAAAAGCAGGTCGAACCTGGTCAGATTGATCTGGCGGTCATCTACCTCAGTTTCGGCAAAGTCTGTGTTAACTGACAAGGAAGCCTTGAGGCTAGGGGTGATCTGGTAGAACATGTCAAACCCTGCCTTTGCTGTATATTTATTGTCTGCCCCCTTTTTTGTATTCAATCCTCCAACGACATAAGGAGAGATATCGAGACCAATTCCCTGGGTAATATTTTTCATTCCGTGCAACAGACCAGCATCTGAGACCTGAAATTTATAACTGTTGACATTGGCTGAGGGCCAATAGGACATTTCCAATTTTCGTTTGATATGCCGGATAAATTTAATACCCCAATCCGGATTGAATTTATCGAAACCCATGGTCTTGAAAGGAATTGCCATTTCTGCTTCCCAACCGTCAGAAACAATCCTTGCCTTGCCTTCCCATACCCCATCCCATTGCTTGTTGAATACGGCACCGTTCTCGCTGATGGTGGCATCGCCAATTGAACCTCGTGGGCCTATCTGAAACCAATATCCTGTACGGTGATCCAGGTAGGTATCAAGAATTACCTGGATTCTGTCGTCATTGGCTAAACTTACATCCCTGGCCATTTCCTTTGCCGTAATTTTTTTGGGATCATCATAGCATTTCACACCAACGTACAGGAAATGGGCGTCGTAGCAGACATAAAAATATGTTTTCTCTGAAACCGGCTGACCTGAATTCGGTTCACGCTGGACCAGCTGATCTATTCTGGTGGCATGCGACCATGCATCATCATTCAAACGTCCGTCGATGGTTGGCGCCTTTGATACAAAAATGGCCGGGATAGATGGTTGCGCAAAACAGGCAGATGAAACAAACAGGAGCATTAAAAGTAAACGAATCGAATAACTCATCGGTAGTAAACAATTTTTTATTATCTGCCTGAACCCAATCAATTATCCGGTAACCATTCCACTCAAGGTAGATTCAACCTAAAACATTTGCAGGATTTCTTTGTCAGAAGGTGATTTTCAATAAAACGTTGAAAATAATAAAAAAAATCACTCACCTGTTTCTTTTCTGTTGGCTTTTATGTTTGCGCGAACCCGCTTGGACTCGAGTCTTTTTTCGATGGATCCTTTGGTCGGTTTCGTTTTGAATCGCTTTTTCTTAGGCATCAAAGCCTTTTCAAGCAGCAAATAAAATTTCTCAATGACTGCTTCCTTATTCTTCAATTGCGAGCGATCAGTTTGGGCCACCAGAATCAACTCATCTTCCTTATTGATCTTATTGATTAGCTTTTCTGTCAGTACGATTTTTTCCTCCTCACTCAGAAGTTGAGATTCTTTCACATTGAAACGCAGTTCAACTTTGGAACTTACCTTGTTGACATTCTGTCCCCCAGGGCCGCTGCTGCGCGTGGCCTGGAAAATAAATTCATTGGAAAAATCCCGGTCGCGAAGGTTCATGTGGGCAATTTTTTTACAATACTAATGATTTCATGAATGGTATTCATTATTCAACATTAAGATCATTCCAATTTGGATTAGTTTCCAAAATCAAATTGATTTTTTTAATCCTGGAACCTGCCTTAAGTTGCTTCTCTCTTTTGATAGCTTCAACGATTCTTTTAAATTTTTCAAAGTATACGAGTTCAGTTACATTGTATCTTGCAGTAAAAGCCTTCTTGTATCTGCAGGTCTTATGCTGAATAATTCGATTACGTAAATCAGTTGTAACACCAACATAAATAACTGTGTGGTTCTTATTGGTTAATAAGTAAACAAATGCTGAGTTCTGCTTTATACATAAATTTAACCCAAATGAATGACAAAGAAGAACAGATTGTGCTTTTTTTGATTCAAGTAGTGCAACAGTTTGCTTCTTCGTTTCACTCTTTGCATTATTTGAACAATTCAAACAAAAAAAAGAGGCTGCACCTTCGCGCAGCCTCTTTGTAATATGAATCGATAGGATGTTATTGCAACAACCACATTTTAGACCAGGAGTCGTCGTTGCCGGTTTGCCCGGTATTTGCAGTGGGAACTAACTTTGCAATGGCAACATTAGCGTTATCACCATTGACGTTCGTTTCGGTAGGATCGTATTTGAATCGAAGCGGCAAGGTATTTTTATAACCTGCGTTTCCGATCGTAATGCTTGGAAATCCTGTTCTTCTCCAGTCAAACCATGTTTCCTGAGCAGCCAGGAAGCCTGCAATGTATTTTTGCATCATGACTTGTTTCAGAGAACCATCGTAGGCAACTGTAGGTTTGGCAATGTAAGATGCATAAGAACTGCCAACACCCCAATAGGTTAAAGAAGCCTGAATCCCGTTCTGGTACCATGTTTGCTGAGATCCAACATTGTAACCCTTCTGGGCTGCCTCTGCCAGAATAAAGCAAACTTCCGTATAGGTCATTGCTTTTGCCGGTAAGAGTGCATTTGTTTTTGCAGAAAATATATCTGTCAATGCGGATACATGCTGATTGGCACCACCCTGCAACGGACTAGGATTCAGATTGTAAGTAAAAGGTTCTGTTTTACCGATAGCCAATGGAATACCCACATACTTAGCAGTATCGATCAACGTCTTCAGCGTTGTTGCCGAAGGAGTTGCAGCCACCCAGGTAGCAGGATCATAAACTATATAACCTTTGGCGACAACCTGGGCTTTTGTAATATACCTTTTACTACCAATAGTAACATCACCACCCTGAGAGGCATATTGATCAGTAACCTGGATTTGAACAGTGACAGGTTTAAACCAGATCGGGAGACGCGGGTCGTTCACAGCAACCAAAACATCCCTGAATCCGGCACACAATTGAAGTCTGGTATAGTTACCTTGAGCCGGTGTTCCATCCCATGCAATAGCCGTTGCCCATGAATCACCGGAGGATAAACCCGGATAAACCATTTTGGCATCGTCTGCATTGGAAGAGAAGATCGGAAAAGTAGTAGGATTGTTCATAATCTCTTCGATCCCTGCTTTTGCAACGGCGGGAAGTTTCGTTGAAATACGCATGTAATAGCGCAGCATCAGCGAGTTGGCCAATTTCTGCCATTTTGCAGGATTTCCTGCATAAAGCGGGTCAGCAATCGGGTTTACATTCGGATAACTGGAAGCCGGTTTTGACAATAGCGTATTTGCTTTTTTCAAATCTGCAATAATCCCGGTAAAAATATCCTGCTGAGCATCGAATTTTGGTTTTGTATTGGTTGCACCCAATCCAGCTTCACTGTAAGGTGCATCTCCCCACAAACTGGTAATTAATCCATATTCAAAACTTTTCATCACCAGTGCAACACCGAGATGAAAGTCTGATCCAATCGTGTTTGACCTGTCAATCAACAGATTTATATCCCTGAAATCTCCATAATTTCCAGCCCAACTACGCGGATCCACCCAATTGAAATAGGTTAATCCACTTCCCCAGCCACTCTTTTGAAGGTAAGACATGATACCGGCACAATCACCTTGATAATTGTCGTCCTGGTAGGGTTTCACAACCGCTGGGATTACCGAGGTCATAAGAAAATTAGGATCCACAGTAAGCTGACTGATCGTATTGGGATCTACGTTCACCTGGGTAAGATCTTTGCATGAGGCAAAGACTCCCAACGCCAAAACCAGAGTTAAATAATATATTGTTTTCATGTATATCACAATTTTATATTTTCAATATTAGAAACTTACACTCAGTTTGACACCAACCGGGATTGTCCAGGGTGAGACATTGTCGCGCTCAATACCCTGAGCAAACTGACCAATTTGCACATTGCTACCACCGGCACTTTGGAAAGCAGTTTCAGGATCAATTCCAATTTTAGCTTTGGTCCAAAGAATGATATTGCTGCTGTACAAGGAAACAGATGCCCTCTGAATTCCAATTGACTTCAGATTTGGAAGTTGGTAGGTAACAGAGATATCCCTCAACTTAATAAAATCAGCATCGAAAGTTGCTGTTTTGGTAAGTCCCCATCCGTAATAGTCTCCGTAATAGTCGGTTGGACTTGACAAAAATTCCTGATCTTTTGTGAATTTGCCATTGGCATCGTAAGAACCACTCACACCGGGCATGAATACACCATCATTGAGGGTTATGCCACCATCGGTATATGGCATTCCACCGTATGCACTCGAAATACCCCCAACAACCGGGAAGGCAGTTCCGTTAGGACCAAAAAGACCGGCATTGGCTTTCAACCAGGTAGGCACATCCGTACCCTGTGGAGGGTGGATAAATGTACTTAAGATTCGTGAACCGTGTAAGTCAGATTCATTGTACCGCAATGTTTGAGAGACGAACTGACCCCCTTTCCTATAATCAAAACTTGCAGCAAACGTCCAACGTTTGTAGGTAACGGAAGTTTGTAAACCAAGCATATAATCCGGATTAAAGTTACCAATGATCGGAGAAGCTCTTTTACCATTGACCTCATGGACACCTGTGACCTGCTCATATCCATCGCTGTCCAGAAGCGGCCATCCATAATATGGAGATGCTTTGTCCGTTACACGACTCATTTCAGCATCCACAATGTTACCGATCTTTTCACCTACCCAGGTTTCCGCACCACCTTTGGCCGCAGTCCACAGGATAATGTGGGAAACACCAGGGGCCAACTCTACAAGGGTAGTTGTGTTTTTGGACCAAACCATATTCACATTCCAGGTTAAATCCTTTGTTTGGATAGGTGTTCCACCGAGCGTAATTTCACCACCCTTGCTGTTAACGAGACCGGCATTAAATTTCTGGGATCCGTATGAAGAGGAAGGTGAAAGTGTATTATCCAAAATTTGGTTTCTGTTGTCTGAATTGTAATAAGTCCCTTCAAATTTAAGGCGACCCTTGTAAAGTTCAAGGTTAACTCCGATCTCTTTTGAAGTCTTGATCTCCGGCTTCAATGTAGGGTTTAAAAGGTTGCCGGGAACAGAAAAACTTGTCTGACCATTCCACGATCCCGGACTCAGTCCTGCAAGTAGTTGATAAGGACTGGTATCGTTACCAACCTGGGCGATTCCACCCCGGATCTTTGCAAGTGAAAAGATTGGACCTAAATCAAACATTTTATTTACCAGGAAACTTAGAGAAGCTGACGGATAAAAATAGGAACGGTTGCTTTCAGGCAACGTACTTGACCAGTCATTTCTGCCCGTAACATCCAAATAGGCCAAATCTTTATAGCCCACTGAAGCCAGCGCATAAAGTGAATAAACCTGCTTTTGAGCAGATCCGGAGGATACCTGAAGATTCGACTGCAGGGTATTTGTAATTGAATAAATACCAGGTACTACCAAACCTGTACCTCCATTCTTGGTTTGCATGGAGTTATCACCAGAATAATAATACCTTGAGTTACCACCGGCTGATGCCGATAGATTGAATTCAGAGAGTTTTTTAGTATACGTAAACAAGAAATCAGCATTATTCTCTGTCCTGTTTAAATTCTGCAATCCATAGAACCCATTCTTTTCAGAAGTATAACTCTTTGCAATTTTCGCATCCCTGAATTCACGGTAGGTATCCATGGAATAACGGGCAAAGAAACTAAGATCCTTAAGAATCTGAATATCCAGTTTCACATCACCATAAACGCGGTCACGCTTGAACCCGTTATTAATTTCATTCGCAACAAAATAGGGGTTATTGACATAACTTCCGGTATTACCAAGTTTGTAGGGACTATTCTGCATGATTCCTTCCTGACCAGGTTTCCAGTAATCCTTCAGAAGATTTCCATCGACCATGTTGTTGATTTCATAGATGGCCTGCATTGGGTTGGTACCGTTTCCAAGTGAAGGACGATTCTTCGCGAATGAGTTTGCATAATTGATCACCGTGCTCAACTTGATCTTATCATTCAGTTTGATCGATGAATTCAACGAAATCGTTCTCCTGTGCAAATCAGAATTGGGAATAAGCCCCTGATTTACCATGTCATTAAATGACAACCTGTAATTTACTCTTTCAGTAGCATCTGATACTTCAATGTTATTGGTTGTTGTGAAACCCGTCTGAAAGAAGTTCTTCACGTTATTAGGATGACTGACTAGCGGTGTGGCAACTACGTTTCCACTGGCATCCGTTGTATAAGGCCACTGATAACCCAGAGTACCTTTATCCAACTCTGGTCCGTTCCATGCTGATTGGGTTGGGTCAATGTCCATGTAAGCTTTTCCATTATTCGGACGCATATCCTGGGTGTACGGCCGGGGACCGTAACCATAACCATTGTTCAGGTAATCAAGATACTTGTATGGATTATCAACAACCGTATTTGAAGTAACAGTAACACCTAGCCCTTTCTTTGAACCGCCAGATTTGGTCGTAATCAATATAACACCGTTACCGGCACGGGATCCGTAAAGCGCAGCAGCACTAGGTCCCTTAAGAACCGAAACGGACTCAATATCGTCCGCACTAACATCCGAAATGGCACTACCGTAGTCAACATTGTTACCATTTCCAAGACTGGATATGTTGCTTAATGAGTTATTTAACGGCACACCATCCACTACATAAAGAGGTTGGTTATCACTTGTAAGTGAAGATGCACCACGAATAACAACGCTCACAGTAGAACCTGCCGCACCTGTACTACTGAGCTGCACCCCGGAAATTTTACCTGCAAGGGAACTCAGGGCATTGGCCGAAGCTACTTGCTGCATTTCTGCACCTTTGACCTCTGCAACAGAATATCCCAATGATTTCTTCTGTCGTGAAATACCCAACGCCGTAACAACCACCTCCTCTACACCAACGGTAGAAGTCGTAAGTTTCACATTGTAAGTTTTGCCTGTTCCGAGAGCTACCTCCGCATTGTTCATCCCAACGAATGAGACCACAAGCGTTTTTGCATTGGCAGGAACAGAAAGAGTAAATTTACCATTGAAGTCGGTTATGACTCCTGTTGTTGTGCCCTTAACAACAACACTAGCACCGGGCAGTGGAGACCCGGTATCATCAGTTACCGTACCGGTAATTGAATTCTGTGCCATCAAACTGTTTGAAAAGATCACAAACAGGCACATCAAAACCATTCTCACGATTTTTTTAGACATGTGATGTTAAAATATTAGTTAATAGATGTTAATTCGGGCGTAAAAATAAAAAAAATTACATTTCTTAAATTACACTCATTACAATTTTTGCTACTGACAAATTTATTTGTTAAAAAATTATAAGACCAATGGAAAAAAAACCATTTATTCATAAATTTTAACAACTTCCCATTACATCACCATTTTAGGTAATTTGACGGTTTAAATATGTTAGTCTATTAAAATTTATGGTTTAATTGTTCCAATTTTCTCTCTGATTAGATCGAGAAACTTCATCAATTGGATTGAGCATTGGTGACTCATTACAGGACTTTCCAACTGATTTTCGCACAGGCATTTCATGGTTTCAGAGGCCTCCAATTTTAATCCGCAGGAGGTCTCGTCCCAATTTAAAATCCTGACAGATTCTCCTGGGAGAAGAATCTCAAGACTTTGATTGAGCGCCCCGGTCCTTCTTAACCGTAGCATTCCTTTTTCACAATATATATCTGTTCCAACACCTGTTGCCGAAAGAAAAGAAGCAAAGATTGAAGCGCTCTTGCCTCCTTCATATTGCAAGTTAACAGTAATTGTCTGGTCAATATTATCTGGTGAAAGGTCTGCAAAGGCATTTAATTCGGAAGGTTCGCCCATAAACCAGAGTACATCAAACAAGGGGTATAAACCTATATCAAGGATAGCGCTACCACCCAAAGCCGGATTGAAGAGCCTTCCTTTCGGATCGTAAGGCGATTTATTGAATCCGAACCATCCATGAATATGCAGAATCTCTCCCACCTGACCAGATTCGATTAATTGACGCGCTTCCCGGTAGGATGGCTGATGTGGGGTAAAGAAGGCTTCCATCAAAAATGTCTGCTCCATATGCGCAGTATCAATCATCTCACGAACTTCCTCCGAATTCATGCCAAATGCCTTTTCGCACAAAACAGCTTTGTGATGCCTCAGACAAAGTTTGGTCTGTTCGGCATGAAAAACATGAGGGGAGGCGATGTATATGATGTCGATATCAGGATCAGACACCAGTTCCTCATATGAACCGTAAGATCGAGGAATACCATGGATATCAGCAAATTCCCTGGCACGGTTTAGATCCCTTGACCCTACGGCAAGGATCCTGGCATTATCCAAACCTTTTAATTCGGCTACAAATTTTCCTGCAATATTTCCGGGTGCAAGAATGCCCCAGGAGTAGGTTTTGGACATAAGTACCAATTTAGAAGTGCCTAAAGTATTTAAAGTGCCTAGAGTGCCTAAAGTACTTGCTCCTCGATCCAATTCTGTTCGGAGTTCAAAACTTTAGGCACTCTAGGCATTTCAGGCACTTTAGGCACTTGTTCTATTTCAAGGTAGACTGCTCATACACAGGCTTTGGCTTGAAGAAATTGAAGAAAAATGATTTGGTTTGTTCTGTTGGGGTCTGCGTGTTGAGAATGAATTTTCCTCCTAAATTGGATTGTTTCACCTCATTAATGATCTCTTCCCTTTTCTTGGAGATGACTGAATCAGTCTTCGGGGACCAAAAATTCACGTTCATACTCACAAGTCTGTCATAGAAATTTTTATGCTGGGCAAGTAACCATTCATATACATTTTGTTCGGAGTAAACATGGTGAATATCATGCCCTTCGCCTTTCAATACGGAGAATTTTGGCCTTGAACCTACCTCCTGCATGGCTTCAACCATCTCTTCAGACCTGTTTAAATGAACTTTCCGGTCCTTTTCACCATGGAATACCCAAGTTGGCATATCCTTGATTGATTCGGCCATGTCCGGTCTGCCGCCGCCGCACAAAGGCATGATTGCAGCAAAAAGATCCGGATACCTTGAAGCAAGACTCCAGGTACCAAACCCACCAAGACTCATACCAGTAAGGTAGACACGGGAAGGATCAACATGGTATTTTGAAAGTATTTCAGCATAAAAAGATTCAAACCAGTCGCCATATACCCAGTTACGATTAGAAGGGCACTGTGGGGAGATAACGATGGCATCCACTTGCATGCCGCGATCCAGGTAAAACGGGGGACCATATTTTTTTACACGCTCCAGGTTATTCCCTTTGCAAGAACTACCGTGAAGATATATGATGAGGGGCCATTCCTTACCAATAGACTCCTGGTATCCGTTTGGCAGGTAGGCCAAATAGGGATACGTTTTGGATTTCTCCTTTTTCTGTTGTGGGTTTGCCCCGAGGATGTCACCTTCAAAAAGAAGGAGACAAGCCAGAATCAAAGTCAACATTTTACCAACCATGCTATCTTAATTAAATACAAAATCTCAACAAAAGTAATAATACTTTCCAAAAAAGCGGCCACTAAACACTTTTTAACATACTGTAACGATTTCATTTTGAACAAGATTAGATAAAACATCTTGTTCTCTTGGCTGTAAAGGACTGATTAAGAGTGCAAATTTTGTGATCTCAAAACCAGATTATTTTTTTCTCCAAAAGCAGATTTTTCATCTCAATTTGTGTTTCCAGGGCTGCTTCTCCCGCCTTTTCTGCAAAATCATGTGCCGATGATGCATACAAAATGGCCCGTGAAGAGTTGACCAAAAGTCCGCATTGGTCGTTCATTCCATATTCGGCAACCTCGCTCAGACTTCCTCCCTGTGCTCCTACTCCGGGTACCAAGAGAAAATGTTCAGGGACAATTTCCCTGATACCTTTTAACTCTATGGCTTTGGTCGCTCCAACCACATACATCATGTTTTCAGTACCTGCCCACTTCTGAGACGTACGCAGAACCTTCTCAAATAGTTTTTCCCCCTGAGTGTCTGCCATGAACTGAAAATCATAGGCTCCCTTGTTGGAAGTAAGTGCTAGCAATATGACCCACTTATCAGGATAGCCAAGGAATGGGGTTACAGAATCTTCACCCATATAAGGTGCGATGGTCACTGCATCAAAATCAAATGTTTCGAAAAAGGTTCGTGCATACATGGCAGACGTATTGCCAATATCCCCTCTTTTGGCATCTGCAATAATGAAAATTTCAGGATGTCTTTCGCGAATGTAATGGACTGTTTTTTCGAGGCTATTCCACCCCTCGAGACCATTTGACTCGTAAAAAGCAAGATTTGGCTTATATGCAACGGTATAAGGTGCCGTTGCATCAATGATCTTCTGGTTAAAATAAAATTGGGGATCTGAAGTGTCCAGCAAGAAAGACGGTATCTTCTGAATGTCAGAGTCCAACCCGACACAGAGGAAAGATTGCTTTTTCTTGATTTGTTCGAAAAGCTGTAACTTGTTCATTAATTACAAAT
>Ga0118677_10010054_pt1 | contig 14596 bp, 9 predicted proteins | sample AliMusrvi5mmetaG_FD_86154 | JGI IMG/M metagenome (GOLD analysis project Ga0118677, IMG submission 86154) | reverse complement strand
AGCGGTGGGCGATCGTAATAACGGTGCGGCCTTTCATCAGCCGTTCCAAGGCCTCCATGACCAACTTCTCCGACTCGGTGTCGAGGGCAGCGGTCGGTTCGTCGAGGATGAGAATGGGCGCGTTGCGAACGATGGCGCGGGCGATGCCGATGCGCTGGCGCTGCCCGCCCGAGAGCGTCAACCCGCGCTCGCCGACCAGCGAGTCGTAGCCGTGCGGCATCTCCGAGATGAAGTCATGCGCGTTGGCCATCTTCGCCGCCTGGATGATCTCCTCGGGCGTCGCCTCCGGACGGCCATAGGCGATATTGTCGCGGATGGAGCCGGCGAACAGGACGGTATCCTGAAGAACGAACCCGATCTGCTCGCGCAGCCGATCCAGCCGGTAGTCGGTCACAGCAACGCCATCAATCAGCACGCGGCCGAGGGTGGGATCGTAGAAGCGCGGGATGAGGCTGAGCACGGTGGATTTGCCGCCGCCGGTCGGCCCGCAGACGCCGATGCGCTGGCCGGGCTGAATCGTGAGATTGATGTCGCGCAGTACGGGCGCCGCCGGGTCGTAGGCGAAGGCTACGTGCTCGAAAACGATCTCGCCCTGGAGCTTGCCCGGATCGCGGGCGCCGGGCTTCTGCGGAATGATCGCATCGGCATCGAGAATGGTCTGGATACGTTCCAGGCCGACGGCGGCCTGGGCGATGACATTGGTCATCTTCGCAAGATCCTGCACCGGCTTGAAGAACTTGTTAAGGTAAGAAAGGAACACCGTGAGCGCGCCGATGGTCATTGCGTCGCGGAGGATCAGCCCCGCCCCGCGCCAGAGCACGATCGCCACGCAGAGGGAGACGGTAACGGAGACAATCGGCGAGAGCAGCGACTTGACGCGCCGGGCTTTGAGAGCCGCCTGAACGGTTTCCATGCTGGCCTCCCTGAGCCGTCCTTCCTCGAGATCCTGCCGGCCGAACGCCTTGACGGAGCGCACGGATTCAAGCCCCTCCTGCACGACGGCCACAATGTCGCTTTGGCGCTTGCGCACCTCGTGCGTGGCCTTTTTCACCGCCTTCTTGAAGCGCGCGACGAAGAGGAGCAGGAACGGCGTCACGCCCACGGCGATGAGCGCGAAGTCGAAGTTGAGGTAGAGCATCACGAAGACCATGCCGGCGATGGTCAACGCATCCACGAGGATGCTGAGCAGGGCCGTGGAGGCGAAGCTCTGAATCGTGCCCACGTCCGAGGTGATCGTGCTGAGCATATTGCCGATCTTGTGGGTGTCGTAATACTTCAGCGAGAGGCGGTGGAGATGATGATAGAGACGCTGCCGGAGGTCGTTGGCCACATATTGTGCCACGCTCTCGGTGTAGTAATTGTCAATGTAGCCGGCGATCGCGCCGATCAAGGCGATCAGCACAGCGCCGCCCGCCGCCACCCCGGCCAGGGCCAGCGTGTGCTCGCCGTAGGAGAAATCGCGCAGCCACCCCAGGAACTCGGGCAGCTTGTGCTTCCCGACTACGTTATCAATGATGATCTTCAACGGCCAGGGCGCGGCGATGCTCATGGCCGTTTCGATGAGCATGGCGACGAAGACGATGATTAACCATCCGCGATAAGGCCGGACGAGTTCGAGGACAAGGTGGGTCATGCCCCCCCCTGGTTGGGATGGCGCAGCCGCGGGTGCGGCAGTTGCCTCGGCTCCAATTGGAGCCCGTCCCTCATCCGGAGCTTTGCTGGGGGTCTGGCTCATTCTTTGGGCGCGGAAAAGGGCTTATCAGCAGGAAAGTGGGTATGCAAGGCCATGTTCCGCGCGCGAGGAGTCTTTGCCAATTACTGCACGCCGGACGGAAACAGGGAATACACCAGGCTGAGCTGGATGCGGAACACATCACCCGAGGTGCCGTCCTGAACCTCCTTGCGGCCATAGAGCCCTTCCAGGCCAATCGTCAGGCGTTTGCGGAGCTGGTACATGACGTTGAGGCTGGTGTAGTAGGTTTCATGGTAGGCCAGCGCCCCCTGTGCGGGCTCGTTGTTGATGTTGTTGTATCCAAAGGTGGCGGTGGACCGGAATTGGTCCGACCACCGGTGGGTGTAGCCGGCCATCAACCCCAGAAACGGCAGCGCGACGAGCTGGCCGCGGTTGTCATAGGTCACGTCGTTGTTCACGAAGTTGTCGTTGATATAGTGGAAGATGCCGTGCCCATACGTCGCTTGGAATTGCATGGTATCCTTGGCCCAGACGTTCAGACTGCCGGCCAGGTTCATACCCCAGCCGAATACGGTCTGGTCGCCGAGCACGGGATCGTTTGCCCCCAAAGCCCGGAACAGCGTCCCGAACTGCACATGCCCGGCCTGCGGGTCTTCCCAGCGGACATTAAAGCCGCCATCCGGCGCATGGTTGACCGCCGCGGCATTGACGTAGGTGCCAGGATCCAAATCCGTGCAGGGTTGCTGCAGACCGAAATTCAAATGCCACTGGTCAGTCAGGGACAACTGGTATCGGATCTCGGGCTGGCGGGCAAAGACGGCCGAGTTGGGCCCTTCATAGTCCACGGTGTCCGGCCAGGCATCGGGATCCTCAAAGACACTGTAGGAGAAGCCGGCGATGATGTTGTAAAACTGCCCGTAGAGCTGCCGGACCCGCGGGGTCATACCACCGGTTGCGCCGCCGCCAAAGAAGTCCATCTCGTAGTAGAAGCGGGGCGCTCCCTCGATATCCGGCGCCCGCACGTCCAGGCTCAACTGGGAACCCCGGGCACTGACATTGAATTGGTTGCCGCCGCCGTAGGCTGGGGTGCCTTTGGTGGGAATCTGTGCCGGGGCAAACCGGTCTGGATCGCCGGAGTTCCGGTTGTCGTCGGTGAAGTCCACCCGCGGCTTGGCGTTGACCTTCACGATTGCGGGGGTGTTGGGGATGGGGAAGAAGCCCGTGTATTTCGTGTCGAGCGTCTGGCTGCCGGGGCGGGGCGCGCCGGTTTGCTGGTCATTCATGGCGTTGCGGTAGGTCACGGGGCTTGGGGCGCCGGCGTCCTGCCCAGCGGCGACCTTGTCGAGGGTGCGGACGGGGGGCGCGGCGGCGGCCGTGGCCACCGGCGCTACTGCCGCCGGTGGGTTGGTCGCCGGTTGGCCGGCTCGGGGCTTTTCCAGCTCGGCGATGCGGGCGTTCTGGGCGTCAATGGTCTTCTGCATCTGCTCAACGATGGTCTTGAGCTGCTTGAACTCGTCCGTCGTCTGCGCGCGGGCGGGGAGCACGGCGAGGGCGACCAGGGCAGCGGCCAGCGTCAGCAGGCGGCCGGTCTGGTTTGGGGTTTGCACTTTGGTTTTCATGTTTGGTGGTGGTTTGGATGGTTTGAGCTCACTTCGCGGAGCCGAACAGGCTCAGGTCCAGTTGGTTGGCGATGTAATAGATGGCCTTTCCCCCACGAACGCTGTTGCCGGCCTCATCCAGCGGCGGCGAGAAACCGACGATGGCCATCTTGCCGGGGACAATGGCCACGATCCCGCCGCCCACGCCGGTTTTCGACGGCAGGCCGGTGTGCCAGGCCCAAAGCCCGGACTCGTCGTAGAAGCCGGCCATCATCATCACCGCCAGCAGTTTAGGGACGTACTTCGCGTCGAGGCAGCGCTCTTTGGTGACGGGATTGACGCCGCCGTTGGCCAGCGTGGCGCCCATGACGGCGAGCTGCTTGGCGGTCACGTTGACCGAGCATTGCTTGGTGTACACGTCGCAGGTTTCCAGCGGATCGGCGTAGAGACGGTCGTAGCTCTTGAGCAGCTCGGCGATGCCCTTGTTGTGGGCGTTGCTCGCGGCTTCGGACTGGTAAACCTCCTCGTTCAACCGGAGCTTCTCGCCGGCAAACTTGCTGTAACAGGCCAGCAGCTTGTCCCATTTCTCAGCCGCGCTGCCGGCCTTGACCAGGCTCACGGACGCCATCGCGCCGGCATTCACCAGGGGGTTGACCGATCGATTTTTCAGCAGCTCGACGGCGATGACTGAGTTGAACGGCATGCCGGTCGGCTCGACGCCAATCTGCTTGAGAATCACCTCGGGGCCCGATTCCTGCATCACCAGGGCGGCCGTGAACGGTTTCGAGACGGACTCAATGGCGAACCCGTAGTTCACATCCCCGGCGCTATAGGTTTTCCCGTCCACGGTGACGATCACAACGCCGAACAGGTTCGACGGCACGCTGGCAAGGTAAGGGATGTAATCGGCATTCTTGCCGGACATCTCGTTCGTGAACTTCGTGTGGGCTTCCTTTACGAGGCGTTCCAGCGTCGCAGCCGAGGGGGTTGCTGTTTGCGCGAGGGCGGCCAGGGGGAGCGTAGCCAGCAGCAGCCAGAGCATCGCCTGCGGGTGCCGGCTTGGTTTGTGGTTCGTGGTATTCATGGTGGTCCTTTGGTTTGTTGGGTTGGGTTTGTGAGCCTGCGACAATCGGATTGTGCGGGGGTCAGGGGTTCTCGACCGGCGCCTCCACGGCGCGGGTCTTCCAGTTGAAGATGATCGCCAGAACCCGGAACACGACCGTCGCCGCGGTGGCCCACAGGGCGGCCCACAGCGACGGGAAATTAAACTCCAGCCGCAAGCCTACATAGACCAGTGTCCCTAGCAATGCGGCCAGAGCGTAGAACTGCCCCGGCTTGAAGAGCAGCGGCTCGCGGCGCGTGAGCACGTCGCGCAACAGCCCGCCGCCGATGGCGTTCGCGACCCCGACCAGCACCGCGGCCAGCCAGTGCAGATTCGCGGCCAGCGCCTTCTGCGTGCCCACGACCGCAAACGCGCCCAGCCCCACAGCGTCGAGCCCGGCAATCACGCGATTGAAGGTTTCAATCCGGGCGCTGAACCGAAGCAGGCCGCAGCACGTGGCCAGCAGCACGGCAAGAATGAACCTGGGGTTGGTCAGCGCGACGACCGGGCCGGCGCTCCGCAACAGCGCATCGCGGAGCAGCCCGCCGCCCAAACCCGTGGCGAACGCCAGCACGAACACGCCGATGAAATCATAGCCCAGCCGCCGGGCCCCCAGCGCACCGGTCAAGGCGAAGAAGAACACTGCGCCCACGTTGAATGCGAGGGGCAATTGAAATTCTTCGGGGCTCATGCGCTGAATCAGGCAGACGCCCCGCTACCCAGTTGCCCGATGATGTGGGCCACAATCAGGGAGCCCGTCACACCCTGGAGACGGAAGCCTCCGAACTTCCGCCGGCCCTGGGTTTGTCCCAGGGCCAGTGCGGCGAACACCGCGATCTCCGGGGCGACCTTAAGGATGTGGTTTAAGGCGTCCATCAGGCGTGCAGTTTGCCCCCGCTGACCCTTCACGCTTCACGTTTCCCTCGTAGCATCGAACGTGAGTTCGATCATTATCTGGCTGCGCTTACGGATTCCCTTCACGCTTCACGCTTCACGCTTCACGCTTCACGTTAGCATTTATGGCCCCGAGACGTGTGTTTGGCGTGCAACGCGGGCGGTTTGGCGGTGCCGCCGTGCTCGTCGAGGTACTTGCACGCCTTGATGATGTCGTCGGCCAGCATGTCCACGACGTTCCGGTTCAGGTGCGGACGCACGACGATGCGCAGCGAGCGAACCTCCTGGGCGTCGGGCGGCATGGTGTAGGCCGAGAGCACCCAGCCACGTTCGCGGACCTTGAAGGATATGTCGAACTCGTTGTATTTCTTGATCTTCGGGTCGAGCGTGAGCGCCACCACGGGAATGCGCTGGGTGCGGTTCATGATCTTGAAGTAACCGCTCTTCACCAGGCGGTCGCGCAGATGTACGGCGTTGTCCAACGAATGCTGCATCACCTGCCGGTAGCCCTCGAAGCCCAGCCGGAGAAACAGGTAATACTGCACCGCGATCGGCGCGGCGTTGCGGCTGAAATTGATCGTCGCGGTTGGCATTTCGCCGCCGAGGTAATTCACATAGAACATGAGATCTTCGTTGAAGACCTTGCGCTCCCGGAACACGACCCAGCCCAGGCCCGGCGGGACCAGGCCGAACTTGTGGCCCGAGGCATTGATGGATTGCACGCGCGGCAGGCGGAAATCCCACTTGTAATCGGGATACAGGAACGGATTCACGAAGCCGCCCGAGGCGCCGTCAATGTGCATCGGGATGCTGATGCCGGTGCGCTTCTCGTAACGGTCCAGCCAGTCATGGATTTCCTGGATGTCATCATCCTCCCCGGTGAAGGTCTGGCCGGCAATGGCGACGACGCAGATCGTGTTTTCGTCCACCAGCTTTTCGAGGTGTTTGGTGGTGAGCCGGTAGTTGCCGACCTCCAGCGGCGCGATGCGCGGCTCGACGTCGAAGTATTTCATGAACTTCTTCCAGACGATCTGCACGTTGCCGCCGGTGACTATGTTGGGCCGGCTGGCGTCTTTGCCGGCTTTCTGGCGGGCCTCGCGCCAGTTCCACTTGTGGGCGAGCCCGCCCAGCATGCAGGCCTCGGATGAGCCCACGGTGGCGGTGCCGTAAGGCTCGACGCCCTTCGGCCCGTTCCACAAGCCGTGCAGCCACTTCACCATCCGGGTCTCCATGGCGAAGACCTGCGGATACATGTCGTGATCAATGTAGTTCTTGATGAAGTTATGGTGCATCACCTCCAACTCCTCCGGCTCGGCGAAGGTGGTGACGAACGATGACAGGTTCAGCATCGGGCTGGCGTCGGTCCACTCCTCGCTGTTGACCATGGCCTGCGCGGCGCGCGCCGCCATGCCCGTTTTGGGGAAGCTCGCGGGCACATCGAGGTTGAACTGATCGAAAGGTGTCAGTTTCTGGCCGCTGGTCTTGGGGGCCTTGGACTTGGATTTCTTTGGCATAATAATCCTGGGTTAATGATTCGGGTTCACCCTTTTTTGGGTTGCGGGCTCTGCGGTTTCGACTTCTCCCATGCGCTGAGATACTCCTGCGCGCAATCTACCAGGAAGTCGCCGATCTTCTCGTAGGTTTCGTCGGGCAGGTTGGCCAGGGAGATGCGGAAGCTCCACTTTGGCCCGCCGAAGCCGCCGCCGTCCATCAGCACCACGCCGTGTTCCTCCGCGATGCGGAAGATGAGGTCGACCGGTTCGTAGTTCTTGGCTAGGAACCGGCAAAAGTCCTCGCCGTGGCGCATCTTCGCCCAGAGCATCAGGTCGAACATGATGTAATAGGAGGAGTAGCTGTCGTTCTTGGGGATGGGGAGGCCCAGTCCACGGTAAAGCGCGTGGAGGCGGCGATGGACGATTTCCTGGCAGGTGGCCTTGTAGGTGTTCTGGTCGTCAAGCAGGGCAAAGAGCGAGAAGAGCGTCATCATCACCTGTTGCGGCAAAGACAAGCCGGCGGTGTGGTTCAGCGCCACACAACGGCTGTCGGCCACCAGGCGGTCAATGAACTTGAGCTTGTCCGGCTCTAGCGTGATGGAGCCGTAGCGGCGGCGCAGGGCCGCCTTGGCTGGCGTGGGGAGCCCGGCGATTTGCCGGTCGAGAATGTTCTTCTCATGGGTGGCGATGACGCCGAGCCGCCAGCCGGTGCAGCCGAAATACTTGGAGAAGGAATAGACGCAGATGGTGTTGTTCGGCAGATCCGCCATGAGCGAGCGGAAACCGCTCACGAACGTGCCGTAAACGTCGTCCGTCAGGACAATGAGGTCGGGGCGCTTCGTCTTCACCAGCTTGGTGATCTGGCGGAGGGTATTGCTCTGGATGGCAAAGGACGGCGGGTTGGACGGGTTCACCACGAAGAACGCCTTGATGCGCTTGTCCTCCAGCTTGGCGATCTCCTCGGCGGGATATTGCCCGGCTTCCGGGTCCACGTTCGGCAGGTCGTTGGCTTTGATCGGAACCACTTCCAGATCAAAATCCTCCAGGTGCGCCATCTCGATATAGGGGGTGAAAATGGGCACGCCGATGGCGATCTTGTCGCCCTTCTTGAGGAGGCGATTTGCCTTGAGCGTGTTGAAGATGTAGCACATGGCCGCCGTGCCGCCTTCGACGGCGAAGAGGTTGAGCTTCCCCCCGGGCGCCTTTCCGCCGCACAACTCCTTGACCAGGTAAGCGTGCACGGCCTGCTCGGCGTGAGCCAGCATCCGGTCGGGCGTGGGGTATTGATCGCCGATGATCGAGTCGGCAAGTTCGTGAACGAAGGCATCCGCGTTGAACCCCAGCTTCTTGACGCCGTATTCCACGGCTTCGCGCAGGAGCTTGACGCCCGGCCCGTTTGGGTTCCGCCCCACCCAGGTGTTAAAGCGCGCGGCAATGCCGTCCTTCTGCGGCATCCCGGCCAGGTCGAGCAGGTTCAGCGGGCGTTTGGCTTCCTCGATCGCGAACTGGCCGAGCGAAAAGAAGGCTTCCCGCGGGGTGGTGGCGGTCCAGTTGGGATTGCCCCGTCCGGCGTTGAGGAAGAGCGAAGGATTGCCCGCCGCCGTTTCCTTGGCGGCGGTGATGAGAAAATCCTTCAGTTCGAACGGGCTGAGTTTTGCCAGCGTGCGCATGCGCGCGCGGGTGGTGTGGTTTGTATTTGGTTTAGACATAATGTGTTATTACTTCATTAACAGTACAATGACGACGCCCCAGATGATGAGCAAGGTGTTACCGACCGCGTAGGTGATGGTGTAGCCGAGGGCCGGGACTTTGCTCTTGGCTTCTTCCTGGATCGCGCCCAGGGCCGCCGTCGTGGTGCGCGCGCCCGCGCAGGCCCCCAGAACGATGCCGGGATGCATCTTGAAAATATACTTGCCGGCGTAAATGCCGACCACGAACGGGAGGAGGGTGACGAACACGCCCCAGCAGAACAGGCTGACGCCGGCTTGCTTGAGGCCCGTCACGAAGCTGGGCCCGGTGCTCAGGCCCACGACCGCGATGAAAATGGTTAACCCCAGGTTGTTGAACGCCCACAGCGCCGGGCCGGGAATGCGCCCGAACGTCCTATGCACCGAGCGCAGCCAGCCGCAGACCAGGCCCGCAATGAGCGCGCCCCCGCTCGTGCTCAGGCTGACGGGCACGTTGCCGAACTTGATGACGACGGCCCCGATGAGCGCGCCAATTGCGATGCCCAGCCCCATGAAAACGACGTCGGTCTTCTCGGTCGGCCGGTCGGGATAGCCCAGCTCCTTCGCGGCCCGCTCCACATCGCGCTTCGCGCCGCCGATTTGCAGAACGTCGCCCCGGTCCACCCGCGTCCCGGCGTTGAAGGGCATTTCCTGCCCGCCCCGAATCAGCTTGCGCAGAAACACGCCGCGCCCCTTCTGGGCCACGTCATGCTGCCGGATCTCCGGCAGCGTTTTGCCGGCGATCTCCTTGCTGGTAATGACTACGTCCAGGATTTCCACCGTGAAATCAAGCAACTCCCGGTCGTCCACCTCGGCGCCGATCGCGGTTTCGTTTTGCAGCAGCGTCGCGCGCGGCGCGGCGAGCGCGAGCACATCGCCTGCGCGGATGGCGAGTTTCGCATCCGGATCTGTGATCTTGCCGTCCCGCCGCAGGTTGACCACCCAGAGCCGCGGGGTCTGTTTCTCGAACCGCGCCTCGAAGTCACCGATGGCCTGGCCGGCGAACTGCGAGTTAGGCCCCACGGTGTAGGCGCGCACCGCGACTTTGGAGTAGGCGGACAGCGTTCCGTCCTCGGCTTCGCCCGCGCCCATCTTCTCCTCATACTCCTTGCAGGCCTTGGCGAGGTCCACGCCCAGCAGCTTCGGTCCGATGGTGGCCAGAAACCAGGCCGAGCCCGCCGTGCCGAACAAATAGGTCACGGCGTAAGCCACCGGCATCGCGTTAATCATCGCCTTCGCCTGATCTGGTGGCAGGCCCAGATTGTTGATGGAATCCGTGGCCACACCCAGCACCGCCGAGATGGTGCAGGCGCCCGACAGGAGGCCGGCTGTCTGGCCGACGCTGTAACCGGCGACTTTGCCCGCAATAACCGCCGCCACCAGGCACGTCGCGCACACGAGGATGGCGAAAAAGACTTGCGGCAGGCCGTCGCTCTTGAGACCGCGAAAGAACTGCGGCCCGACGCTGTAGCCCACGGCGAAGAGGAACATGAGGAAGAACACCGACTTTACGTTCGGCGAAATGGCGATCTGCAACTGCCCGATCAGCACCCCGGAGAGCAACACCCCCGTCACGCTGCCGAGGCTGAACTTGCCAAATTTCAAGCTCCCCACCCAAAAGCCCACGGCCAACGTCAGAAAGATGGCGATCTCGGGATAACTCTGCAGGGTGTCAATGAACCATTTTATCATAAGCGATTCCTGGTCTTCCTGGTGCTGATATTGCTCCGGGGCTGCTCAATACTCCTGGAAATACTGCTGCAACTGCTTTACCTCCGGCGTCTTGGTCAGGCCCAGCATCAAGAGGATACGGGCCTTCTGCGGGTTCAATTCCATGCCGGCGAGGAAGCCGAGCTTGTCGTCGTTTACTTCGACGTTGCGATCGACCACCCCGCTGCCCACGCGCGAGGAGCGCACCACGGCCACGCCCTTCTTGACCGCCCGCTCCAGCGCGGCGAGGACCGCGTCGGTGGAGTTCCCGTCGCCCACACCGGCGAGCACGATCCCTTTCACGCCCTGGCTGGCGAGAAAGTCAATGGTTTCGCCGCCGAGATTGACGTGGGAATAGACAATCTCCACGCGCGGCAGATCGTTCGTCGTGAAGCCGGCTACGGAGAACTCGCTCTTGGTCGTGTGCCGCGTGGTGTTTCTTGAATAGAAGAAGGTCTTGCCCGTGTTCATCATGCCGGCGATGCCGCGGTTCGGCGAATGGAACGTATCCATCCGCGTCGTATGCATCTTCTGCGACTCGCGGGCGTAGTGGATGGTGTCGTTGAGCACCACCAGCGGGCCGCGGCCCTTGGCCTCGGGATTCGCGGCGAGGGCCACGCCGTTGTAGAGGTTGATCGGGCCATCCGCGCTGATGGCCGTGGCGGGGCGCATTGAGCCGACGAGCACCAGGGGCTTATCGCTCTTCACGACCAGGCTGAGGAAGTAAGCCGTCTCCTCCATCGTGTCCGTGCCGTGCGTGACGACGATCCCCTCCACGTCGTTTTGCCCGAGCAATTCATTGCACCGGGTGGCGAGCTTGAGCCACACCTCGTGGTTCATCGTCTGGCTGCCGATGTTGGCGATCTGCTCGCCGGACAACTCGGCGAGGTCCTTGAGTTGGGGGACGGCCTTGATGAGATCCTCCACGGAGAACGACCCGGACTTGTAGCCCGCATCGGCCTGCGAGGCTTGCGCGCCGGCGATCGTGCCGCCGGTGGCGAGCACCTTTATCTTCGGCAAGGCCCAGGCGGCCGGGGTGGCGAGCAGGGCGGCGAACGTGAGGGCAACCAGCGGAGCTATGCGATTGGGCGTTTTCATGAGTTTATGGGAGTTTGAGGATCGGTTTTCTGGTCGCGAGTGGCTAAAGGGGGTTGAGAATTCAGAAGCCCCTCTGCGGCGTTTCGAATTCCGCGGAGACACCGCCCCGTATTCAAGAGATTCCAGGCGATCATCTGAGTAGATAGTTAGCAAACCCGAATCTGCGTGCCAAGTGCATTAATTGAAATATTAATTGGAAAAGCGGAGAGCCGGGGAATTATGGCGGCGTTTGTGAGGGCGCAGGGCTAACTCATGAAAGGGGCCGCTAGGAATTGAGGGTCAACATCCAACACCCAACATCCAATGATAACGTAGCTTCCGGCTCTGGATGTCACGGCAGTTAACTTTGTCAACTGCCCCGCTCTGGATGTTGGATGTTGGATGTTGGATGTTGGATGTTTTCCTTTTTCGGTTCAGGGCCTCTGGTAGAAGATCACCGTCGAGCCAGGCTGGGACTTGATGTCCATCAGCAGCCCTCGCTCCATGAGGTCTCTGCCGCTCATGGTTTTCGGTGCTCCACCGTCGAGGTCGGTCACTTCATACTTCGCGGACGGGGCGAGGCCGGTGAGGCGCAGCACCTGCATGGGCGACTCATTCTGGTCGCGGCGGAAGGCCTGGATCACGCCACCGCCGAGGTCGGGGCGGTCGAATTGCCAGGCAATCCAGTCGTTGGGCTGGATGCTGTAGGGCGTGAGCGGGTAATAATCGCCGAGCATGAAGGGGGCGACGCTGCGGCACTCGTCGTAGGCGAGCCTGGTGGCGGCGTTGGTGCCGCCATAGCCGGAGCAGGGCATGATGTAGCTGCGGGCGCTGTAGGGGTCGGTGAAGGCACAGCCGGAGCCGTAGTAGGGGATCCAGCTTGAAATGCCGTAGGTGTGGCCCTGGTTCGGCATGGTGGCTTCGTGGCCGAATTGGTAATCGCTGCGCAGGAGTGGGACGGACCGGCGCAGTGTCTCCAGGTCGTTGCGGCGGCCCCCGGAGGCGCAGGAATCTATGAGCAGGCCGGGATGGCGGCGGCGCAGTTCATCCCAGAACGCTAGGTAGCCCATGACGTGCTTCATCTCGGTCATACCCCGGCGATCCGGCGTGTCGTTGGCGCGCCAATTCGGCAGGGGGTCCATGTTGAAATCCTGCCGGTAGTAGTCAATGCCCTGCTCGCGCAGCAGGGTGTCAATGTGCTCCACGAGCCAATGCCAGGCGTCGGGGTTGCCGAGGTTGAGCAGCGTGCCGCTGAGGAGCCAGTCAGGGTGGTTCTTGGCCAGCCAGCTCGCTTTGTCGCCGACCCGCTCCGGCTCGAACCAGACGATGAGCTTCTTGCCCTGCGCATGGAGCCAATCACTGAAGGGGCGGAAACCATGTGGGTAGCGAGTCGCGTCAAGCTCCCAGGTGCCGGTGTTGGGCCAACTGCCCTTGCACGGATACCAGCCGGCGTCGCGCCAGCACAAGTCGAAGGGGATGCCGTTTTGGTTAAACTCCTCCACCGTGTCGTAGAGGTCCTTCTCCCCGCCCTGCTCGAAGGTGCGGTAGCACTGCATCTGCAGCATGGTCGGGGGCGGGCGGCCATTCAGGCGGGGGATATTGTGGGCCAGGAACCAGCGGCGCCACAGGTTCTGCGCGCGCACAGTGTCGGTGCCCTTCCAGAAGAGCGCGGCAATGAGCGGGGTGCGGATTTCCTCGCCGGGCTTGAGGAACAGATGGGTCACTTGCTGGCCCGCGACCACGCGCAGGCTGCGCTGGTCGTCGCGGATGAAGGAGCACGCCCATTGCCCGGGCCAGCCGATGGCGAAGATGAGGCCGCCACCGGGCGTCTGCAGATTGAAGTAGGGCCAGCCCCGGGGGCCGTTGGTCGGGCGGCCGCCGTCGGGCGCAAACGATTCGCGGGAGTTGGGGCCGAGCGTGCGGTGATACGGCTCATAGCTTTGCGGGACGCACCAGTCGCCTTTGTTGCCGTGGAGCGTGAACTCGCCCTCCGCGCCGCGCTCGAACCTCGCGTCCAGCGCCTGGAGGTTCTCCAGCATCGGGGTGTCAACTTGGCCGGTATTCTTGAAGAAGACGGTCCACTCTGCTACCGGGAAGTCAGCGTATTCAACCGCGACGCAGCGAACCTCCAGGCCCGTGCGGGGATCGGTCCAGGTGAGCGTGTGCTGGGTGCGGGAGGAATCCAGTTTCTTCCGGACAGCCTTCTTCGGCCACACCGCCAGCAATTCATCGGAGGAGTGCCCGTTATAGACGAAGGAAAAGGGCAGCGCGCTGGTCCGCTGGATGGGGGGCGGGGCCTGCTCCGTGCGGCGATCTCGCAGAGGCATATCACCGAGCCAGAGCTCTTTCCCGTCCGCCAGCGTTACCTTGGCGTCGGCCCAATCGGACTGGTCCCAGCCAATGCCGTCGCCGGCATCGCCGATCTCCAGCGTGAATGCGTCCGCACCGGCCAGATCAACGACCACCTCGCGCCCCGGAGTGCCATAGCGCATTACCTCGGATTGGAACGTCACCTTGTCCCACACCTTGACTGTGAAGCTTACGCTTCCCTTGCCGTGCGCCGTGTCGTCGTTGTGATCGAGGCCGACCACAGCGGTGAAGCGTTTGCCGGGGGCGGGAAGCCGCACTTCCACTTTGCTGACGGCATGGCAGTAGAGGCCGCGCGAGTATTCCTTGTCGCCGATGCGCATCCGTTTATCTCCACGGCCGTTCTGGGAGACCGCGTCATGGTTCGCGAAGACATCCAGGCCCGGTTCCGGAGGGAGCGGCGCCGCCTCGACCGGTTTGGCAGGTGACGGCTTGAGCTTGCAGTCGAGGAGGCGTTCCTTCAGCCAGGCCTTTTCCGCACGTAGCTCCTGGCTCGTCGGCTTGATTTCATGGGCCGCCACCCGGCGGTCAGCGACGAGGGTCGCTATGACTGCGATTGCCACCATTAGGCTTCCCGATTGTGCTCTCATAATCTCGCTAATCCCACACTGCACATGAACTGGAGACGGCGGGAAACGCCACCTGCCAGACGGCTCTATTTACAGCAGTGGGCTCCCGTTTGTCGCGTCTGAAACTTCGGTGATCCGGATGATTGTGGGGCCGCGCGTGAGCCAAGCGCCCAATGACAAACAGGAGTTGGTGCCGATGGTGGCGGCGATTGCCCAGCCGGTGGCGTCGGTTGCGGCGGTGCTGATTGATAGCGGCTTTTACAGCGCGGCCGCCATCCAAGCGGTGGAACAAACCGAGCCTGGCCAACCCGGCGGGACGATCGTCTATGCGGCCATGGAGAAGAAGGCGCACCATCGCACGGTGAG
>Ga0118677_10010053_pt1 | contig 14598 bp, 12 predicted proteins | sample AliMusrvi5mmetaG_FD_86154 | JGI IMG/M metagenome (GOLD analysis project Ga0118677, IMG submission 86154) | reverse complement strand
TACCATAGTTCTCAATATCATTCCATGTCTCTGCTCCACATATTACTGCTGCAATGGTGATGAAGATTACATCTTCTAATAAATGATCCTTTGTCCTGTCAACTCTTGGATCTTCTAACTCCGAAAAATAGTCTAAAGGTGATTTCATGCTTTTTTTCTGGTAAAAAAAACAATTTTATCAGCTTATAGAACAAGTCGTGTACTGTTTTTATCACCACCCTCTTGTTAATTTAGATGCGTTTGCCCTGACAAAAAATATTTCATCTTCGCTGAATTATTTATATTTGCCTAAAATAACCACCCATGGATTTAAGAGACATATTGTACATCCCAGGCAAACCCGGTCTTTACAGGGCTTTGTCGCAAGTCAAAAGCGCAACCATCGTTGAATCGCTTACGGACAAAACGAAATTCCCCATCTATGCATCAAGCAAAGCTGTGCATCTTGAAGCCATTATTATGCACACCATGCCACCACAAACTGAAACTTATCTGAGCGTGATAATGGATTCAATTTACAAAAAAGAATCAGGCGGACCATGCATTGATCCTGAATCGGACGAAGAAAAACTGTGGAAATACTTTGGTGAAATTCTTCCTGATTACAACAAAGAAAAAGTCTATATCCGTGATGTGCGTAAGTTATTTTTATGGTATAATTATTTTCAGGGTTTGGGATTGTTAAAGAAAGATGAAACCGATAATGAAAAATAGTCAGCAGTCATTAGTCAATAGTCATTAGAATGAAAACAACGAAATTATTATCACCATACAAACTCGGCAATATCTGGCTGAAAAATCATGTGGTGATGGCCCCGCTGACACGCTCACGTGCTATCGGAAATATACCGAACGATCTGATGGCGCTGTATTACGGACAGCGTGCAGATGCAGGATTGATCATCGCTGAAGGCACTTCGCCTTCGCCAAACGGACTGGGTTATCCGAGAATACCGGGCATTTTCAGCAAGGAGCAGATCAAAGGCTGGCAGAAGATCACTTCTGTGGTGCATGAAAAAGGCAGCAAAATTTTTCTTCAGATCATGCACACAGGCCGCATCAATCACCAGTCGAATCTGCCGGAAGGTGCAATCATATTGGCTCCGTCGGCTGTGAAAGCTGAAGGCAAAATAAGAATAGGAACAGGCGAGTTGATGGATTTTCCGGTGCCAAAAGAAATGTCATTAGAAGAAGTTGAGATCGCAAAGAACGAATTTATACAAGCAGGAATAAATGCAATTGAAGCAGGTTTCGACGGTGTGGAACTTCACAATGCAAACGGGTATTTGCTTGAGCAGTTCCTTTCGCCAATAACCAATACGAGGAATGATAACTATGGTGGCAGCATAGAAAATCGTTGTCGTTTTGTGCTTGAAGTTGTGGATGGACTGGCTGCTTCAATAGGAAAAGAAAAAACAGGCATCAGGCTTTCGCCTTATGGCATTGCCGGTGATATGCATCATTATGATCAGATTGATGATACTTATGTTTACCTTACCAAAGAACTAAGCAAAAGGGAAATCGTTTATCTCCATTTTCACAATGTAGCAGCCTTAGGTGTCAAAGGAGTTCCGGCAAGAACAGAACAGTTGCTAAGGGCAAATTTCAAAAATACATTCATGGTGTGCGGGGGTTTGAATAAAAATAAAGCCGAAGAAATACTTAAAAGCAATACCGCCGACCTCACTGCATTTGGAAAGCCATTCATCAACAACCCTGATCTTGTTTTCAGATTTGAGAATGATATTCCCCTTGCTGATAATTTGGATGTGAACACATTTTACACTGCTGATGAAAAGGGGTATTCCGACTACCCTCTCGCAAGAAACGTTACCAGTTGAAAATAAAATGAAGAAAAAACAAATCATCGAAAGTACTGCTGAATTTATCAAAGCAAGATTAAAAGGTGAAGGCTCCGGCCATGACTGGTGGCATATTTATCGGGTCTGGAGGACTGCAATCAAAATCAACGAACAAGAAAAGGGGGACAATTTCATCATTCAGCTTGCAGCGCTGTTGCATGATGTTGCTGATTGGAAATTTCACGATGGCAATGAGGAGATAGGTCCGCAACTGGCAAGGGAATGGCTGGAAGGATCAGATGTTGATAAACGGGTGATCAGAAATGTTTGTCAGATCATCAGAGACATTTCATTCAAAGGTGCAGGTGTAATAACTCAAATGAAGACACCTGAGGGGATGATCGTACAGGATGCCGACCGCCTTGATGCAATTGGTGCAATAGGGATTGCCAGAGCTTTTGCTTATGGTGGCAGCAAAGGACGCGAAATTTACAATCCAGACATCATGCCTGAATCACATAATTCCTTTGAACAGTATAAAAAAAGCAAAGGCACTTCAGTAAATCATTTCTATGAAAAATTGCTTCTTTTGAAAGATCTGATGAATACTAAAACTGCCAGAAAAATAGCAAAAAAACGACATGATGTCATGGTAGATTTTTTAGTCCATTTCCATAACGAGTGGAAAGGAGTTGAATGAGGAATGAGATTTCATATAGATTGTTAACGCAAATACCGGACAATTCAGGATCATTTTCTATGTGAAGTTCTTTGTATCTACTGTGTCTTTGTGGTGAAATTATTTTAAGGAGACAAGCAAATTAGAAAAGACAATCACACAATTTAATTTCCAAACATCTTTTTCCAGAACCCTTTCTTAGGCTGTTCTGCTGCGGGTTTTTCATTATTTGGTGGTTTGACCGCAGGCTGATTTTGGTGAGATTGCTGCTGAACTAACCCGTCAATATTAATACCGGAATTCTTCAACTGTTCCTGCACTGTCTTCAAAATATCATCAGCATTCGCGGCATCTCCCGAAATGATCTTCCCGTTTTTCATCACTACCGTATTTGTGGTTACTGTTGTTGTGACATTACTGAAGTTCTTCAGAAAATTATTCACATCGAACTGCTGATTGTTTGCTTCCTGGTGCAGATCAATACCAGTTCCGCAAAATTCACAAGTGGTCATCTTTTCATTGAACAGATCACCATGCAACTTAATTTGTCCTCCGCATGAAGGACAGAGTAATGGTTTTGCTTCCATATCAACTTAACTTTTCGTTATAATTTCAGTGTATTTAAAACGGTCTTTCTTTTCAAAACTCTTTCAAATTCTTTCTGTATCGTAAGCCTTCCTTAAAGAAATTTTCAGAGCAAATCGCAATTATATTTTGACGCTAAAGTAACATTTTTTTCAAAATAAAAAACCGGCACAGCGAGTCACTTCAATTATTGAGCAATGATCATTTATCATCACATCCTGCCAATGATAAATAAAAGATGAAATAATTTTAATGGGAAAAGCTTAAGATCAAAGAAAATTCTGCGGACAATCCGGCTACATTCGTACCGGCACTTCAATCCCCAACAGGCCCATTGCTGAACGTATCACTGAAGCTGTGAATTCAGACAATACCAAACGCATGTTTACGATGTCGCGATTCTCTTCTTTTAAAATGGGTATCTCCTGGTAAAAGCCGTTGTATTCCTTTGCCAGATCATACGTATAATTTGCAATAAGCGCAGGGCTGAACAGCGCCGCAGCTTCCTTCACAACGGCGGGATATTCATAAAGCAGTTTGATGATCTCCTTCTCTTTTGGAAGTAAGGTCTCAATGTTGATCCCGGTGCTGGTCCATGTTTGTGCTGCATCCTTTGCTTTATTCAGAACAGAGCAAATTCTTGCATGGGTATATTGAATGAAAGGGCCCGTGTTCCCGTTGAAATCAATGGATTCTTTGGGATTGAAAAGCATATTCTTTTTGGGGTCAACTTTCAGAATAAAATATTTCAGAGCGCCCAGACCGATCATCCTGAAAAGTTTGGTTGCTTCATCTTTGCTCAGGCCCTCGGTCTTTCCCAATTCTTCCGTAGTCTTTCCTGCGGTCTCTGTCATTTCATCCATTAGGTCGTCGGCATCAACCACTGTGCCTTCGCGCGATTTCATTTTTCCTTCAGGAAGATCAACCATGCCATACGACAAATGAAAAATGCTGTCAGCCCAGTTTCTTCCAAGCTTTTTGAGCACTATCTTCAAAACATCAAAATGATAATTCTGCTCATTGCCGACAACGTAGATCATTTTATCAGGATGATGTTCGTCATAACGCATTTGGGCAGTTCCGATATCCTGGGTCATGTAAACTGAAGTGCCGTCGGAGCGGATGAGTAATTTTTCATCAAGTCCGTCAGCGCTGAGATCAGCCCACACAGAGCCATCGTCTTTTCTCAAAACCGCATTTGCTGCTAAACCTTCTTCAACAATTTTTTTCCCCAGAAGATAGGTCTCGGATTCATATTGGATCTGGTTGAAATCTATTCCAAGCATCTTGTAGGTTTCATCAAAACCTTTATAAACCCAACTGTTCATGGTGTTCCATAAAGAGATGGTTTCTGCATCACCGGCTTCCCATTTGCGAAGCATTTCCTGCGCTTCAACAATCAATGGAGCCTGCTTTGCCGCATCTTCTTTTGAAACGCCGTTATCCATGAGAGATTTTATTTCCTCTTTGTATTTCTCGTCAAACAACACATAATACCGGCCAACCAGTTTATCACCTTTCATGCCTGTGGACTCAGGTGTTTCACCCCTCCCCCACCGCTGCCATGCAAGCATTGACTTGCAAATATGGATTCCACGATTGTTGACAAGGTTTGTTTTTACAACATCATAACCGTTTGCTTTCAGAATCTCAGCGACCGACCAACCCAGCAAATTGTTGCGGATATGGCCCAGATGAAGTGGTTTGTTTGTATTGGGAGACGAGTATTCAACGAGAATCTTTTGACTTTTCTTTTCTCCTGAAAATCCGAAATTCTCTGATTCAGTTCTGCGCAGAAAATTGCTCCAATAGCTGTCATGGATAAGAACATTCAAAAAGCCTTTAACAACATTGAAAGACTTTATTTCTTCAATCTCATTTTGCAAGTATGTTCCGATTTCATTGCCGGTAAGGTCAGGAGATTTTCGGGAGAGTTTGGTAAAAGGGAAAACAACAACGGTAAAGTCAGCAGATTCGCGATAAAGCGGTATAGTCTTTTGCACACTGACACTATCAACACCAATTTCAGTTGCGTAGAGTTTACAAATGGCCTCAGCCGTTTTCATCGCGATCATTTTCTCTATCAGCATAGGGTAAAAATGTTAGTTATTCGTTGTTTGTTGTTAGTGGTTTATTGTTTGTTGAAAGTTGAAAGTTCAATGCATGGTTTGACCTATTCGTATTTGTTCAGAAGTTCTTTCAATAGTGGTTCAATCGTTGACAGTAATAGTTTTTCCTTGTCTTCTTCATTGTAAAATGAGATACTTGACAATACTGCGCCATTCCTGATAAGGTCAATTTGATGTTCACTTATCTCCACCAGGTAATCATTTGTTGTCAGCATGCTTTTCATTGATTCTTCGATTTCATTTGCATTGTCAAGAATTACAAGGTCCGCACCATCGTGGAAAAATCCGAAATCTAAAATGTCATGCCTGTCATGGCAAAACAGTGCAAAATCCATTCGGGGATCTCTAAGAATGATCTTCACATTATTGTCGTGGCGTTCATTTTTGGTGATATATGATCCATTAAAATAAACACCACCGGACGTAAGGCTACCAAAAAAGACATCCTGCTTTAATGCTTTCAGTTTTTTATAAATGGAATCTGCGATGTTCTGTGAAATACTGTTCCCTGCAATTATTGGTATTCTTGCAAATTCCGGCTGTTTAAAATGTGAGTCGAATATCTTACCAACAATATCAATATAATCACCGACACAAACCAGGTTATACGCAGATGTTTGAGGAAACACACCAACACCATCAATTGCAAACTTACTTTCATACCTTGAAACAGTAATATCGTCTGCAAGGGCATAAAATTCCAGACAGGTTATCCTGAACAGTTTTGCAATATGTTCAATCAACTGGATAATGGAAGGGTGAACATGTTTTGTAACATTGATGGTCGTAACAGCAATGCTTTCTTCGTTTACAGGACCACAAACAACATTTTGGCCTTTTTTTGGAACTGAGTGAAGGCCCATTTTCTGGGACTCCAGTATCTCATCCAACACATTGTCCATTTCGATCTGATGGAGTCCAAATGGTGGACGTCTGTATGATGTGCTATTTTCATTTTCAATCAGGGTCTTCATATTGTCATGACCATTTCCGGTCACATAAGCAGGAACAACTTCAACAGCACCCGCAAACTTACCATCAATTGTCCACAGATAGAAATTCTTTTTACCATTTTCCTTTTCAACAACCACACCATCCCCGTTAGTTGCATTGTTCATAAGATCTTCGAAGATCAATTCAACAGTTTTTTTTGAATCAATTTCATTCCGGATATCCTTAGAATTATTTTCGAGCCTCATGGAAACAGGAAAGCCCAATTTCATGGCTTCTTCCACAGCCTCTTCCTCAGCAAAGCAAACTTTTCTTCTTATTACAGGAAAGCCATACAGGTCGAAAAAATCATAATTTAACTCTTCAAATCCAAGAAGCTCCATGTCTATATAACTATCTTTTTGAATTTCTGATTGGCTGGTGCGAAGTTGTTTTTTGCCATAACCAAACTGATATGATCCTTCTTCCTCAAGCTTGAACATTGGAATGTTCCGGCTAACAGCAGGTGCAAAATATTCAGTGTTGCTTTCATCCGGTTCAATATAATTTTTGAATTGTCCATCCTGTACCTCTGACCATTTTTTGTTGAAACCGAATTCACTCATTTGGTTCATTGATTTAAACCACTCACTTACCAGACTGACACAGTTCTCAGCTTTCCTTTCAATGCAATATTCAACAGCAACAACAAATTCATCACCATCTTCCTTTATAGAATATTCTTTCAGGTAAGTATTATAACCAAGCCTCATAACCTGAAGCAGTGTAGATGCAAAAAGATCAATAACAGTCGAGGGCCTCCTGTTTGCCAATTCAGGGAATTCTTTGTAAACAGTTTCTTTATAATAGTTCACCTCGGGTCCGTCAGGATCAAGGTAGATATTAAATACAATAGCTTTTTTATTCAGGTAAAGGTTTGAACCTTTATAGATATAGAATTTGCTAACATCAAAATCGTTGGGACTTACCATTTGTTTATTGTGTTATTCAATGAAGGTCAAAAGTAAAACATTTTTTAAATCGTCTGAGATAAAAAGCATTTCATTAAGAAAATTTAGCATAAAAAAACTGAATCCAGACATGATTGCAATAGTTGTTTAATAAAAATCAAACGAAGCAAAAATGCGTGGATTCAGTATTGCATGGTGTTTGAGTCAGGGTTACCTGCTCAACAACGAAATTACAAATTATCTGTTGATCGTGGTCTGTAAAATTGCAAAAGGAAAATTAATCTCTTCTGAAATTACTTCTGTCGCCACCGCCGCCTCTGGGTCCGTCAAAACTTCTTCTTTTGGTTTGTGGCTTGTCAGTTCTTGGTTTTGCAACGGAAACCTGGATGGTCTTGCCATCATAATCTGCCTGGTTCAATTCTTCAATTGCTTTATTGGCTTCTTCTTCGTTATCCATTTCAACAAAGCCAAAACCTCTTGACCGTCCTGAAAACTTGTCTGTAATAACTGATGCTGATTTTACTGCACCGTACTCTTCAAATAATGACTTTAAATCATCGTTACTGATCCTGTAACTTAGGTTTGAAACAAAAATGTTCATAACTGTATAAATTTATATGATTGAATGATTTGATCTGAGTTTTGCGCAGGAAAGCAGGTGATAGGAACTTGACTTAAAGTGGAAATTCTATACAAAAAATGAATGCAGAAACCTGGAATAAAACTATTATCAAAAATTAACGATGCAAAGGTAACATTAATAGCAATACAAAAAAAATATAAATGAGGTTAAAAAACAAGTTTTACATGCATAAAAAAAGGCGAAAGAAGAATCTTTCGCCTTTAATCATTGCTAAAAACGTTACTGTTTCATAATATTCTTTACAGCAAATCCTTTGGAAGCGGTAAGTTTAACAAGATACATTCCTGCAGTTTGATTGCCAAGGTCGAGGTCGAGATGGTTTGTCCCCATGTCAACATTCCAGTTACTGCTGCTGATGAGTCTGCCAAGCATATCGGCAATTTCAAGCTTTACTGTTTCCTGTTTATCTGCATTGAAGCTAACAGTAAACGCATTATTAAAAGGATTCGGGTAAACGCCCATTGCAAGATCTGCATTATACACCTGAATGCTTTGTTGTGAATGGGGACTGAAGCAAATGTTGTCTATGTAGGCATTATCAAGAGTTAAAGGCATTCCAAGATAGGTAGTATCCTTTGCACAATTTCTTGTTTCAATCGTCAGAGTGAACTCCTGTCCTGCATAGGCGTCAAGGTTAATAAAATTGGTAACCCATGGGTCTGAACCCGGGGTTGTAGGATTATAAGTATTCCCGATCATCGTACCATTTACAAGAATTCTTAAGTTACTTGTCTTGGTATAATCTCCTGCTCCCAATAATTGGGTGTAAATTAATCCGCCATCCGTTTGTTTCAGATCGAAACGCATATTTAAAGTACTCCAGGCAGTGGCATCAACGCAGAAATTCACCTTTGCTGATAAAAAGTCATTGATGGCCCAGGTATTCAACCCATCAGGGAATTGAATCAAATTGATATAATCCATGGCATTTCCGCCTGTCATCTGGAAACCTTTGGTCCCTGTGTGGTGTGCAGCAGCAGCAACCCATGCATGAGAATAATGAGTCGTTTCAATAAGCATCAGGTTATTAATATTTGCCTCCTCAAAACCGATTGTATCATAAGACAAATTCACCGGGTTCTTCACAACATAACCGGCAAACATATTATTTGCAGAATATGTATCAGGATGATATTCCGTCCATGCATCAATTGTATAGTTATTAGGAATAGAAAGATCGGCAGGAACAGTGAAGGTATGATTGAATGTACCATTAGGCATAATTGTTTGAGGGATCTCAATAGTATCGCGAACAGCAGCGCCACCATTCACACGGTATGCAAGGATCATCGTATCTCCGGCTGCAAGAGAATCGCAACCAAAAAACTTCACATCAATGTTTACCGGCTCTGCATTTGTCATGTGGCAGGCCGAAATCGGGCTGTTTATTGCGCTTACACCAACATCAACATTTTGGTGAATTTTATTTAAGAAGGTATATCCGAGAATACTGTCGTTTGCTGGTTGCAGGTCATGAGGATATTTCACCCAAATGTCAATAGTGTGTGATCCGATAACAGAAAAATCAACAGTTGGTGTAAATGTAAAAGAAAGAGTATCGCCACCGTTTAAATTGGCTGACAAAATAATGGTATCATTAATAATTGCACCACCATCAACTTTACAGGCTACAGGAATAGTATCCCCGGCAAGTAACACCAGACTGCATCCGTTGTATTTAATTCTTGCCGAAATCTGTTCAGCATTTGTATAACCACAGGCGGTAACAGGGTAAATAATATCCATCATTTGAAGATCGTTATCGGCAATTGGATAACCAACACCAATGGCATACATCGCATTTGATGTTTGAATCACTGCATTTGAACAGGCGCCATACAGATCTTCTGCTGCATGTAAAGCTCCAATCCGTGCATCAGCATAATTTGAAGAGGAGGTCAGATATACTGTAAGCATTCTGTAGGCAATCTGAGCTGCTGTGTCAATACCAAGTCCGCTTACGCTAAATACGCTGCCATTATCATTTGTTCCAGAACCTCCGACAGAAAGCAGGTAAAACCAATGGTTCAGAGGACCACTGTTCGTGTGCACACCACCATTATCAATAGCGGGATTGGAAACCCAATATTGCCCTTTGTAGGTATCAGGGTTTTGATCAACCTTGGGATCGGCCAAACTGCGCAAACCAGTATGATTGACAATATCAATATCCTCACCTTCCAGCCAATCACCATGAACAGAGTCAGCAAAAAACTCAATGCATGTTCCGAAAATATCACTCAACGATTCGTTCATTGCACCGGATTCATCCTGGTAAACCAGATTGGCTGTATGTTCAGTAACAGCATGAGTTATTTCATGACCTCCTATATCAAGAGATGTAAAAGGGCTGTACTGTGTGCCGTCACCGTCACCATAAGTCATTTTTGTACCATCCCAGAAAGCATTATCATAATTCACATCATAATGAACATAGCTCATGAGTTTAGCGCTATCATTGTCATAGCTTACACGTCCGAACTTTTGCAGATAAAAAGCGTAAGTCATTTCAGCAGCAAAATGGGCATCGGTTGCAACTTCATCCTGATTTGCATTAACATTGTTCCAGTAGTTGTTTGAATCTAAAAAATCAACTGCAGCAGTGTAGTCAGTACCCTTAAGCATGTTGTATGTTTCAATGCCTTTGCCAAAATGTTTATTGCGGAGTCTGAAAACATTTGCTGAAACAGAATCGGTCCAGATTTTCTGTGTTCCTGAGTATTTTGTTACTGCTGTACCCTGCACGTCTGTTGTCATCAGTCTGTTTTCAGTAAATAAGATCTGACCGGTTATGGCATCAACAAAGACATATTTTCTGCTAACAGGTTTGCTGGCATAAATATCCACTTTATAAACCAGCTTGTAATTAGCCGCAATTCCCGAGCATGACTGATCAGCCAACATTAGTTCAGGTTGTGGGTAATAAGTAGCATTGGGATCACTCTTGATCTTCTTAAGCAAAGCTTCCTCACCTGCATTTTCCCACATGTAACTTTGGGCGCCCGTATATGTGATTGCTTTTTCTCTGGCTTCCTGTATTGATAGTGTAGGAGTAACACTGCAATTTATTCCTGTCACAAGTTTTCCGTTACCGCTAACAGCAATACCATCTTTAGAATGGATGAGATATTCACCTGCTCTAACGGTGATCCCTTTGAAAGATTGTTGAAAGCGATAGTTTGTAAATCCCAATTTGTCTGACTCTTGTTTTTTCAAAGTCATTTCATCGCTTGCAGCAAGCCCAAACGCCTCTTTGTAGTTGGCAAAGATCTTCAAAGGATCCAATTGCTTTTCTGTTTTAAACTTCACCCATTCTGTTGTTTTTTCAGACTGTGCGATCAAAGCAAGCTTACTAGTGGAAGACTGTCCATGGACAGTGACAACGAAAGCAACAAGGGTAATAATTGTAAGAATTTTTTTCATCGTTAATTATTTAATTGTTTTATTATTTAGTTCTTTGTTTAATTTGCTTTTTCTGATTCCGTATGTAAAGTAAATAATGAAACCAATAGCCATCCAGATAATCAAACGGAGCCAGGTATCAAAAGGCAATGAGACCATCTGAGCAAGACAAATTGCTGCTCCCAAAATTGGGATCACAGGTACAAATGGTGTGCGGAATGGTCTGTGTAATTCAGGTTTTTTAACTCTCAAAATAATGACACTTATACAAACAATTGCAAATGCAAGCAAAGTGCCAATTGAAACAAGTTCACCCAGAATTCCTATTGGTAAAATACCTGCAATTATCATTGCTACAGAACCCGTAACAATTGTGCTAATGTAAGGTGTTTTGAACCGCTTATGAACTTTAGAAAATATCGGGGGCAGTAATCCATCTTTAGACATTGAGAAAAATATTCGTGGTTGTCCCATCAACATAACCAATATAACTGAGCTTAACCCAGCAATAGCTGCAATTTTAATAATAGGTCTTAGCCAAAACATGCTGGCACCCATTTCATCTACTCCAACTGCAACAGGGTCGGCAACATTTAATTTTGTAAAACTAACGATTCCTGTTAGCACTATTGCTACAAGAATGTATAAAATTGTAGAAATACTTAACGATCCCAATATTCCAATTGGCATGTGTTTTTGCGGATTTTTCGCTTCCTGTGCTGCGGTTGAAACTGCATCAAAGCCAATGTATGCAAAGAAGATCACACCTGCCCCCCGCAATATTCCGCTCCAGCCAAAGTGCCCCCACTCACCAGTATTAGTTGGAATAAATGGTGTCCAGTTTCCGCTTTTAATAAAGGCAAAACCTATCGCAATAAACAAGATAATCACTGAAACTTTTGTGATCACCATGATATTATTAAAATTTGCAGATTCCTTAATTCCTATTATAAGCAGAGTAGTCAGAACAGCAACTATGAACATGGCAGGTAAATTCATGATTGCTGTAACATGTGGTAGAGTATCTGCAGTTATGTGCATTTTCGACAATTCTGCAACAAAAGAATCTGTAAGAGGTCTCCACCCAATCTTGGGCACATCTACTAAAACAGTTCCAACAGCAGCTGAAAGCTGAGCAGGTATATGAACACCAAAGTCTTTGAGGAAACTCACCACATACCCTCCCCAACCGACCGATACAGTTGATGCTGCAAAAAGATATTCAAGAATAAGATCCCATCCAATTATCCACGCCAGAAATTCACCAAGAGTTGCATAGGCATAGGTGTATGCACTGCCAGCAATAGGTATCATTGAAGCAAATTCGGCATAGCATAATCCCGCAAAAGCACAAGCTACTCCTGAAATAATAAAGGAAATTACAATTGCAGGTCCCGCATATTGAGCAGCTGCCTGCCCGGTCAGTACAAAAATGCCTGCACCAATGATTGCACCAATTCCTAGTGTTGTAAGATTTGTAGCAGTTAAGGTTCTTTTCAATCCATGGCCTGTGTCAGAGCTTTCAGTCATTAGCTTTTGCATGGATTTCGTAATGAATAATCTTTTAGCCATTTTAGTTATCAGTATTAACTGTTGAAATTCTTTACAATATTAGGAAAATTATTTATTCTGGACAGAAAACTTTTGTTATTTCTTTGTTTTAATTTTTTTATCTTTGACACTTAATCAATATCTCCTGGAATTGAAACAGTTTTTCAAAGACTATTTTACTTTCAATAAAAGTGAACGTAACGGATTACTAGTACTGATCCTGATTCTTCTCGTAATTGGTGCAATCCCTTATTTCATGCCGCTTCTGATCAAAAAACCATCAACAGATATTGCTTCATTTAAAAAAGAAATCACCGAATTTGAATCATCATTAAAAAAGAGAAATACCATTAAACATGATACCGTAGAGTCAGGTGATTTTGATTATTCCAATATCAACAAATCTTCAGCAGAAGCAGTTCTTCATCCTTTCAATTTTAATCCTAATAATTTGCCGGAGGAAAAATGGAAAGAAATAGGATTGACAGATAAACAGATCAAGACAATTAAGCATTATGAAGGAAAGGGCGGGAAGTTTCATAAGAAAGAAGACCTTAAGAAAATATACGGCATCAGCGAAAGCGAATATGCATTACTTGAGCCATACATTCAAATACCAACCGAGGCAAGAGACAGCAATAAGACCACAAAAACATTTTTTTATAAAAGTGAAAAGAATACTGTGGTTATTGAACTGAATTCAGCAGATACAACAGATCTGAAAAAACTGAAAGGAATTGGCTCGTGGTATGCAAAAAAGATCATTGCCTACCGCATCAAAATCGGAGGTTTTTATAAGAAAGAACAATTGATGGACATCAAAGGAATAGACAGTACGCGTTATGCAGGCTTTTGTAATTTCGTTAGAGTAAATAATAATTTGGTAAAAACCATCAATATCAATACTGCAACTTTTGAAGAACTGAAATCACATCCTTACATTGGCTACAATATCGCACAAGCATTAATAAATATGCGTAATCTGCATGGCAAGTTTGTCTCTGTTGAAGATATTAAAAAGTCAGCATTGGTCACTGAAAATATTTATGCAAAACTATCACTGTATTTAACTGTGGAATGAAAAAAGGAATAAGGACATGGATTACACGAAAAATACGGATTGAAAAAAGAATTTATTGAGTTGAAGAATTCCAGTGCTTTCTGTGATCAGCGCCGCTGTATCATTTTCACTCCAGTTTCAAAAAATATTCCTATTTTTACAAATCTAAACTTAAACAAAAATCAGGCTCATGGAACAAGCAATTAAACTTCGTCATCCGAAAGGATTATTCTTAATATCTTTCGTAGCAATATGGGAAAGGTTCAGCTATTATGGGATGAGAGCTTTTCTCATTTTGTATATGGCGAATGATATTTTAAAAGGTAAAGATTCGCATCTTGGTGGATTGGGTATTGACCCTGGAACAGCCGGAATAATTTATGGAATTTTTACCGGAATGTGTTATTTTCTTTCCTTGCCTGGGGGTATGGTTGCAGATAGATATCTTGGTAAACGCCGCTCAATAATAATTGGTGGTTTTCTTATAATGATTGGGCTTTTCACTCTTTCAATGGATGCAGGCAGAGAATTATTTTTCGCCGGTTTGGCAATACTCGCACTGGGTAACGGATTTTTCAAACCATCGGCTTCTTCAATGGTTGGCGACCTTTATGAGCAGGGTGATAAAAGAAAGGATAGCGCTTATACAATTTTTTATACTCTCTTTAACGGTGGCGCTTTTTTAGCCCCGATAATTACTGGTTTACTTAACGAGAAAGCCTATAACCCAAAAGTCGCAAACAAAAGTACAAAACTTTTTTATGACATTGTGAGCTAAAAATAGGATGATATTTTTAAGTTTAGGAGACTTTTGATAGTAGCCGAACACACCACCCCCTTTCCCCC
>Ga0118677_10010052_pt1 | contig 14599 bp, 10 predicted proteins | sample AliMusrvi5mmetaG_FD_86154 | JGI IMG/M metagenome (GOLD analysis project Ga0118677, IMG submission 86154) | reverse complement strand
TTCCTGAACGACGGGAGCGGACCGGACCCCAGCTTGTTCGGGAAATGGTGTTACATGCAGGGGCAGCAACGTGTGCTGGCGACCAACGTCATCAACCCTGGCGATGGCTTCTGGTATCGCCGCCGCGGCACGGGATCTTTCAAGTGGATCGAAGCCAAGCCGTACAACTGGCCGTGAGGCACGCGGAATGCATTTCTGAGTTGAGGGTGTCGCGATATGAGTCAATCAGAGGAGTATGTGATCATGAAAAAAGCTAAACTTTGGTGCGGGGCCGCAGCGCTCCTGTTCAGCATGACCTTCGCCGCGTCGGCCGACAACCAGATCCAGTGGGGCTCCAGCATCAGCAATTGGTTTGACCACACGGGCACCCTGATGCACGCCGGGGCCGATGGTGGCACGGGCTGGCTCGTGCAACTGGTCTATGCTGGCAGCAACGGCGTGATCGATCGGGCCACCGGCTCCGGCTTCGGCGTCACCGGCGACGACGTCGCCGTCGCGTGGGCCTACTTCGACAGCGTGAACTGGGGCCAGGGCCGATTTATCGGTTCTGAATACCTCAACACACTCCCCAATGGATCGAAATACTATTTACGCGCCTGGGAGGGCGTGACGGGTGGCGGCGGTCAGATACCTGCGACGCCCCTATACCACGGCGAATCCATGCTGTTCACGGTCACCGGCAACGGCGATACGCCCATCCCGGATGTCTTCGAACCCAATGTTAATCTCGGCGGATCCAGTGGTCCCTACGCGATGACGACTGATCTCGCGATAACAGCCATGCTGGCGGTGCAGGCCACCCCCGGCGGCACCGTGACCGGCGGCGGAACCTACCTCGTGAGCAACAACGTGCTGATCACGGCGACGGCTTCAAACCTCTGGATGTTCACGGGATGGAACGATAGTAATACGAATGCCTCGCGTACCGTGGTCGTGCCGGCAGGCGGCGCCACCTATACAGCAAACTTCACACTGAAGGGGAATGTGGCGTTGCAGGCCAACCCCGGCAACGGCGGTAGCGTGATCGGTGGCGGTATCCATACGGTGGGACAGCCCACCACCATTGTCGCACAGCCGAACCTGGGCTGGCGCTTCGCAAAATGGAGCGACGGCGATCCGAATCGTTCCCGCACCCTCACCGTGACCGATGCGGGTACCAACCTGACCGCTAACTTTGTACTGGCGCTGAAGTGCTACGCGCAGGATTCGGTGGGGAATGTCAGCGTGTGGGTGCTCAACAATCTCGATGTATTGCAGCAATTGAGCTCGCTGGGCAACATGGGTGCCTGGAAGCTGAAGGCCGCTGGCGATGTGAACCGCGACGGCAAGGCGGACTTGTTCTGGCAGCAGGCCAACGGCCTGACCGCCATCTGGTGGAGCACCAACGACACGTACCTGGCGCAGGTGCTGGGCAACATGGGCAGCTGGGAAATTAAAACGGTGGGCGATGTGGATGGCGATGGCACCCCTGACGTGATCTGGCAGATGCCCGGCGGGCTGACGGCGGTGTGGTACATGAACAGCAACGGCACCCTGCGGTCCTCAACGGTGCTGGGCAGCGTGGGCACGTGGAAGCTGAAGGCGGCCGGCGATGTGAACCGCGATGGCAAGGCGGATTTGTTCTGGCAGCAGGCCAACGGCCTGGCCGCAACTTGGTGGAGCACCAATAGCACGTACCAATCGCAGGTGCTAGGCAACGTGGGCACGTGGGAACTAAAAGCAACAGGCGATGTGGATGGCGATGGAATCCCCGACGTGATCTGGCAGACCCCCGCTGGTCTGGCGGCGGTGTGGTACATGAACAGCAACGGCACCATGCGCGCGTCGGCGGTGCTGGGCACCACGGGGTCGGGCAAGATTCTGGCCACCGAGTAGGCCGTTGTCCCCATCGCTAACAGGTCACGGCAAAGCTTGCGTGGGGCCGGCCGATGCATGGCCTTGGACATGGCCGCGGAGTTTCATCTTGTTAATATTAGAAATGTCCTGTTGCTGTCCCGGTGCGTTGCGGCATGATCGCTCCAGCCCTTTTAGGTTGCAAAGCGCGTGCGCTTTGGGAAGATGACGGTGCGTTCTTTTGAGGCAGATGGCGGATGTGTTTGGATGGTGCCCGTGTGGGCGCGATAGACAACAGCGAAAAACAGAGATTAAAGGAAAGCAGGCAGAACATATGGTCAGGAAAATGGTTCTTTCGTGTTTCATTCTGTGCGGGTTGACAGCGGTGACGGTCCGCGCTGACGATGGCCAGGCCCTCTTCAACGGGAAGTGCTCCATTTGCCACGGCAAGGACGGCAAAGGCCAGACCAAGATGGGCGAAAAGGCCGGGATCAAGGACCTGAGCGACGCGAAGTATCAAGCGACCTTCACCGACGAGCAACTGCTGAAGATGCTCAAGGAAGGCAAGAAGGTCGACGACAAGGTTAAGATGAAGTCCTACGACACCATCCTTAGCGCTGAGGAAATGAAGGCTGTCGTCGCCTACGTGCGTACGCTGGCCAAGAAGTGAAGTAGTGCTGTTGCGGAGGATCGCCCTGTCCAGACAGGCGATCCTCCGCCTGCTCGGCGCCCTCGATTCCGGAAACACAGATGAAGTTCGGCAATATGCCTGGGCCCCGTAAAACTAAATCTAGAATGAATGGCGGTTTCTGTGCGCGCTAAGCTTCCACCGCAGGTCTCCAGGCTCCTGTTGCTAACGGTGGTCATCGTCCTGCTTTTCCTGGGGGCCAAAGCCCTGCTGGTGCCGGCCTCCTTTGGACAGTACGGCTGGTATCGGGGTAACGCCCTGCAGGAGATCGCTTCCAGTCCGATCGCCTTTGCCGGCCGCGCGGCCTGCGAGGGGTGTCATGAAGACGTGACCCAACACAAGGCAGCAGGCAAACACAAAGGCTTGAGTTGCGAAGCCTGTCACGGTTCCAATGCCGCCCACGCGGAGGATCCGAACACCGCCACCTCGAAGATCGAGAACCCGCGCTTCTGCCTGCAGTGTCATGCCAAAGATTTCAGTAAGCCGGAGAAGTTCCCCCAGGTGGATGCCCGTGAACATGCAGGGAAAGACGCTTGTCGCACGTGTCACATAGCGCATACTCCCTCGGAGGCGCCAAAGAAATGAAAACACGTCGCGATTTTCTGAAACTAGGGGGCGTGGCCTCGGTGGGGTTCGGCGTCACTCTGTCGCTCAGGCCCCTCTATGCTGCCGTGGGCAAAGCGGGCGGGTCACAAGACAAGCCGGCGGCCGCCTATGATCCCCTCGCGCATCAATGGCGGATGGTGATAGATATCGAAAAGTGCATTGGCTGTGGTTTATGCGCCAAAGCCTGCAAGAAGGAAAACAAAGTCCCGCCCGAGCCCTACTATTACCGCACATGGGTCGAGCGTTATGTCATCAAGACGCCCACCCCCGGCGTAAGCGACCTGCGCGGCGAAACGCTGGTCGATTCCCCGAATGGCGGCATCGATGGCTTCCCGCCCAGCCCCGTCCCCGTGGCGCAGGTGCTAAAATCGTTCTTTGTGCCGAAGCTCTGCAATGAATGCGCCGACTCCCCGTGCTCGAAGGCGTGTCCCGTCGGGGCGGCTTTTGAGTCCCCGGATGGCGTCGCCTTGGTGGACAAGAACTACTGCATCGGCTGTGGCTTCTGCATCCAGTCGTGTCCGTTCGGTTGTCGTTTCTTGAACCCGATCACCCGCTGTGCCGATAAATGCACGCTGTGCTACCACCGCATCACCAAGGGGCTGCGTCCTGCCTGTGTCGAGGTATGCCCCACCGGCGCGAGAATCTTCGGAGATCTGAAGAGCCCGTACCCCGACAATCCCGTGCGCAGTTTTGTTAAAGATAAAAAGGTGCAGGTCTTGAAGCCCCACCTTGGTACCAACCCCCGCGTGTACTACGCAGGGCTGGATAAAGAGGTACGCTAACATGTCCTTGGAAGCGGGCGAATCATTGGCGGCGGCGGCACAGCAGGTCCAGGGTTATATCTATCCCAACGATCTGAACTTGTGGTGGAGCGTGGTGATTGTCGTGTACCCCTACATCACCGGCTTGGTCGCAGGCGCCTTCATCCTGGCGTCGTTGGTGCGCGTCTTCCATGTTAAGGCTCTCGAGCCCACCTACCGTTTCTCGCTGTTGGCGGCGCTGGCGTTTCTCCTGGTCGCCCCGCTCCCGCTGCTGGTGCATCTGGGACATCCGGAACGGTGTTATGAAGTGCTCATGACGCCCCATCTGAGCTCGCCGATGGCGGTGTTTGGCTTTGTCTACGCCTGGTATCTGATGGCGGTCCTGCTGTTAGAGCTGTGGTTTGACTATCGCCAGGACTTCGTCGCCTGGTCCGTGAGCGACCCCAATCCCGTGAAGCGCCTGCTCTACCGCATCATGACGCTCGGGGTCACCGATGTCTCCGAACACGCCTTGAGCGTCGATCATCGCCTCGGCCAGTTCATCACCGTGGTGGGCATCCCGTCGGCCTTCCTGCTCCACGGGTATGTGGGCTTCATTTTCGGGTCCATCAAGGCAAACCCCTGGTGGGGCACCGTTTTGATGCCCATCATCTTCATTTTCTCGGCGATGGTCTCCGGCATCGCGTTGATGGGTTTTCTCTACCAGCTGGTCTCGAAAATGCGGCGGGCGCCCATCCAAATTAGTTGCGTGGACGCGATCAACAAGAGCCTCTTCTTCATGTTGATTGTCGATGCTTCCATTGAGACGCTGGACTGGGTTCACCGCCTGTACGAGGCCGAAGAATCCCTGGATGTTCTGGTCCTGCTGGCCGCGGGGAAGCTGTTCTATTCCTTCCTGCTGGTGCAGGTCTTGCTGGGCACCGTGGTGCCTTTGGTCCTGCTGGCGGTCGCCATCGTTGCGGTAAACCGGTTGCGGGACAGCGTGCGGCGGACGCTGGGGTTCATCAGCTGCCTCCTGGTGGTGATCGGCGTCTTTGCGATGCGCTGGAACGTGGTCATTGGCGGCCAGTTGTTCTCGAAGAGCCTGCGCGGGTTTACCACCTACAAGCTGGGCCTGATCGGCAGCGAAGGGTTGCTGATGGCGGTGGCCCTGCTGATCCTGCCTTTCATCATCCTCGGTTTTCTGGTTTACTTTTTCAAGCCGTGGCGAGAGAAGGCGCCGGATATCACCGGCACATGAAGTCTTCCCAGTCCCCGGCAAACAGGAGCATCGAACATGGCCGCTGAAGAAGTGCCGACCACGGATCAGCAACCCGCTTATCGCAACCGGCCCCGGGTGGCCGGGGTGGTCATCGTCATGGGCAGCCTGTTTTCGTTCTTGTTGCTGCTGGCGCTTGACGTGCTGGCCCCCAGCACCAACCCCTACCTGGGGATCATTGCCTATTTGATCGTGCCCTTGTTCCTCGTCATCGGGCTGGCGCTGCTGGTCGTGGGGATGATCGTGCGCCGGCGCTGGGTGGTCCGGCATGCCGGCGGACAGCCGCCGCCCTTGTTTTTATTGGATCTGGCCCAACCCCGCGCACGTCGCCAGCTCGTGATTCTCATGGTAAGTGGCGCGTTGTTTCTGTTGTTTGTGGCGGTGGCCAGTTACCGCAGCTATCATTTCAGCGAGTCGGTCCAATTCTGCGGCCAAACCTGTCACGTCGTCATGCAGCCGGAGTTCACCGCCTATCCTCACAGCGCCCATGCACGCATCTCCTGCTCGGCTTGCCACATCGGCCCCGGCGCCGAGTGGTACGTGAAGGCCAAGATCAGCGGGCTGCGCCAGGTGTACGCCGTGGCCTTCAACAAATTCGACCGCCCGATCAAGACGCCGATCAAAAACCTGCGGCCGGCGCAGGAAACCTGCGAACAGTGCCATTGGCCGGAGAAGTTTACCGGTGACCTCGACCGGCTCTATACCCATTATCTCTCCGATGCCAGCAATACTCCTTTTTCTGTTCGGTTGGCGCTGAAGGTGGGCGGCAGTGATCCCACGCACGGCCCCGTGGGCGGCATCCACTGGCATATGAACGTGGCCAATCGAGTGGAATACATTGCCTCCGATGACCGGCGGCAGACCATTCCGTGGGTGCGCATTACGGACCGGCAAGGGGTGGTCACGGAATATCGGACGCCCAGTTTCAAGCCGAATCCCGCCAAGGATGTCCTGCGCTCGATGGACTGCATGGACTGCCACAATCGCCCAGCCCATATTTTCCAGAATCCGAGCGAAGCCGTGGATCTCGCGATGACACTCGGCAAGATTGACCCCGCGATCCCCAGCGTGAAGAAGACGGCGGTGGAGGTTTTAACCAAGGCCTATGCCACGGCGGAAGAGGCGCGCCAAAAAATTGCAACCGCGCTCTTCGCAAAATACGAGAAGGATCCCCGGTGCGGCAAATTGATTGATGCGGTCCAGGAGATCTATCGGGACAATTTCTTCCCGGAGATGAAGACGGATTGGAAGACCCACCCCAACAATCTAGGCCATAAGGAATGGCCGGGCTGTTTCCGGTGCCATGACGGCGAGCACAAGACCGCCGATGGGAAACAAAGCATCAAGGCCAACGATTGCACGGCCTGCCATGTCATTCTGGCCCAGGGGCGTGGCGAACAGATCCGGCAATGGAATCCCACCGGGAAGGCCTTCGAACATCCCGGTGGCGATTTCGGCGATATGAAGTGTTCCGAATGCCACACCGGCAGCGCCCTGTGACTGCGGTCGCGGTCCGTGGTGAGGCGCAGCCGACGCGCTTGCTTGTCCGCTCGCCGCCGGGCGGGTGTGGCGCCGAACGCGGGGTGTCGTGCCCGTGACCCGCTTGATTGGGCAGTTTCACAGCCCGCGCGTTTCGCTAGCGATCCGCCCGCAGACTTTTTGCCGCCGGGATCTACCCGACACGAGCCCCATAAAACAACTGCAGGGAGCAGGGTGCTACGTGTGCGGAGACTTCAAGACCAGTACCCCTCCACCTTGAGCAGGAGTTGCAGGAGAGGCATCCCGGAGTAAATTTGAGCCTAAACGCGCACCTCGCGGCTCGCGTCGCCGCGCAGTGATGCGCGCCCAGAACAGGGCTCAGCCAGTCGTGATGTAGGCTTCGAGCTGGTTGATGATGAAGTCTTTTTCGTTCATCAAGTGCTTGACCACATCGCCGATGGAAATCAGGCCGACGACCTTGTGCTTCTGGACCACCGGCAGATGCCGGATGCGGTTCGTGGTCATCAGCGCCATGCACTCATCGATGTTCTGATCGGGCGTGACCGTCCAGAGCGGGGTGGACATGATTTCGCGGACCTTGAGTTCACGGCTCTTTTTCTCAGCCAGCACGACCTTGTGCAGCAGATCCCGCTCGGAGACAATGCCGTTCAACTTGCCCTTGCTGTCCAGCACGAGCAGCGCGCCAACACCATGCTTGGCCATCTGCTCGACGGCTTCGTACACCGTATCGCCCGGCGTGCACGAGAAGATTTGCCGCCCCTTCGCGCCCAAGATGCGTTCCACTGTTGTCATGTGTCTGCTCCTGTTTACAACGTCGATCTGTGATGAACCGTTCTATCAAGCGCCGTCGCACGAAAAGCCCGCACGGCGCACCCACGCTAACCCGCCCTATATATCGCTTCCTGCTCTGTCCGTCAGCCCTTCGCACAATATTTTAGCAGACAGCATACTCTTGGCAATTCAAATTATGGCCTGCAATTTTGGGTCTTGCCATCAGGCAACGCCAGCGGCGTACGCGACCGCTGCGAGCGTGGGGCCGGCCGTTTCGGGGCCGGCGACGAGCGCGCCGACGCCGGGTTTGCTCTTTGCGTCTACAACGGGTTAAACTCACCGCCATGAGCCCATCTGCACCGTCCCCCGAGGAGACCTTCGACCGTCTGGCCCAGCGGACCTTCTTCGGTTTCGTCCTGACCTTCATCCTGGCGCGGTCGCTCGTGTTTCTCATCATGTCCCACAGCATCCCCAACCTATACTTCTTCCTGCAGGGCACTCATGTCCATCACCTGAACTATGGGATTTTCCTGCTGTCCGGGGTGTGCGGCTACGCCTTGTTCGCCCGGCCCGAGGGGCGGGCCGCCGAGCTGGCGGCGCTGATCTACGGGGTGGCGCTGGGTCTGACCTTCGACGAATTCGGGATGTGGCTGCACCTGGGCGGCAGCTACTGGCAGCGGGTCAGCATAGATGCAGTCATCATTGTGGCGGCGCTGCTGGGGCTGGTGGCTTATGCCCCTGCCTTGAAGCGGATGGAGTCCCATCATCTGTGGGGGTTCGTCATCCTGGTGCTGGTGGTGCTCGGTTTCGGTGCGGTGATCCTAACCACCGGGGTGCGCCTCGGCCATCTGGTAGGCCCTGATCTGCGGGAATTGGAGCTGTCCTCCTCGCCTTGATGATCGCAGTCTTGGATCTGGCCGCCGCCTGCGCCGCGCGCCAGCGTACGACATCCGTCCGACGGAGGCTCCATGCACAAAGCTCTGGCCTTGGCCGGCGCTTCCACCGACCATCGCCGTCGCGTTCCTCGCCCATGTCATTTCGCGAGATCAGAACCCGTGTCATCCTGACCTGACCCCGCCCGCGGCAGGATATTCGACAGAACCATGGACAGCAGAATCATTGAAGACGATGGAACGAAGTCGGGGCGATCGTGGACGTCCGCTCACACTTCTTAAGAAATGATTCTGCCGTCAATGATTCTGTCGGCGCTTCAATTCGCAGCCCATAGGCAGAGGGGTTAGGGCGCGACAGCGCCCTGGTTCGCTGCGTGCAATGTGAAGAAGTGAACTGGGCACCTCTGAGGCTGGGCGGGCGGGCCCGGTTCTGATATTTTCCGTCCCATGAAAACTCTTCTGGCAGTCACCGCCGCATGCGCAACAGCGCTGATGCTCGGCGGAACAGTCCAGGCGGCGACGCTCAGCCTGACCGAGGGCGGCATCGTCATTGACGCCGGCGCGGACGCCCGGTACACCCTCGCCTACCCGCTGCTGGTCAATGCCGCCAAGAAAACCGCAAAAATCCAGAGCCAGACGGTCGCGGACCGGAAAGCGACGCTGACCTACGAGGGCGGCGGCCGGGCGGAACTGGAGCTGGGCGACGGTGAACTCGAGATCACCCTGTCCGACCTGCCCGCGGACACCAAAATGCTCTACTCCACCCTGCGCTTGCCGACCGCCGCCGGTCTGGGCGTGAAATGGGCCATCGACGGCACCGAGGCCCAGGAGTTCCCCAAGGATAAGCCGCCCAAACCGTTCATGTACCAGGGCAACGCGACGCACTTCGAACTCACCAGCCCCTCCGGCGTGAAGACCGCGCTGCAGCTTCCAGATTTCTCCTATCAACAGCTCCAGGACAACCGTGAATGGAACGCCGGCAGTTTCCAGTGGCAGTGCTGGGCGCCCGCTGCGCCGCGCTGCGTCATCAAGCTCGGCGCCGCCGCCCTGGCGGCCGCGCCGGCAGCGCCGGCCAAGCTGGCACCCGCCCGCGCCGAGCCCGCGCCGGGACCGGCAATCGGTGCCACGCAGATCCTCAAATGGAAGGACGGCAAGCAGGCCGTCTTCATGCTGGAGTTCGACGACAGCTGCGAAAGCCACATCAAGAATGTCATCCCTGAACTGAAAAAGCGCGGCATGGTCGGCACCTTCTACATCAACCCCGGCAACGGCCCGTTCAAGAACAAGCAGGGCGCGTGGGAAAATGATGTCCCGGCGGCCGGCATGGAACTCGCCAACCACACCTACACCCACACGGGCGCGCTCACCGTGGCCGCTTTCGAGCGGGAGCTGGCCCTGTGCAACGACGAGATCAACAAGTGCCTGCCGGACCGCAAGCAGCCGCGGCTGATTTCCTACGGCCCGCCCGGCGTGCCCAAGGAAAAATGGGGCGTCAGCAGCGCCGAGATCAAGGCGGCCGTGGCGAAGTTCAACCTGGTCGAGCGCCCCTCTTTCTACGGGCCTCCTTTCCATCAGAAAACCAAGGCGGACGTCCTCAAGGTGGTGGACCTGGCCCTCGCCCGGGGTGAGATGGGGCACCTCGACTTCCACGGCGTGGGCGGCGACTGGCACGTCACCTCGATGGACTGGTTCCTGGCGCTGCTCGACAAGCTCGAGGCCAACCGCGAACTGCTGTGGATCACCGATCCCATCTCCTGGCACAAGTACCTGACCGAGCGGAAAGCGGCGGCGGTCAAGGTGCTCGCGGGCGACTCACGGCAAATCCGGCTCCAGCTCGCCTGCACAACCGACCCCGTGCTGTACGATCTGCCACTGACCCTGGCCACCCGTGTTCCGTCGGAATGGAAGTCCTGCCTGGTGACCCAAGGCCCGGCGAAGACCAGCGTCCCCGCCGCCAACGGCGTGGCGCGCTATCCGGCAATGCCGGGAGCTGTGGAAATTGTGCTCCAGCCGGAAGACGCCTCCCGGTAATCGTGAGCGTTACATGGCCTAGCCAGCGGCTCTAGCGCAGCGGCTGGTCGCTGCAAAAACACGGACGGCAGCGCACCGCCGCCGCGCACACCAGATCGTACGCACCTGCCTCGACGCCACATCTTCAACCTAAGCTCTTGTTTCCCCGTGTGCTCCGCCGTAGCATCGCCGCCGGTGAACGAACAAAGTACATGGAAAGCATTGCCGACGACAACCGTATTTGGTTCTGCGGAACAGGACGGTCATCCGCTTGGCGGAAGAACCGGGCAATGACGTACGAAATGGTCAAGTTAGGAATTCTCTTCATATTGCTTAGCACATGCATGGCCTTGGGGACGTGGATTTGTGGTGCCCTCATATTTCGCAAAGAAACGAAAGCAAGTCTGTGCATCCTCAGCGGGTTGGCGATGACGACATTTTTCTTTTTCCATTTTCAAAGACTTACGGAGTCCTGCGTCTCCGCTATTGGCACTTCAGCCGGTCGAGCGACTGTACATGCGATTAGGGAGGTCTTCCCGGTTGAATACAGCAACGTTATATCGAACGAGAAATCTGCGGCGAATGTCCGAGCCAGGCCGAGCTCTCCGCCCATGAAGCAGGACTGAACGCCGCTGCTCCGCGCTTGCCCGACCCGCTAGCTGGGTTGGTTCCCATGACTCGTTTGTCACGATAAATGATGCCCGGGAAACCAGGCGGCGTTTATCTCAGCACTTGCCGCAGTCGCGCACCCACCGCCGCGGCCAGCCTGAGGCGGGCAAGCCATCCTGAGGCTGGTAAACCGGCACGGCCGGCAGCGCACCAACGAAGCCATCCGCCCTCCGAGTCCGCGGGCTTGACCCCACTGCGGGACGAGCCTACGCTCGCACCCAACATGAAGCGGCGACGGTAAAATGCACATGCAAACTTGGCAAACAGGTCAGTTTAGTTGGCTTTTGGCAGATGCCTATGGCGTATGAATTCATATGTATTTGGACGATTCTCGTTGGGTTCCTGACTGCCTTCACGGCAGGCGCCGGACTGCTCGGTAAGCTTATCGAACGCCGACCCCATCCGCCGCCAGACTGGGAGATATTCACGATCTTCGACCCTACATTGCTCTCATTTATTATATTTATTCCGATGTACACTTGGAGGTTCTTCGCCCTTTTTAAGTATTGGCACTGGAATGAAGACAAAATCATCACCAGCTTCATTGTCACGGGCGTTTACTTGTGTATTTTTGGCATCAAGATTTTATGACGCACCCAGCGCGATTTGGAGTTCTTCTTTCCAGTGCCGCCCACCCGCACGCCCGCCGCGATAGAGAGCTAGATTCCAAGACGCAGAGGACACCCGTCGACTCCGCACGCGGCTGGGCGGTCAGCCGGACGAAGAAAAGGTGCGGGGCTTGGAGCGCCGCGACCCGCCATAGGCCGGCAAGCCGGCAGCGCACCGCAGCCAGACCACGGCAGCCGTCCGCGAAAAAAGACCGGACCGCCGCAGCGCGGGCCCAGCGCGCCGTTTTGCCGCTTGTCATGCGGGCGCGGCCTTCCTATGCTGCCGCCGCGATGAGAAAAATAAGGCTGCATCAAGACAACTTGGCGTTCGTCCCATAACACTGTTCGGGCAATCCAATGATGAAACACGCGACCGGCAGAAATCCATACAAAGAGCTTGAGTCCCACCCGCTCTGGTCAGTCATCGCCCGGGCAATCGATGACCTCTCGAGAAATCAGGATCTGGCAATCACGACCAGCCGCGATTATGTCGTGGGCTATCTGACCAAGCACTGCGCAGAGGTGTGTGGAACAGTTGGAACTGAGCTAAAGCCAAAGCACTGAAGAGAACACGAGGCTCAAACACCGCGCTTCGCCAGCTCTCGCGGTCACGGCTTCTCGATAGCAAGGATTGTCGTTCTTGCTGCTATTTCCTGCCTCTGCAGAGCGGCGAACAGCTCGTTGATTTTCTGCCGCAGCGTTTCCATGTCGGGGTCGGCCAGGGGCGTAGCGAGCGTCGCGACGCTGTTGCTGTTGGCGCTGGTGCCGCCGAAAGAAAGATTTAACCACGGAGGTCACGGAGGACAGCTGAGGTTCACGGAGGTCTAAATTCATAATCTTCCGTCCTCTGTGTCCTCCTCTTACCTCTGTGACCTCAGTGGTTAATCTTCTTCCGTTATCGCTTTTCTGCGTCTCTCATCCCCACCCCGGAAATCTCCGTCATCCGTGAAAATCGTGGCTGTTTTTTTGCGCTCGGGACGGCGCCGCGGGCCGGGCGCGCACGTCGGGCCAGCCGGGCCGATGAAGAGATGGAGTGAAGCTGGGCGCCAGCATAGCCGGAATGGAGATCCCGCTGCCATTTTTCTGTCCTCTTGTTTTTCTGTCGCCCTGCTTTTCTCATTCCCCTCTCCGAGAATCTGCGTAATCTGTGAAATCTGTGGATGCCTGCTCTGTATGCTCCGGTTGCGCTCCGGCCATCCGTGGCATCCGTGTTCATCCGTGGCTGTTTTTTCTGCGTTCGGGGCTGGGCGTGGCGGCGTCAGGGCAGCGGCTGGATCTGCGGCTGTTCGCAGAATTCCACCGACACCGCGGACGGCGCATTGGTCCCCCACGACCAGGTGTGGGCCAGCGGGGGCACGAACACCTTCGGCTCGGTGGCGGTCAGGCGGTTGCCCTTGATGACCAGCCCCGAGGTGGAAGTGACGCGGATGTTCGGCCAGGGGCAATCGCGCAGCGTGTTGTCGAGGATGGCGATGTCGCGGTGGGTGCCGCTGGGCAGCGGCTTGCCGTTGCCGCCCGGTGCCATGACTTCAATCGCGGGCAGCCGGCAGCCGACAATCGTGTTGTCGCTCACCGTCACAGCGCACGAGCTGGCCGACTCGGACCACCAGTATTCCGGCGAAACTAAAACCGCAGCCATCCAGCAATGCGTGAGCTTGTTGTCCGTCACCTGCCCGTGGCTGGCCTTGATCAGGATGCCCCGCGAGCGGTTGAAACCGAAATCGCACCCGCTGACCTGGAACCCGTTCCCCACCCGATTGGCGGAGCACACCATCGAGCCCATCGGCAGCGCTGTCGGCCGGTCCAACGTCAGCTTGTAAAACTTCGCCTGGCCGTTGAGATACCGCTCCTTGTTGTGCGGGTTGAGGCTCAGCTTCTTCAGGAACGCCAGCTCCGCCTCCGTGATCGGCCCGTCGGGTTCGATGGCCTTGGCCACCGCGTCGGGCGGCCGCTCGCCCGAGAACGGCAGGAACTCGACCGGATCGCCCGGCTCGATCGCCAGCCGGCCGGTGACGCCCATGCGCAACACATTCCCGTTGCTCGCGGTCACGAAGTGGTAGCTGCCGTGGATGTTCACGCAATCGTCGCCCTGGAACTTGGCGGTGCAGTCGATGATCGCCGGGCCCTTGCGCGCCTCGGTGCTGTGAAAGGCGTCCGCCGTCAGCGACCGCATCCGGGGGAACCCGCGTTGGACCAGGTCTGTCTGCGCCGGCCGGCGGTCGATCTTGCAGCGCAGGTACGTGGTCCCGTCGCAGCGGTGTTCCACAAAGCCAAAGCAGGGCGAGCTGTAGAGGGTGATGTCCTCCAGCCGCAACCCGACACAGCTCTCGGAGGTGATCGCATGGCCGCCGGTGCCGTTGGGGAATTGATTGATCGTCACCAGGATGTCGCCGACCTGCTCCGTGTCATACGCCTCCCGAAAGCGATAGTGCGGGTGCTTGGTGCAGCGGTAGCGATGCTGGCCCAGCGACGCGATCTCGTCCTGATAGCCGGGGTCCGTCCGGCGCAGCTCGCCGGTTTTCGGGTCATAGATCTCGATCCGCTGCGCCAGATCCTCTTCTTCCTTCAAATCGAATGCCCAGGAGGGCATCGGAGCCTTCGGCCCGTAGTTCCACAACACCAGCGGCCGCACGATCTGCCGGTTGATCGTCTCGGCCAGCGCGCGGCAGACCTCGACCGAGCGGTGCTCCATGGTGTGCTCGTGCACCTTGCCCAGCGCCTGCGTGCCCTTGCCGCCCTCGCCCGAGAACGAGGTCTGCGTCTGCCCCAGGATGCGCCGCGCGATCGCGTACTGCATCTGCTGATACAGGTGCTCATAGACCGCCGGGTCCAGCGTGCGCGCCAGCTTGAGCAGCTCCTGGTCGTAGTTGAAGTTCTGCGGCACCGCCACGGCCGCGTTGTCCAGGATGGCCTGCGCCAGCTCGGCCGCCTTGCGCCGGTCGCTCTCGCTGTTCGAGTCCTGATAGCGCACCACCACGGTGCCCGGTCCCTTTTCACAATAG
>Ga0118677_10010051_pt1 | contig 14600 bp, 15 predicted proteins | sample AliMusrvi5mmetaG_FD_86154 | JGI IMG/M metagenome (GOLD analysis project Ga0118677, IMG submission 86154) | reverse complement strand
ACGCATGTGGCAAAGATACCATTTAGTGCGGAAATTGACGAACCAAAAAATACTAACTATCTGAAAAACAATGACTTATTTTCAGATACAAGGAATTTAGCAAAGTTGGCAGAAGTCAGGACTGATGATAAAAATATAACTGCTGATAAGCTTGTTGTCGAGCATGATAACCCTCCTGTTGATTAACCGAAAGTGAAGGCAAAGGCCTCAGCACCGGCATCTAAAAATTTAATGCTAAAGGTATGAGAACCATTATTTCCTCTTTGTCTGATGAGCTGATAGAGTCGTTGTTCCCGGATCACGCCGTAGCCTTTCGAATCGATATCTGTACCGTGATCAGCACCAGGAGGAATACCATCCAGAGTGACTTTGATACGAACCGGTTTATGGTTGTGCGAACCCAGTACAAGATGAAGATCGCGTCCTTGAAAACGGAAACTGACTGCCCCACCAGCTTTTTGCAATACAACTTCTTCTGTGGATATTATCCACTTGCCGTTTAATGACCATTGGTCTGGTTTGAGTGATCTTGGTGAGCTGTACTGTGCGACAACATCCTGTTTGATTGCTTCTGGAGATGCAAAATTCTGTTGCTGGCTGTACCCCAAGTAGGTTTCTGGTGAGCGTTCCATATCAGTTGCAGCGGCTGTTGTTCCTGTACCCGCTACGTGCACGAAACCCTCGCTCTTGAACTCCTCGCCATGATGAGCCTCCTTGAGCAAGAGTTGTATCATTTGCTCAGTTTCCTGATATGCCCCTTCACCAAAGTGTTGTTGGCGAATCATGCCTTGTGAATCTATCAGGTAATGAGCTGGCCAGACGTCGTTTTTGAAAGCATTCCAGATAGCGTATTGGTTATCCATTGCCACTGGATACGTAACCCCAAGATCATGAATAGCTTGTTCAACATTGTGTTGTTCTTTTTCAAAAGCAAATTCCGGGGTATGAACGCCGATGATGACCAGCCCCTGATCTCTATATTTGTCATTCCATGCCTTCAGATAAGGCAAAGTGCGTAAGCAGTTAATACACGAGTAGGTCCAGAAATCCACCAGCACTACTTTGCCGCGCAGCATCTCGCTCTTCAGTGGTGGAGAGTTCAGCCAAAGTGTTGCACCCCCGAGAGGTGGCATCGATGCAGTTGTTGTATGGTTGCTTGCTTCTGAATTTGTTGTGAGTTTGGAAACTAATTGACGTTCAGTTGTGGCGGTGCTTAAAAAAGAAAACTGCGACAGAAAGCGTGTATCCCAACCGAGGGCTATAAATAATACACCGAACACTACAGCAATCCCCAAACCTCGTCGTATCCATTGCTCTGCTCCCAGTCCGCGCTTCATCAGTTTTAAAATTTTTCCCCCTGCAAACAGGGCGAAGGCAAGCGAAGTTGCCGCACCGGAAGCAAACACCAGGAGCAATAAGGCACTATAAAGATTTGCGCCATTCAGTGCAGCGCCAGCGAGTACCAAACCAAGAATCGGACCGGCGCAAGGTGCCCATAAAAAGCCGACTGCCACACCCAGTAGCAACGAGCCCTTGAGACTGCCTTTCTTATCGACTTGTTGTTCCAGGCGTCCTCCCAGAGTGACAAACGGACGCATCAGGCGATCAGACAGTGCAGGAAAGATGAGTGCTACTCCCAAGAATAATAACAGCAACATCGCAGCATACCGGCCATACTGATTGATCTGAACCAGCCAGGCACCACCTACTGCTGCAAAACTGGCCAATAGTGTGAAGGTTGCAGCCATTCCGAGCAAAATAGGGAGCCCATTGCGGAAGAAAGATTTATCTGAACGGGCAAAAATAAATGGTAAGACCGGCAACACGCAAGGGCTGAAAATGGTCAGCAGACCACCGAGATAAACCAGAAAAAATATCAGCATAATTGGCGTCAGTTCTTTTTTTGCTTTCTCACGAAGCCCATCGCTACAGTATTCATGCAGTAACGCAATCTGCTTGTAAGCCAAGCGAAAGAGCGGGTTGCTCCATGGTGGCACTGAACACAGTAAAAATAAATTGTCTTCGTTGCATGGTGATTCATATGTTTGTCATAACAACCCAAGTGATAACAAAATAAGCCAACAATAAGTGCCACAGGATGCAACCTTGTCTTGAGTGATCAGGCAAGAAAATTGCAGTAATGTGCTGCTGGTACCCGACTTTTCTGAAGCGCCCCCTTTAATGTCCCAATTCTGAGGTGACCCCAGTAATACCACAAAATTCACCGAAAAGTCCTCATTATTGCCTTTGCTGAGTTTTTTAAATTACTTTTAAAGAAGTATGCATTCTTTGTATTATGATTATTTTTCCATTGCTCAAACTCAGACTGATACTCATTCAAAGCCAAAGTATGACCGGGTGATGAAAAGTGATGTGCGCTGCCGGTTTGTGATTGATATGAACAGCCAAAAGCAAAATATTTGATGGGAGAAGCTATGAGTCAAATTGCAAAATCTCAAGTACAGGCGAGGGCGATCGATATGCTGCAATCGTTGTGGCAACTCAAGAAAGAGGCAAAAATCGATATCTTTAGAGGCGCGCCACCCGAGGGATTGGGCAAAAGTGATGCCGACATTGCCTCGCTCAAGGAACATCTTGAAAACAACTATTTTCATGATGTTGGCATAGAGGTTTCTGCCTCGGCGCTTGTAGCTGCTGCCAGGGTGAGTGAGCTGTGTGATATCATCTGGGAGCATGTTCCAGCCGCAAAGAAAGTGCCACTTATCAGCATGCAGGAGACGGAGGAGCGAACGGCGACCATGCTTGAAGAGTGCTGGAATCTGGTGCTTACCAAAAACGAGAAACTGAAAGAGAGGCCTCCACAGGGTTTGGGTAAAACGGAGTTCGACATTGCCGCGCTCAAGGTGCCTCTTGAAAACAAATATTTCCATGATGTTTGCATTAAGGTTAATGTTTTTGCGCTTGTTGCTGCTTCAACGGTGAGAGAATTGTGTGATAAAATTTGGAATGATATTCCGGCTGTTAACAGGATTTAATTGCTCCGGCCATGAAACACCAAAAGTTTGTTTTTACATTATTTGTTGTTTTTTCCCTCTTATGTTTACCATCACCATCTTTTGCTGACGAAAAATTTTCAGCTCAAGATTTTGATACGGACGCTGGTGGGCGCCATGTGCATACCGGAAGATTGTATGAAATGCAGGCTGCATTTTTCTTCCTGTATCAGTCCAAAAATCAGGTGTTGTTTACCAGGGTGGTGCCACCGGGAAAAAGTTCGCCTGATACCAGCTTTGTACGAAATGAAATGTACTTGACCCTTCGTGATGTGGCACGCAAAACCGGACACCGTTCGCCGTGGACGTATGAGGAACTCGATCAGTATGCCGAGCATGTTCATGGGTCGCCAGCCCATCATCAGGAAGCCCTCCCAATTCTTTTGCGCAGCAGTATTGCTGATTTGATGAAGGATGTCAAAGATGCTAAAGGCGCAACAATCGGCTTGTCGAACAATAATCTTGTTGGAGGCCATGTTGCATGGAATGGCTCTGGAGCTCTTGGTTATCTCATAAAGGAGAAGGATGCATCTGTTGACGACATGGCGCCGAGCCGCTCTTTGTACTGGAAAATCATGCCGGCTCTTTCATGGAATCTTGCCCAGGTTCAAGGTGGGCCATCGGCCAATAATATCGAAGACCTTGCGTTTAGCCTCCCAGTGAGCATGTGGCTCTACCCTTCGTCTGAGAAGCAGGTTATGCCGCAACTGTGGGTGGTGCAGGCCAGACCTTATTATCAGACGGATTTTTTGTTTGGTTACAGTATCTATGGTATGGAAGTTTCGGTAGAGCCTTGTGGTAATCTGTTCGGCTCATCGCTCTATTTTGGCGGGTTCCAGAATCTTGGGAGTTCCGGATTGCAGTATCAGGTGCAACTGGTTCCTAAACTCGATTACAGTGTAATAGGGCAGACCGATATTCATACAAGCCGAAAAGTTGGCGATAACTGGATTCGTGCGGGGGGATTGGCATCACTCGACTTTCTCCTCATGACCTATGTTCCTTTAGATATAGGAGCTTCTTTTGAGACCTTGCAACGCTTTAATGGAACGGTTCAATGCGCTGATTTGTTCAGTGCTTATGGAACTATGTGGATAACCGACGCCAGAAATGTTGCGTTAACGTTCAAATATTCAAAAGGTTATACCATGGAAAGCGCAAAAAAAACTGATCAGGTGATGTTAGGGTTAAGTTATAAGTATTAAATAAAGGGTGAGCCTCAGCATTCTTAACAGGTGCTCCAGGTAAGAGTGTTGAGGCGCCACTGGAAGCATTAATGGTACAGAGGGAGGAAGATGAATAGTGCTTATAAAGCGTTGGCAACGCACAAAAATTCACTTTAGCGAGATTTCGCACAAAAGCAAGATGGGGTTATCCATTTTATGAATTAAAAAAGGAGTTGATCATGCTGTTAACAATGGACGAAATCGAAAAAATTGATGTTGCTTTGGAGACATTGGGAGAATCTTTTGAGGATGAACTACAACGTTTTCCAAGTTCAGATTATAGAACATTAGACGATCCTTTTTTAAAAAAACTTGTTCCTGATTATTTCTCTGCGGAAGGCGCAATGATGCTGGTTGCAGATTCTCAACTGGTGAACAAGCAAAGCGGCGATTGTGTATGTGGCTGCTCTTGTGCAGAGCCAGAGAAGGGACCGGTAACCTATTAATCTCTTGATTTTTATATTGCCGTGGCTTTTTAATGGTCACGGCAAATTAAATTCGATCGTGGATTTGCAAACTCTGCAAAAGGATAATGACAATGCCAGATAATCCGTATGATGGTCTTGACGCAAAAGAGCGTCATGTTGTCTTTTTATTGACGGAAAAATGTAATCTTGACTGCATCTATTGCTATGAAAAGTATAAGAACAGGAGCACTAAAACATTATCTGTTGATTTTATAAAGGATAAAATTCGCGAGGAAATGTTGAGTGATACAATATTCAAGAAATACTGGTTCACTTTTTTTGGCGGTGAGCCTCTTCTTGAATTTGATACGATTTGTAATGTGGTGGATTGGTTCTTGAAGGAAAATTGGTCGTCACGCGCTAAAGCTGTCCATTTCATGGTTGATACAAACGGGACTTTGCTCGATAGCCGTATGAAAAAGTGGTTCTCTACGCACCGCGACCATGTAACATTGAGTTTTAGCCTTGACGGCACAAAATCTGCACATGATCTAAACCGTTCCAATTCTTATAATAACGTATCAAAACATTTTTCATTTTTACAGGAAAACTGGCCCGAGCAGCCGGTAAAAATGACCATTGGGCCCGAAACCATCGAACAGACATATGATGGAGTCCTGAATATTCATAGTTTCGGTCTTCAGGCCGAATTCGATGTCCTTCGTGAGGATGTTTGGGGCGATGCTGCATCAGAGAAAAGGGCAGTTGCTGCGTGGACTGAACAATTACAAAACTTGACAGCATTTTACTCCCTTCATCCAGAGATTTCTCGTCCACATGTGCTCAATCAAAAAATAGAAATGCTCTTCGATACACGCTTGAGGGAAAGCAATCCTTTTTGCGGAGCTGGCAAACATCTTATATGTTTCACTCCTGACGGTATTGAATATCCTTGTTGGCGATTTTCCCCTCTCTGTGTTAGTGAGCCATTGTTCAATATAACGGGTCATGCAACCTCTGAAAATGAAACATGTAAGAGTTGTCCCCTTGTAAGGATTTGCTCTTCCTGCCCAGGGAACAATTATGCATTAACCGGATCATGGTCCAACCGAACAGCGTTTCATTGCGGATTTTTTAAGGCCTCGCTTCTTGCAACGGTCAGGATGTTGTTAATTGATCATCCAGAGTATCTGCTCGAAACATTTGAAGGTGAATCGAAACCAGAAAAATTGCAGCGTATGCGGAGGTTGTTGGCGATCCGGCTTATCAATGACGTCTGTAACCCTGTGGAAGAATGTGCCTGAAGAAGTGGCACTTGATAGGCCTTTTGATCGATGTTGACTGTAAGTCAGTCTAACTCATGTTAAGAAGACAGAAGGTACGAACCACAATTTGCAACACAACCATTCTTTCATGAACCACAACGGAAGCAACATAGAATCAAGGCTTTGGGCTGCGGCAGACGAACTTCGGGCAAACTCAAAGCTGAAGTCTTCAGAATACTCTGTTCCGGTTCTTGGACTGGTGTTTTTGCGATTTGCCGACCACAAGTTCCAAGTGGCAGCCAAAGAGCTTGAAGGATCGGGTGGGAACCGTCGCGGCATCGGCCCGGCGGACTACCAAGCCCAAGGTGTACTCTTTCTGCCGGAAGAAGCTCGTTTTTCGACACTGATACAACTCCCTGAAGGTGTCAACATTGGTGCAGCAATTAACGATGCCATGCGGGCCATAGAAGCGGAGAATCCGGATCTCAAGGATGTTTTGCCCAAAACCTACAACCGTTTCGAGAACTCCCTGCTCAAGGAGCTGCTCAAGACCATGAACTCTGTTCCTATGGACATTGAGGGGGATGCTTTTGGCAAGATTTATGAATACTTCCTTGGGCACTTTGCCATGAGCGAGGGGCAGAAGGGTGGAGAGTTCTTTACTCCAACAGCCATTGTTCAGCTCGTTGTCAGTATCATCGAACCGTTTCATGGACGTATTTTTGATCCAGCTTCCGGCTCTTGCGGCATGTTTGTGCAGAGTGCCCGCTTTGTTGGCGAACACAAGATGAACCCGGATGCTGAGCTGAGTGTTTATGGGCAGGAGAAGGTTTCAGAGACCGTGCGTCTTGGCAAGATGAATCTTGCAGTCCATGGACTTGGTGGTGATATTCGTCAGGGCAACGCTTACTACGAGGCTCTGCATAGCTCTATCGTCAAGTTTGACTTTGTTATGGCCAATCCACCTTTCAACGTTGACCGAATCGACAAGGAACGGCTCAAGGATGACAAGCGGTTTCCTTTTGGCCTGCCTCGTACCGATAACGGGAACTATCTCTGGATTCAGCTCTTTTACAGTGCTCTCAACGAAACTGGTCGAGCAGGGTTTGTGATGGCCAACTCTGCATCTGATGCCCGTGGTTCTGAAATGGATATCCGCTGTGACCTTATTGAGGCGAGTGCTGTGGATGTGATGGTTGCCGTCGGTTCTAACTTCTTCTATACGGTGACGCTCCCCTGCACCCTCTGGTTTTTCGACAAGGGCAAACGCAAGGGCAAGCGGGCGAATACCGTGCTCTTCATCGACGCTCGTCACCTCTACCGCCAGATTGACCGTGCTCACCGCGACTGGACACCGGCACAAATTGAGTTTCTGGCCAATATTGTCCGGCTCTACCGTGGTGAAGCTACAGAGAACCTGCATGATAGTGCCGAATTGGTTGCAGAATACTTCCCTGATGGCCATTATGCCGACATCGCTGGTTTGTGCAAAGTGGCCACAAAAGATGATATCGAAGCACAGGGGTGGAGCCTCAACCCCGGACGTTATGTGGGTGTTACCGCCAGAGTTGAAGATGAATTCGATTTTAAGGAGCGACTCGAAGAGCTGAACGAGGAACTTGAAACTCTCAACATTGAGGCGCGGGAGCTTGAAGAGCGGATTGCGGAGAATATCGTCAAGTTGCTGGAGAGAGAGTGATAACGAACAAGCAAAAAGAGACCGCCGCAATGATGCGTTTATCGCCTCCTTTTCTGGAAGAGCTTCGCGGGATGATTGAAGAGAGCCGCAAAAGCCTTGCCGGTGCGGTTAATGCGGCAATAACGATGCTTTACTGCCGAATCGGCAAGCGAATTGTTGCGACGCTGTCGCAACAATTGAGTTGGTCGCATTTCTGCGAAATCATCACTCTCGAAAATTATTTACCCCGTGATTTCTATGCGGAAAGATGTCGTATTAAACGTTGGAGGGCAAAAGGGTCTGCTCGAAGTGTTGGCAAGTTGCTGAAGGAGGGGAAGTGAGGACACACTGTGTTTATAAAATGCGTGAACTTTGTGAAATTACATCAAGTAAGCGAATTTATGCGGCTGATTATAAACCAGCCGGAGTTCCCTTTTACAGAGGAAAAGAGATCAGTGAGAAGTTTAAAGGGAATCTTGATGTCTCTACGGAGTTTTTTATTGATAGAGATAAGTTTGAACGAATTCGACACCGATTCGGTGCCCCAGTTGGTGGTGATCTTCTGCTAACCTCTGTTGGTACACTCGGCTCGCCATACGTGGTCAATCATGGAGAAGAGTTCTACTTTAAGGACGGGAATTTAACTTGGTTTAGAAAATTCAACCATCTTGAGAGCCGGTTTCTTTATTACTGGCTTCAATCGTCACAGGGTAAGGCGGAACTGAAGAAGTGTACCATCGGGTCGTCGCAATCGGCGTACACGATTGTTTTGTTAAAGGAAATGGAGATAACACTTCCACCTCTCCCCATCCAGCGAAAAATTGCAGCTATCCTCTCAGCCTACGACGACCTGATTGAGAACAACCTGCGGCGTATCAAGATTCTGGAAGAGATGGCGCAAAACCTCTACCGCGAGTGGTTCGTCAAATTCCGCTTTCCCGGCCATGAGCATGCACGGTTTGTCGATTCGCCTTTGGGCAGAATACCGGAGGGATGGGAAGTGAAGGCACTTGGAAAGATTGCTATTCAAACAAGAGATGCTGTGCAGCCTGGTTCAGTTGATCCAGAAACTCCTTATTTCGGTCTTGAACATCTTCCAAGAAAATCCATTGCACTCTCAGATTGGGGTTTCGCTGCTGAAGTTAAAAGCACCAAATTGTTGTTCAAAAAGGGTGACATACTGTTTGGAAAAATCCGTCCATATTTTCACAAAGTAGGTGTAGCTCCGTTTTCTGGGGTGTGTTCCTCGGACACCATCGTTATCAGACCAAGAGAAAATGATTGGTTTGGTTTAGTTCTTGGCTGCACTTCAAGTGTCGAGTTTGTAGAACATGCAACGGGAACTTCTCAGGGAACGAAAATGCCAAGAGCAAATTGGGATGTTTTGGTGAAGTATCAAATATCCTTGCCGAATCGAGCAATCCTTTGTCAGTTTAACAACGTTATGAGCGACATCGTAAGTCAGCTTCATAATTTTGTGTTTCGTAATCATACCCTCCGCCGCACCCGCGACATGCTGCTCCCCAAGCTCTTCTCCGGCGAGATGGATGTCTCCGACCTTGATATTACCATTCCAGAGGAGGCTGTTGCATGAAGATTGAAGAGTTACTCAGCCGACCGGAGGGAAAAAACCTTGCGTTCAAACCTGGGGCGGACATCAACCCTGACACACGGGACGTCCGGGTAGTGTCCGTGTTGTTTGCCTGGTTCCGTGAAGCAACTGAAAAAAGTGCTTATTCCATTTCTGAAACAAAAGTGTTATAATATACCCTAAAAGGAGGTGGGTATATGGCACGACCAGCAAGTGGTAAGGACGTTTTGGAAAAGGCAAAGGAGACATTGGCAAATGCTCGGACAATAGAAGATCTGCGCCAGGCACAAGCGGTGATCTTGCCCTTGGAATACGGTTTTTCCATTGACCAAGTCGCCGCTGCCCTTGGTATTTCAAAGGGTTGGGCCTGTCAATTGAGGAGGCGTTTTATAAAGGCCGGTGGCCTGCCAGCAGAATCAAAACCAAAGCGGGGTGGACGCCATCGGGAAAATATGAGCAAAGAGGAAGAGGCTGCCTTTCTTGCTCCTTTTTTCGATAAAGCGATCCATGGCGGCATATTGATTGTCGGCGAGATCAAGAGCGCGCTGGACAAACGAATGGGTCGTAAAACGGCACTTGCTTCGACCTATAATCTTCTGCACAGGAATAACTGGCGGAAGCTTGCGCCGGACAAGAGACATACGAAAACCGATGTCGACGCGCAGTTAGAGTGGAAAAAAAACTCTCGGTCCTCCTCTCCCTGATCAATACGGAGTGGCCTGGCACCAAGCCACTTCGGGTGATGTTTCAGGATGAAGCACGTTTTGGCCGTATTACCGACACGCGACGATGCTGGTGTCCGCGACCGGTTCGCCCGCTGTGTATGGCCATGGTGACCCAAGAGTACACCTATGCGTATGCAGCCGTGTCGGTGAGAGATGGAGTGCTTGACACGTTGATCCTGCCGACTGTCAACACCGGATGCATGCAAATATTTCTCGATGAAATATCATCCAGGCATGCTGAAGACAGAATAGTGATGATCTTGGATGGGGCTGGTTGGCACAAGTCGTCGACCTTAAAAACCCCGAAAAATATGCGTCTGGTTTCATTGCCACCTTATTCACCGGAACTCAATCCTGTTGAGCACTTGTGGGACGAACTTCGTGAGAAAGCTTTTGGGAATCTAGTCTTCAACAGCTTGCATGCTCTTGAAGACCATTTGGAAGCCTCGTTAAGAGTGATGGAAAATGATACACCAAGAGTTCATTCCATCGTCGCGTGGCCTTGGATTATGAGTTCATTATTGATTTAAAAATAGAATTATGACCCACAGAAACGCTATTTGCCAACAAAGGAGTCCCAATCATGACACCACCATCCGGCGGGTACAGTGAAGATGCTCTTGTTGAGCAACCAGCCATTGCCTTGCTTGAAAGCCTTGGCTGGAAGACCATCAACGCTTATAGTGAGTTCGACCACGGTACGAGCATCCTGGGCAGGGAGACCAAAGCGGAAGTTATCCTGAAAACGCACCTGCGCCTTGCCCTGTTGCGTATCAATCCTGATGTGGCGGTTGAGTCCATCCACCAAGCCATTGAGGAGCTGAACCGTGACCGTTCGCGCATGAGTGCTGTTGCGGCCAATCGCGAAATCTACCTTCTGCTGAAAAGTGGTGTCAGGGTTCCAGTAGCCGATCCTGATGGTGATGGGGAGTCGGTGGAAGTGGTTCAGGTAGTTGATTGGGAGAACACCGCCAATAATGATTTTCTGCTCTGCTCCCAGTTCTGGGTGACCGGTGAAATGCACACCCGACGAGCCGATCTGATTGGGTTCGTCAATGGGTTGCTCATGCTCTTCATCGAACTGAAAGCCACCCATCGGCGGCTTGAAACGGCCCACAGGGATAATTTGCGTGACTACAAGGATACCGTACCGCAGCTTTTCTGGGCCAACGCGTTCATCATCCTTTCCAATGGCAGCCAGAGCCGCCTTGGAACAATATCTGCCGGGTGGGAGCACTTTGCTGACTGGAAAAAGATTGGCAGCGAAAGTGAGGCCGGGCGGGTATCGCTGGAGACGATGTTGCGCGGAGTCTGTGATCCGGTACGGTTTCTTGACCTGGTTGAAAACTTCACCCTCTTTCAGGAAGTGTCCGGCGGATTGATCAAGCTGACGGCGAAGAATCACCAGTACCTCGGTGTGAATAACGCTCTGGAAGCTCTTGCCGATATTCGCCAGAGGGAGGGGAAGCTTGGTGTTTTCTGGCACACGCAAGGGAGTGGCAAAAGTATCTCGATGATGTTCTTTGCCCAAAAGGTACTGCGGAAGGTGCCGGGGAACTGGACGTTTATTGTTGTTACTGACCGGCAGGAGCTGGACGGCCAGATTTACAAGCACTTTGCCTCAGCCGGTGTGGTTACTGAAAATGGTGCCCAGGCAGAGAGCAGCAAGCATCTGCGGGAGTTGATGACGGAGGATCACCGCTATGTGTTCACGTTGATTCACAAGTTCCGCACCGAGAATGGAGAGGCTCACCCCATGCTCTCCGACCGTCGAGACATCATTGTCATTACCGATGAAGCTCACCGCAGTCAGTACGATACTCTGGCCATGAATATGCGCACTGCTCTCCCAAACGCCTCTTTCCTGGCCTTTACAGGAACTCCGCTGATTATCGGGGAGGAGAAGACACGGCAGGTTTTTGGTGAGTACATCAGCGTTTATGACTTTCAGCAGTCGGTGGCCGATGGAGCAACCGTTCCTCTCTATTATGAGAATCGTATCCCTGAACTGCAACTGGTCAATGAGAACCTCAACGAAGATATGGAGTGTCTGCTCGAAGCAGCAGAACTCGACGAAGCACAGGAGAAGAAGCTTGAGCGGGAGTTTGCCCGTGAGTATCATCTGATTACCCGTGACGACCGGTTGGAGCGGGTGGCAAAAGATCTTGTCGAACATTTCACCGGGCGCGGCTTTCAGGGCAAGGGCATGATGATCTGCATCGACAAGTCGACAGCCATCAAGATGTATGACAAGGTCAAGAAGCATTGGACGGTGAAGATTGCTTCATTGCAGGCTGAACTGATGCGGAGTACCGATGCAGAGAGGCGAGACATCAAAGATCGCATTGCACGGATGAAAGAGACCGATATGGCGGTGGTGGTCTCTCAGGGGCAGAATGAGATTGCCGATATGAACGAGAAGGGGCTCGACATTCGACTGCACCGTAAACGAATGGTGGAAGAGGATCTTGAACAAAAATTCAAGGATCCGGATGACCCGTTCCAGCTGGTCTTTGTCTGCGCCATGTGGATGACCGGCTTTGATGTTCCGAGCTGTTCTATCCTCTACCTCGACAAGCCGATGCGCAACCACACCCTGATGCAGACCATTGCCCGTGCCAACAGGGTTTTTCTTGACAAGGTGAGTGGCCTGATTGTGGACTATGCCGGTGTGTTCCGTAATCTGGAGAAAGCGCTTGCCATTTACGGTGTGGGCAAGGGCGGCAAGAAGCCGGTTGAAGACAAATCCGCATTGGTTGCCGCATTACAACAAGCGTTGGAAGAGACAAGGAGCTTGTGCACACAACAGGGCGTGGACATGGCCTCTATCCAGAATGCTGAAGGGTTTTCGCGTGTCGAACTGCTTGACAATGCTGTCGAGGCTCTGATTGCCTCCGAAGAGGTCAAACAACGTTATCTTGATTTGGCCAATACCGTCCAGCGGCTTTACAAGGCAGTATTGCCCGACCTGCGGGCTCATGAGTTTGCTGCTGAAGTATCGCCCATCAAGGTTATTGCTGATAAAATCCGTGCACTGGTTCCCTCTGCCGACATTACACAGGTGATGGAGCAGGTTGAAGCGCTTCTTGATCAGTCGATTGCGACGGAAGGCTATGTTATCAGGGAGGCGAGCGATCCTGATAACGATGACCACTTGATTGACCTCAGCGCCATTGATTTTGAAAAGCTGGCTGAGAAGTTCAAAACCAGCCGGAAGCGAACGCTCAACGAAAAGCTCAAGGGAAGTGTAGGGCAAAAGCTGATGGCAATGGTACGACTCAATCGGACTCGGATGGATTATCTCGAACGGTTCCAGCAAATGATTGCTGCCTATAATGCCGGAAGCCTCAATCCCGAAGAGTTTTTCCGCCAATTGGTCACGTTTGCCCAGAGCCTTAATGAAGAAGAGAAACGAGGGGTGAGTGAACAGTTAACAGAAGAAGAGCTGGCACTTTTTGACCTGTTGATGAAACCGCCGATTGAGATGAGTGATGCTGATCGGGAGAAGGTGAAGGCTACCGCAAAGGAGTTGCTGATGACCCTCAAGAGCAACAAACTGGTGCTTGATTGGCGGAAACGGCAACAGGCGCGTGCAGCGGTCAGGGTGGCCATTGACAAACTGCTGGATGACCACCTGCCAAGAGCATACACGCCGGAACTCTTCAGGCAGAAATCAACTGCGGTGTTCCAGCACGTCTATGATGCCTATTATGGTTCAGGGCGCAGCGTCTATGCAGCGGCGTGAGGTACAAATCTAAAATAAATATCCCCAATAACTTAAGCCTATTCGCCAATCATGCGACATATCATGAGTATAATCCTTATTATCTTTTGGAACATTTGATAAATAATCAACCTTCAAATACTCGACATAAATATGCGGTTCACCACTAAGCCGCTTAATTTTATTGTTTTTTAATGTGAGTCTAATCGCTGGTCCATATTCGATATAGTTATTATATGGGGTATTATTCCATATATTTGTTTGGCGCATATTATAATTTAAGCCAAAAATCCCATAAGGCTCAATAGCAAAAGAATCATCTAAATCAAAGCTTATTCCAGCTTTTGGTATGATATTTGCTATCACATAATGATCTTGTCCTTTTTTAACAAACATTGATGATTGATATGCACATTCCCCCAAGTTTCTGTCCATATACTTCCTTTTATATTAGGAAATATTGTTATGGGATTGAATTTACGCGAACACCAAACAGTTTCTCAAACTTTAATATTATAATCAGGAACAGAATTTTGTGGTAAAATATATGATGATTCTAAAACTTGATACTCAGCAAACAGCGCTGTTGAATAACCACCAACATATTTACTTTTTGGATTATTTTTGTCTTCTCTAAATTCTTCAGCATAACCTAACATTCCCCCAAAACTATAAATTCGGTTATCATTATAATAAGTAGTATTCCATGTTTCATTATAAAGGTCACTCTTTATATTTGAATTTATATACAGCGCACCAAAATTATTTTTTTGCTGATCAAAATAATAAGTATATCTAATCTGAATAGGTAATGATAAAAATAAATAATCTTTTCTTTTTTTGTTATCAACAAGTTTATTACTCATATTAAGATTGTATTTTGAGTGGTTCTCCGAACATTTTCGTGAAACCGCTTTTTTTTAATACGCCATCAGGCTATACCCATATCGAGTTTGCCACAGTAAAACAG
>Ga0118677_10010050_pt1 | contig 14601 bp, 14 predicted proteins | sample AliMusrvi5mmetaG_FD_86154 | JGI IMG/M metagenome (GOLD analysis project Ga0118677, IMG submission 86154) | reverse complement strand
CCGATATCTCGGCGCGCCATGCGAATGAAACCCGCCCCCTTGCATTGTTTGCATATCGAATTCTTTGGATCGGGAGTTGTGGAAGCCGGTTCTTTGATAGACTTGCCTGCAATTGCCGTCCTCTCAATCATCTGGCCAAAATCTCTGGTTGTGAAGATCGTGTTTTCACGGTTTTTACCGGTCGATCTCGCTACCATAAGGTCATCTCGCCATTTGATCATCGTCGTCGGGTTGCACTCTGTTTCTTCAAACTTGAGCCAACTTGATTCGCCTGAGAATTGAGCGGTTAGACTCTCTATCTCGATTCCTTGCAGTGGAAGGTTCTTCAAAGTAGGAGTGCCGCCAGTTACAGAGACATCATGTTTCGAGAAGGAGACCTGCTGGGCTGTTCCGTTTTGGAAGGATACGAGCCATGAGTAATATGTGCCTGGTCTGGGACCGAAGATGAAGGATACGGAATTGATCTGTCCATACGGTCGATTCAGAACCTTGTCATCAAAAGGTTGTCCACCTGCTTCGATATAATCTTGCTTAGAAGCTCCAAGCGGAGGCGGAGCAAGCCACCGTTGTTTGGGGTCGGTTGGCTGTGCCGCTATCACACTCTCTTTTTGAGGTACACTCTCCCAGTTGCCATTCGAGACCCATTTCCACCCATCACCGGCTTTGACATCCATTCTCTCAGCTAGGAGTCGCGTTGTATCTCCACGTGTTGTGTTCAACAACTCGATAAATGCAGAGGTGCGATCATTTTCATCAAAGTACCATTTGATCTTTTGGGTTGTGTTGTCTATCTCCGCCCATTTGCTCCCCTGCACCTGATAGATCGTTGTGTTATATGATGTGTTGAGCCATCGAGAACGGGCATCCTCATTCTCCGCACAAGCTAGTACTGCAATCGCGTGAGAATTCGTTCTTTGTTGAGCCTGTGGTTGACCGGCTAAGCTTGGGGAGGTGGATGCTGTCGGGCTAAAGGCGAAGAGTAGCGTAGCGCCATCTTTGTCCGACGGGTTGGGGAATTCTAATCCTGTGCCAGCCTTAATGGGCTTAGATAGGACTCGCCACAGCCACTTCTCTGTTCCGGTCGTGGTTGATTCAAATATGTCATCAATCGGTTTCCATCCTTGTTCTTCCAGTCTGTGAAAGGCGTTGTCCGGCACCATCACATTCCCAATCCAATTCCACATCACGGCCACGTAAGCGGTACAATCAGCGGTGGCAACGACCTCGCCTTTAAGTCCGGTATTGGCAGCGACAGAGTCACGAAGGAGATAGGCTGCTCCGACCATCTTGGACGGAATCTGGATAACCTTGTAGGGTCTATCGGATTTGAGGAGGCATCCGGTGGTCAACGTTGAGATCCTACAATATCCCACATTTGCTAATCTTACAGGGGGGCGATTTCCATCAGATGTCTGCTGAGCCTGCACTTGGACGGATTGGAAGAGAAGTACACATAGCAAGGGACCAGCTGTTGTCAGGAGTTGGTGTCTCATGATCGTTTCCATTTACCTTGTTATGCCGACTGATCTCAGGCGCTGTCGAATCAGTCTGTCCATCTTCTTGATCTTCGACCAAATTCGGGTCTTCCCTTTGTTCAATGAGGGTAGCTACCGTGCATCTGCATTAGTGCAAGCAGCCGTCTCGCGTTGTAAATCTCGGGGCATTTCTCGGCAACAGATCTGAAGGACCGCTCGGCCTCCTCCTTGTTGCCCAAGAGAAGATCCACCTGCCCTTTACGAAGTTCCGCAAGGATATCCTTTCGACAGGAGTAGTCCGTCGAATAGCCCAAATATGTATCGATGTTATTTGCAACAATGATTGCAGGGTCACAGAGGGCATCAACTCCAAGAATGCCCAAATCCCCTTCGTTCTCCTGTGGAACAATAATTATTTGGATGCCCGCACTGTTCATCGCGCCTTTCAACTTTATCGGTACGCCACCAACCGCCTTCACCGTTCCGTCTGATCTGATGGAGCCCGTCATTGCCACGTCTTGTCTGATCGGCACGTTCTTAAGCGAGGAATAGGCGCAAACAGCCATTGTGACTCCGGCGGAATCGCCTCCCTTTGGTATGGTGAGGTCACGAAACTCGACCTTGAGCGCTCTGGCACCAAGTTCTTTGCCATACCTATCCTGAACCCATTTCAGTGTTTCTTGAGCGGCAATCCACATGTAGGGGTCTTTGCTGCCGTAGTCTCCAAAACTTACAGGCACGTCCTGGTACGTCACTTTGAGGTCTTCGATTACAACGTTGCCCCACCAGTCTTTTGTAACGGTGGTGCGTTGCAATACCTTCTGTTCCCTCGGCAAAAGACGAACCGACAACGGAAAGAGCTGCCCGCCTCCACCTCCTGTATAGACCGCCAACCCGTTAGCGGCTCCGTTCTTGTTCTTAGCTTTCTGCCCGACAGCAATAACTCCAGCTGAGACGGGAGACAGTATCTCCAGCAGTCCCGTCCTGCCCATCTTCTGGTAGTTTGCTATCAAAGTGGATTTGCGGTCGTCCGGCGGAGTCAGAGGCTTCTTAGGGTGGAGAAGACTTAGAGAGGAGATGTGGTGGAACAACATACAATAGCCAGCACCGGCTCTTGCAAACAATGAGTCAGGTCGGAGTGCATAAGCTAGTCCAAAATCGGGTAATGCTGTTTCTGGATCAGAATCGACATGTTCCATTGCCTTCTTTAAGAACCTAGCGCTCGCCTCTGATGTTTCCACAAAGTTTTGCTGAATAGCTTTCAGGGTGGGCTGGATTGTGGATACCCCGATTATAGATTGGATTATGCCCGAGTCCCCTATGTAGTAGCTGCTGCCATCGACGTAGTAGCGGCCTGCGTATCCGCCGTAGCGTCCTCTGTCGGCAACTAGCTCCGTCTGTGCTTTTCTGAGGGATTCGGCAGTCTTCTTGAGACGACTGAAGCTCGTGATCATACTATACAGTAACATTCGAGATTCGATCAGTTGGTCATTGGCGAAAGCCTTGAGAAATCGCTCGCCCATATCTGAATTTGAGTCTCTCACGGCTGTGGCAACACTAACCATGTTGTCTTCCATTTGTTCCGCCAACTTGATCATGTCGCGGTAAGTTGCATAGACCTTCGCCGTTGCAACAGATGAATTGGCAGAGCCATATCCGCCTTTCATTCCTGCCGTTGCCACTGTGGTGGCAACGGAACGCATCCCGGAAAGGGCTCGCATCTTTCTCGTGGAGATCCCTGTCTCAACTTCCAAGTCAGCCACAGACTTGTCGTATTCAAGAACCTTCTCTAGATTCTGCCTCAGTGTGGCGCATTCCGACTGAAGTGCAGTGCCTGCCGTCCGTTCCCCTGAAAGTATCTTCAGTGCCCCCCGAAGATCGTTTGTTTCGATTCTCTGGATGGCGGTGCAGTATGTCCACACGGATAGAGTAGTTAGATAAGTCACCTCCAACTGTGGCGTCAATCTCACCTTTTGTACTGTTATGCCAAGAGGTTTGAGTTGGCTAGCGAATGCCTTTATGCCGTCGATGGGCTTAATGGACGCAGGAACATCAGCTCCTGTCAGTGTCGAAATCAGGTCAGGATCAACAGCAAGATTGTCGTTAGAGTTGCTTGCACAAAGGATGAGCATGTCGAGCATATTGGTCGGGAATGCAATCTGGTTCGGACTGGCAGACGGCCTGGATAGTTTGATCCTTTGCCCATATCCTGGAGACTCAGCATTGACGCTATCCTGGTGCTTCATCTGGCAATCTCGGACGGCAGCGGGGCTTTCAACTATGGCCGAGTCTGGGATTGCGCCATCGCCTGCAAATCGTTTGATCTCCTGCTTCGTGGCTTGTTTTCCCGCTATGTCTTCTTTATCAGCGAATCGGAGGTAGACCAGATCCAGCTCCCGGGTGTAATCACGCGCTGCCGGACCGATTGCAAGAGCTGACAGGGGAAGAGAGATGAAGCCTGCGGTGATTGCGATTACGCATAGCACTCGCTTCATGTCTCTCATCATCATCTCCCCCTTGACCGCATTACACTTTCTGGACAACCTGAGCAAAGAAAAGGGACGTGCCTCTGAACCGAAATACCACCCCATGGTCCATCACGACCGGAAGCAGGTAAGACGGAAGAGACACGCCCCTTAGTTTCGGTGCGGTCTCTCTCCGTAGCGCCTGCTTCATTCCAAATGTGATGGTTTTGGGGTGACGTTACATCGAGCTATTCAGTTATTTTACGTATCAGTCTCTGTTCTCTCCTTGTTCTCTTCTTCGCGGGATCGTTAAAGTTCCACCCACCGGCCTCATGATACCCCCTTAGCCGGTTTGAGCAAGCTGGATTAAGCAGGAATCCGTCTGGGTTGTGTTGAAATACTAGGAATGAAAACAACACGTAAAGGTAATCGGCTGGTATTGCGAATGTCTAAAGCTGAATGGAATGCTTTGGGTAAACATGCGGGCAATGATCTTGGCGGAGCAGTAGACATCAAAAAATACGGGCGATATTGGGCTGTATTCATCGGGGCGGAACTGTTAGCTGTTGTCGTCTATCTCAAGGGCGCGGAATCCATCAAGCGTGTTATCGAAGTCCTGATGCAAAATCCTATTCCCGGCGCTGATTAATGGACATCTTTGGAAACCCTGATATTCTCCGTGTATCAGGAGACCGCAATGATTATGCTTGCCCGTGATATGTCGAAACCAGCCCGTAACCCGCCCGATTCTAAGCCGGTTTCTTTCTCATTTAATCGCCCGTTCAAATCCGTTTACTTGTTCCGGATCACCTTGTTAAACACGGAGCCATTGGTCTGGAGGCGAATACAGGTTCCGGATACTTATACGTTTTGGGATCTACATGTCGCTATAACAGATGCAATGCCTTGGCTTGATTATCACCTCCATGTTTTCAGAGTGCGGAATCCAAAGACAAAGCGGAAAATATTGCTTGGAATACCTGACGACGATGGAGAGCTAAATCATAAGCCGTGTGAGAATTACCAGATCTCAGATTTCTTCACCGTTAAGAATCCACGGGCTGAATACTGTTATGATTTTGGCGACAGTTGGGAGCATGTAATCGAACTGGAAGAAGTTGAGCCGAGGGAAGCAGGTGTTGGTTATCCCCGGTGCATTGATGGCCGGAATGCATGTCCCCCTGATGATGTCGGCGGGATATCAGGTTATCACAGGTTTAAGGAGATCATACGGAATCCCGAGCATGAGGAGTACAGGGAGAAGCTGGGATGGGCACAGATGATAACCGGGCATAGATTTGATCCCACCTGCTTCGATCCCGCCAAGGTTAGATTTGATGATCCGACAAAGCGATATATGGTTGCATTTGAAGACCATGAAGTGACCCCGGATATGAGAGGGTGGGATGACATAAAGAGGCTGGGATAATGGAGTCCCCGGGTCCCAGAAATCGGTTACGGCTTAGACTGGTTCAAGCGGCCAGAGCGGAAACCCAGAAGGTGTTAAGCCAGCTCCTACGATCCTACCCACAGCTTAAGACGGTGCGGTTCAGTTATCAGGACTTGGTATCCGATGAGCAGTTACAGGCTAGAGTGGGCAAGGAAGCGGAATCTTGCAGTTGGGATAATGAGATCGTGTTGTTTGTCTTCACCGTTTACGAGTTGGCTGGGAAGAGACCAGAGGATTACAGGGAACGAATTCAGCGGGCGGTGTTACATGAGATCGGCAAGGTTGTAGGTGAAGACTTAGGTGAGGAGTAACTTAGGAATTGATTGGGATGTTGGGCAGGGCATGGAACCGTTTTAAACTCGATTTGGATTCTTCATGGCGTCTTCGTATTCCGTAACAAATTCAGGGACCGGCAGATTAACCCGGTACAGTTCGTCATCCATCGCGTAGTAATTCGATCCCCGCTTTTCTATCCATCCGCCTCTAAGTCCCAGATACCAAAATACTTCAGCAGGCATCGTAAGGTTGTCGTAGCAGGGGGTGTCAGTGTTATGTTTTGTTTTCATGACTAGTATTTCAACGCAGACCCATAGAAATCCTGCATGAAACCGTCCGCAAATCAGCCCTACATATGCCAACCCGCTAAGAAAATACTGATTTCCGGGGTCATAATAGATTCCTTCGAGCTTGTGACACTTTAACGTTGGTATGTCGGAGCAGAAATTGATTTACACAGGATTCCTTGCCCGAAAATTTACACACCGGCCATATTTTGAGCCCATGATTTTATGTGTACGGGCGTTTAATGGGGCGAGGAAGGGGCGTAATCAAGGGCGCGATTTCAAGGCGTCATCCAAGGCTTGTTGTAATCTAGGAATCGTATCTGTCCCCGGGGTAATCCGTAAGCAGGTCTGATGAATGGTTTTAGGGATAGGCAGGTTCAGGTCATCAATAATCAGTATTCGGGTATCCACAGTACTTACCATTACCTTGCCCTCGTATTCCACCACGCCTCCATCTACCTCAGCGACAAAATCAAGGTACAGGGCCCAATTATCAGCCCCCATAACGGTACGATCCACAACACAGGCGAAACAGTTGGTAGCGAGTAGGTACGGGGAGTGGTCGGCATATAGAACCATGACGCCATTTATCCTCGCCCAATGTTCTATAGCTTGAATTAGAACAGGGTCGGCGCAGTAAACAAGTAGGCGGGGATGATTACAGCGGTTTGGCATCGGATCTCCTTTGCCGGGAAGGATTGGGGAAGAGTGCGGGGATGTAAAGAGGCGTAAAAAGGGCGATTAAACAGGGCGAATCAAGGGCTACAACGGCGAATCATGGGCGAAGTATAGGGCGGAAGGAAATGGGCGTATTACAGGGACGGTAAGATTTTTACAATTTGGAAATATTGGGCTGGATTACGGCGGGTTGAAACGGGCGATGATGGGCGGGTTGTAATTGAGAAAGGGTGATTACAATGGGCGTATTACCTTAGCTCGGCATATGTATCTGTCGCCGCATCCCATTTCAAACACTGTCCCCCCGCCAGAACTCGAATGCGGGCAATTGTGCTGGCATGGGAATCGTCAGGAGAATCATTGACGACCTCATATATCCAGAATTGGAAGTATGCGTCTGTATGCTCTTCCATCGATACGAACAAGTCCGGCATCTGCGTATTCAGTTGGACGAAGAACGGCTGTTTCGTAAGGTGTTCGCAAGCCCATTCCTCCGTGAATTCAGAGCCCTTGCTGTGTTGTAATGCAGCTCTCGGATCTTCTCGATGTTTGTCCGCACCAGTCCCCGCTTTATCGTTAGGCGTCTGGCTCCTGCACCCCACCATCGCCAATAAGACAACACAGGCAACCATCCTCTTCATCGGGTCAGGATAGAGCTTGGGAACGATGGCGGGAAGAGAAAACGGGGGAATACAACGGCGAGGGATGGGGCGAGTTACAGGGGCGGGTTACAAAGGGCAATAGACGGCGAGGTAGCGGCGGGATAAATGGGCATAATAAAGGGCGTATTGAATCGGCATGTTGGAGCGGCGAGTCTTCTAGAATCGGTTCCACGTAAAACAGGTATCCGAGTTCATCGCATGGCTGGCTGATGACCTCAGTCAGTCACGGGGACCCGATTGGGCCCTGTCCATTTTCTGAAAACACATCGTCTTCTCGGCAGAGTAGACGAACGTCAAAATGTCACCGGACAGCAAGTACTGCGTCCTTTGCTCGACAACGCTGCCGTTAGGTTGCTCCGGCGTATAGACGATGTGGTTTCCGTCGATCCTGAAGGGAAAGGGTTTGCTCGTACTTTTACCAACGTGCTGAATGATTGTTCCGTCAGAACGATATTCGTTGATCAGATCATAATCACCGCCGGCCAGTCCCTTCCAAGAGCCCACGATTCTTGGATCTGCTGGCGGGGTTCGCTCTAGATCATTCTTCATATCTTTGTTCCGAGGCCCAACGAATAAGGCTGAGACCTCCGCTTCCTGCGGATGGTCTCCAGCTATAGTTAGCCTAATATTTCCGGTTTCCGACTCTTGATTGTTATATTCTCGGGGTCGCTCTGATAATTCGGTTTCAATTCCTCTCCCAAACCACCACCGCTGGCCTTGCCGGCGGCAACTCATCCAATCGATTCGCCTCTTGAAATGTGCAGGATCCAGGGATCTGCACTCAAGAGGCGAAGCGGAGCCTCGATTGCGCTACAGCCTTGTTGGCTGTCCACGCGCAGCGCGTGGCCGCCACCGGCGGCTGCCGCAATCGCGCCGATTTTATAAATATCATTGCCGCCGTCAAGGCGGCAATTAACTCTCATCTCCGTAAGTTCTTGGCTAACTATTTAGTCTACCCCGTATATGCAAGTATATACCTGTAGATGCTTGCATATATTGCATCTACTAATAGATGCTAATGCATATACCGGTATATACAGCACTATAACCCAGCGTCCCGATAAGCCCGAATCCCGCTTTCTTCAACTATTCGATCTCTGATTCCCAGCTCCATGACCTTCGCATACTTCAGCCGCCACACCACGCCTTTTGAATCCCACCGGCCACCTGCGGCTTTGACCCGGACCTGTAGATCCTTTTCTTCAAAGCCAATCCGTAGCGGGACGATCTGATCCGGATCTACTCCTGCTGTTGGCTTCCACGGCACTTCATCCACTATAAGCTCAACAGTCTTGTATCGCTTTTGCCGGAGCACATCGTACCGGTACCTCACACATACCAGCCGGTCTCCGTATTCCTGAACCTGCTTCTTTGTTCCCCGGTCCCCCGGCTTCAGCTTCAGTCGCGTCCTCATGCTTTTAGGATACACTCCCAGACGATACTTGCAATGCCTTTGTCCTCGTGTTCCTTGTTCCTACGGTGCCGAATAATCGTTTTAATGGTCACCGGGGCGCATTGCAGGGTTTCGTGGGTCTGTGGTCAATTCGTCTTCCTACTCCAACCCCCCTGCCTACCACAACGTCCCGGAGCCCATTATCAACGCTCACAACCCGGAATCCGCCTCACTACCTGCTCCGGGGATAATAATTGAACGTGGCATTTGTGACCGCCTTATCAATCACGATGCCCCGGAGCCCATTATTTGCGACAAGAGATTAGAACGGGGACGGATGAGGATGATAGGGATGGACGGATTAATTGAACGTGAGGCAACTGTGGAAGTCCCCGCCAATTTCCCACTTGATTATTAAAGTTGCCCATCACCCATAACTCGCCCGTCCACACGCCACATACCTCGCCGTCTTAGCTGTTAACGATGAACGACAGGGACACAGCTTGAATCCGGCCGAAACCCTCGCTTTGACACAACCGGACACACCTAGACACAACCTGAAGTATGGAATCCTTAAAGGTGTCAATTTCCGGTCTTAAAGGTGTCAGTCATCAAATTCCTTAGCAAAATGAAGGATTGTACTGCTCTGTAAATCTACTGGCTTACGCCTTCGAAGGTTCGAGTCCTTCCTCCACCATTCTCCTTGATTTCATTGCCTAATCTTCATTTCGCCCCTGTAAACAAAGGGGATAATGTATCTCACCAGTAGACTTTTTACTGCATGGTTTTCCCGATTTGACACAACCTGACACACCGGGATATGACCTGACAGCGTCCTTAAAGGTGTCAGAAAGGTGTCAATAACACTTAAGGATTTGACGGGAAATGACGGAAATTACGCCCGTTGATACGCCCAAGAAAGTCGCCGTAATAACCAGCAGGAATTCGCCCTGTAATACGCCCGCTGATTGCCCGCATTATTCGCCCGTTCTCCCGCCAATTTCCCAAGCGATTCCAAAAGCATTCCATGTCCTGACCCGGCAGAGGCACCAACGCGACCGGAGCGGGTTAGAATCGACCCGGAGTTAGAGGAATGCTGGATGGAAAAGGGCGCGGGATGATAATTGATTGTGAGGGCAACACTTCAGTGTTCTTGACAACGCCCCCCTGCTGATGTTTATCTATATTCATGCAGCCTAAATCGGGTCTCCTTCCTGAGATCTGATGCGGGGGACCCAAATTCCACGGTGACAACATCGTGGATGGGGCGTATGGGGCCGGGTAACCGGGTCCAAGGCCACTTCCATGGCCGAGCCCTTCAGCTAACCTCGTCGGCAATTGGAAGGGCAGTCCTCACAGGCTCACGGAGAAGGCCACTCAGGATTACCCGTCGTTTCATGGCGTTTTCATTTTGAAAGCGGCTCGCCCCGGTCAATTGGCTGACATGGCGTGGAAAGGCGGCGTCGGTATGAAATGGTTCAAGAACCTTATCATAGGTCGGGCACGTAATCTGGGCGATGCCGGTCTATTCCACAAAGTTTCACTTGTTGCTCTCCTGGCATGGGTGGGTCTTGGGGCAGACGGCTTATCGTCATCGTGCTATGGTCCAGAAGAAGCCTTCAAGGCGCTCGGAAGCCATCCTGTTCTGGCCATATTCGTCGGTCTGGCCACCGTCGTTACAATCACCGTAGTCTGTATCAGCTACTCTCAGATTATTGAGCTCTTTCCGGGCGGTGGCGGTGGCTATCTGGTCGCAAGCAAGTTGCTGTCCCCGGGATTTGGCGTGGTGTCCGGATGTGCGCTGCTTGTTGACTATGTATTGACTATCGCACTGTCAATATCGAGTGGAGCTGACGCGCTCTTTTCGATTCTTCCGGCAGAGTGGCAGGGGGTGAAACTGCCCGTTGCACTTGGCGCAGCAGCTTTGTTGACGCTGATGAATCTGCGGGGCGTTAAGGAGTCAGTTCTTTTTTGGACTCCAGTATTCGTGCTGTTCATACTTACGCATGGCTTCGGGATTCTCTACGCAATAGGGAGCCACCTCGGCACACTCCCGTTAGTTGCCGCCGAAATCAAAAGCGATCTGAATCTTTCCGTGAGTCAACTGGGATGGTTCGGTTTGCTCGCCCTCCTTGTACGAGCCTATGGTGTTGGAGCAGGTACGTACACCGGAATTGAAGCGGTGAGCAATGGTTTGCCGATCCTGCGTGAGCCACGCGTTGCTACAGGGAAACGCACGATGCTGTATATGGGCGTATCCCTGAGTCTGACAGTCGGTGGACTCCTGCTCGCCTATGTCCTCTACCATGTGAAGCCAGTCTCAGGAAAGACCCTCAATGCAGTGCTTTTCGAAGGCATCACCAGCGGCTGGCCAGCCGGGCTGGGGCCGTGGTTTGTTGGGGCAGCAATGATCTCAGCTGCCTTGCTGCTGTTTGTGGCCGCGCAGACAGGCTTTCTTGACGGACCACGCGTCATAGCGAACATGGCTCTCGATCACTGGTTCCCCCAGCAGTTTGCCCAATTGAGCGACCGCCTGGTTGTGCAGAACGGAATCCTCCTAATGGGCATAGCAGCGCTTGTTGCCATCGCACTAGCCGGCGGATCAGTCGCATTCCTGGTGGTTCTCTACAGCATAAATGTATTCATCACGTTCAGCCTCTCGCAGCTGGGAATGGTCAGGCACTGGTGGACGAGCCGTGCCAGTGAGAACAGATGGAGACGCAAACTGATCGTAAACGGCGTTGGATTGTGCCTCACGGGATTCATTCTTATTACGTTATGCATAGCAAAGTTCCGAGAGGGTGGATGGGTGACTCTGGCAGTGACGGGAGGAGTGGTGGGCGTCGCAGTGCTAGTAGGGCGCTATTATCAAGGGGCGCGTTTCAAGCTCAAACGTTTGGATGAAGCGGTCTTGGTGCTGGAGCAGGATGGTTCGCGTGAGGCGGCATTAGCTGCCGGAAAGCCCAGTCCAATCTGCTATCCCAAGGAGCATACCGCGGTCGTTTTGGTCAACGGCTTCAACGGCCTGGGCGTTCATACCCTTATGAAGATTACCACTACCTTTCCAGGTGTGTTCAAGAACTATGTGTTCGCCCACGTTGGAGTAGTGGATGCCGGAAATTTCAAAGGTACTGCCGAGATTGAAGAGTTGCGGCGGCACATAAAGCATGAGGCCAGCCGATATGCTGACTACATGATGGCGAATGGCTATTACGCTGAGGCTGTGACCTGTATCGGAACAGACGTGGTTGAAACCGCTGACAAAATGGTCGATGAGATCGCTTCCCGCTTTCCCAGGGCTGTCTTCTTTGGCGGACAGCTACTCTTTCTTAAGGAGACCTGGATGACTCGATTCTTACACAACTTCGTTATCTTCTCGCTTCAGCGGATGGTGTTCCGTAAGGGTTTCCCGTTCGTGATGGTTCCAATTCGCATGTGAACGGAAGGAGGCCGACAATGCTCTCAAAGAAGAATATGTTTCGATTGATTGGCAGCTCGATAGCGATTCTGTCACTGGCGCTGATTACGGTCATTGGCAAGAACGTTATTGCACTCAACGCCACTTCAGTGGCGCTTCTCTACTTACTGGTCGTGCTCGCCACGTCAGCTTTTGCGGGTCCTGCCTGCGGGCTCTTGATAGCCTCAACTTCCGGTTTGCTGGTGGATTACTTCTTCCTTCCGCCCTTCGGCACGTTCTACATCGACGCGCCCGAAGACTGGGTTGCTTTTGGTGTCTATGCCGTAACGGCGGCTGTTGTCAGCTATTTTGCCGCAACCGTGCGTCAACGCGCCGTGGAAACGGATGACCTGAAGGTTGGATTGTCGCGGCTCTCCAGGTTCGTCGCAGCGGTTATGGCTGTGAGACAGGAGGATCTGACCCTCGAAATCATCACGGCGGAGTTGCGACGGGCTTACGACTTGAGCTACTGCGCCATCTACAGCTATGTTGACGAAGACGGTACTCCCAGCCCTGTGTCTTCCGGAACGAGGCCATCGTGCGTATTACCGAACGGGGAAGTGCCGCCCAATGCTCATAATTCTCTGTTGGACGTGCTCTTCGAGGAGGGTTCTGCTGTCCACGCTCTGAGTCTGACAGATCAAGGGAAGACGGTCGGTATGTTGGTGATCAGCCAGATCTCACTGCCCAATGAGGTCGCTAACCAGATTACAGCCTTTGTTACTCTCTTCATGAGGCTGCGTATCTCGACCCGAGTTGGTGGATGAATTCTCGCCCGTTATCCTTTTGTATCCTCTTGGCTACTTCCTTCCAGCGGGTGAGCGATGTCCATCTTGTCGTATATGACGAACGAGACAACCAATACAGTTACCGCGAAGGAGAGTGCAACACCGGCATAGGACAGGCATCTTATGATATTCCGTTTCATCGTCATCAATGACCGAACGCCTCATGGTCTGCCGACGCGCCTGGGCGGCGGCAGGACCAGTTGTTCTGCTCTCTCTTCCTTACTTGATCGGCTTTGAACGATTCTGGAAGATTACTGTGTCCCCATCGAGCAGCGGCACATCGTTCGTCCTAGCATTGCCAATACTGCCCCTTCGCTCCCGATAATTCCATTCGCCCTTTGTTACGCCCAATACATTTCGCCCATCAACAGCCCAGTAACCTTCACAGACCTTCCCGGTGCTCGCTAAATTGAACCGGAACTAGAAAGAGGATTGGATGATACGTCCGGGGAGATTAATTGAACGTGAGGCATCTGTGGAAGCCGGGATGATGGCGATATGACGGGCGGAAGGCGATGTTACATACACCCGGACTTCTGAAGCTCATCTAATCTTCTCTTTGGATTATCGAAAATCACATTCACCGGCTTAAAGGCTTCCGGGTCATACTTGAATCCCAGCCATTCAATCAACTCCTTATGACGGGGGTGCTTGGTATTCTTCATTGCCTTGACCAGTTCCGTATAATGCATTGAAGGGCGATTCTGAATTGGTAGACATTAATATTGGGATTCTTCTTCTTGCTGACCTTGGGTGACTTGCGGGATCTACATGGCGTTGGTGGCAAAAGCGACATCATAATAACTCCTCGCGTGAATGAGTCGAGATTATGACGGATGGGCGATGGAGGCAAATGTATTACGGGCGATGTAATGGGCGTGAAGGGGCGATCCTACTCTGAAGAATGAGTCAGGAATACTTGATAATCGCCCTGTTCGAAGCATCCCTCTTCTAGATACTTGTCCATTTCCTCATCGGTTACATTGTCGCCATTCTCGTTTACGCAGGCTTTGAACATCTCCCCGGCTTCCTTTTTTCCAGCGCCGTCATCTGTAAACGAATAGACACTCTCAAGATTAGCCTCGGTGTATTCTATGACAGTGACCGTTGCGAGTTTAGCCATTGAGTATTCCTTCCCACAATTGTTCGCATCCATCTCAAGACCGGCGGGAGGGTAAGACGGGCTGATAATGGAGGCAAATGAATTCGACGGCGATATAACGGGTGAAGAGGCGATTGAGTTACATCTCATTACAATCATGCCGGAGCTATCAGTTACGAAGATAGACCGGCCATGAAATTCACCTGTCCCACCCAATTCCGCCGTATCATGTAATTCCTGACGCCCATCCCGCCCGTATTCGCCTTGGATTTCTTGTGCCGGGGAGGGGAACATTTAAAGAGCCGGAGAGATTTTAGATTCGCCCGTAGTAGCCCTGTAACATGCCTGTACCCCGTCAATTTCCCACTTGATTATTAAAGTTGCCCATCACCCGTTAATTGCCCGTAGAAACTTCGCCGTAATCCAAGCCAGCACTACCTTAAAGGTGACAATCGAAATGGGGGAGGAAGGGAGATTCGAGCAGGATGGCAGGGCGGGGGGGCGTCAGTAGCTCGGCATCATCTCAATAAACTTGCGGGCATATTCGTCCTGTTCCGCCCTGTAATAC
>Ga0118677_10010049_pt1 | contig 14601 bp, 13 predicted proteins | sample AliMusrvi5mmetaG_FD_86154 | JGI IMG/M metagenome (GOLD analysis project Ga0118677, IMG submission 86154) | reverse complement strand
CCATTTGGAGAGGGTGCCGTAGGCGGGTGAGGTCTGGGAGTTAGAGGGCTTCCAAATAAAAAAAAACCGTCCTAACTTCACAGTCCGGACGGTCTATCGTAATTAACCTTAAAAAAATAATACTATGAAAAACATGATACAATGTTATTTCTCAAAAATGAATACAGCACAGCAAACTGTATTCCGTTGGTTATAGGTTTTGTTTGTAATCGCAGCGTACCAATTTCACCTTAAACGCCGAGCCGTTTTAATTTTAGAATGAATCTATTGCAGTTCTTATGGTATGCAGATAGTTTACTGTTTCTTTCTTATCCCTTCTTAATGTCCCCTCGAAGAAGGGGACGAGCGAAGCGGAGGGGTTTCTTATCCCCCTCCTTGGAGGGGTTAGGGGAGGTCGGGAGTTAGATGTTTTCACCTGCATTTTATCCCCAGCAACCAACTCCAAAACTTATGTTTACTGGTCCAATCATCCATGCAATTAATTCGTGAGAATTGTTGCTGATATGCTACAATCAATCGTTCTTTGCTGCCAATCAGCGTATCTTTATCCGCACTTTTACCACGCTCTACATATAAGAGTCTGCTGTACTGCTCCGCTTCACTATCCAAGCTGTCATTCTCTTGCTCCAATCCGTCAATATAGAGCTGTTTAGCAATTACTAAGCTATCACAAGTCTGCAAATTATGGTGTGATCGGTAGAACTTCGATAAACTATCATTCCCAACTTTCAATCCCTTATTTTCGGATTTTAGACTGCCTACTTTTTCAGTGGTAGCAGTAAGTTTCAGTTCCAACGCATTAATCAGGCTGTCCCGTTTAGCAATTTTCCGCTTCATTTGGGCGGTTATTACGCTATCATTTTGAGTTGCCTGAACGTCGGGAACAACCGGTGGAGCAGGTTTTACATCGTATTTCTGCAAAATAATTACAAAAGCGAGGATTAAAACAGCTATAATGCTGAATTTAAAGGCGATTACGAATGGTTTCATATCCACGCTAAATTAAAAGTGAGCGTTTTGTTTTCATACCTTATATGTAAAAAAGTTTAATCTATTGAGCCATCCTTTCCGGAACTTCATATTAGCCGGTCGACTACGGCAAATCATGTCAATGAAATTGTACCGGCAGCTAACCAGTTTTTTGAATAACTCTTCCTGATCAGGATAATCATTCACAGCTGCAAGTGTATGTTCGCCCACCACGCCATCGGCAGTAAGCCCCAGCAGTTCCTGCGGTTTTTTAATACCATTTGCGCCCGAGCACCATGTCCAGTCGACCAACAGATTGGCAATAGATTGGTTTTTTATCTGATCTGCTTTCCACTTATCCCAATAAAATGGTTTCAGTACTTTATAAATCACATCTTCACGGGTAAGTTTCTTCAAATCAAATATGTCGATATCACCATCACCATCTTTATCATACCCAACTTGTTTCCATGTACCAAGGGTAACGCCCATATTGGTAGCACCACCCAAATCGTCGGGATCATTCACAAATTTACCTTCCCATTGCAGGATTATCGGTGCTAAAAGCTCAACCTTGCTCATTGCTTTGCTTTTTAGTCATTAAATTCAACAAAAATGTTACTACCAAACCACCCAAACTAATATAACCTATCAGGTTAGTTGGAATAGTCGATTTGAATTCTTCCGGAAGAGAAGAATAATATACCGGCAATACTGCTATTGCTCCGGATAATGATTGTAAAACCCGTGCAATAACAGGAGTTTCAGCTTTCCAAAGTGCGATTATTTTTTTCATTTTTCTAATGTTATTAAACGTTTTTCGTGATTTTCAAATTTACTATCGTGAGCAGCAAACTTTTTCTTGATATATTCATGCTGTTGAACACATTCTTTTTCTTCATATCGTGAACTTGTTTCCTGTTTTGCAAGTAGCAGATTAATTGAATTAATAGCCTCTGTATTCTTATTTAATGCCTTGAACATAATCCCTACCATCACGGACAGAACGGTGAAAACAAAGCTCAGAATGGCTACAACAATTTCGATAGGTATTTTCATAAAATTATTGTTAAGTTTTATCGTTTCATTTTATTTATAAATACAAACATATCGCACCTGACTTTCAACAGCACTATTCTTGGTAATCCTTAGCGTATGATTCCCACGTGTAAGACCACTGATTTGAACGTATGGAGTTGTAGCAGAATTAAATGTATCCTTCCATGTTTTGCGAACTTTAAAACTGTGAATGTCATTTACGTAGAAATTATAACCTGAACCTGGTATATTCGGATCACCCGAAGTGGATTCCATTATATTAGCAAATCCATATACTTTTGCAGGTATATGGATTTGTCCACCTCTGAATGTAAATATGCTATCTGTATTTATATTTCCAGTTCCAAGCGAAGTACCGTTTTGACTTAATGTGTATACCATTCCGGTAATTACATTACTTCCATTGCGAGTGATAGAGTTAACCTTAATTTCAAACTCAATTTCAGTTTCATCATTGGTCATAAATGGAGTTGTGACATAAGCTGCAAAAAATCTATGAAACCACCATTGAGAATCTGATGTTGACTTACCTACAATCATCGAACAGTATTCAAGTGCCAATGTTGATGGTGCAACTCCATCAATTAAAATAGTATGATTATTAGTTGCTCCGCTTGTCAGAGTATTGATTTCAAAACCAACACCTGTAAATGGAATTTCAATATAATCACCGATTGTTGATGATTTGATATAAGTATTTCCTTCAGTATTGAAATTTGATAACCATGAGCCACTAAATGTAATTCCATCACCCATTGCAGGCATGCATAATTGTGGAACTAAGTAAAGTACTTCAATTCGTCTGGTTGATTGGTTGTGAATCGGATAAAAACGAGTTGAATAAAAATGCTTTTTGAAATCTTCCAAAACCATAGTTTCACCTGCCGGATTTAAGTGTATTCCGTCTAATTGGTAATTCAAAGCTCCTTCATCAATGTATTTTCTTTCAAGCATTCCACGAATATCTATCACTTCACATCCGTAATTATGGGCAATGTCTACCTGTTCGCGGTACATTCTTTCAGGATATGAACCATGACGTGTAAATGTGCCAATCATAATATCAGCATTAGTTTTGGCGCGTAAAAGGCGAACCATTGCATCAATAAAGTGAGTTCCTGAATCTTCTGATATGATTACCAGGTCAGCATTACATTTCACTGCATAGTCAACGCAAGGAACATATTGATCAACCGTATATCCACCATAGCAGCAGTCACGATTTACATTCGCTGTTGGTATTCCGTATTTAGTATTAAGCCAGGTGGCAACCATTCCAACTAAATTGAAAGTTCCCCATATGCTATCGGCATATACTACTACATTAATTGAACTTGCAGGTTTTCCAAATGTATGAATAAGGGTTTCCATTTTTTCAACAAAATTTGAAACCCCATATCCGTAATTAGTTTCACTGGCCAGGTCAGTAATTGCTGCTGTCTTAGCTGCTAATACCGATGTAACTACCGGTGTAACTCCTGAAGCAATAGCAGCATTTACAAGAGAAAGTAACGAAGCATTGGTATTTTCTTCAAAACCAACCCATGCACCGAACTTAGTGATATTTTTTACACACAAATTTGAAATAAAAAGTTCCAGATATCCAGCAGTTCCAAGTCCATTTGATACAGAAAAACCAAAAGTAACAGAACTATTACTCAGATTAATTACTACCGGTTCTGTTTCAATCCAGTGAGATAAGTTATTTTTATCGACCGAATTTGTAAATGATCCCCTCGCAACATTAAAACATAAGTTTCCATTTGTAACGTTATTTTTTGCTTTAAATCCAAATTTCAAGGTATCACCTGTTGTATAACCAAGCGATAAAAGATAAGATGACTTAATTGCTATTCCTAAATTACAATTATAACTTTGGTTAGATGCATTTGGAGTACCTGATATTTTGAATGATTTTCCAATAACTGAATCTGTAAATTCATTCAATATTTCTGATGTAGTTGAAAATGATACTCCCTTGCCATCATCTGCAAAAGCAAAATTTCCGGGAGCCGTTATATTAAATACGCCATTATTTGAATTATATAATCCAAATAATACAGATAGGTTCAAATATGGATCAGGAAATATATTATTACCCACCAATGAGGCATTCAATCCTTTACGTAACCAGAAATAATCATCTGCCTTTGTTGGAACATTCGATTTTAGAGTGCCTATTTCTTTAAATACCTCACTTTTGTAAACTAAATGTTTAATAGCTCCATAAAACATATTTATTACTAAGGTATCTCCACCAGTTGGTATTCGTACTTGTCTGCGTTTATAATTTCCTGAAACATATCCATTAAATATAAGTGTTCCAGAAACTCCTCCGCTATAAACGGCAAACGCATTATAGTTAGTATTATCGCTTGGAGAATTAATGGCGGTCAATGAATAAACATCACCTGCACTTACTGTAAATACCCGACATGAATATCCACCACCAGCAACATATCCACCTGAATCAATTCTTCCGCTTGAAGTCATGCCTGTATCCCATAAATCATCTCCATAACCATCAATTCCTACAAAATCACGGGTAGGTATCAGATTTTTAAGATTTATGCTATATACATTGGTATAATATGCACCGGGGTCTTTTGTCACAACCAATAGAACTGCATTATCAGGAACTGTAATAATTCCAGAGCTTCCTTCATCCGTTGTTTTTATATTTAATGAATAACCTGCAATCAGATTTAATGAACTTGGTGTTGTACCTGAATACATTCCAAATATATTCCAGTCTATTAACCTTGAACCCCAATCAACTAAATTTGGTGCTGATGGTCTTGTTTTCCAATTAAGATATATTTTTTCATCTGGTGTTACAGTATAATAAACTACCGATGCACCAATAACTTCAGTCATTATATTACCGGATAAATCAATTCTACGATAAGAAATTGAAGAATCAGATATTTTTAAAAAGGCGTTATTTATCCCAACAAATTTATTAAGTTCCGAAACTGGACTTTTTATCCAATAATCTTGTGTTGTCCAGGTTGATGATGTTGATAAGCCTATATATTGCTCAGTTACCCAAGTTTCAGTAGTTCCGTATGTAGTTACAAAAAATGTTGCTATAACTCCGGTACTTGCAGCCGAAAATAATGGTATTGAACATACTCCAATAGCTGTTTTGGTAAAAGTAACTACTGCTGTTCCACCTGTTCCACCGACCGTCCAACCTGTCATTGCAGTGGCACGTATCTTATCACCAATTGCCGATGCTGAATCACCGTTAAGCACAGCTACTGTGAAAGCAACTCCATTTAGAGTAATAGTTATATTACCATCAGCTGTCGCTGCTCCTGTCACTGTTAGTGTATCAACTTCTTTTAAAGCTGTTACATAAGTTATTACACCTCCTATTTTACGGTACTCTGATGGAACAGCTGCTTTTGCTGTTGCTGGATTATAATATGAACCTGCACTTAATGGCACTTGTGTTGTAACATTAAATAAGTTAGCGTTATCGCTAAATGTTTTTTGACTAACTACACTACCAGTACTCGTTCCAGCAGTCTGCACTACCGTTGCCCCTGTACCATTCGCTCCATTCACCACGTTGAAAGTAGTAGTTGTAGAATCGGTAAACAGAATTGTATAAGTATCGGTAGTTCCTGCTGCACCTGTACCACTTGTACGGGTAATAGAACTAACTCCACGTCCGTTAGTGCCGTTAGTGCCATTGCTGCCGTTATGCACTACAAAAGTAGTTGTCGTTTCGTTGGTAAATGTAATGGTATAAGTATCATCAGTACCTGGTGCTCCATTTCCTGAAGTTCGGGTTATGGATGCCACTCCGTTACCATTCACCACCGTATAATCAAAGTGCGTACCATCGCTGTAAGTAGTTCGGTAAGTATCAGTTGTACCCGATGCACCTGTACCGCTTATACGTGAGTTTCCGCTAATACTTTTGTTGGTAAGAATTAAATCGTTGCTTATCCACTCATAACGACCAGTACTGAATAAATGTACATCCTGCACTCGTGGCGTAGCTCCTGCATCCCAGATAGAATCACTGTCAGGTACTTCCACCACCGTATATATCTTTTTATCACTTGCCTGATAGGCTGTACTACCTGTACTTATTGCTCGTGGGTCGGGCAGAGTGGTTATGCTTAGCAGTGTTATTGTTTTCGGGGCATTATCTGCTGCTTCCAGTGCCAGAACTGTAGCATTAGCCGGATCAATATCAGCAATCTTCACATAGTTTTCTTCACCGGTCAGGCTATTTTCAATCAGTAAGCGGTCATTCTGATTTACAGTACGACCTATATGTTCAAAATCTTCCGAAAATCGTTTTACTTCATCCATAATTATTTATCTTATTCCTTCTTATTCTCCCCCTTGGGGGAGTTAGAGGGGGTCGGGTTTCTTTACAGTATTATTGTTGCTCCATTCGCTTCAATTTCTTCAAGCGTAGTTGTTGTTAGTGTTTCATAAGCCGGAGCAATCACCATCGGTGTAAATGCTCCATCCGTATCTTTCAGTTCAAGTTTCAGATTCACTGTGGCAGGTTCTGATTTCGTACTGGCAAACAGATTGGTATCAGTTGTAACATTCACAGCATATTCACGGCCATAAGCAATCAGTATTACTTCACTGCTAAATAGCATATCAAGCAGAAATAATCGTTCGTCGTCTGTTTTATATCCGGTTGAAGCTGTGAGCACATTAGTCAGTTCTTTGCGCTCCTGGTTGCTAATGAAATCGTTCACCGTTTCATCGTATTGGTTTATTTTCACAGCTTCAGCCCATACCGGAGCATAATCCACCTGTCCGCGAAGTCCGATCATTTCATAAACTCCCCATGAATTTTTGAATTTCAGGAAGAAATCGGTGCGTTGGCCGGCATCCACAATCACAACCGAAAATGAATAACTTGAATCAGTCACTACATCAAATACATTCACCAGCTTATTACTATCCGTCACCAGTTGAGCGCGAAGTGCAGCCATATCAATCACCTGTATCGACTCTTCCGTATCTCTGCTGTGTTCATATCCGGCTATCGTTTCACCATCTGCTTTCACGTAGCAATCTATTCCTTTGGCATAATAACTGAAGGCTTGCAATTCATCTTCCGGAACAATAATAATCCGATCGCCCGTGCGGGTAGTCAAAAAAAAGTTATCGTTTGCCTTTTTCAGTTTAGCAGTAAAAATATCAGTACCTGTTAAAGTTCGTTTCATCAACTTACTGATCGCCCCACCATATACACTGAAATAAATAGTATCACTCTCCACATCTTCATCGCTCACCAGTACCAGTTTGTAATTATCTACTCCGGCCACATTCACTTTTTCAGCAAATAGTCCCGAAATATCTATCTCACTATATGTATCAGCAACCGTATAAATCGTTCCTTCGTAAATAAGCGTTCCATAAGCCGTACCGTCATATACCCGGTAACGTTTGCTGGCATTAGCCCCTGCATAAAGTTTGGCTATAATGGCATTACCTGCCAGTACGCGTTCTGCAATTAATATATTGGTGGTTACGTCCATTATATAGCTGAATAGATTTGTTTGATATACTTATTATTCATAGTACGGAATTCAACATTCAACAGTGTCAGAAATTCTTCACGTTCCGGACTTGGCGAAGTCACAAAATCAACTAATTGCGAAATTTGCAGAATATAATTTCCTCTATACGTTCTATAAATTTCTAATACTGCAGTTAAATCATTAAACTGCGGAGCTGCAACTGGCGTATTTTGATTTTGCTTTAATATCATAGTGCGAAAATATCTGAATTCGGTTTAAATCTAAAGGACAAATTTTTGAAGAAGTTTATAGTTTATAGTACATAGTTTATAGTACGCACTTCAGATATTGTCCTCACTTCTTATTCTCCCCCTTGGGGGAGTTAGAGGGGGTCTCGGTCTGCATAATTTCTCAACGTCCGCATCGTTACCGTTTGCGTTCCACGTTTACCCAATGCGTATTTTATGCTTTCAATTAGTATTGACTGTCCGTTCAGCAGTTTTGGCGTATGAAGTTTCAACTGTTCCATAATTGGAGCAGGAATATTCATTTCGGCAGTGATTGGAATATTTGAGTTGAGTTTGAAAGCTGAAAAAATACTGTAAAATGATTTCACATCAGGATGTTGTGGAATTAAATTCAAAGGAAGCGTTCGGCGAACTGCAGTAACATAACCTACCGGACTTAAACTCATACATTTGAAATATGAATTAGTAAAGTCGTCGAAACTTACTATTTTTATTTCAGTAGGAGTAGTGGGCTTCTCTACTACCGTTTTTCCATCTACTATCAATGTTGAATTTTTATTAATGATTTCGCCAATATCAAGTAAATAAAGTGTCAGGTCCACATATTGAAAAATAGTTTGGCCTACATTGCTGAAGGCTTTATTTATTTTGCTGTCAACCAGCGTGTAGAAATCAAAATCAATAGTTGAAGTTTTCAGTTTCGAATCGTTGGTATCAGCAACCACATCGGTATTGTATTTCACAATAATTTTTTCGAATTCAATTGCGCCTTGTTTCGGATAAGCAGACAAATAAGCACTTATATCCATATCGGGAACTGAACTAACTACATTGTTATTTACAAATGTAACTTTGCTTCTCACTTCATCTACAATAAATTTACCCGCATAGCGTTTCTCGCAAAATGCTACAAAATCTTTTACCGTCACATCGGGTACCAACTGAGCCGGATTAATACGTCCCGGGCAAATAGCATCGGCCACCGTATTAATCAGCACATCGTTTGTAAAACTGGCATAACCTGTCATTTTAGCCGAAATTGCACTTGTATCGAGCGTATAGCCTTCGAATATTTTTTCTAATATAAATTTAATAGTCAGAAATGGAGTCATACCATAGCCCAGTGGCAGCGCTATTTCGGTAGTGCTGTCTGCCCATACTTTCTGAACTTTTTCACCCTGAAATATTTTTAGTTTAACTACATTATTTCTTCTGAAATCCCATAGTTCTAATACATCAAATACTTCAGTTTCAAATCCGTTAATCTGAAATTTAGCTGTTTTGGTTTGAACTTCAGTAGTTGTTACCGAATCAGTTATAATAGTTTCTGTTTCTGGAATCCATTCACCCAGTTCGTTCCAACTACCTAACGCATTACCATATTCATCATATTTCTGAACAGTTTCTTCGGTGCCTGGAGTAATACTTACTATTCGATTGAATTTCCATGTATATTCTTTCGATGTCAGTAATGTAAATACCTTGAACCAATCGCTTGAACTGGGATGCAGATACTGGTATTTCAGTTTATTTATGCACCATTTCACACGGTTATCAGGCGTGTCAAGTTCATTATTATCGAGGTAGGTGGTATGTGTATGTTGGTTTATATATATACCCGGTTCAATAATTTCCCAATCGAGCGAAGCCAGTTTTCGGTCATAAACCCTGCTATAAAAACCTCCCGTATCAAAATACAGCGTACAACTAATCCCATCCACCTCATTAGCCGTGTGAATTCCCATATTGCATTGTCGGTTCATCAGCCCATCAATAACCGTAACGGTCAGGTCGGTTAGTGGCTTATAATAATTATCCAATCGGTCGGAGTTCTGCACCAGCTTCAGGTTCTTGGCAGTTCCTGGCAATGTAATAGGCGAAGTCTGCTCACCGGCATCAGTCAGCATCACGTTATTGCGTGTAAACTCTGCTGCAAATTTTTCCGGTAGGTCAAAATCTATGTTATTTGAAATTATTCTCATATATTTATTTTTATTCCCCCTTTAGGGGTTAGGGGTTCATTCTATTCTCCAATATCCCTTTCAATCTCGCTATTTCTGCATCGCCATATTCACTGCTCATTCTTCCCAATAATCGGTTTATCGATCCATATACATTTTTGGCATAAAAGCGGGTATCTTTATGCTGAGCACGGCGCAATCGTTTCGCTTCATTCTTTCCGGCTTTCGTTTCACGCCTGAGTCGTTTACTTTTAAAAAGTGCTATCTCAATAGCACGTCCGTAACTCAGAAATATAACGGAAAGTACGTAATCACTTCCCCGCTGTTCCACTTTATAATTCAAACTATTCAGCAGTTCGTCCGTTATTCGCAAATTCAAATCTTCGATACTCCCCGACAGCAAATCCATGATATATTCGCCGTGCGTATCCAGCACTTCCATCACAAATAACTTCTCAACTTCGCTCAGCTCTTTCATCTTTCTGCTTACTGTTTACTGCTTACTGCTAACTGTTGAAACTAACACTCCATCCCGTACAACTTGTAAATTTCTTCCGCTCCGGATCTGTCTGAAAACTTCCTTCGTCAACGTATCGCAATAAACTTTCTGAAGATTTATCCATCAGTATCTGTTCTTTAATATCTTCTGTAAGCGGTTGCAGTTCTACCTGAATTTCGAAAGAAGTCTTACTGAACGAATCTTCTTTTTTAAGAACATAAAATAGGTGATAACTATCATCTTTGAAATTATCCTGCGTACTTCCGTTACTTTTTCCGCTTGGTACCAGAATGATGGCAAATGGCTGTTCGTCTGGACCAATATCTTTTATAAAATCCTTTACATCGCCTTCTTCCGTTACAAAGTGTACGCTTTTAAGTCCGGGTTGTTTGGTTTTCATTCCTTCCCAGTAGGTTTTCAGGTCATTCAGATTGATCATTGTTCTGCTTTTTTTGTTGTTTTTTTTCAAATATCTGTGTTACTTTATTCTTATACAGGAACATAAGCACTTTGTACAGTTTCTCGTTATCCACATCTTCCGTATCGCCAAAAACTCCACTCTCGGCAATGCTGAATGTTATTCCCATCCATCCGCTTTTATCCATTTCGTTGGAAACTTCGTCATCGTCCGATTTCCACAGTACCGAGAAATCAATCTCTTCACCATTTATCTCTATCGGGTAAGTAGTAATCAACTCATACCAATAACTGAAATAAGTCAACGCATGAAATTGTACAGTATCGGGTATTTCTTTAGCCCCCTTTAGGGGGTTGGGGGCAGATTTGTACAGCGCATGAAATATATCTTTCGTAAACCGTTCAATATCCTGAACATCTTCATTCTGCCTGGCATATTGCATCAGCTTAAGTGCATTTACGCATTGCTTGAATTGTCCCCAGGTAATATCCATTAGCAGGTTTTCGGGTCCTTTATACTTTTTCCACGTTGGGAGCAAGTTTCCGGTGCATTTTACATGCAGTTGAAAAGTTTCTTTTCCCTGTTCATCTTCCGTAATATCGAAAAACGAATCCAGCAAATTTATTTTATCAGTCAATGCGCTCCAAATAGCTTCGTAGGTTTCTTTGCTGTAAAAATTCATTCGCCAGCTCACCTTTACATCACATAGTTTGCTGAACAGTTTCCGCTTGATAATTTGTGGATCCGTTATTTCGCCTACCATATTCTGAAGCACCAAATCCAGATAAAACAAGTACTGTTCCGGTGTCAGTTCGTGAATGTCTTCCGCAAATTGCGTAATCTTTCCGGTTTTGGTATTTAGGAGTTCGTGCATGATATTAGTTCTTAAAGTCAAAAGTTTATAAAGTCAAAAGTTCTTTTACTCCGAAGGAGTTAACTGTGAATAACCCCCAGTGAAACTGGGGGATTATGAACAAATAACTAATCAACCCCGAAGTGGGTTGAACATCACCCAATATATTGATTTCAAAATTTTCAAACAATGACGGGATTTAGCTCCCGTCGGGCTGTTATGCAGAAGCTCTTAGCTCCTGGTTAAACATTGGAATTGTTTTGCCGGTTATTGGCTTGCTAAATTCTCCATAATACCTACTTATCTGCTGTCAAAACCAAACACCCCCGATTTGCTTAACTTTCGAAATCCTTTTCGATACTATCTCAAGGCAATTTGAGGGAGTTAAGCGCCGTACTAACGCGACGGATTAGCGAACTAACTGGTATCGGTTGTGGAGGTGAGGGGAGTCGAACCCCTGTCCAAACAAACTTTCTTTAAAACTTCAACGAACTTAGTATATTTTCTTATTCCCTTCTTATTCTCCCCCTTGGGGGAGTTAGAGGGGGTCTCTATAAACTATCAACTATAAACTACCGACTAAAACCTAAATCCCGCTCCCGCTTCTTTCGGTACTTTAACATAAATTTCGGCAAGTGTTCCTTTGCTAAATTCATTCTGAAGCATAGTCCATCCTTCGGCTGCATCTTTGCGTAATGAAGCAATTAGACTTTTACGCGAATCGTCAAGTGCAATGCGTTTCTCCTTGATACTTCCAACGATGGCAGTTTGCAAAATTCCATCCGGGAAAACGTCCATGTTCAGCCGTTCCAATGCCACGGCCATGGTATCAAGTACCAACGGGCGACGTATAAAATCCTGTACCAATGCAATCAGCGTTTCTTGTGGTTCTGTTGGAGTTTCGGCTTTTAATGCTGTAAGTATATCATTCACTTTCGCTTGAGAAATAGTGGGCACAACTTCCAGTCGTTGCACTTCACGAATAATGGGTACCAGCGTATAGAACATACGTACCGAATTCAACTGAAAATACAAATTGAATGTTTCCGGATTACTGATCAGCAGTTCCGCTGTTAGTTTTCGTACACTGCTTTCTGTCCATTCAGTTATTTTATTAGCTTCACAGTAAGCAATCAACTGATCGAGTGCTTCGTATGCAAGGTTCAGTATATTTACTTCATCCTTATACGCTTCAACGGCTGTAAGTGCTCGTTCCGTTTCGCCAATTTCCTTTTTCCGTCCGCTGTTTCCATGCCCTGCGTCCAGACTTGGCAGCAATTTCACATAAGCAAACAGCGCATTGGTTAGTTGCATTACCCGAACTAATTCGTCAAGTACTGCATTACTATAAGCCGGTTCAGGATTAGGAGTTGGAGTTGGCGGTTCTGCATGGTAATTAGCCGAATTATAATGCGTATCAGCTAGTTTGTACAGTTCCGTACCGGTAAGCTGTGTAATTTGGCGCACTGAAAGTTCAATCCACGTTTTCCAACGACTGAAATTTGTATTCGCATCAATAAACCCAAGTAAATCCCTGAGTTCCGTACCGCCATTGCTGTTTTTATTGAATATCATACTTTTGCAATTGTAAATTGTAAATTGTAAATTCTTATTCCCCTTTAGGGGTTAGGGGTCATTTAGTCTGTGCCAATCTATCTTTCGGTGTTGTTGCTGCTTCAGTTGCTACTACCGGTCTGTAAAATCCAAGTTTCAACTTCTTGTCTGGCCAGTTAGCACGTATCACATCGTTCCACGGTTGGAAAAGTATCATTTCGGGTACTGCCGTTTCGGTAGCAAAATAACCTTTCAGCGCGTAAATCAATTCACTGCCTGAATTCATTTTACCCTCTACAATGATATTACTCAGTGCCGGACTCAATCCAAATCCAGAAGTGGCTGCCGAATCGCCTTTATTGGCAATCGCAATCTGAGCATCCACGTAATCTTTAATCTTCTTGTCGATTGGCGTTACTTTCCATCCCTGAAATTTCATAGCCACCTCGTTGAAGTATTCCTGCGTATGCAGAAATTTACCCACGTTTTCCTGTCCGGTAAGTGCTGCCGTAAAATCCGAAAAGGCTTTGTCTTTGAAATCTTCCAGCATTTTATCGGTATAAGCAATGCCTTCCAGTGCTGCCTTATTTTTGAGTTGAGCCTGCACATCGTCCCAGTATTCCTGCGGACTTTCAATGTGGTAACTTATAGCCGAAGCATTGGCGTTATATTTGGTTAGAAGTGGTGCAATGCTATTACTAAGTTTCATCCATCCCAATGCACCCATAAAGCGTGGAGCAGCATAAGCCGTTTTGCAAAATGAATAAATACCCTGATACTTCATGGCCAGCGGATATTGAAACGGAACGTTCTTATTCCAAATTGGGTAAGCAAACATTTTATCGATCCTAACATTGGGGAAATGTGCCACTACTATTCGTTCAGGATAATCTTTGTCTAGTCCCGGCCATTCAAAACGGGCACGGCTTACCGGAACATGTTCCATAGTGCTTACCATGGGTTTACCGCCAATGCGTGGAGCACGGTTACGATACATTTTCACGAAATAACCCAGCCCGTGAACCAAATCAATATGACATTTAAGCAGTTCGTTCAGTCCGTCAAAACTATTCAGCCAGTCGGTAATTTCCGCATCGTTTTTCCATACACGTTTCAGACTACCATCTTCCTGTTCCTGCTCTTCGTACAGACGTGGACCATCACCCCACTGCAAACCCTGAATTCTGCCCAAAATACCTTCACCGGCATAATTCTCATCCAGTATGCGCATCAGTTCCAGCGGAAGATCGTTGTTATACCCATTCGGTATAATATCGAAGTTACCAATGCGTTGCCATGTTTCGCCCCAGCTTGCAGGTTGTGTAAAGTTGAAGTTTGCAGCAGGATAATCACCACTGCCAAACGTGGCACCCACACTAAAACTCATTAATCCGTGTCGGGTTTCGGCTATTCCGAAATTACCTAAGCGTCTGATTTCACTCATAATATACACTTTTGTCCATTAAATTCCAATATCAATATCTGCCAGCAATTCCGTGGCACATTTGCGTCAAGGTCGGTGAAGAATAATTT
>Ga0118677_10007662_pt1 | contig 14602 bp, 8 predicted proteins | sample AliMusrvi5mmetaG_FD_86154 | JGI IMG/M metagenome (GOLD analysis project Ga0118677, IMG submission 86154) | reverse complement strand
CGGAAAGAGCGGCGCGCAACGGCTTCAACGCGTCGTGTTTCACGGGAAACGTCGATCCCGTCTATGGTCAGGCCAGCTGTTCTGTCCTGACGATTCCCGCAGGTCGTCAAGTCGTTCTCGAGACAATCTCGTGCCAGGCCGAGCTTGCTGCAGGACAAGGTCCAGGCGATGTGCAGCTCATTGTTCCGAACACCCCGTTTACTCCAGGTGGTCCTGACCACGTATCCCATCTGCTCACGCTCACCAAGCAAGCGGGAGATTCGAGCATTGACATCTGGCGTATGACCTCCCCCCTCCGCGCCTACGGAAGCGCACCCGCACAGGGATCGGTGGATATTGGAGTCTTCTTTCGGGCCAACCCTTCAGCATCCGTCAATCAAGGAATTCTCTGCACGGTCTCCGGTTATTTGGTCAGCCAATAGACAGGTCCTGGTACGGGACCCATGCCGTGGCGGATCGACGTGACTCGACGAGATCCAAAGAATACGCCAACGCGGTTTTCGCCGGAGACGCGTCGAGTCTATAGATTCTTGGAAGTCCATCCAGATTCTCCATCTTCGGGGCTCCCAGGCGCGTATGGTGGAGAATCTGGGTGGTGATTATCAGTACTGGACCTAGTGCGAGCAAATCCATGTTCTCTGGCGGGACACCCCTGGACTCGCCTCCGCGCCTTCCATGGAAAAGCTGCGAATCAATAATTCGACTCACACTCTCTGTGAGCAGTGCTCCTCTCGGCAAGCTTTCAGCGTGCGGCTCACCCACCCTCAAACTGCCGCAGCCAGATCTCTATTAGGCCCTTCGCCGTGGCAAAGGTAGAAGCCGGCATCCATCGGGGCATATCAATGGAGAAGCCGAGCCGCCATGCGTTTCCAGTCAGTGTTGTCAAGCATCTGGCAGGTGGTTGTCTATCAGCAAATAGAGCTCCAACCGATTCAGGTAAACTCCCGGGAAAGGCGAGTTGGGGCTTATGGAAGCTGCGGTCACTTCAGACATCACGCTGTTGCTGCGCGAGTGGAGCGGCGGCGATCGCCTTGCGCTAAACCGCCTGGTGCCCATCGTGCATGGTGAGCTTGAGCGGATCGCGGGCCGCAATCTGCGCAGGCGTGGCGCAAATGACACGTTGACTCCGGCGGCGCTCGTCAATGAGGCCTATCTGCGCCTGTGCAGGCTGACTACCGTTGATTGGAATGACAGGACGCACTTCTTTGCGGTTTCCGCTCAACTGATGCGTCGCATCCTGGTCGATCACGCCCGGGCCCGATGTGCGGAAAAACGCGGCGGCGGGCTACTCGTCACGCTCTCAGACGATATTGGATTCCCCGCGGTGCGGGCACCTGATCTTTTGGATCTGGATACCGCGTTGAATGAACTCGAGGCATTGGACGCACGCCAGGCTCGCATCGTGGAGCTTCGCTTTTTTACTGGCCTGTCCGTGGAGGAAACCGCTGTCGCGCTCGACATCTCGTGCCCGACAGTCAAACGCGATTGGGCAGTGGCCAAAGCATGGATGAGACGCCGTCTTCACGGCAACAAGACTCAGCAAGCGTAAGGCAAGTTGAGTGGCGGGCCGTGACGGAACTTTTCGATCGTTGCCTGGGGCTGGCTCCTGCGGAGCGAGAGCAGATTCTTGCGATCGCAAACGCCACGGTTTCCTGCGAAGTTCGCTCACTCCTTGAAAATGCAGACCCGGATTTGGAATCGTTCCTAAGTCCGGTGGACCAGATTCTCAGCCCATCTCAGGGCGTGCCGCAGCAGATTGGCGCCTACCGTATAGAACGGTTGCTTGGACAAGGCGGGATGGGTACCGTTTTTCTGGCACGCAGAGTGGGCGAGTTCGACCAGTTGGTTGCAGTCAAACTCATCCGGCGCGACTTCGGATCTGCCGCTGACTCGCTGGCGATCCGCTTCCGGCAGGAGCGCCAGATCCTAGCCACTCTCCAGCATCCGTACATCGCGCACCTGATCGACGGAGGCACCAGCGACGCTCACCCTTACCTCGTGGTCGAATACGTGCCCGGCCTGCGCATCGATGAATACTGCAACGTGCATCACCTTGCCATTCGACAGCGCATTGAACTGTTCCTCAAGGTCTGCGGAGCTGTGCAGTACGCCCATCAAAACTTGATCGTTCACCGGGATCTCAAGCCCGCAAACGTCCTCGTTCTTGATGACGGCACTCCCAGACTCCTTGACTTCGGCATCGCGAAACTACTAAGCGACGATAACAGCGCCCCTAATCTCACGCGCACTGAGATGCGAGTCTTCACCCCGACATACGCAAGTCCCGAACAGTTGCGCGGGGAACGGGTGGGGACAGCGAGTGACGTCTATTCGCTGGGTGTGATGCTCTATGAGCTTCTGACCGGCCAGAAGCCGCATCTTGTGAATGCCGACTCTGAATACGCGGTGCTCGATGCGGTGTGTCGCCAGACACCGCCGTCTGCGAGCGCGGCGATCAAGCGGTACTCGGGGGAAGAGAAAGAAGCAAGAGCGGCGGAAAGAAAGACAGCGTATGCAAGCTGGGGCAAAGCCTTGCGGAATGACCTGGATCTAGTCCTTTCAAAGGCCATTTCTGCCGACATTTGCCGGCGCTACCAATCGGTGGAACAATTCGCATCCGATCTGAACCGCTACCTGGCGCACCTTCCCATCACCGCGCGCAAGGACACATGGATCTACCGGGCACAAAAATTCTGGAGCCGGCACAAAGCTTTGGTCTCCGTCGCTGCAGCAGCTATTCTTCTCGTCCTCGCTGCCGGGCTTGCTTTGTTGCGCGAGTATCGTATCGCAATTCAACAAAAGCAGAGGGCAGAACGAAGATTTGACGATTTGCACGCCCTTGCCAAATCAAACGTGACAGAGGTACAGGATGCGCTGGATCGCATTCGGGGAGGGACCGAAGTACGTGCATTAATTCTGCAGCGCACGGTTCAATACCTTGACAGCCTCGCCGCGGAAAAGGATAACGACATCAACCTTCAGAGGGATCTGGCCTCCACCTACCAGATACTTGCTCAAAGGCTTGGGAATCCGGCATCTGGAAATCTGGGAGACACGGCGGGAGCCAATGCAAATTACGACCGGAGTATTCGGATCCGAGAATCAATCGTTGCCCAGCCTCAGTCAAATGAGAAAGACAAACTGCAGCTAATCGAGGTGCGCCGTCACAAGGGGCTAATGCAATTCAGCGCTGGACATCTGGAGGCGGCAAGACAGACTCTAGTCGAGGCAGCCAACGCGAGCGATGCGATTTTGGCGGGCAATCCGCATGACATAATAGCGGTGCTTATTTTAGTAAGCATGACGCATCGTTCGCTCGCTGACATACTCGAGGATGACGCTGAATCGAACCTCGCGGATCCAGTGCAGGCTCTGCGTCACGCCGATACCGCTCTTGAGGCAGCGAGGAAGGCTTACGAAAGGCAACCCAGCAGTTTGAACCTGCTTTGGAACCTGATCAACGTGCAAGAGACGAAGGCGCATGTGCTGGCTGAGAATGGGCACGCGGAAGAGGGAATGAATCTCGAAAAATCCACTTTGGATTTGGCGAAAGAATCAAGCGGTCATCTGACCGCGGCTGAAGAGCAAATTCTTTTATTCACCACCTATAAGTATGGTTTGATGATTTCTGAAAAAGATCCGCTCGGCGCTCGTCCCTGGCTTGATGGCCCGGTCTCCGCAGTCGTGAGTGCTCGAGCATCCGATCCAGCCGATATGAAGATGGCCGGCTGGTCAGCTATCGGAATGACGATGGCCGGCAATGTCCACCGGCTCGCGGGCGAACGTGCCAAAGGCCTGAAGATGATGGACAAGGGAATGGGGCAGTTGACGGGGCTGCTAGCAAAATCTCCAGCTGCGGCAGGGCAGCTCTATTTTGCGCTCGCCGCAGGCTATCGAGGCCTCGCTGATGAGGCTCTCAAGAGCGGCAAGACGAAGGAGGCTATCCGTGAGTATCAAAACGCTGACCGAGTCTATGCGGAAGACGGAGCGAAGATTCCCGACGATCTCGGGGTGTACGCAAAGCGCTCCGAGAATCAGTTGAGCCTCGCCGTTGCGGAAGCAAAGTTGGGGATGGCGAAACAAGCGGCCGCCGATCGCAAACTCGCGCTCGAATATGCCGACCGAGTTTTGCGAATCCATCCGGACAACCCGGAAGTTCAAAAGCTCAAGCTGAGAGCCATCGCAATGAAGAACTAGCGGGTGGGAAGCTGAAGGCTGCCTGCTGGCAGTTGGCAAGCATCAGCTTCCTTCACCAGAGGTTTGTACTTGCTTCAACCGAACGGCGAAGGTTGGGACGGGCTTTGTGATTTGCTCTGGCGTCGTGAAACGATCTGCTGCGCAGCCTTTGCATCCTGTCGCGGCCTACCTTGTCACTACTCAACATCCAGTCGCACGCGGTATGCTGGTCGCGTCATGATAAAGCGCATTTCATTTTTCTTTCTATTTGCAACTGCATCTCTGCTTACGGCACAGACGCCGACGGCTGTTGTCGCGCCGGGTGATGTGACAAAGGCGCATGAAGCGCTTCAGCGTGATCACCCCGACGAGGCCATTGCCGTGCTGCAAAAGATGGCAACAGAGCAGCCTTCGACGAAGGGCGTGCAACACGAATTGGGCCTCGCTTATTACCGAAGCGGAAAACTCATTGACGCCCGGAACGCATTTGCGCTGGCGATGCAGCAGGACCCTGACGACAAGGAATCCGTGCAGATGGAGGGGTTGGTGCTCTATCGCATGGGCCAGCCGGCTGCGGCCATCCCCTTTTTGGAACGCGTCTTGCAGTGGATGCCAAATGCCAACACTGACGCCCAGCACGTTCTGGGACTCTGCTACCTGAATGCGCGCCGGTACGATGACGCGCGCACTTCGTTTGCTGCGCAATTTGCCTTGCCGCCGGACTCGGCAGGAGCCTACCTCTTGCTGGGCTCCATGCTGCGGCACGCAAACCTGCCGGATCTGGCTGCGGTGCAGGCGCAAAAGGCCGTGGATCTTTCGCCCAGCCTGCCCCTCGCGCACTTCATGCTTGGCGAGGTAGCTCTGTATAAATCGGATGTTACCCAGGCCATTTCGGAGTTCGAAGCAGAGCGCCGCATCAACCCGGACTACGCGCCCGTCTATGACAGGCTGGGCGATTCCTATCTTCGCGTGGACAAACTGGAAGAGGCGCAACAAGCACTCGCCAAGGCAATCGCGTTGGACACAACTATCACAGGCGCATTCATCAAGATGGGAAAGGTGCTGCTTCGCCGCCAGGATGTGCAGACTGCAGTCATGTATCTGCAACACGCGGAGAAGATGGATCCCAACGACTTCACTACGCATAGCCTGCTTTCTCAGGCCTACCATCGCATCGGGCGTGAAGAAGAGGCGAAGCGGGAAAGCGCGCTAGCATCAAAGATTCATGCAGACAAACAAGTGGTGCTAGGCGACGGGAAATAGAACCCGTTCATTTGCGCAGCGCGCCAGGCTCTCAATGTACGCGGATGGCCACCATACGGATTTGAAGCGGAACGCCGCCGACGATCGTTGTCTCAAGCACAGCCTCAAACGGGCGGATTTCACCTTTGGGGCCAGTGACTTTCTTGATCAGTTCAGCGGCAGTTTCTGGCCGGCAGACAAATTCAACTGCTGCCTGTGTTCCAAACGTAGTGAGCCCGCTGAAGATCAGGATGTATTTTCCTGGTTGAACACCAGGCAGTAACGCCAGAATCGCGTAATCGCTCGTAAGCGGATGTTCCGGCCTGGAGAAGATTGCAGGTTCGCCCTGTTTGGGATTGTGGTTTACGACGCCGGCCGAATCCGCCTGAGCCTCCATCGTAAAGTCCGTGGTCGATGGAAGGGCGCGCAGCGAGGGGTTCTCGGCCCGCGATCCGATAAAGATCAGGTTACGCAGTTCGGCTTCATCCCAGGTAACGAGCCGACTCCTCTTCAGAATGAACGTTGCCCGGTGCGAATCGAAAAGCCGGGTCAGGGTGTAGACAGAGGCCAACTCACCGATGCCGGTGTAGGTGTCAACATATTTTCCCTGCTGCCCGTCGGTCGAGGTTTCTGGAGGGGCGTAACGCAGCCCGTTTGTCGAGTCTCCAGTGAACAAGGCGTTGCTGTAAATCACCACGGGCGATTCGCCCGTCAAAAACGGATGCCAAAAGACGTCAACTCCAGATTGAGATTCCTGCGGTTTGTCCCACGGGTGCCAGAACAGAATTCCAATCGTCGTCAAGATCAGAATCACCGCAAAAACAAGCATCCGGTTTGGTCTGTGCAACTCGGGAACGCGCAAGCGCGACTGGAGGCTCGGCATCGCCTCTGGTGCTCCAGAATGCGGAGCAGTTCCCGCGGGTGCGCCCTCGGCGGTGCGCTTGCTCGGATCAAAAGTAGGAAGGTAATGCCCTTTGGGCATTGTTATGACCGTCTCTTCAGCCAAACCTTCCTGTGCGAAATACGACTCGAGCTTCTGTCTCAGGAGACGTGCGTGGGTGCGCACAATACTGTCTTCACTTGAGTTGTATCCCGGGTGCCTGCCAAAGACACGAATCCCGATTTGTTGTTCGGTCGCCTCTTCCGGCGCTCCTCGAATGGCGCATTCCGCCACATAGGACAGAAACTGGCAGAGCCGGGGAGAGGACTTGAAATGCTGGCTTGCGGCAATCCGCTCTACAAGAGCCCAGCGGGGATCGCTGTGAGCTTGAGAGGCGACCTTCGAGTTTGCATTTACGGGCAAATCTCACCACACTGCTTCAGTCCGGTATGCGCAAGTCTATTATCCAGTCAATTCACATGTCAAATTGATGGAAAACAATCAGTTAAACCTCAAAATCACCGTGAAAAACGTTGCCGAATGTTTATTGCGAAAGCCAATATCCAACCCGTAAGCAAGGGGTAAGCCATCAGTTGCGTACTCCGCTTTCGATGAGAGGCATAGCCCTTGGCTCTCTTGTATGGTCGTTCCGGCATTCAGATGCGTTGTTGAGGAAAGGTACAGGAAACCACTACGAAGGATCAAGGGCACAAAAAAGCAATGCGGCGTCATTCCTCGCAGGCGCCCCAGCCGGTGTATTCAACTCAGGAGCCAGCAAAATGAACAAAAAACAAAAAGATCCATCGAAAAGTGGATTTGGCTTCAGCGGAGCATTGCTGATGCTCAGCGTCCTGCTGTTTTGGTCGTTCGCAAGCAGTCTTCCTGCGAGTGCCCAGGCAGTCTACGGAGCGGTTTTTGGAACTGTGACCGATAAGTCGGGTGCAGTCGTTCCAAATGCAACCATCACGGTGACAGACGTTACCAAGGGGACTTTTGTCACTGTAACCACGAACGAGACCGGCGCTTACAGAGTGCAGCACCTGATCCCTGACACCTATCGTGTCCAGGCAGAGGCGAGTGGCTTCAGCAAGTCCGTGGCCGATGGCATCGTGGTTTATGCCGATACCGCCCCGGAAGTGAACATTCAGTTGGCCATTGGCGCTGTTTCCAACACCGTCGAGGTTTCTGGGGGCTCTACGCTGCTGGAAGTTGACCGCGCTGAGGTGACCACGATTCTGGATGAGCGGGCAGTGATCAATCTGCCGAACATGAATCGCAACTTCACTGAGTTTGAACTGCTTACGCCAGGCACAACTTACATCGGCTGGGGACCCGGCGAAGGTGGGGGCAACCCCCAGCGAAGCGGATCGATCGAAGTCGATGGCCAGCTCCCCTTTGCTACCGGGTATGAGCTGGACGGCACCGACAACCAGGAACCGATCAACGGCGTGGCCGTGATCAACCCGAACCTGGATGCCGTCTCCGAGATGAAGGTGACCGCGCAGAATTACGATGCCGAGTTCGGTAAGGCTGTTGCAGGCCTGGTCACAGCACAAACCAAATCGGGCACAAACGAGTTCCACGGCACGGCATTCGAGTATCGCCGTTCCGACGCACAGCAGGCTCGCGATCCATTTGCCAATGCTCCACCGAACAACTTGCTTGCACCCACCCTCCACAACCAGTTCGGCGGATCGGTCGGCGGCCCCGTTCTGAAACAGAGGCTCTTCTTCTTTACCGACTTCCAGGGACTGCGCGAAAAGACGGGAACTTCAACTCTCACCACTGTCCCCACGGCGAAAGCGGAGCAAACCTGCACCGCGTCCACAGGGAGCTGCGACCTGAGCGACTACATTGCTGGCAACAACGGACTGCAGGCCTACAAACCACTCACGCTTAATGATGCAACGGCCGCGGGCCGCACTGCCTATGCGGGCAACCTGATTCCTGTTAGCCAGCTTTCTCCTGCGGCTGTGGCATTTTTGAAGCTGCTTCCGGCGCCTAACGTGCCAGGCGGCGCCATTGAGAACAACTTCTCCGCAACCGGCGCAGGCATATTCAACACAGATCAATCCGATGTACGCATCGATTACAGCATGAGCCAGAAGCTCCACATCTTTGGACGCTACACATACTTCACCGGAGCCTTGTCGGGCGCACCGTATTTCGGAGCGGCCGGCGGTCCGGGCTTTGGCCCTGGCGGATTTGCCGGTACTGACGCGTTCCACTATTCCAGCCTCGCCTCTGGCGGCGACTATGTCGTCTCCCCCAAGTGGATCACGGACTTCCGCTTCGGCTACTACCGCATCTACAACAGCACGCAAGGGCCTAACGGCACGCAGCCGCTCGGCAATACCCTCGGTATTCCCAATGCCAACATCCCCCCGCTTTCACTTAACGGTGGAATGCCGCAGTTCAACATCGACATCCCGTCAAACGGCGCCAACGGCGGCCAGAACGTCTTGTACGGCACATCGGCTGCGGAGAGCCTGCAGCAAACCAGCCAATACCAGTTTGTCAACAACTGGTCGCACACCATCGGCAACCACAACATCAAGTTCGGCATCGACTACCGCCTCGGCAAAAACAACTCGCTGGGCGAAAGCGGCAATGGCAACGTCAACTTCAACGGCACCTATTTCTTCCACGCGTCCCGCACCTCGGGCGGGACATCTCCAGGCCTTGGCTTCGCCACGTTCCTGTTGGGAGATACAACCAATTACTGGCGGACGGTTTCCAATGGGTACACCGGGGAAACCACCCAGACTCGCGTCTTCAGCTACATTCAGGATCAATGGCGCGCCACCCCCAAACTCTCTCTCACCTACGGTATCCGCTGGGAGATTTACACGCCCGAGTCGGTCTCGAAGGCCGGTACCGGCGGGTTGCTCAACCTTGAAACCGGCGCTGTGGATATCGCTGGTATTGGGTCGTTCAACCACTCGCTCAATGTCCAGAACAACCTCAGGGAGTTTGCGCCGCGCCTCGGTGTGACCTACCAGGTGCGTCCCGATACGGTGGTCCGCGCAGGCTTTGGCATCGTCTATGGTCAGGGCTGGGCGGGCAACACCTTTGGCGCGACTCTCACAGGGTCAATCCCAGTCCAGGCCGAACAGGATTTGGAGCCGGTAACCAACACCGCGGCGGTCTTCAATCTCACCTCTGTCGTGAATGGTGTTGCAGCTGGGCCTCCGGGCTTCGCCCTGCCCGCGATTCCCAGCAGCGGTGCATGGCCGTTGCCGAATGGCATTTCAGAGAACACGCGTCCTAACGTGGTCCGGCTGCCTACCGTGCAAGGCTGGAATCTCACCATAGAGCACCAGGTCTCTCCAACCTTGGCGATCCAGGTTGCCTATGTTGGCAGCGAAGCCTACCACAACATGTTTGACTCCTCCAACCAGTTCGGAGCGAACCAGCAGACCGTTGCAGGCTTCAACCAGATCAACCCCAACAATCCCACCTATCTCACAACCGGAAATCCAGCCGACTCCTACTACACAATGTGCGAACGCGAGCCCTTCTGCGGCGACCAATACGGAAATGCACAATCGCTGTTTGGTACCAGGTTTGGCAAGCCTTTCGGATGGACGCAGGGAATCGGCCTCAACTACAACGAAGCGACGGGAAGCTACAACGCGCTGCAGGTCATCGTCAACAAGCGCATCAGTTCGGGCCTGTCCTTCCTCTCCCACTACACCTGGTCGCATGCCCTTGACCATGAATCGTACGAGTTCGCGTTCGATCCGAGAATAGGCAAAGGCAACAGCTACTATAATCGCCGCCATGCGTTCGTATTCGCCGGCGACTATGATCTGCCCTTCGGCAAAGGCAGGCAGTATACCAATTCAATTCCCGGATGGGCCAACCAGGTGATCGGCGGATTCCAGTTGAACGCCACAATGACATGGGAAGGCGGCGTTCCGTTCACGCCCGGTTACAACGAGTGCGGAGCCGACGAGGATGCAGGAGTCTGCTTCCTGAACAGAACAGGCGCTAGCTTCGGCATTCACAAGGGGAAGCTCGACACAGCTACGCACAGTGTTGCCTACCTCCCAACCTCACCCAAACCGTTGGCAGCCGCCGGATTGCCGGGCAGTTCATGGGGCGCGTATGCCCGTCCATTGATCGCAACCGTTGGCAACATCGGGCGCGATTCTCTCTGGGGTCCCGGAATCGTCAATGTGGATTCCACCCTTGCCAAGAACTTCAACCTATATGAAGGCGTGAAGATGCAGTTGCTCGTTCAAGCGTTCAACGTCTTCAATCACGTCAACCTCGGCGGGCCAAACAACTGCGTCGACTGCGGAGGACTTGCCGGCACAATTCAGGGCACGCTCTCTAACCAATATGGAACGTCGATGCGCTTCATGCAGTTCGCCACGCGGATCACTTTCTAACCTCCACCCAACCAGGAGAGATGGCGAGTCAATGGACTCGCCATCCCTCTAACCTGCAAGCCTCTGGCGGCCTTCTGCTATGGTCAGAGGAACGCATTTAGTCCGCACAAATACCGGATCACTTCATCTCAGGACAGACAATGGATTCGATAGCAGTATGGGGTCTACTTCAATACACAAAAGAGGCCCGAAGGGCTGTGCTTGGCCTATTCATAAAGTCAGCGATGCTAAAGAGAGGGGGCGGTTTCGGAATCCCTGTCCTGTTTTGCATTCTCTGCTTTCCCGGATCTGCGGTTTCACAGTTGGCATTGGAGCCGATTCCAACCGTCGCGTCGTTTCCTCTGCGCCCGTCCAATGAAAACCTCTTCATTCAGCACGAGGTCGATCCATCGAGGCCTTTTTCCGTAGTAGGTCCAAGGGGCGCTGTTCTCGGGCAGCAAGATGGCACCTGCGAACTCTGGCTATTTCCCTGGAAGATCCTCAGCGATCTACACATCTCTGTGCGCATGGACAACTACCCGGTTCCGATCGACGTGAATCTGCACGCCGCCCTGATTGAAGTTCGTCCGGATGCGACCGTCATCACCTTTTCCCACGCCAATTTCACCATTCGCGAAATCGTTCTTGCTCCCAAAGCCGCGGACGAAAAGGATGGCGCGCTTGTTCTGTTTCAAATCGAAGCTGTGCGCCCAATGACTTTAACCTTCAGCTTCAAGCCGAATATGCAGCGCATGTGGCCTGCTCCATCCGACGATCGTCCCTCGCCGGAGTGGGTTGCGACGGGCGCTGCCAGCGGATTCTACGTTCTGCATCTCAACTTCCCGGACCATGGCGCCGCATTAGCCATGCCCACGGCGGAGCCTGGCATTCTGGAGCCTTATCAGGAGAGGGCAGTGCTTTATCCTCTGCAATTCATCTTGCGCTTCGATCCGGCCCGGGATGCACACGTTTTCTTCCCGCTGCTGGTTGCCCTCGGCGATACCAAGGCGGCAACCACAAACGCCGCCTTCGCCGAACGACTCCTGGCGCTGGATCGAGCCTCGCGCTCCATATACCAGAAAAATCAGGCCTACTATCAGGATCTTCTGCAATCGAGCATGAGTATCGATACACCGGACCAGCGCCTGAATGAGGCATTCTCCTGGGCCACAGCCTCAATGGATCAGCTTCGCGTTGAAACGCCCGGGGAACATGGAGAACAGGCTCTGACCGCAGGCTTTGTCGGCTCCGGCGACACGGTGCGTCCAGGCTTCGGATGGTTCTTCGGCCGCGACGCGCTCTGGACTCTCTATGCGGTGAACAGCATCGGAGGCTTCGAGACCACGCGCAAGGAGATTGAGTTTCTGCTCCGTCGCCAGAGTCCTGAAGGCAAGATTCCGCACGAGTGGTCGCAGACCGCCAATCTGGTCGACTGGAAAAGCCTGCCCTATGAATATGCGGCCGCCGACTCGACGGCCTTGCTGCCGATGGCGATGAACGACTATTTCCGTATCAGTGGCGACAAGGACTTCATAGCTGCGCACTGGGATGGCCTCGCGCTCGCATGGCAATTCGAGCGCAGTCACGATGAAGATGGCGACGGGATCTATGGCAACTCCGAGGGCACTGCATGGGTGGAATCCTGGGCTCCGAGTATGCCGAAGCAGGAGATCTACCTGGCTGCCCTCGATGAGCAGGCGAGCCTGGCATTTGCCAACCTTGCTCGCGCCACCGGGCATAGCGATCTCGCTGCTGACGCGGAGGCTCGCGCCAATAGAATAAGCCGCCAGATCGAAAACGAATACTACCAGCAGGCAACGGACTTCTACGCGTTCAGTTGGAACGGCAAGGCGGGAATGGACCCAACGCCAACCATTTTCCCAGCCGTTGCGTGGTGGGATGGTGACTACCGGCTCGATCATGGTGGAGCGATGCTGTCGCGTTGGGCATCCAGCGAATTCTCCACCGATTGGGGTACGCGCTCCACCAGCAATAGAACCAGCAATTACGATCCCATCAGTTATCACCAGGGATCGGTGTGGCCACTGTTTACCGGCTGGGTCTCCGTGGCCGAGTATCGCACTGGCCATGCTCTCTCTGCCTATGCCCACCTGATGCAGAACGCCGATCTTACTTGGTCGCAGGACCTTGGAAATGTAACGGAACTTCTCTCCGGGCGGTTCTTCCAGCCGCTTGGGCGCAGCTCGGCACACCAGCTCTGGTCTTCAGCAATGATCGTCTCGCCCGTGGTTCGCGGCCTGTTCGGACTTGAGTGGGATCTGCCTCAAAACACCTTGAGCGTAACGCCTCATTTGCCCGCGGGCAGGCCGGATGCCACAATGCGCAATGTCCCCTTCGGCAAGGCGCGCGTCGATCTAAAATTCATGCGCTCAGGCGCAGATCTTGTTGTGGAGGCAATCCACGCACCGGCTGGGATGCGCCTCGCCTCTCGCCTGCCAGGGGCCCATGCCGAGGCAGGTGTTCTGCACATTCCGCTGCCAGCGTTGGAAGTGTCCATCGACAGCCAGTTGCCTCAGTTCGGCGCGGAGACACAGCAGTTAAAAGTGCTCGACCAGAAGTCGTCAGCTCGCAGTTATACTTTGACTCTCGCTGGAATCGGCGGGGAGACCTATCATCTGCAGCTTCGCGAGAATATTCCGAATCTCCAGGTGCGTACCGATGGTGCGACATTGGGTTCGCTGAGCCAGAAATTGCGTGTCGCTACTGTAGTGTTTCCGCAAGCCTCCGGGTACGTAACCAGGACAGTAGAATTCTCCTGGTAGGTGGCGCCAGACCTGTATACGGCGATGAAGATGAGGTTCGAAATCGCAAGCAGACTGTACCGCTTCGGCAACGACCGTCTTGTCATCAAACCTCCCGCTAGAGGGGTGGAGTGGCCATGTCCATAGGCCGATGGAAAATTAATACCCGCAAGACCTGTCTCCTTCTGGCCGCGGCGTGCGGGCTTGCTTCGCTTGCGGTCGGCACAGGCGCACAAGATAGCCAAGTGGGCGCTACGCCCCGTGGGCATCTTTCACTTTATACCGAAGCAGTGGCGCCTCGGCGCTTCATTGCTGTGCATGGACGGCGCGCACTCGTCAGTGGATATGCCTCTGAAGGGCTCGAGGTCTGGGCCTATCCATTCCAGATACTCAGCGAATACCAGGTTAGTTTTCGCACTGCCGGCGCTACGGCAGCCACAAACGGAACGGATATTCTCGCGCGTGTTGTTTACCAACCGAACTCAGTGACGCGCATCTATCTTGGATCCGATTACGTCATTCGAGAGAAGTTGTTCGTTCCGCTGAATGAACCCGCCGCGATCATTACTTACTCTATTCAGAGTGCAAGGCCGGTCGAAATTGAAGTCCACGCAACGCCTGTGCTCAACTTGATGTGGCCCGCGGCAGTGGGCGGGCAAGACATCGCGTGGAGTTCATCGCTGTCAGCCTATGTTCTATCCGAGCCGACTCATGGCTTTACTGCTGTGGTGGGCTCGCCGGACATTCTGACGCACGACAGCCCTGACAATCGCACTTCGCACGGTGTCGCCGAGACCGGCTTCGGCTTCACCTTGCGCCCCGGAGCCTCCGGAGTGGCCAGTGTCTTCCTGGCGCTCAATCCGCCCCATGCCGCCGACCCAGGTCTGTTGCTGCGTAAGCTGATAGACACCCAGGACTCGCTGCAAGCAGAGGCCACGGCGCACTATCAGGATGTCGAAGATAGCCTCCTGCGTGTAGAGACGCCGGACGAGAACCTGAATCAGGCAATCGCCTGGGCCGGGATTGCGCTTGATCAGGCCTGGGTTTGCAATCCCGATCTTGGCTGCGGCTATGTTGCCGGTTATGGCCCCAGCCGCGGAGCGCGGAGGCCGCAATACAACTGGTTCTTCGCGGGCGACGGCCTTCTTGCTGCCGATGCGGCTATC
>Ga0118677_10010046_pt1 | contig 14604 bp, 8 predicted proteins | sample AliMusrvi5mmetaG_FD_86154 | JGI IMG/M metagenome (GOLD analysis project Ga0118677, IMG submission 86154) | reverse complement strand
AGGCATTCCTCGCGGCGCTATGAAACCGACCATTCGATATGCCGGAATGACCGATCCGGGACGCGTCCGCCAGACGAACGAAGACAACTGGACGGCCGATCTGGGGCAAGGCTTGTTCATCGTGGCCGACGGGATGGGCGGGGAATTCGCCGGGGCGTTGGCAGCCAAGGCCGTTGTGGAAATTCTGCCCGGCTTGGTGAGGCACTGCTTCGGGTCGATGAAAGGCTTGCCCCGGGGCCGGGCCGGAAGACGGCTGAAAAAGGCGATCGCTAAGCTAAGCACGCAACTGCGCCAACAGACACAGAACGAGCCCGGTCTGGCGGGCATGGGTTCCACGGTGGTGTGCGCTATCGTGCGGGACGCCCGTGTGCTTGTCGCGCATATGGGTGATAGCAGGGCTTACCGTTTGCGGGCGGGACACCTGAAGCAGCTTACCAAGGACCATTCCCTGGTCCGGTTGCTGCTGGATTCCGGCGACATCACGGCCGACGAAGCCGCCACGCATCCAGCACGCGGACGCTTGACCCGGAATGTCGGAATGGACGGCGAACCCTTGCCGCAGACGCGGCTCTTGAAGCTCAATCCGGGCGACCTGCTTATGCTTTGCACGGACGGACTCACCGGCATGCTGGACGACCAGACAATTCAATCTATCCTGCGTGAATCCGTGCCGCTGAATCTGCGGTGTCAAAAACTCATCAGTTCTGCCAACCAGGCGGGTGGCAAGGACAATGTGACCATGGTGTTGGTTGCCTTTCGTGAGAAAAGGGACGAACCGGCCTTGTTGCAAGGAACTGCAGGCCATGCTGCCGCCTGTTTCCGATCCGGCGGCAGCGAAAAATCTGAACTCGCGCAGAATTCTTCTTCGAACGGGTAAGTAAAGGACAGGGTCGAGTTTTGCGAACAATCTGCCAGAAAGGGTAAAGCGAACATCAATCAAGCATCCATTCTCGTATCTCATGGCCTTCCTTGAATCCATAGCATCATTGTTTAGGCGCGAACGTGCTCCAAAGCCTGAGTCCGTAAAGTCTCCAACAGCACAAGAGCGCATAGTGAAGACGTCATCGCTGGCGGTCGGCGAGGATGGCGATTGGGAGCGAGGCAGCATGATCCTGGGTGAATATCATGTCGAAGATATTCTTGGGGAAGGTGGAATGGGAAAGGTGTATCTCTTAGTACGGAGCCGGAATGCCGTCCATAAATTCGCCGTGAAGCGCAACCGTATTAAGGACCATGCTTCCCGACAGAACTTTCTGAACGAGCTTCAGACATGGATTGATCTGCCGGAGCATCCGCATTTGGTGCCCTGCCGGTTTTTCCGAACGGTAGGGGATGAACTTGTCATTTTCGCCGAATACGTTGTGGGCGGCTCGCTTAGCGAACGAATTCAGAGTGGCGCATTGCATCGGTTGGAGGACATACTTGACATGGCTATCCAGTTTGCGTGGGGGTTACAAGCAATGCACGACATGGGTCTGGTTCATCAGGACGTAAAGCCAGGCAACGCGTTGATCGCGAGGGATGGCACCTTGCGAGTCAGCGATTTCGGCCTGGCTAGGGCGAGGGCCGCTAGCGGAGAGGAATCATCCCCACACCCGCAGCAAAGTGTGCTGGTGAGCTTCGGTGGAATGACGAGAGCATATTGCTCACCCGAACAAGCCAACCGTCAACGCCTCACGCCCAAGACAGACATCTGGTCGTGGGGCGTGTCGGTGTTGGAAATGTTTACTGGAGAGGTTCTGTGGAGTAGCGGCGTAGCGGCTCCCGAAGCACTATCAGCTTGCCTGGAAGGACAGTCAGGGGGCAACGGAAGCCAAACGCTGCCCCCAATGCCACCTGGAGTAGTAAAGGTCCTGAGGCGGTGCTTTGAAGTAGATCCAGCCGACCGGTGGCCGACGCTCCTCGAAGCCGCTGATGCATTGACCATGGTCTACCAGCAAGTCTGTGGGATGCTATACCACCGAGCAATGTCTGCTATGTCCGGAAAATCAAGCGAAGCGGCGGCAGCGGACAAAAGGATGCAGCTTGGTAACGTGGAGTGGGATGACCCAATGCCATGGCTTGCAAAAGTACTAAAGGCAGTTGGATGCACTCCTACTGAAGTGGAACGCTCGATTGGTTCACGCAAAGAGGATCAATCGAGTAAAGCCCGAGCGGTTGCGGACTTGGCGATCTTCGAGGAGGCGAGGGCGATTACTGAGCGATTGATTCGTGACGGACAAAAAGCGGCGGGAATCGTCATTGCCTACCTTTCCTATCAGCAGGCGCTGATCCATAACTTCACGGGCGACAAACTAGGAGCGATCAAACTTTACGATCAGGCAATCGAGATTTTTGAACAGTTGATTAATGAACAGGGCCAGTGGAACCTGGCCAAAGATTTATCCAAAGCTTATGTTAGGAAGGCTCTGACGGTTGACGACGTGGGCGACAAAAATGAGGCGGTGGAGGCGTGCGACCGGGCCATCGACATTCTTGAACGGCTGGTCAACCGGGAAGGCCGGCAGCAACTGGCCAACGACTTGGCCGATGTTTACATCGCAAAAGCAGGCATGATTAGCGGCTTGGACAACGAAGAAACGTCAGTGGCGTTCTATGATCGGGCAATCGCGATTTTTGAACGGTTGGTAGATCGAGAAGGTCGGCGTGATTTGACCAGCAACCTGGCTCGGGCTTATGTGGCCAAAGCAAATACGATTCGCCTTTCGGGCGACGACGCTGCGGCATTGATACTCTATGATCGGGCAATCAGGATTCTCGAACGGCTGGTCAACGAGGACGGTAGGTGGAAACTGGCCAACGACCTGACGGAGGTTTACAGAAAAAGGGCCATCACGGTTCACGCGTTGAGTGTTGACAGAACTGCGATTGCTCATGAAAAACGGCCTATTGAGGTTCTCGAACGGCTGGTCGACGAGGACGGTAGGTGGAATCTAGCCGATGACTTGGCCAAAGCGTACGTGTGCAAAGCAAAATCGGCCCGCGAGTCGGGCAACAATGCCGCCGCCGCCGCGCTCTATGACCGGGCTGTCGAGATCGTCGAGAGAAGCAACTGCATCAGTCCGAGTCCAGAGAATGGCCAGATCATGGTATCGGCGCACATGGGATATGCGGAGGTGCTTCAGGATACGGGGGATTTGCCCTTGGCGAAAGCGCATGCAAACCGGGCAGTGAGATTGCTGGAAGGTGGTATGGGCTTCTATGCAGCACACGGACGACTGGAAGAAGAACTGACAGATGCGAGAGCGCTAAGAGCAAACATCTTATCTGGGCTGGGGGAGAGAGAACAATAGTGATTCCAACGCCTCACAATGCATATGTCTACTAGGCAGATACTTATATAAACTAGGCAAACAGAAACAAACAAAACAAATAATGCTAAATCTATGAAAATAAACTGGTGGCAATTATGGAAAAGCGCAATCACCCGGCAAACCTCCTCAAGTCCCGCTGAAGATATTCCAACAGCCGGGGAGCTAAGCATCCTGGAGCCAGGCGAGGCAAAAGACTCTCTTATTACAATCCTGCGGGCGGAGGTTGCGAATGCAAAGAAGAAAAAGCGGACTGTGTTTGCTTATTTTTTTGCAGATTGGTGTCCACCCTGCAGGAAGTTAAGACAAAGCCTAGATCATCCGCTAATGGTAGCAGCGTTCGCAGGAACGCACATTGTGAAGTTGAATGCGGATAAGTGGGGCCAAGAGGCCCAGACGGCTGGCTTTCAGATCGTTTCGGTTCCTGCGTTTTTCGCGTTGAATGCGAGTGGCCACCCTACTGATCGCGTGGACGGTGACGCCTGGGGTGATAACACTGCTGAGAATATGGCAGGCCCTTTGGGAGCGTTCTTTCGTCGCCATGGCTCTGGACCATCCTGAGGAATACAGAATTTGCGGCCTGCCGCGTAGAGTCATGCACCATTTCGAGTAGTTATCAGTTAAAATGCGAAAATATACGAATCCACCCTGATCAAATGAAAACTTGGTTGAGCAATGTGTTTGGAAAATAGCAAAAGTCCTTGCCTGCGGATGAAGCGAAATCCGTCCCTGTGCAAGGTGCCCCGGAACGAACGGTCCCGGCAAGCTCGGACCGGACCATTCTTGCTTCCAATTGCATTGATCACTGATCAATTCACGCTGCCGAAGCTCAAGTGGTGGCTGAGTGGAAGGTTGGCGACGTCATTCTGGACATCTACGAGGTCAAGCATATCCACGATTGCGGCGGCATGGGCCGCGCCGATGACTTAGGAACAACACAATTGAAACAGGATGAACTTTTCCCCATCTATCGACATCATTTGGCGCTTGGCAGCCAGTGAAATGGCTGCTGGTGAATTCAGCGAGATCCAGCCCGAGCATTTTTGCATGGCTGTGCTGAAGTTCGCGGAGGTGGCGGCCAAAATGCCTGGGGAAGCCGGCAGAGAGGCGGACCTCGCGTTGGCCATCGCCGGAGACGCGGAGTTGGTTCGGGAGGCTCTTGGGAAATGCGGCATCGAGAGCAAGGCCGCCCGCCGCAAGCTTCGCCGCCAATTGGGGAAAGGTGATTCGCCTTTCGATGGCGGCAAGGTTCATCGTTCCTCCGCCAGCCGCAAATTGTTCGAGTCAGCAGCAGCACTGGCGGCTGAGTCAGGCAGTGAGACACTCACTCCCTTGCACCTCCTCACAGCGCTCGTCCAGGCTCCCACGCCCGCCATCGTCCAAGCTGTTCTGGACGGTAAGGTGCCTGGGCCGCCGCCTCCGGCACTCCTGCCGCTCTTGGAAAAACACGGCCGGGATTTGGTCAAGGAAGCGGCGGAAGGGGCTATCCAGGTCAAGACGGGCTTTGAGGCTCAGAGCAAAGCGGTCATTCAGTCGCTGCAACAGAAGGATCGCAAGAGCGTGCTGCTGGTGTGTGATAGCGACGATCTGGTGGCTGACCTCTCCACCGCTCTGGCCGTTGCCATCGCGGCCAAAGTTGCTCCGGAGGAATTGAAGGGGAGACGCTTGATCGATATATCCACGAACAACACCGCAAAGTTGCCCAAAAAAGTGCGGCCGTTTCCTTGGGACGAAGCAGACTTGGATTTAATGCGTCAAATGCTGGCGGAAGCGGCAGTTCATCCTGAGGTCATCCTGCTGGTCCCGGCGGTGGAGGCCGAGCCGAAGGAGTCCGGTGAAGGTGCATGGACCCGCTTGCTAACGGAAACATTGTTGAAGGGAGCGGTACAGTTCATCTGCCGGGTGACGCCGGCGGTGTTCGCGGAGCACGTTCGCAAGGATCCTGTTTGGAAGCGGAGGACCCACGCCATCTGGCTGGAACAGGCAGCCCAAGGCAGCGTGCCGCGGGAATTGTGATAAACAAAACTTTATCCAAAACAATCGTGCGAAATCCTGACTACCTATCATCTTAACCTGACTAAAACATGTTCACCGAAAAATCCCAATCCGTCATTGATCTGGCCAAGGATTTCGCCCACGGCACCGGCTCGAAGGAGTTGAACCTTCCGGCTCTATTGCTGGCCTTGAGCCGCAACGCCGAAGGTGGCATCCTGCTGGCGGAATGCCTCGGCATGACCCCGGACAAACTCCGCGCAGCACTGCCCGCCACCGGTGAGCCTTCCCGTTGTCCGAAGAAGTTACCGGTGGCGGAGCCTGTGCGGACGTTGCTCCAGAAGGCGAAGGAACTTGCCCAGGAAGTGCCCGACCGATCACACCCGGGCTTGATCGATACGGGACATCTGGCCTGTGCCTTGGCGATGTCCAGCGAAGTGTGTTTCATGCTAGGCACGTCACCACTCGCGAACGACGACGCCATCGCGCGACTCAACACCTGGTGCATCGATGAGGCGTTGAATCCCAAGCTGGAGGAACTGACGGCGCGGCTGCGGGTCTTGCGCACCGATTTGATGGCGAAGGTGTTCGGCCAGGAGCACGCGGTGCAGGCCTTTGTGGAGGGATTGTTTAACGCCGAGGTTGTGGCGTCTTCCGACCAGCAGCGCAAGGCCCCGCGGGCGGTGTTCGTGTTCGCGGGACCGCCGGGTGTGGGCAAAACGTTCTTGGCCGAACTGGGTGCCTCACACCTGAACCGCCCTTTCAAGCGCTTCGACATGAGCGCGTATTCCGACCACCAGGCGCAAAGCGCGTTGGTGGGATTTGAGGAGAGCTACAAGGGTGCGCAGCCGGGTGCGCTGACCGGTTTTGTCGAGAAGAATCAGAACGCGGTTCTGCTCTTCGATGAAATCGAAAAGGCCCACCTCAATACCATCCATCTCTTCCTGCAGATCCTTGATGCCGGTCGGTTGGAGGACAAGTTCCTCAAGCGCGACATCAGCTTCACGGAGACGACGATCATTCTGACAACCAATGCCGGCCGCAAGCTCTACGATCATGGGGGCGACAACGGCGTACGCACCGCCAATGCCGCCTTCCACCGCAAGACCATCCTCGACGCGCTGGAGAACGAGACGGATGCCCGGACGGGCAAGCCGTTTTTTCCAGCCGCCATTTGCTCGCGCATGGCCACAGGCTACCCGGTGCTCTTCAATCACTTGCGGGTGAACGAATTGGAACGGGTGGTACAGGCCGAACTCGGTCGCGTGGCCGGAATGTTGGAACGGCAATACCGCAAGCAGGTGAAGTTCCACGAACTGCTGCCGATGTGCCTTGTTCTGCGGGAAGGAGCGCGCGCCGATGCCCGCATGTTGCGGTCCCAGGCGGAGACGTTCCTCAAGACCGAGCTGTTCAAGTTCTGCCAGTTGTTCAACACCGACCGTCTGGAAGAGGTTTGGGAAAAGGTGGACGGACTGCGGCTGGAGTTGGATGGGCTGGCCGGAAGCCTGCAGCCGGAGATCCGTTCGTTGTTCGAGGCCACCGAGCGACCGCAGGTCCTGCTGGTGGCGGGTGACGATTTGACGGAACTTTATCGTGAGTCGGTACCGAATGTGGATTGGCGGGTGGCCACGAACGCGCCGGACGCGATGCAGTTGCTAGCCGATGAGGAAGTGGACATGGTGTTGCTCGATCTATCGCTCGGCGGCGGAATGGACAGTCCCTTCCAGACCATCCAACAGTTCGACCATGTGCCAGCCGGTGCCCGCAGCCTGGACCGGGGCCAGGATATTCTGCGCCAGATCCGCGAGCGTTTGCCGACAGTACCGGTTTACCTGCTTGCATTGTCGGAGGCCGAGGAGTTCAGTGCGGATTCCGGTACGGTGGATGACGAGTCGTTCCTGGCCTGCGCCCAGGCCGGTGGTGCCAGGGGAGTTATCACCAGTCGGTATATCGACGGCATGGTCAAAGGTTGGTCAAAACATCGCGACCAGTTCATGTCGTGCCTGTTGGAAATCACGCGCCGTCTTCACCGGGAAAAAGCCGCGGCACGACTCGCCCAGGAACGCAAGGTTCTCGGCTTCGACACCGTGCCGCATGTGGATACCGCCCGCCGCGAAATCAGCATCCGGCTGCGCAACCTCCGCATCACCCGTGCAATCGCCGCCGCTGATGCGGGCGAGCTTCTGGAGGATGTGGAACGCCCCCGCACGCGTTTCGACGAGGTCATCGGTGCCGATACGGCCAAAGAAGAACTGAAGTTCTTCATCGATTTCCTGAAGAATCCGCGACGGTTCGCTGCGCTGGGGCTCAAACCGCCCAAAGGGGTGTTGCTCCACGGCCCGCCAGGGACCGGCAAGACCATGCTGGCTCGCGCAATGGCGGCCGAATCCAACGTCGCGTTCCTGCCGGTTTCGGCCACAAATTTCGTCACGATCTGGCAAGGCAGCGGGCCGCAGAACGTGCGCGACCTTTTCGCCCGCGCCCGGCGTTATGCCCCGGCGATCATCTTCCTCGATGAAATCGACGCCATCGGCAAGGCACGCACGGGAGGAGTCAGCGGCCAGGCGGAGGAGAACACTCTCAACGCGCTGCTCACGGAAATGGACGGATTCACCGGACCGTCCCCGGACCGGCCCGTGTTTGTTTTGGCCGCCACCAACTTCAATGTCCTGGGCGGCGACGATGAGACGCCTGACCGTCGGTCCCGCGCCTTGGACCCTGCACTGGTGCGCCGTTTTTCCCGCAGCATCCTTGTGGATCTCCCCGACAAGGCCGCCCGGCAGAAATACTTCATGCTGCGGCTTGGGACCGTGAAGGGCTTGAAGCAAATCCATGACTCAGTCATTGAGTTAATGGCGGAGAAATCCGCCGGCATGAGCATCGCCAATCTGGAACAGGTGATCGAGACCGCCGGGCGCAACGCCCTCCAAAAAAATCTGGAATTGTCCGGAGACCTGCTGGTCGAGGCTCTCGACACGGCCCGCGAGGGCGAAGCCAAGGAATGGTCGCCGGAATTCCTGGAAAGCACGGCCCGACATGAGGCGGGCCACACCATCCTGTATTGGCTTTCCGGTTGGTGGTCTCCGGAAGTCTCCATCATCGCCCGCGCTGACCACGGCGGGGGCATGAGGCGCAGCGAGGAGGAAATGAAGCGCGAAAGCCTGACCCGCGAGGAATTGCTCGCCCGCATCCGTACGTGCCTGGCAGGCAGAGCAGCCGAGTTGCTCTACTACGGGCCTGAGAAAGGGCTGACCACCGGTGCCTCCGGTGACCTGGAGCACGCCACGCAGATCGCCCGGCAGATGATCTGTCGTTACGGGATGGAGGAGGATTTCGGCTTGCTCTCCGCCCCCGAACTATTCAAATACGCGGAAGCCGTGAGTAGTCCCATCTACCAACGCGTCAGCGACGTTGCAAGCCGTATCCTCAAGCAGGAAATGGAAGCCACGCTGCGGCTCTTGAACGAGAACAGAACCCATTTGGACGCGGTGTCCAAGGCACTGCTGGAAAAGAACCGGCTTTACCGCAACGACCTGCACGCCATGCTCCCGGATTCTCCGAATTCGGCCGCCGCAAAATAATCTGGAAAACCCACAAAGAATTTCTATTTTGACCGGTAAGTATTCGGCACGACAACAATCAACCGATAAACCGACTCCTAAAAATGAGCATCAACTGCATGATCGGGTTTCACAAATGGGAAGGCTGCAAGTGCCCGAAGTGCGGAAAAAAGCGCGACGAAGGTCATGACTGGAGCAATGACTGCGAGAAATGCGTCAGGTGCGGCGCGACTCGCCAAGCTGCTCATGCATGGGATGGGTGCAAATGTTCCACGTGCGGAATATCGCGCGATGAGAATCACGACTGGGACAAGGATTGCGGGAACTGCAGTCGGTGTGGCAAGGCACGCACCGGCGCGCACGATTGGACCAAGGATTGTGAGAAATGCAGTAAATGCGGAAAAACCCGTGATCAAGGCCACCAGTGGGATGGCTGCAAGTGCACGAAGTGCGGAATGGCTCGTGACGAAGATCACAACTGGAACAAGGACTGTGAGCAATGCGTCAAGTGCGGCGCGACCCGACAGAACGCGCACAAGTGGAATGGGTGTAAATGCAGCAAATGCAGAAAGACTCGGGATCAAAGCCACCAGTGGGATGGCTGCAAGTGCACGAAGTGCGGAAAGACTCGTGACGAAGGTCACAACTGGGTCAAAGATTGCGAAAAGTGCTCGAAGTGTGGAAAGACTCGTGACGAGGGTCACGCCTGGGCCAAAGACTCCGAAAAGTGCTCGAAGTGTGGCATCAAATTAGCGGCGGCTGATGTATTGGACCTGTCGAAATGTGCAGGATGGTCCAAAACAAAATATGAAAAGAACCATTTTGATGAAGTGCAGATCACCTTTCAATACATATTTGACGCAACCTTGACCGTTTACATCTATGAATCGTTTGCGGGCGACGAGGAATTTGGCAATGGGGGGACATCCGTGGCAACATTGCAAGAAATAGATAGGAGCGCCAGCGAAGTCGATCAGGCAATCAACTTAGGATACTATCGTCGGGTCAAGAAGTTGCGTTCCTCGTGCGTCGAGCTTGACATGGGTGATACAAAGCAAAGTTTCAATTGGGTGTGCTGGGAGATTGTTTGGGCATCCGGGAAAAAGGACCTATCCTGGGTTCTTATCACGGGAAAGAGATTCGGTGCTGCGAAATTCTATATCAAACTGCGGCTTAGCTTCTCACCAGATCACGAGAATGTAGTTGACAAGGCTTTCCCGCTATTCCTGAAATCACTGACTTGGAAACCCAAGCTGTAGTGAAAAGTGAACGACGCTATCTGCGTATTCGCCTGACAAAAATGGAAAAAACAAAAACTGTTGTAGATGCGCATTTCTCATGCACGGAAAGGACCCCACTGGAAATGGCGCTCGATGCAGGACACATAGACACGATGGCATAATCTCAACACATGTGCAGAATTTGGTGGCGCAAAGGTAAGTAATTATTGAAATCGATTGCGCGTCACAATGTAAAACACAAAAACACACAACTAAGAAAGGGAAAATATATGAGCTCAACGGATGAAAATGTGGCTACCAAAGCGGCCTTCGAACTTGGCTGTGATCACATGCAAAATAATCGCACTCAAGACGCGGCACGCTCTTTTGAGCTGGCTGCCAAGCAAGGGCACACTAAGGCGAAGAACATGTTTGGCGTTCTCATTATGCAAATGGGCGGTGATATTCACATCGCCTATGATTGGATATGTCAGGCAGCTGATGAAGGAAACGACGTCGCGATGAACAACCGCGACACGCTCAAGAGGGTTCTTGACAGCGGAAATCCCGGACCATACCGTCTGCCGCTATTTTTCAGTTGGTAAGCCTGATTGACCGGCACCCAATTCTGGCCTCTTGAGAAGAAATGGAATGGTGGAATCGATACAACATAATAACCTCACGATCTACGCGAATAACAAAATTAACAAAGTCTAAACAGAAGACAAGAATATGAATTCAATAACTGTACATGATGCAACCACATCTGGAAACAGACCAATCATCTTTTCGGAGTTTGTGGATGTGAATTTTCCTGAATCTATCCCAAAATTCTTTTTGCGTTTCCTAGAATGCTCGAGTTCTGAAAGGTCACTCATCGAATCAACCTTGAAGGATAAGGGCGTTGAAGTTATGGGGATCGATATGGGGGTCCAGGGGCAAGACTCGCTGGGATTAATATTCCCTCGCTCAAGCACAACCAGTGATTCATGTCGTTGCTATCTGGAATCAATGGGCGTTAAGGTGGAATCTCCTCGCGGGTGTAGTCTTGGCCAGATTGCGGGCATTCTGCTCCGCCATCAATAATTGGTTCTTTTGCTGCCTGTCGAAGACAGGAAATTAGATCACATGATAGATTCCACAAATAGGAAGTAAACAGCAACCACGCTAACCATGCAAAACTTTGAAAAAATTACTTTGATTAACAAATAGAAAAACCAATCAATATGCACCTCAATACTATCCAATTTCGACCAAACGCCAAGTATGTCGCGGAAGGCAAACGCAGCATGGGAGGCGGCAGTTCGATCGGAAATTTAGGAATCCGGCTTGAGACGGACAATCTTGGGCGGGTGATTCGCTTTGAAGACGGATTCATGAACAGTTTGGACATGGCGGACACCTGGGACTATCTCAAATTGCAGGATGCCGCTACTGGAGATACGATAGATCTTCGGCTTCACACCGCAGCATCTACGGGGAATCTGGGATTGGCCAAAGAAGCGTTGGCGGAAAACGCCGATGTGGCACTGCGGATGAAACAAGGAGCCACACCCCTCCACTGGGCGTCAGCGCACGGACGCTTCGATATTGCAAAAATATTGGTTGAGCATCAGGCGGATGTCAACAGTGTGGACGAGCTTGGTTGGATGCCGATCTTTCTCGCCGCCCAAAACGGACATCAGGCTATTGTCTCCCTGCTTCAGGCGCATGGAGCTAAGCTTAAGGCCATGATTCAGGGGCAGAAGCTCAGCATCACCGTGGACAGTGATTCGAATTCTGATTTGCTCGAAGCGGCTGAATCGGGGGATGTCGAATTGGCTAAAGCGGCGTTGGAGGATGGCGCGGATGTGAATTGTACCACAGACGAAGGCTGGACGGCCTTGCTCTGTGCCGCCAAGGCCGATCCGAGTCTTACTGAACTCTTGTTATCCAATGGTGCCGATCCCAACCTGGCGTCGAATAGAGGATATACTCCGCTCATGCGTGCCGCCGGTAACGGACGGGCGGCGACGGCACGGTTGCTGCTTGCGGCGGGCGCGGACACCGAAATGCGCGACTGTGATGGCAAGACTGCGGCCCTACTGGCGCGTGAGATGGGGCAGCATGAGTGCGCACGGATGGTTTCTTAAATAGCAAACTCGTAAACTCCAAGGATGGTTGCCCAGCCAGGTTCGGAGTTAGCCTTCCCGAAATGAAAGCGGTAGTTCACAACACCAACGGCAGCAACAAACGCCATTCACGATCTGGAAATGGAACCCCATGAGTAGCCCGCCATCCAGGAACTCTGTCCCGCACGGACTCGATTGGCATTTGGGTCAGAGAGTACTCGGGCAGTATCTCGTGCGGCCTCTTCGCGACGATATGGAGTGCCATTTTGCCCAAGGCGGAATGGGACGGGTTTACAGGGTATTTCATGAGGGCTGGGGTGTGGACCTTGCCGCCAAAGTACCTCTGATCCGACGCGCCGGATTCGAGGAGGATTCTGCTGACTTTGTGGCGGAAGCCCAAGCATGGTCCGCTCTGGCGTTGCATCCCAACGTTGTCGGATGCCACTATGTGCGTCAGATCGACGGCACGCCGGTCATTTTTGCTGAGTTCATTGACGGCGGAAGCCTGAAGGAGTGGATCGAAAGCGGGCAATTGTATCGGGGCGATGAAGATGGGATTCAACGCCGGGTGCTCGATATTTGTATTCAAATGGCGCGAGGTCTTCACCACGCCCACAGTCAGGGACTCATTCACCATGATTTCAAGCCCGCAAACGTCATGATGACGATGGAGGGTGAAGCGAAGGTCGCTGACTTCGGCCAGGGGGTCACTCCGGCGTATTGCTCACCGGAACAGGCAGCGATGCTGTCCGGAACGCAAAGTTTACAGCATTCCGTGCAACCACAACTGATTTCAAGGGCAACCGACATTTGGTCATGGGCGGCAAGTGTTTTGGAAATGCTCATGGGCGATTTGACTTGGGCCAGCGGCGTGGCCGTGCGGGCTGCGTTCGATCAAGCCCTTCAAGACAAGGGAGACTTCAACGGTGCCGTTCGGATTCATGCGCCGCTCGCACGGATTTTGTCGAGGTGCCTGCAACCGCTACCGCAGAATCGGTTTCAAAACATGGCCGAGGTGGATCTTGAATTGCGAGAGGCATTTCAGGCGATTGTCGGCGAGAAATACCCGCGACCGATCCCTCGAATGGTTGAGTTGCGGGCGGACAATTTGAATAACAAGGCGTTGTCATGCCTTGATTTAGGTGATCCGGAAAAGGCGAGGCGAATGCTTGAACAAGCGTTAAAGGCGGATCCAATCCATCCTGAAGCCACGTATAATCATGGGTTGCTGGCGTGGCGTGACGCACATGAGACCGATATTGCGATTCTTGCGAGACTGGCTGACGCCGGAAGACAGCGAGAGGGTGATTGTCGCATCGCCTACCTTGGCGGGCTTGTCCATCTGGAGCGCGGCGATGTGCAATCGGCCGCAAAGTGCCTCAGGGAAGCAACCATCACCGGAGCTGATCAGCCGGAAATTCGAGCGGCGCTTGAGATAGTGTCCAGCTTGGCACCATCTCTCGGCCAATGTATCAAGTGCTTTGAAGGCCACACGGGCAATGTGACTTCCGTTGCGTTTGCTTCGGATGGTGTTCATGTCGTTTCGGGTGGATGGGACAATATTGTCCGCGTATGGAACGCGCAGACAGGGGAGCAACGACAGACATTCGAAGGGCACCAGTCAGTGGTGAATTCCTTAGCTCTGTCTGCTGATTCAAGGGTGCTCGTGACCGGGAGCGGTGATAAGACCGTCAGGATTTGGGACTATCGGAGTGGAGTTCCTGTCCGATGCCTGGAGGGACACAACGAGGAAGTCAACTACGTGGATGTCACGGACGACGGAAATTGGGGAGTATCTGGCAGCGATGACAAGACGATCATCCTTTGGGATTTGGTCACGGGTGGCGCCGTTCGGGTTTTCAAAGGCCACAAGGGAAGAATTACTGGGGTTGGGATCGCCCGAGACGGATCGGCGCTGTTATCCGTGAGTTCGGACGGCACACTGATTTCATGGGATCCAAAGACCGGCCGGGTTCTTCGTGAGGTGCAAGCCCACAGAACCCGGTTCGGCGGTGAAGGCGTGTCGGCATTTGCCATGTGTTCCGATGGCCGCAGTGCCGTCACAGGAGGATGGGACGGCATGGTCTGCTTGTGGGAAATGTCAACCGACAGGTGCGTGCAAGATATTCCGGTTGCCGCCGATCACTTTGTATCGGCAGTCGCCATCTCGGAGGATGGTCGGGTCGCCTTCTCAAACTGCGCAGGCAACACCTTTGCCATGTGCGACACCGCCACTGGCAGATGCCTGCGGACCTTCGAGGGCCATGAGAACGGCATCAATACCATTGCGGTCTCCCCCGACGGGCGCAGGGTGGCTACCGGCAGTTCGGACAACACCGTCCGGCTGTGGGATGTGACGCCCGGAAAGCCGAGCCCGCATGTATTGGCCAGACCACGCCAGACTGCGGTC
>Ga0118677_10010045_pt1 | contig 14605 bp, 10 predicted proteins | sample AliMusrvi5mmetaG_FD_86154 | JGI IMG/M metagenome (GOLD analysis project Ga0118677, IMG submission 86154) | reverse complement strand
GACGATCTCCGGCACCGGCAGCGTGGTGCTGGCCTCCGGTCCATCGAGCACTCATCTCAAGGATATGCCCCTGCAGCTGGCAGGCGACAAGCCTAACACGACGACCGGCAAGTTCCTCGTCCGGATGGGCCGCGTGCAATTGGAGAAACCCGACGGTGTGGACGCCATCAGCGGCGATGTGGTGGTCGGCGGACAGGGCTTTAACGACTGCCTGCACTGGGTCCGTAACAATCAGATCAAGGATACGGCCACCATCACGGTGATCAATGCTGGTAATAGCGGCGCCGCCTACCTGAGCCTCAACGGCTGCAGCGAGACCGTGGCCGCCCTTGTGATGGCGGCCAACACTATGGTCAAGACTGACAGTTGTGATGGTCAGAGCGGCGTGCTGACACTCAAATCGCTCACGGTGAATAACGTCAGTAAACCGGCCGGTACCTACACCGCTGCATCGGAGAAATGGATTGAAGGGAAGGGCAAGGTCGTCGTCGCGCCATGAGAAGACTTGGTGAGGAAAATCGAAAGGATCCATTTGTCGCAGGTCCAGGGTGCTCATTGCGTCACCACACAGCCGTCCGGTTCAATGGGCGGTGCAGTTCGGCAGGAACAGCGGCGGTCTATGAGTGTGCCCGTCAGAATCGAAACATTAAGAGTGCTATGATTTGCACGATGCTGATATTCAGTGTCGGAATCGTTTTCCTTTTCTGCACTGCCGCCCTGTCGGCCACCCCGGCCCCTGCGGGTGGAACCTGTACGGATGGTCCCTTCGCCACCGCGCCGCAGGTTGAGGCCTTCACCCATCGTGTTCATCGCGACTTCTATGTCTTTGCCGAAGATCGCGTGAACTCTGTCAGCCGGCGTGACGCATTGCCTGCGCATTGGGTGGACGGTTCGGATGCCCAGCTTGAGAAATTTGCAGGCACTGCCCAGCCGGGCGAGTTCTATGTGTTTCAACTGGCCATGTACACGTTAGACCGGGATATCGGTCCTGTCTCGCTGCAGTTCAGCGAACTCAAGACTACCAGCATTCCGGTCCACAAGATTCCCTCCGCCACTTTCCGCTGCTTCAACCTTGGCGGCACGGATTTTCTTGGCAGACCGCTCATCAATGAAGTACTCGTTGCCAGGGGCCGCGTGCAGCCATTGTGGATCGGTGTGGAAATCCCGCGCAAGGTTTCAGGACAATTCTCCGGGAATATCATCGTCACCGCGCCGGGGACAAAGCCAGTGACTGTCGATGTGCAGATCAACGTCGCAGGCACGGTCCTGGAAGATTTCGGCGATGGCCAGTCGTGGCGGCTTTCGCGGTTGCGCTGGCTGGACTCCACGATTGCCCAGAGTGATGACGAGGTTGTCAGACCTTTCGTGCCCCTGCGGCGCAAGGGCAACGATCTGCTCCTGCTTGGCCGCCGGCTAACGCTGGGCGATGGTGGCCTGCCCAGCGGGGTGACGTCGTTTTTCAACGGCAGCAATACGCGCATCAGTGACAAGCCTACCGAAGTCCTTGCCCGGCCGCTGCGACTGGTGGTGGAAACAGACGAAGGCGTCGTGAAATTCGACGCTGGAAAGTTGCGGTTCCAGCGAGAGAAGCCGTGTGTGATTCAATGGACAATCGCCAACAAATCCCCTGTCTTCGGTCTGGAGGTCACGGGCATGTTGGAATTCGATGGTTTCGTGCAACTGCGTTGCGCGCTGCTCGCCAGGAAGTCAGTCGCGGTCAAGGACGTCCGGCTGGAGGGCGCGTTCACAGAGGTGGCAGCGACTTACTTCATGGGACTCAATCACCGTGGCGGCGTTCGGCCGGACAAGGTGGCGTGGAAGTGGGACCCTAATGAGCAACAGGACGGATTCTGGATAGGCGCGGTGAATGCGGGGCTGAAGCTCCAACTGAAGGGCGGTAATTTCCGTTCGCCGCTGATTAATTGCTATTATGGCCAGCGTAAGCTCAACATGCCCGACTCCTGGTGCAACGCCGGCCTGGGCGGTATAGTTCTGACTACGCAACCCGACGGCATCGTGAAGCTGACGGCCGCCAGCGGCAAGCGCCAGATGGAGGCCGGACAGAAGCTTCAGTTCGACTTCGACATCTTTCTCACGCCCTTCAAGCCGCTTGATACCGAGAACCAGTGGAAGCTCCGCTATTTTCATCCTCATCAGGGTGTGGAGGATGCTGACCTCGCCGAGCCCGCGCGTATCGCGGCCATGGGGGCCAACGTTCTTAACATCCACCACAACAAACTTCCCAACCCCTGCATCAACTATCCCTACCTCGATATGTCTTTCCCGTACCTGATCGAGTGTGTCCGGAAAGCCCATGCCGCCGGAGTGCTTGCCAAGATCTACTACACTACGCGGGAGATCAGCAACAACCTGCCTGAACTCTTCGCCTTTCACAGCCTCGACGGCGAAATCATCTGTCCCGGCCCCGGCGGGCATGCCAGGCCAGTCACCAACAGTAGCGGTGCGCATCCGTGGTTGGTTGAACACCTGCGCGAGGATTTCATTCCCGCGTGGCGTGAGACGCTAGGCGGCCCCTACAAGGGAATGCTCGATCTGGCCGTCATCACTACCCCCGACTCGCGCCTGGACAACTTCTACCTCGAGGGCCTGGCCTATACTGCGGCCCGGGCCGACATTGACGGGCTGTACATTGACGACACCTCCATGGGTCGCAAGACTTCGCAGCGCGCCCGTCGCATCCTCGATGCGCACAATCCAAACAGCCAGATAGATTCACACTCATGGAGCCATTTCAACTGGGACGCTGGCATGACGCCTTCCGCCTACTGCTACATGCAGAATTTTCCTTACTACAACCGGCTCTGGTATGGTGAAGGTTTTAGATATGATGCCCGCCCGGACTTGTGGCTGGTGGAGATGTCCGGTATTCCCTTCGGGCTGATGAGCGAGATGCTTGGTGCCGGCCAGCCATGGCGCGGTCTGGTGTTCGGCGAGGTTGCCCGCCTTGGTTGGGGCGGCGAACCGCGACCGATCTGGAAGGCCTGGGATAAATTCGGCATGGCGGGCACGGAGATGATCGGTTTCTGGGACGCCGCCTGTCCGGTAAAGACCGACAGCACCAACGTAGTGGCCAGCGTTTACAGGAAGAAGGGCAAGGCGCTCATTGCCATTGCCACCTGGAGCGCCAAGGACGAAAACATCCGCCTGGCCATTGATTTCAAGGCTTTGGGCCTCGATGTGGCGAGGGCAACACTAACGGCCATGTCCATGGAGAAGCTCCAGGCCAGCGTCGTATATAAAACAACAGATGCAATCACAATTCCAAGCGGCAAGGGTTTGCTGCTGACTATAGAGGAGTAGATCAATGAAGAAAAACAGCGTCGTCTCACAAGCTCTGGCCGTCGCGGCCTCGGCTCTCTTACTGACTGAAGTAAACTCAGCCCAGGGCCAGGTTTCAAATTCAATGCCGGCCCTGGTCAAGCCCACGCCCCAGCAGGTGGCGTGGCAGGATCTGGAGGTGGGCATGTTCATTCATTGGGACGTGGCATGGAATCACCGCGACTACGAACACAAACCCAAACCGGATGTGTTCAATCCGACCAAGCTCAACACCGACCAATGGATGGAGGCCGCCAAGGCCTTCGGCGCGAAATACTGCGTGCTAACGGCGACCCATGGCACCGGCTTCATGCTATGGCAGAGCGACGCCTATCCCTTTGGCATGAAGCAGTCCCCCTACCAGGAAGGCAAGTGCGACGTCGTGAAGGAGTATGTGGACTCGTGTCGCAAGGCCGCGATTCTGCCGGGGCTGTATTGTCACATGAAAGTCAACGGCTGGTGGGAGGTGGATCATCCGGGGTTGGTGAACCGCGGTGGCGGTGGCGATCCCAAGCGCCAGAGCGACTACGCCAATGCCAAACTCAAGCAGGCGGCGGAACTCTGGGGCAATTATGGCCCGCTGGCAGAGATTTGGTTTGACGGCGGCTTGCCTGATCCGAAGGTGGCCGGCTTTGACGTGATGCCACTGGCCCTGAAGCTTCAGCCCAAGGCGATGCTCATGGGCGCATCCCATCGCTCCGGGCAGCAGGTCCGCTGCGTTGGCAATGAGTCCGGTTGCGTCAACTATCCGTGTTGGGCCACGGCGGACTTCGCCCGCTGCGATCAGAGCGGCGGCGACCCTAACGGCAAAGACTACATCCCGGGCGAAGCCGACGTGAATCTGCTTTCGGGCGAGTGGATGTGGGCTCCCGGATCCGACGGCCGGATCCGCGGCTTCGACGAACTCATCAAGATCTATTATGCGTCGGTGGGCAACAACTGCAACCTTCTCATCAGCACCGCGCCGGGACCGGAGGGTTTGATTTCCGCGGGGCAGATCCAGCGCCTCCGCGAGTTCGGCGGCGAGATCCAGCGGCGCTTCGGCAAGAGCCTCGCCGAAACCTCCGGCCAGGGCGACGCGGTGGTGTTGAAGCTGGATAAGCCAACCCTCATCAATCATGTGATCCTGATGGAACAGATCGCCGAGGGTGAGCGGGTTCGGGACTATGTCGTCGATGGCCTGGCGGGCGGCGCGTGGAAGGAACTGGCCAAAGGCTCTTGCATCGGACACAAACATATCGCTCAATTCGCCGATACCGAGGTCTCGTAGGTCCGCCTGCGCGTGACCGCGTCCCTGGCCCAACCGTTGATCCGCAAGCTCGCCGTGTATCATGTGACGCCCAGGCCGGCCGCCGCGGCGCCATAGGCAATTACTGAGCGCCGGCTTCAGCCTGCGAGTCAAGACTCAAGACGGCAAGACACAAGACCCAAGACAAGATGCCGCCGCGACCCGAGTATCGCATCCCCCTTCTTTTCTTGCGTCCTGGGTCTTCGAGTCTTCTGTCTTTGGCGGCACCGACATCCGCACAGTTCAGGACCTCATGGGCCACAACAACGCAGAAACGACCATGACTTACCTTCACGTCATGCAACGTCCGGGTGCCGCCGGCCCGAGCCCGCTCGACTTGGCCTGAAATCCCCCCCGACTCCCCTCAATACCGAATATGTCCGGAATGCCGCAATTGTTGCTTGACCGGTCATCAGAGCGAGTTAGAACTTGCCCATGCCCTGTTTGCGCAGAGAAGCGCCCTTCCGGGTTGCATGAACCCCTTGTTCAGCGACGTGCGGGGTGTAACAATGTTAATGCCACACGTCGTTGAGCAACAATGTTAGCCCAAAGAATTATCACCAATGAAATCCGTAATTGCCGCTAGCACCTGTCTATGGATGGTAATGAACGCCTTCGCCGGAGAATCATGTCTCACAAAGACATTCCAACCATTCGACGGACTCGGCGCGGGTGAGATCTTTATCGTGGAAGTGACCTGTCACGACTGGTACTCCCATTCGGGACAACCTACCGCGATTGGTCTTATCTCTGCCAAGAACATTCCTCCAACCAATTCAGATCAAGCGAAGTATGATATCAATTTGGCTTCCGCAAGTCACATCCATTTTGGGTGCCAGGACATTGAGGCAGCAGTGCCCAATCTCGTTATGGCAGCAGACAAGTTTGTCGCAGCGGGTGGGTACTCCCGCGAAAAGATTTTGAGGGCGAGCCTAGAATGTCTTCGCCGTGTCCTTCCAGTGAAGCTCCTTAAGACAGAACTGACGTTTACTGCATCTCCCGAGAATCGGGAATGGATGAGCAAGATCGTTTCTGAATTTAACCATTGTGACAAGAGCAAGCCATTTTACGAGGTCCCAAAATAGGAAGAAGGCTAACAAGCCATGGCTGGACAACCAGCGTAAGCACCTCAATTTCATTACAACTTCCTTTCAATATCCGCCGGTGCCTGCACATTAAACGTTGCCCAAGCAGCGTGCATGACCGCGAAGGGTGGGAGCGGCCGCGCACCTCGCGCACCGCTAGAAACCGGCGAGGCGGATTAGATAGGGATAACTGTAGATGCCGTACGCATGGCCGTCGGCCCAATGCAATTGCAAGCCATAGCCGCCGACAACCTCGAATTTCAGCAAATCAAAGGCCTTGGGGCCATGCTCGACAACGGGCCGGTTGACGCGGCCCAGGGCATCCGGTTCGCCCTGGCAAGCGGCACAGGGACAGGCGCGGCGCAGCAGCGGCAACTCCAGAAAGAGTTCGGTACCATCGGAGAAGGCCAGGGCGAGTTCGTTGCCGATGACGGTGGCGTGAGCGAGGGACTGGGGCGGCGGGATATTGGTCATGGGCGACGGTTATTAGTTATCAGTTATCGGGAAAGAGGAGAAGACAGATGATTCTTATCTTGCGTCTTGGGTCTTCAAGTCTTGTGTCTATCCGCTAACCGAGTTCGCCGGGCACCCGCGAGTGGCGGTCGCCGAAGATGGCCGAGCCGACGCGAACATGGGTGGCCCCTTCCTCGATGGCCACCTCGTAATCCTCACTCATGCCCATGCTCAGGGCCGGCAGGCCGACGCCGAACTCGTGTTCGAGGGAGTCGCGCAAATCCCTCAGCCTAACAAACCAGGGACGGGCGGATTCCGCGTCCGGACCGGCGGGGGGAATGGTCATGAGACCGAGGATTTCGATGCGTTGCAGGCGCAGGAGAGGGTCCATCTCGGAGCGCAATAGGGCCGGATCGAAGCCGCCTTTGGAGGCTTCCGCAGCGACATTCACTTGCAGAAAGATCTTGGGGAAAAGCCCGAGTTCGGCGGCAAGTTCATCGATATAGGCGGCGAGGCGCAGTGAATCGACGGCGTGAATGGCTGCAAACGCCGGCAGCAGTTTGCGGACTTTGTTGTGCTGGACGCGGCCGATGAAATGCCAGCGCAGGGAGCTTGGCAGGGCGTCGATTTTCAGAGCGGCCTCCTGCTGGCGGCTTTCACCAAAGAGCGCTTGACCTGCTGCAACGGCTTCGCGGATGACCTCGGCCGGCACGGTTTTTGACACGGCGATGAGTTCCACCGATGCCGCTGCGCGACCCACCCGACCACACGCGGCGTCGATGCGCTCGCGGACGGCCACAAGGCTGGCAGCGATCTCCGCCATCAGTTTTCCGCAGGGGGGTTCCTGGGTGCTCCCGCCAGACGCGCGTTTTCCGTTAGATCAGCGAGTCCCTTCAGAAGCAGGATCGACTCGCGCTTCACGGGATCGAGGCCGGAGGGCCATTTGGGAGAATCGTCAAGGTCCGCTGTTTCATCTTTGGCGCGGCGCATGAAATCGGCGTTGTCCGCTGACGGATCGTATTCGTGAATGTCGGCTCCCTTGTCGATATCATCGAGGGTGAGTTTTTGGAAGCGGAAGGATTTCTTGTCTTCAGCGGTCATGGCGGCATAGCGCGCGCGGCGCTCGATGTTGCGTTCGCGCCGGAGCGTTTCGGCCTCGGCGAGCTCGCGTTCGCGCGCGGCTTTGTTGAGGGAGACCTTGTTCTCCTTGACGCGCACCTTATTCTTCATCACATCCTCGATGATATAGGCAAAGTCCTTTGAGGCGTTGACCCGCTCCTGGCTCGTCGCCTTGAGGCGGGGGATGAACAGGGCGCTCTCGTCCAGCGGTTTGAATCCCGGCGCCGGATTGATTCGATCATGGGGCATCGCGTTGTCCAGGAACGACTCACCGATTTCCAGGCCATCCATCAGACTCGGCAGCACAATCTGGGGCACCACGCCGTCCATCTGCGTCGAGGAACCGGAAGGCCGATAGAATTTTTGAATCGTGAGTTTCAGAAAGCCGGCGCGATCCCGGGCGGCGAAAAACGGCATCATCTCGGCGATCGGCATCGGTTGCTGGACGGTTCCCTTGCCGAAGGTGGACGACTCGCCGACGACAATGACGCGATTGAAATCCTGTAGCGCTCCGGCCAGAATTTCGCTGGCTGAGGCACTGCTCTTGTCTGTCATGATGATCATCGGACCTTCGTAGATGGGTTTGCGGTTCTCGGACTCCTTGACCTGAACCCGGCCCCGGTTGTCCTTCACCTGGACGACCGGCCCGCGCTCGATGAAAAAGCCGGTCATGCGCCGGACCTCATCGAGCGAGCCACCGCCGTTGTTGCGCAGATCCAGAATCAAGCCGTCGATTTTCTCCTCAATCAAGCGGAGGAGAATGCGTTCGACATCGACCGAGCAGCGGACTTTGCCTTCGTCAAAATCCGCGTAAAATGACGGCAGGACGATAACGCCAAGCCGTCGGGTCGGTCCTTTTTCCGATTTGACATCAATGATTTGCCCGGACGCTTGCTCATCCTTGAGTTCCACCTTGTCGCGCTCGATCACGTAAATTTTGGTCTCGCCGGGCGGGGCTCCGGCGGGTTCCACCTTCAAGGCGACCGCCGAGCCGACTTTGCCGCGGATCAATTCGACGACCTTGTCGATTTTCGTGAACATGATGTCGATCATGTCTTCCGGCCTGCCGGTGTTGAGTGAATCCACCGCGACGACGCGGTCATTGAGTTTCAGGTTGCCCTTGCGATCGGCCGGTCCGCCAACGACAATGCCCATGATCTTGGTTGCCCCGTCTTCCTCGGCCTGCAGCAACGCGCCGATGCCGACCAGCTCGTTCTTCATCCCGTCCTTGAACCTGGCCATCTCGCGGGCACTCATGTAATCGGTATGCGGATCATAGGTGGTGGCCACCGCGCTAAGAAAGTACTTGGCGATATCCTCCGCATCGACGTCCTTGACGCTGTTGAGAAATCGCTTGTAGCGCAGGGCGATTTTTTCCTTGGGGTCGCGGTCGCCCTTGTTGGGATCGGGCTTGCCCTGTTCCTTGGCGAGCTTGGCCAGGAGTTCGCGGCGGAGCGTTTCACTCAAGACGGCTTCCCTGACCTGCAAGCGCCAGAATTCGGCGGCTTGGCGTTCATTCTTGGGCCAGGCGGCCTCCTTGCGTGTGCGGGCCACCGCCTCATCCACCGTGAAATCAAAGGCGGACTCCTTGAGGAGCTTGTCGGTGAGCGCCACGCGGGCCTCCACCCGCTTCAAAAAGGTGTTGTAGATCTCGTTGGCCGGCACCATGCACTTTTTTTCCAACAACATGGTGTGCAGCACGTTGCCGTATTTCGCCCGGAAGCCATCCACATCCGCCTGGGTGAAATAGAGGCGCTGGTAGTCGAGTTCACGGAGAAAGCCATCCAGAAAGCGCTGACTCAGTGCATTGTCAAAGGGCAAGCGTGAGAAATGATTGTTCTGCAGCGTAATGGCCATTTGCTTGCCGACTTCATTGAAATCGGTTTGCTGAGCGCAAGCGACGCAGGAGGCAGCAGCCACGGCGACGGCTGTGGCCGCTCTACGAAACGGGGTGCTAATCATGGAGGGGTGCGGGGAAGTTCAGGATGTCACAGGAAGCTCGCACAATTTTCCGCTTTGTCGATGCTTAAAACCTTCGAGGCCGAAGCGCTCTGCTGCGTGGCGGCGCGTTCGGTGGTGGAGATCACCCGCGAAGTCGAGACCCCACGCCCGGCAGGGCGGATTGTTAGTCCTTGGCTTTGCGTGCGGCGAGCCAACGGCGGAAATACTCCTCCTTGGCCGCGCGGTCGGCGGCGGCCACCGCATCGGGGCTGATTTGCATTCCTCCGATTCCGAATTGGAATTGCAGGAGATCGGCGGCTGCCGGGCGGCGTGCCAGCACCACCGGCACGCCCACGACCTTGCCGTCCCTGAACAACTTGACCGTCACCCGGGTGCCCGCCTTCAGGGATTTGATTTTCTCGCTGATCACGGCGGAGGTGTCATCCTGATGCCAGACCGCATCGTCCACGCCGAGCAGCAAATCGCCGCCGAGCAGGCCGGCCTTTTGGGCGGGCGTGTCGGGTTCCACCTGGATCACCCGGATGGCGAAGCGTGGTTGGGCTTCGCCGACCACATTGACGCCTTCGGTGTTTGGATTCATGCGAATGCCCATGAACCCGACGCCGTTGCGGAGATATTCATCCGTCACGAGTTCCCGCAGCACCGAAAGACAGCGCTCGCGCAGCTCAGGATCCTTCGCGGTCCTGGATTGTTGATAGAGCGCTTCCATCGAGGCGTCCGGGCGCTGGCGCGTCCATGCCAACAACTCCGCCTCCGCCCGCTCCCGCGCCGCGAAATCCTCCACCTTCAGGCCCTCCATGACAACGGCAGGCAGCTCAAAGCCCTGCGTGCAAACCGTGCAGGCCAGCGTTGCCATGACGGCAAGCAGCAGGCGATGGTATGGCGAATTCGGACTCATGACCTCCTCTGTTTCCACTCCGGCTGGCTGGCATGCGGGAACATCACCGGGCATTAGCCTCCCCACCAATTCTTTTGAGGCACCTCGATCGTGTCATTCGGTTCCAGTGGCACCGACATGGACTGCGCCTCGGTGAGGTCGTATTGGCGCTGCTTGCCATTGCGGAAAAGTTTGACACGTTTCATGCTGCCAAATTCGGTGGCCCCCCCCGCGGCCTGAATGGCCTGATAAAGGGTGAGCCCTTGGGTGAATTCAGCCGGTCCGGTACGACGCACTTGGCCACCGACGTGAACAACCTGCTTGTCCAGCGTGTCGGCGCTTGAACTCAGCACCTGAATGGTCGGATTGGTGTAAATCTCGCGGCTCTTATAGTTGGCCTGGAGGACCCTTGAGAGTTCATCCGCCCTCAGCCCGGCAGCCTTGACCTGCCCGATGTGCGGCATGTTGATCATGCCACTCTCCGACACCGGATAGGTGCCGTCAAACCGGGCCTTTTCCTCGGCGGGCACTCCCAGGATGGTGATGGTAATCGCACGTCCCGGCTTGATTTGCGTCTGGCCGAAAACGGTGATGGCAAGCATCAACGAAGCCAGGCTTCCGAGGATAAGCGCTTTGAGATTCATGGGGCAGGATGTCACGGGGTTGGAATGGGTCAATACAGTTCGCTGTCGTCCCCGCGGGCGGCGGTTTGGGCCTTGGCGGAACCCTGCGGCTTGGAGGAGGCACTCGGACCGGGAGTTGCGGCCTGGGACTCCGCCGGCGCGTAGTACGTGTAATAACTCGTGTAGTATTGATATTGGCTGTCACTGCGAACATCGACGTTGTTAAGGACGACGCCAAGCACGTTGCCGCCGACGTTTTCGACCGCCTGTTTCACCCGCAACAGCATGTTTCTGGGCAGTTTGCGATGTTGCACGACAATGATCGTGAGGTCCACTTCACTGGCAAGCACGGCGGCGTCGCTCACCCCGAGGATCGGCGGGCTGTCAACCAGCACCAGATCGAAGCGTTGTTTGACGTCCTGAATGAGTTCCGACATCCGGCGCGAGTTCAAGATGCCGGCGGCGTCCGCCGGCAGAATCCCGGACGGCATGAAGTAGAGGTTGTCCACCGGCGTCTGGAGAATCACGTCCTCCAGCATCAGTTCCGTCGTCAGGTAATTGGTGAGCCCGACGGAATTGCTGATGTCAAAGAAGGTATGCAAGCGCGGACGGCGCAAGTCGGCATCGATCATCAGCGTCGTGTAGCCGCCCTGGGCACAGACATAGGCCAGGTTGACAAGGGTGGTTGATTTGCCTTCGCCGGCGCCTCCGGACACGACGGTGATGGCATTGTCCTCGGGGTTCTTGCGGTTGAACTCGATGTTGGTGCGCAAAATCCGATAGGCCTCGGCATCCGGACTCATGCCGCTTTGTTTGTGGAGGATCCCGATGTCTTTGGGAATCACCGCGAGCACCGGCACCTGCAAGTAGCGCTCGACATCTTCAAGGGTCTTCACCGACGTGTCGAGATACTCGAGGAAAAAGGCAATGCCCAGGCCGAAGATCAGGCCGATAACCGCACCGAGCATCAGATTGAGGGTCACATTGGGGCTGACCGGGTTTTGTGAACTGACCGGATCATCATGGACAATGATGGATTCATCGGGCATTTTCTTGGAAATCTCCTCACCGATCAATTTGAGCTTCATTTGTTGCAACATTTCCTGTTCGGACTCGAACTCCCGCTTGGCATCCACATAGTCCTGGGCGTCGAGGCCGCGTTTGATGGCTTCGCCGCGTTTCTCGTTCTTGCTGGACTGGGCACGCTTGAAGCGGGCTTCCGCGAGTTCGAGTTTGGCCTGCAGGGTGTCACGCAGCGAAACGACCCCCTCATCGAGTTGTTTCTTCATGGATTCAAGAATCTGCGCGGTTGCGAGCATCGTGGGATGTTGCGGACCCAGACCCTGGCGCTTCATGCCTTCGAACTGGGTCTTCTGTTCGAGATACTTGGGATAGAGCGTTTGCACCACGTTGTCGGGGAGTTGCAGGCCGGACGCATACACCATGAGTTGGTCGCTGCTGTATTTCAACAGGCTCTGGATCATGCTTTCCAACTGCATCTTCTCGGTTTCCAATTGATCGAAGGTTTCAAGCGCGTGCTTCGCCCCGTTATCATCCTCCGCGCCCATGTTCCGATAGTAGGAATCCGGCCCGTAATAGATGATGCCCTTTTGACGCACAATGTTGGCCAGCACCTTGCGGCGCTCCTCGACGATGTCTTCCTGGGCCCGCACGGCTTTCTTGAGTTCCAGAAGCGCCATATCGCCCTCCTTGGTCTCAATCTCGCTGCGGTATTCCTTGTAGGCGTTGGCCACTTCGGCGGCAATCGCCCGGGCCTCATCCTTATCCGAATGACGCACCGTGATGGTGATCAAATCCGTTCCGCGAATGTTGTCGGTCCTGACGATGCCGTTAAGAATGCCAAGGACGATTTCGCGATCCAAGCCCCAGTCGTTGGCAAGGTCCAGATTATCGATCACCTTCATCAGAGATTTGCGGCTCTTGATTTTCTCAAACTCCGTGTTGAAAAAGTTCGGCGTCGAGTGGCCATAACCGCTGGTGTCAGCCATGTCCTTGAAGACGGTCATCAGGGCACCCCTCGGCTTGACCTCGATTTTGGCGTAACTTTCGTAGCGTTTGGGCATCACATAGGTGATCACGGAGGCGGTCATGAACACCAGCAGCAGGGTGAGCAGAATCAAGCCGTAGCGGTTCTTGATCACCTGCCAGTAATCGAACGCGTGGAGGACCGATTCGCTTTGTTGAGGAGAGTTTGAGGACATGGGGTGGGAAGGCCGGGGCCAATGTAATCAGGAAATGGCACAAATCAAAAGAAAACTCCCGCAATGAGGAACATTGCGGGAGTTTTGGTCAATCAAATAAGGTCTTGAAACGGGGTGGGGATTGGGTGCGCCGGGTTGGGACCGCTTAGAATTCGCAACGCAGGCCGATGGTGATGCGGTTGCGAGTGTAGTCTTGAAACATGAAGTCCGAGGTCGAATCCGTGTAGTTGTAGGACACGGAGCCGTAGAGAAAGTCGTTGAACTTCACCGACAGACCCACGCTGAGATTGATGATGTCCTCGCTCAAGCCGCTGGCGGTCTGAGGGGGGCCGAAGGCCGGGGAAACCAATTTGCCATCGTTGAACGAAGCGGGGATGTAGTCGACCCCCCCGAAGATGGTGAACATGGGCGAGATGGCATATTCCGCGGAAATCCCTAGGCGCAGGGTCTGGCGCTGGCTGAAGTCGTACAGACCCAGCCCGACCCGTTGCACCGTGTCATAGTATTCCACGCCATAGCGGGCAAACCCCTTGATGGTGAAATCCTGGTTGATTTTCGAATTCAAGGCCAATTCCAAATACGGGTTGGAGGTGTCGGTGCCTTGGTCAACCGAGCGAAGTTGGAGACCGGCACGAGCCACCAGGATCGTGTTGGGACTGAAGCGATGCTCGACGCCTAACAGGATGTACTGGTCGGTGGAATCCGAGGCGTAGCCGTCGCCCGTCGTCTGACCATATCGGTAATCGAAAGTCAGCACCGTTTGCTGGGGCGTGAGCTGATAACGGAATTGATTGTAGAGCGTCCAGGTGAAGCGGTTCTGATTCTGCATGTCGGGGTAGTCCAAACCCATCAGAGTGAAGCCGGAATAGGTGGCAAAACGTTCCGACCACCGATAGCCGATCGAATTGTCCGTTTGCCAGTATAGGTATGCGCCGGACTGGCGGGAGGTGGCAAACCCGTAGGAATAGTCCGGCTCCAATTCATAGGCAATGAAGTTGTTGCTGGAAAAGCGCAGGCGCTCGTCGAAGCGATGGGTGAGGTTGACGCCCGCGCGGATTTGCGGGTAGACGTCGTCGGTGAGGGAATTGGGCTTGTCAAAATAGTAGATGGCACCCAGGCGGGCATACACATCCCAAGTGGTCTGCGGGGTCATGTTGACAAAGGAGAGGCCCACATAGGGATTGGCCGAGAAGGCACCGTCCTTTTGTGCGGTGCCGGGCGTCACGTTATCGTCATAGGTGAGATCCAAGCCGGCCGTCCACTTGAGCGGCATCGATTGCTGAGCCTCCGTGCCGATGTAATAAAGTCCCTCGGCAGCCGAAGCCGTGCCGATCGCGAGGGCGGAGGCGGAAATTAGGACGAGGTGGTGTTTCATGTAGTGAAGAATGTGACTGGGAGAATGGGGTGACGGATTGGCCTGCTGCCATGGCTGCCTGCCTCATCAGACGTTACCGGCGGTCGGCGGGGTGATGGGCAGCGGGATGATGATCGGTGGGATGACGATCGGTGGCGTGATGATCGGTGGCGTGATGATCGGTGGCAGGACAGTCGGCGGGCCAAAGGGCAGGATCGGGAATCCGCCCGGGCCGCCGGGATTGGGCCCGACTTGGACCGGGGGCGCGCCGATACCGGAACCG
>Ga0118677_10010043_pt1 | contig 14606 bp, 12 predicted proteins | sample AliMusrvi5mmetaG_FD_86154 | JGI IMG/M metagenome (GOLD analysis project Ga0118677, IMG submission 86154) | reverse complement strand
GCCCTCAACCCACCCTCAACCCCGACAAACTCCAATGAACGCATCCACGCCTGCGGGTAGCCAGCATCACGACACCGGGCAGATGGTGGCACCACCGCGCCCCAGTCCTCCGGCCACTGAAGCCGAAATCCAGAAACTCAAATGGAAGTTGGCATCCATGCTCAGCAAGGGCTTGAAACAGGCGGGTTTCAAGCTGCGCGGCAGGCCATACATCTGGCGCCTTGAACAGGGGCATCCTCTCAGCATCTGGATGACCACCTATGATTTGGACCCGCGTTGGTGGCGCATCACCGTCGCGTATGATTCTCCCGGCGTGTTCGACACACCCGCCCAGTATTGCGAATTCACGATGCACCGCGACGAGTTCACTGAGGAAACCATCGCCGATCTGGCCAGATTCCTGCGCGAGCCAACCTCCTGGCGCTGGCCCCGCTTCGCCCATTGGAACAGCTATCCAACCTACGCTTGGTCCCACATGGGTTGGGAAACCTACAAAACCAACCGCCTTGAACATGAGGCGTGGGAAAATTGGAAGAAAGGAAAGGCATCAAGATGAGAGACCTATCCAAACTTCGTGCCGCTTACGAAATGGGTGCCGAGCCATTGCGCACCATCGCCGAAAGATTCGCGGTGCCGTTTGACACCCTCAAGAAGCGGGCGGCGCGGGAGAAATGGCACCGCCGCAGCGATCATGGTGATTTGTCCGATGCGGAAAATGGCCCCCAAAATGGCACCTCCACAGACCTTGGTGCCAAAAGTGCCGTTTTGGGAATTGCACCAGCACAGGGAAATGGCACCAGAAATGGCACCGCCACAGACCATGGTGCCAAAAGTGCCATTTTGGAAATGGCACCGGCACAGGAAAACGGCACCAGAAATGGCACCGCCGCAGGCCCTGGTGCCAAAAGTGCCGTTTTGAAATTGGCAGCTCCACCCCCTACGATTCCGGCCGCAATCAATACCCTGGACCGTCTTTCCGCCGTTCAGTTCTATGCCGGCACCCTCGGTTGGGCGATTCATCCGCTTCTGGCGCCCGACCGCGGCGAGCCACAGGAGCGCGGGAAGAAGCCATTGCTCAAAGGTTGGCGCAGCCATACGGCGGCGGAAATCACGCCTGATTTTCTGACCAGGTATTTTGGCAACGCCACCAACCACAACATCGGCTGCGTGGTACGCCCGCCGTTTATCCATGTTGATCTCGACAGCAAGCCGGATGCCGGCGCCTCTGTCATGGAGTGGCTTGGCACGATGCCGGAACTTGCCACCGTCCCCCGCGAGCGCACGGGTGGTGGTGCCCACCTGGCATTCATCTGCCGCGACGTGCCCGCGGAAATCCTCAAGTCCAAGAAGCCACCCACCTGCCAGATCAACGACAAGGTGAGCGCCGAACTCTATCTAAACGGGATGAACCTCGTGCTGTCGCCATCCATCCACAAGAGCGGTCACCGGTATTGCTGGGAAGTGACGGGTGACATTCCCGAAGTGAAATGGGCAGATCTCTGCCACTGGTTTGGCTTTGCCGCGCCGGAACCGAAAAAGCGCGGTCGCCCCGCCAAGGAAAAACCATGGTGGGCACAATGGGAACAGGATCTCCGCACCCTTGATGTCACGGCGGTCATGGACAGTCTTGGTCATTTGGGAGAGTGCCTCGACCCGGATCACAACAAGTGGTCGGTGCGTTGTCCGTGGGAGGCGGATCACGGCAGCGGACCAGCCGATGCACCAGGATCGGACACGGTCATCTTCAACCAACCGGAAACAATGCCAGGTTTCCACTGCCTGCACGCGCATTGCGAGTCCCGCGGAATCCGCGATCTGGTCGAATGGGCGGAGGCGCAGAAACCCGGCATCATCGCAGCCAGTTGCACCACCCTCCGCGTATGGAGCCAGGGCCAACAGGGTGCCAAAGGCCGCCAACGGATTCTGCTGCCTGGCTTGGGCCGCGCCGATTCCGAATTCTGCCGCGAGGTCGGAACCGACATCGGCCCCCGCCAAATCTGGTTTACCAAGGCGGATAACGTGTGTTCGGTTGGCATGAAAAACATCACCGCCAGGATTTCCGCTCTGGTCTTCTCGCCGATTCTACCGGTGGAGGCCATCACCTCGGCCGAAACCTTTATCGAGACCGGTGTGCTCAAGGAGAGCGATCAGCACGAGAAGCAATTCGTGCCGAAAAGCATGTCACGGGAGGACGCCGCCACCTTGCTGGCATCACCGCAATTCAAAGCGCAACTGCCGCAGATTACCCGCATCATTGACATACCCGTGCCGATTGCCTGTGGCGGCGACATCCAGTTTCCAAAACCCGGGTATGATCCGCGCTTCCACTCCTACTGCCCGCCGGACGCACCGGTGCCAGTGCCGATGGGACTCGACCAGGCCCGCGCTGTGCTCCGCGACGTCCATGCCGAGTTCTGCTGGAAGGATCCGCAAAGCGTCATTCATGCCATCGCCCGGCTGGTCACTCCGTATTGCCGGGGCCTGATGGGCTGGGACGCACGCATTCCCCTCTGGTATTTCAGCGCCAACCGGCCCCGCGCCGGGAAAGACTACCTCGCCGGAATCACCCAGATTGTTTACGAGGGCCGACCCTGCGAGGACGCCCCGATCGGCAAGGACAGCGAGGAAACCCGCAAGCGGATCACGGCCGCTTTGATGAGCGGGCGGAGATCGATCCACTTTGCCAACTGCCAGGAATACCTTCAGGACCAGTATTTCATTGGGGCCATCACCTCCAAGACATTCGCGGCCCGCAATCTCGGCAGCACCGACGCGAGGGCGGATCTGGTCCTTGCCAACGAAATCGAGTTCAGCGTGTCGGCCAATGTCGGGCTGGCCTACCGCGAGGACATCGAGCCCCGAACCCGTCGCATCGACCTTGAGTTCCATGAGGAAGACCCAAACGGGCGCAATTTCAGCCGTCCGGATCTTCACGGCTGGGTGACCGCCAATCGGCCCCTCATGCTTGGGGCGGTCGCCGCGCTCGTCAAACACTGGATCGGATGCGGCTGCCCGCCAGGCAAAACCCCGTTCAATTCGTTCCCGGAATGGGCGCGGGTGGTCGGCGGCGTGATGACATGCTGTGACTTGGGCAATCCATGCCTCCCTCACATGCATACCGAAAAAATTGGTGGCGACGGCCAAGAGCGGGCGATGCGGGCTATCTATCGCATCGGCTATTTAAACCACCCCGATGAATGGATTACCAAGGCGCGGCTTTTTGAACTGCTCGATGCCACAGCCAGTGACGACAATGACGCCCTCACGGCTTTCATGGTCAATGGCGACCTGACATCCCGCGAGGCCAGGATGCGGATTGGCAAGGCACTGAACAAGTTCAACGGTCGCCACCTCGATGGAATCCAACTGCTCATGGATGAAAATCCGGAAAGTCGGCGGCAACGTATCATCTTCAAGGAGCCGTCACCCACCGGCAAAGTTGATCTCGGACACATTTTTGGGTCGGATGGCCACTTTGGCGCAGCCGAGAGTTCATCCGGAAAATCCAGCCCCACCGCCCAGCCTGCCGGGGAGGCGGCGTCTGCCTACTTTGCCCACTTTGCCTACTTCCACGACGAGTCAAAGGTTGTGGAGGGAAAAACCGGAACAGATGAAATTAACAAAGCGGGTATTTATTTGGATTACATAGAGGCTATGCCGGGAAGTGGGCAAAGTAGGCAAAGTGGGCAGCCAAGCTCAAGACCGTGTCCAGACATGCCGCTCCCGCCCCCGCGTTCGGTTTTCTGTTCGTTGCGCAACGAACTCGACCGCATCGCTGCTGATTTGGTCGGTGCATCCCGCATCGCCCTGGACATCGAGACCTACGGCCCCCGCAAAGGTGATGGCCTCGACCCGTGGAAGGGCGACATCCGCTTACTCACCCTCAGCCGTCACGGCGGCACGATCTGGACCATCGACTTGCGCGCCACCGGATACGACCTCGGCCCGCTGAAACCGATCCTGGAGGAAACCGGCATCATCGCCCACAACGCCAAGTTCGATTTGCTCTGGCTATGGGTGAAGTGTGGCCTGTTCGCCACCAAGGTCCATTGCACGCTCACCGCCGCTCGCATTCTGGCCGCCGGCACCAAACCCGGCAACAACCTCGACCAATGCCTGGAGAGGTATCTGCAAATCAAGCCTGCCGCCGATCACAGCCGCTCGGATTGGGCGTCGATGCTGCTCACCGATGATCAACTCGCCTATGCCGCCCGTGACGTGGCCTACTTGCACGACCTGTTGGGAGTGATGAAAACCGATCTGGAAATGGCCGGATTGGACATCGTGTGGGCGTTGGAAAGCGCGTTATTGCCGGTCGTGGTGAAGATGGAAGCCACCGGCATCCGCGTGGAGCGTGGAAAACTGGAAGTCATCGCCGCTGAAGCCGACCGTCAGGCACAACAAGCCACCGCCGACCTTCGCACGGCACTTGGCAGCCCGACGATCAATCCGGCCAGTCCGGCACAATTGCTCGCTGCGCTGCGCAAATCAGGGCTCACGCTGGAATCCACCTCCGAGGAGGCACTCAAGGCCGCGGACGACGGTGCCATCATTCCCCTGGTGCTCACCCACCGCGAAGCGAGCAAGCGTGCCCAGCAGGCGGAAGCATTGGTCGGTCACATCAGCTCCGATGGGCGGATCCACGGGCGCTTTGAGCCGCTCGGTACCGCCACCGGTCGTTTCTCGTCCAAGGAGCCGAACCTTCAGAACATCGGACGGGGCGAAATGCGCGAGGCGTTCACCGCGCCGGAAGGACGCTGCCTGATCGTCGCCGACTATTCGCAAATCGAGTTGCGTGCCGCTGCCGCCATCGCCGGGGAAACCCGGATGATCGAAGCGTATCAGGCGGGTGCTGACCTGCACAAACTCACGGCGTCGGTCGTGCTGGGCAAGCCGGAAACCGAGGTGACCAAGGGTGACCGGCAATTATCGAAGGCGGTCAATTTTGGTTTGCTCTACGGCCAATCTGCCAAAGGACTCGTTAGATATGCCGCCACCTCATACGGTGTCACGCTTGACGAGGATCAGGCTCAATCTATCCGCCAAGCATTCTTCCGCACCTACTCACGCCTTCGCCAGTGGCACGGTCTCAGCCACCAACAGGCAGAGGCAGGCGTCACGGAAGTCCGCACCCGCACCGGCCGTCGCCGCTTGATCCCCGCCACCGCCACCGACTGGGAACGCTTCACGGCACTAGTGGCTGTCGGGAAACTAAAACCGGGTTTAAAAAGATTCGAAGTGAAAATGGGCCTATTTGTTAGATCAACGTGGATAAAAGGAAAAATCGACCACCTATCGGTTAGTCCGGTGTTTTTAGCGTACCTCTTCACAAAACACGCCCCTTGAGGGGTGCTGTTTTTCAAAAACATTTTCAGAAATTGAGTTTCCCGACAGCCACACTAGTCAACACGCCGGTTCAGGGCGGCACCGCCGACGGCATGAAGCACGCGCTCATTTTGATAGACCAGCGTCTGCCAAAATCCGCCCGCATCGTTTCCACGGTCCACGATGAAGTGGTCGTCGAGTGCCACGAAGAAACCGCCGAGCAATGCCGGGAAATCATCACGACCGCAATGGTCGAAGCCATGGCCGCCCTCTTCCCCGAGGTGCCGGTCGAAGTCGAAGCCAACATCTGCACCACCTGGGCCGAGAAATGAACCGCGACGATTACAGCCAACGCCAAAAGGCCAAGGACGCGGAATACGCGCGCCAATACAAGGCATGGATCAAGTCCCTGTCGCCTGACGAACGGCGGAAACTCGAACGCCAGGGACTGGCCACGCCCGATCTGGCCCGCCACGGCAACGGCTCCGCCAAGGGGGACGCCGCCGACAGCCCGCTGATGCGCGAAGGGGGTGATCCCGCCCTCATGCCGGAACCGGAACCGGAGCCGGATTCTCGTTGCGCACCGAACGACTCCCCGCATCAGCCCATCCGCGACACCGAGGCCGCCTGGTCCACCGCCCGCCATGTGCTAGGCGAAGTGCTCAACCACAACAACGCCCGTCTCACCGCCGAGTGCATCGCCCTGGTCAGTGGCTTGATCTACTCCGGGGATTCCATGACAGCGATTGCCAAACGCCATGGCATCAGCCGGGCCGCAGTATCGAAACGCTGCGTCGAGCTCACCGAACTGCTCAACCTGCGGCCCTCCCGCGCCATGCGCTCATTGACAGCGCGCAAGTCGTATCGCTCAGCGCGAATCCACACCACCCAATCTCATGAAATCACCGCTCAAACTCACCAACCCCAAAGTCACCGTCAGCCGCGTCGGGATGCTCATCAAAGGTAAACTCAGCGCCGAGGAATGGCGCGATCTCGCTCCCAGCATTGGCGAGGTGGCCAGTTCCATTGCCTTCATCGTCGGCGATTGGCTGGTGTATGGCCAAGGCAGCTTCGGCAACGACACCACCCCTGCCAGCAAGGTGAACGGCCATTCCTATCAACTTGCCCTCGCCGCCACCGGCCTCGACCTGTCCACGCTCCAGAACTATGCCTACGTCAGCCGCAGCATTCCCTATGCGTTGCGCAGCGAACGATTGTCATGGGAGCATCACCGCCTGCTGGCGAAACTCCCGGACGATGAAATTCAAAGCTGGATAGAAACCTGTGTGGCAGAGGATAGCGCCGGTCGCCGCATGTCCACCCGCCGCCTTCGTAAATCGCTCAACCTCGGGCGGGTTGCCAGCGATGCCGATCTTGAGCCGGATCCCGCCGACAAAGGCCAGTTGAACTACATCCCTTTCGTGAACCGGATCTGTTGCTGGTGGCGCCGCTTGCAAGCCGAGCGGTTTCTGGCCAACGCCACCAAGGCCCAGCGCGAAGTGATCTGCCGCGACCTCGAACCGATCATCACCATTTACAACCAGCTCAAACGGTGAAAGCCACCCGACGAATGCGGTGCCGTTGAACCCATCCGCGTTCCAAACGCGAGAGGGCGCAATTCAACTCAGGGCATTGACAGCGGGGGAGGGATTTCCAACCATCCGGCCATGCACATAAAGCCCTCCCTAGCGGCGGCTGCCATTTTTGGCTGCGGTTTCGCTCTCGCCTGGCTGGTCAAACCCGCGCCGACGGTAGGCAGGGTGGAGGCCGCGCCGCCGCGGACACGCGAGGACGGTTCAGATCGCCCGCCCTTGGTGACCAAGCCTGCGGCGGCGGCCTTGCAACGCTTGCAGGAGGAGGGATACACCAGAGAAAAGCGCGAAGCGGTGCTTGCCAGTCTCAGCCCCGCGGAAATTCCGGCAATGCTTGCGGAGGTCAAAGAGCGCGGCGGCCTATACAAGCTGAACTATGAGGACAAAGAACTGTTCGACGAGTTGGTTAAAGCCTGGTATGCAAAGGCTCCTGAAACGGCGCTGGCGTGGCTCCGGAATCTGCCCAAGCCCGATGATCAGGAGCGGGTACTGGGGGCAATCGTGGACGGACTCGTAGCGACTGATCTGGACGCCGCCCTGGCCTTGCTGCGGCAGCAGGGGAGCTATGTTTGCGGCCACGTCACCATCCCCGAGAACCTGCTAGAGAAAGCTCCTGAGCACGGGGCGAATACACTCATGGAAATCTGTCGGCTTGGCCTCAACCCCGGAAGCTGCTCGGTTGGCATTCCGCTGACCTACCCGGATGACTTCGACTTCAAACGGGTGCTCGATGGCTTGGCTGAGGCCAAAGCCGCATTCGGCGAAGACGCTGGGTTTAGCCTGTTGCCGACCAATTTGGTCGCCAAATGGGCCGAGTTGGATCCGTCGGCAGCATGGGCTTGGCTCCAACAGGGCAAGATCATCGTATTCAATGGAACCAAGGAGTTCTTTGAAGCATACGCCTCAACCGAAGCGGGAACTGCCAAGGACGTGGGAGTCTTGCTTGCTTCGACTTTCGAGCCTGCGGCAGACCCGGATAGATGTTACGACAATGTGTGGGCGGCGCTTGGGGCGCGGCCCTCGCCCGAAATGCTCGAAAGTTTTCTCGAAGGCGCGCCGGGGGAGCGGGCAACACTTCTCGATGGTCTGTTTGACCATGCGTGGTCATGGCTTGGCGGGAAACCTGAGCAAGTGCATGTGTGCGCGCTGCTGCTCGACCGCATGACTCCGGCGCAGCGGTTGGAGACGTTGCGGCGCAATGATGTATATCTGCTGACCGAGGAACAACAACGTCCGTTCACCCCCATCCTGCGAAGACTGGGCTACAGCGAGGAGGAAATCCACACGCTGTGGTCGCCGCTCAAGCAGTGAGAAAAGCAGACGCTACAGCACAGGGCAGGATTAGCGCTCCGTGCTGAATAGACTTGGACTCCGCTCGTTGGCATGGCGTCAAGATACCCCCTGTCCAGCAGTCGTAACCTGCTGAATATCAGGTTTCAGCGTTTCAAGCGCGGAAGGGTAGCCGGCTCAATGCCGGTTGCCAGCAAGGCCAGCGGATGGTCCGGTGCGGGATTCCGCCAGCGGTTCAAAGGGTCGCATTTGAAATCCGACCCTTTGCGCGGCACCACCCGCCCGATTCAGCGCCGCCCCAACCTCGGGCAACAGCCTGACCCCGCGCCCCGGTCGCCAAATTCACCCCGGCCTGTCAGCGGGCGTCCTGATGGCATGGCGTGTCACTTGTCACCAATAGCCGCCACCAAACCGACCGCCAAAGTGAGGCGGCGACATGGCAAGAACGGGCAAGGAGCGGCAAGTTCGGCCGCCGGTCACCCGCCAAAATCTGTCTAACAAACCGCCACAAAAACACCCGTTTTCGCCACTTTTTGGGGGTTTGCTTTACTAACTTTACACCTCTGTTAGAGCGCCAAAACCCCATCCAGCCGACCTGCTGAAAACGCCTCTATGCCTTATGGCTGTAGGGAAGAAGCTCAAATCACCCCCTCGGAAATCGCCCGATTTCTAGCAGTTTTCGACGTGAAAAAAGTGTAAAGTTAAAAAATCACCTTTCACATGATTTGGATGGGGGTGGGGGGACCCGAGGACTTTGTCGCCACGCTTAATAGATTTCCTCCTCACAATCAACGGGTTACGACGCATTCAAAAGCTCGTTTTGTCGCCACATCTAACTATCCCTGCCAGATAGATGGATCTCACGTCTATCGGGAAAGGCATTTCAAGCCTGCTGCAAAACCGATTGCTGAAAGATTTCCAACAATTTCCTTGGAATGACCGACCGGTTGGGTATTCTGAACCGCAAAGGACTCTCCCATGAATCCCAGCACTTCCATTTTCCCCGCCCTCCGGTCCGGCCCACTGGCTGTTTCAGGAGCCACCCGCCAAAAGCAAATTCCTAGCAGTCAGTCGGATTGCACTCGGCTGAAAATTAGATTATCAAGCCGAGAACAAATACTATGAACTTTCAATGTATCATTGGACGTCACAAATGGAATGGTTACAAGTGTGCAAGTTGCAGCAAGGTCAATATTCCGATAGCTAATAGCAAACTCTTAGAGGCTGCTGAACGAAAAAATTTGACTGAGATGGAATGCCTTCTCGCCCTAGGCGCAAACATAGAAGCGAGAGATGACTACGGATGGACACCGCTGCATTGGGCTGTCCTTAATGGGCAAGTCTCCATGATGGAATACCTTCTCGCTCAAGGCGCAGATAAGGAAACGAGAGACAAAAGGGGAGGGACGCTGCTGCATTCGGCTGCCCTTCACGGGCAAGTTTCCGCTATGAAATTCCTTCTCGCAAAAGGCGCAGACAAGGAAGCGAGAGACAAAGACGGAAAGACACCGCTGCATTGGGCTGAGAATTTGGGCGCGATGGAGTGCCTCCTCGAATCTGGCGCAGACAAGGAAGCGAGAGACAAAGACGAAAAGACACCGCTGCATTGGGCTGGGAATTTGTCCGCGATGGAGTGCCTCCTCAAATCTGGCGCAGACAAGGAAGCGAGAGACGAAGACGGAAAGACACCGCTGCATTGGGCTGCTGTTATGGGGCAAGTGTCCAAGATGGAATGCCTTCTCGCTCACGGTGCAGACAAGGAAGCGAGAAATAAAGGGGGGTATACCCCGCTGCATTGGGCCGCGACCTTTAATAAGCCTGCTGTGATTGAATGCCTACTTAAATTTGGCGCAAACATAGAAGCGAAAGACGAAAACGGATGTACACCGCTACATTACGCTGCTCTTCGGGGAAGAGTCGCTGCTGTTAAGTTTCTAGTTCTACATGGTGCAAACGTCAAAGCAAGAACCCGACATCGCGCCACTCTTCTTGAGATGGCGATGAGCACCGACCAATACCAAACCCGATCAGAATTGGAGGGGAAGGCCCATGTGGTTGAGTTCCTACAGAACTTAGCGGAACAAAAAAAGAACACAACTACGATGAGGCTAGACAAATATCAAGAGTATGGAGTGCTATACGACGAAACAAACACAATTCGAGGGCTGTGGTTAGCGGACGAAGCCTCGGCGCGCAACGAAACGCGATTGAGAGTGATAATCGCCAACGAAGAAGCAATGGGGAAACGTGTAGAGCAGAGCGATTATGCCACGGTATTATTTGGCTCGCCTCAAATCCAACCCGGCGACCCCAACATGGGCGGCTACTTAATCATGTTCCCTTCAGCACGGATAGGGGTTGGTTCTTCGTAATGACAACTGATTGCAACAACCTCCTTTTTCCCCCGCCCTCCGGCCCGGCCACCTGCGCTCTAAACGACTTTTACCCCATCCACATCTCCAAATCCGCCATTGCCGCCCTTACGTTGCCCTTGGCCCCTTCGGCAATCTGGCGAGTAATCCCAATAGGAGCGCCCCAGCGCCGGGCGAGGAAGGCCGCGAGAGACTCGTTAGCCGGTGGCTGGAGTCGCACCGATTGGAAGCGGGTCTGGAATCGTTCCGTTAGACTGGACAGGTCAAGGTTCGTGGTGCCGAGGAACGCGTGACCCGGCCGCATGCGGTCAAGGTAAGTGAGGAGCATGTCCTGGGCATCCTTCGAGCAGCGATCGAGTTCATTGACGATTTTGATGGACCACGGGCCGAACATGGACGCGTAGGCAAGCGAGCGTGTCCACTCGCGGGCAAGGTCCAGGCCGACCTCCCGGCCGTTCACGTCCTCGATGGCGGCGGGGTGACTGGCGAGCGTGCGGGCGATCAGGTTCACCAGACTCGTCTTGCCGATGCCGGGAGCGCCGGAGATCAGGAGCTTGAGCGGTTGGTCTGGGTTCGCCATGAGCCGTTCCGCTTTCCGCAGCAGCACTTCCGCCACCTTGCCCGCCTGTCCGACGAAATCCGCAGGACAGGACGGAACGAAGCAGGTGGGCGGGACTGGCGGCTTACGCGGCATCACCGGCCTCCTTTCTGCCGCGCATCCGCATCAGCATGTCGGCGATGGCCACCGCGCCTTTCCGATAGACGACCACGGCCAGCAACTCGCCATCCACATACACGGCCCAATGACGTGACTGGCGGTATTTGCGGATTTCGATCATGACCATGCCTCCCTTCTGGCGCGGGCTTTGAGTTCGCGGATCCCGATGCCGTATTTGGCGGCGGTGGCCTCCGGGTTGCCGTAGCGGCGGAAGTGGCGTTTCACCAGATTCCAGTCCGGTTCGGCGGGTTCCGGCAGTGCGGCCAGCGGATCGAAGCGGCTAACGGTGGCCGGTTCCTCGGCGGGTGCATGTTCGAGCGTGGCCAGGCGGCGCAGGATTGGCTGGAGGCGTTCCATCACGAGGGCCTCCACGTCGGCGGGCACGGGCGTTTGGAGCGGGGCCCCACCGGCGAGTTCGGCAATCCTGGCATCGACAATCTCGTGGATCAGGTCCACGGGAATCTCGGTGATTGAATAGACGATGCCGCTCAGGCTTTGCAGCCCCAGCAGTTTCTTCATTTCCCGGCGGGCGTCGCGGGGGCTGTCGGCTTGGAGGCGGTCGTCAAAGACGATCTCGTTGCCGCGACTTGCTATCAGTTTGTAGGTGCGTTTCATATATGTCGTTTGTTGCTTCATGGTTTCGTTTGTGGGGTCACTTGCGGTGCTTCCGGGTGTCCGGGTTGCCGCAGGTGGCCGAGAACTTGAGAAGGGGTTGTGGTGAACGGGACGGCCTGTCAGGTTGCACGGGCAGGAAGTAGAGGTTGCTCGCCCTCATCCCGCCCCACTCGCGCCAGTCGCCGTAGAGTTCGGTAAAGTCCCTGTCGAAAAACACCCACCGGCCGGGGAGGCGTTCGAGCGTGTCGGTGCCGCAGAGATCGACCAGCGAGGCGGCGACGCGGGTGTCGGATAGAAGTCCGTCGGGCCTGCGGTGGCGGGGCATCCGGCGCAGGGTTTCGCGCCACTGGCTCCACGTTCCGTTGTGGAAGAGGGCGGCGCGGGCATGGCCGGACAGGCGCGTGGTGGCACAGGCGGTCACGGGGAACGGGTGGCACAGCCGCGGCGTCACCTCTCCCACGCTGGCGATGCGGAAATGGATCACGATCTCACCCGGCAGGTTGGCAATCAGCGCTTCGAGTTCATCCGGTTCGAGTCCCTTCATCCAGCGCACCTCGCCGTCTTCGCGCCACGCCACCCCGGCACCATGCGGATTGGCACGGTGGCAGGCATGAATGGTGGCGCGGTCGGGCCTCACATCATCAGGGCATACAAGGATCACACACATGGCTTTTGCTTTCCGTTAGGGTTAGAGATTGGCGAAGGGGAAGCGGGAATCGAAGCGGCGGCACATCCGGTCGGCGATTCGGCGATAGGTTTGAAATTCCGCGTGCAGTGGGCCGACCAACCCCAGGGCGACAGGGCGCTTGGATCCGGTCCATCCGAGGTAATCCCAGAGGAAGCGCAGGGCACTGGCGGCGGTGGCCGTGCGCTTGGCTTGTGCCTTGTTCTTCGAGAAGGCACCCAGGCATTCGATTTCGGCGGCGCGGCGGCAGAGGCCCAAGACCGTGGCGAGGTGATGCAACAGCTTGTGACGATTGAGCGTGCCGGCGAACACCCGGAATTCGATGACACCGTCGGAGAAGAGCTTTCTAAAATTGATCATGCCGCGTCCGCAGCGGTGGGCCGCGTCGGCTTTGCGGGTGGGATTGGACACGCGCTCCATCCGCTTGACCAACACCCCCACATCATCCTCAAGCACATGGCTGTAATGGTTCAGGTGGCGTCCGGTGCCCGTCTGGCCGTAGAGGCTCATGGCGTGCCACCGTGCGATGTGGGCGAGCTTGCGGGCAAATTCGCTCATCGCCTGCGGATCGTTGGTGCCGATGATGGCGAGCAGATCGGCGCGACCGCGCTGGGTGAATCCGTCACGCAGCGTCTGTTCAAGCCGCGCGGCGGCTTTTCCGGTGGGGGCGGCAAGCGCGACGCGAAGGGGTGCTCCGTCCGATTGTAACAAGCTCAAAAGGATCGCTGTAACCGTCGTCGTCTTTCCGGTCCCCGGACCGCCCGAGATGACGGTGAGTGGATTCTTCAAAGCTGCCGCGATGGCCGCTTCCTGCCCTTCCGTGGGGGCGTCGCTGACGGGAGTCGCCCGGGTGCGAAGCGCGCGGGCCAGGGACGTTTCGTAATCGAAATAACGCCGGAGGTAGAGCCGTCCTGCCGCATCGAGCACGAGCGGAGTGGTGGCGCATCCCCCCGGTTCGGCCACGGCACGACAGTCTCGGAGCGCCTCAAGCCATTCAACGAGCGACGGCCAGGGCACGGCATCTTCCGTGTCGGACAAGGGCGAAATCTTGAGGTCCAGGCAGATATGACCCTGTCTTACTGCGCGACTCAGGAAAGCCGCTGCGCGCTCCGCATTTTCACCGCCGCCAAAGCGCGCAGCACCGCATCATCCGCCCGGTAACCGGTCTTCGTGTATGTGCTACCGATGGCATCCGGGGAATCTCCGGCCAACGCTGAGCCTGTGCTCTCCGCGAGTGTTTTCAGATGTTCCAATGCCTGCGCCAGCGGACAAAGCCCCATCCGTGCCCACACCCATTGCCGGCGCTCGCCGTGTGTCTTGTCTAGCTGAACCAGCGTATCGCGTGTTTCCGCCGGTTTCAGCTTCTTGAGGCCCGACAGTTCCTTCCGCAAGCTGGACTCATCCTTCTCGTTCTCGTCCGGCCATGGCTCTTTGTTAAAGATCAGGACGGTCGGCTTCGCTCTTCTCAATAAGGCAGGGATTCCCGGATATAGCGATGGAGACTCCGCAAATCGCTCCCATGCCACTTTCCAGCTATCCTGCCGCATGCCAAGCTTCTCGCCGGCCACGATCTCGCCATCGCCTTCCGGATCAAAACCATACTCCGCCCTGCAGCGCGAGCAGAATGCCGACCACTTGGCCGCGTCCCATTCCGCCTTTGTTCCGGCCGGGTCGCTCAGCCAAAGCAACAGATCCCGATGGGTATCCCCGATCATGAGCTTGTCGAAATCTTCTGCTTCCAGTCGCTTCTCCCGCAGCGCGGCCACCGGTGTTCCGGCCAGAACCGGAAGCGCACCCAGCATCGCCTGCCGCGTCTTCTGGTCCCGGGCCACGTCGAGACCCAGGCCACCGTCTTCTGTCAGCAGAAATGCCTCGACCGTCCAGTCCTTGCCATTCACCTGGGTCCAAACGGCACCCCGATACTGCAACTCCACCATCGGCTTGAGTTCGTCCGGGCACTCCTCCGCCGCCCGCAATGTCTGCCGACTTACCTTCGGCATGTATATCAC
>Ga0118677_10010042_pt1 | contig 14606 bp, 10 predicted proteins | sample AliMusrvi5mmetaG_FD_86154 | JGI IMG/M metagenome (GOLD analysis project Ga0118677, IMG submission 86154) | reverse complement strand
ATAGAATATAGGTGTTCAAACAAATTCTATTCTTATCTTTGCGACCGTCAATTTTCTACCAAAATCAAAATTCTTACGTAGGCTGGATATTGTTTTGAGAACATACAATATCAGGTTATTTCTTTGAGTAATCTCATTTACAATGAACAAAAAAAGAGTTTATATCATTCTGGCGGTCGTAGTACCCATCTTAATCATTCTGTTTTTCATTTTTGGCGGAAAATCAGGAGATGAAGAAATTACCTGTAAAGTCAAAAAAGGTTCCATAGAGGTAAAGGTTCATACATCCGGTCAGTTGCAATCGGAAAAATCTGAAAACATTTTGTTGCCTACCGTTTTATCTACACAAAATGTGCGTGTCTACGAAATCAAAATTACTGATTTGATTGAAGAAGGATCTGTTGTTGATTCAGGACAGTATATTGCTACTCTTGACCACAAAGTGGTTGAGGAGGTGCTTACCCAGGCCCGTCTCGAACTTGAAGCAGCCATGATAATTGTAGAAGATGCAAAACTGGATTCAAACCTTAGTCTTAGCAACTATCGCGATCTGATTACAAATTCCAGGTCCGATGTTGAAGAACGCAAAATTGTATTGGCCGAATCAGTTTATGAGTCTCCTTCAGTCATAAAGAAGGCTGAGATGGATGTCAGCAAGGCAGAGCGGAAACTGGAACAGGATATTAAGGGTCTTGCCATGCGGCAAAGGCAGTTAAATTCTCAGATGGAAAGGAGGAATATTGATTTAAGGCTGAAGCAGAAAAGGGTGGATGATTTGTTGAAAGTATACGATGCCCTCGTCATCAAGGCTCCAAAGCCCGGGATGGTAATTTATGCAAGGGACCGTTTTGGCATCAAGATTCAGATTGGTTCGGTTCTGACTCCGTGGAGTCCAATTATTGCAACGCTTCCCGATATGACAAAAATGATATCCGAGACTTATGTCAACGAAATTGATATTGCAAAAATCAAGGCTGGACAGAAAGTAACCATCAGCATTGATGCCTTTCCCGAAAAACAATTGAACGGAGAGGTAATTTCAGTTGCCAACATCGGGCAACCAATGCCAAAAAGTGATTCAAAGGTATTTCTGGTGAACATCAGGGTTTTTGGCAGCGACAAGGATCTCAAACCAGCTATGACCACAGGCAATTTAATTCAGACAGGGGTATTCAAGGATAAATTGTTTGTTCCGACCGAGGCTGTGTTTGAATCCGATTCCACCAAATTTGTTTACCTGAAAAAGAATAAAGTAGTACGACAACTTGTGGATACCGGTGAGGAGAATGAAGATTATATGGTTATAAACAAGGGAATTGCCGAGGGAGATGTCCTGTTGCTGAATGAACCTGAAAAACCCGAAGATGTTGAGACGATTGGCTGGGATATTTATCAGGAACAACTGATGAGGTTGAAAGAGAAAAAAATATCAGGAACCATCACTGAAAAGGCCGATTCGGGCAAGATTGGAATGAATATGCCTGGTAAATAAGGCGATCATTTGGATTGTTTTTCATCATGACACATTAAATAATGAAGATAAGAGCCTTTTATACCAGATATTCCTACAATGTTCAGATTGCCATCGAGGCGATCATTGCCAACAAGGTGAAGTCATTGCTGACTGCACTGGGAATTATTTTTGGTGTCGCTGCCGTTATCAGCATGCTGGCAATTGGTAACGGGGCTGAGCAGGAGATTCTGGAGCAAATCAAGATGGTTGGGGTGAATAACATTATTGTTACCCCTATATTGCAGGCCGACCAGGCCAGTTCCAACGACCCGAAAAGCAGCAGTACGACAGAAGGCAATCAGCTTGCCGGAAACAAACAGAAATTCTCCAAAGGCCTGACACTTCTGGATGCCAATTCGATACAGGAAATTATTCCGACAGTACAGGAAGTATGCCCCATCATCACCTTTAATTATACCGCCATCCTGAATGATATCAGCAGTCCGGTAAAGTTGGACGGAACCGACAACAGCTATTTCAACCTCTTTAACATCAAGTTGGAAAGTGGTACTCTTTTCCACGATAAACACATGAAAGACGGATATCCGGTTTGTGTCATCGGGTACAATGTCAAGAATGTTTTCTTCAATCACGAGTCGCCTATCGGGAAATATATAAAATGTGGACAGATCTGGCTGCAGGTTGTTGGCGTAATCGAAAAACGAAGTTTTGTCGGCTCCAGCGGAGGAACAAAAACCATCAGCAGCACCGACAACAGCATCATCATTCCTGTTAAGACCATGTTGCTGAGGTTTCGCAACAGGGCCTTGATCAGGGGCGACCAGGTAAAGCTTGTTAGTGCCGGAAATAACGGGAATCAAAATAACACAGAAGATATCAATCAACTTGACCAGATTATCGTTCGGGTTAAAGAGACCCAGCAGCTCACAGCAACTGCCAAGGTGGTAGGTGCTATGTTGTTACGGAAACACAACGACATCCATGATTTTGATGTCAGTATCCCTGAATTATTACTGAAACAGCAACAAAAAACGAAGAAAATCTTCAACATCGTATTGGGCGCTATCGCCGGAATATCCCTGATCGTTGGGGGTATCGGCATCATGAACATCATGCTGGCCTCGGTGATGGAACGAATTCGGGAAATTGGAACAAGGCAGGCCATTGGAGCTTCCAGGAAGGATATTATCTTCCAGTTCCTATCTGAGTCAACCCTGATCAGCCTCGCCGGAGGTATCATAGGAATTATTCTGGGAGTGGTCCTCTCCAAAGTGATTCAGACGGTGTTTGACATCAAAACAATCATCTCATTTTTCTCCATATTTGTTTCATTTGGCGTTTCTGTCTTTATCGGGATAACTTTTGGGTATTTGCCCGCCAAACAGGCCGCCGAACAGGATCCGGTAGAATCATTACGACAATAATATAATTATGATCCGTATTTTTATTTTTATACTTCTAATTGCCATCTGCAAAACATCCCTGGCTGAAGGACAGATCATCAACATGACACTCAATGAGGCTATTGATCTGGCTTCCAGACAGTCACTGGATGCATTCAAGCAGGAAAACATGTATTTGTCCAGTTACTGGGAATTCATGTATTACAGGTCCAATAAATTACCTCAGTTAGCCATAGGAGCCAATCCTTTTCAGTACAACAATTCGATCAGGGCGGACTATGTTCCGCAGGACCAGAGTTGGCAATATACACAGCAACAGGCTATCTCCTCCAACGCATCACTTAGGATGACCCAAAACGTAGGTCTTACTGGCGGAAGTATCTCTGCGAGCACAGACCTTGGAATGGTGAAGAACTTTATTGGCGATATGTCGACCACCTATTCATCCAACATGGTTAGTCTGGGTTACACTCAAAGATTGAACGGATACAATAGCCTGCACTGGAAATCGAAGATTGAACCGCTGAAATTTGAAACAGCCAAGAAGAAGTTTATCCAGTCAAAAGAGGACATTGCCATCAAAACAACCACTAAATTTTTTAGTCTGGTAGATGCTCAGATTGAAATCAACATTGCCACTACAAACCTTGCCAACGCCGATACATTGTACCAGATTGGTAAGGGCCGGTATCAGGTTGGGACATTGACGCAGGACGAACTCCTGAATTTCGAGTTGAACCTGATGAATGCAAAAATTGCGCTGACCCGCGCCAATCAGGGACTATTAAGGGCTCGTTCGGATATGAATGTTTTTTTGGGGCTCGAGAAAAGTACTGTAATTGAATGCGTATTGCCCAAATCCATTAGTTCTGCACTTCAGATCAACGTAGATGCGGCCATCCAGAAATCGTTGGAAAACAATCCTGATATTATGGCCCTCCAAAGACAGATACTGGAGCAGGACAGCAATGTCAAACTGGTTAAAGCACAGAATGGCCTGAGTGTGGATATCAATGCAATGGCGGGTTTGAACCAGAAATCCAACGAACTTTCGACAGTTTACCAAAATCCCAACCGGTTTCAGAATTTAGGACTTGTCGGGCTTTCCGTTCCGATCATCGACTGGGGCAAAAGAAAAGGGCAGATTTTAATGGCTAAATCAAACAGGGAAGTGGTTGTCAATACGGCTAAACAGCAGAGAATTGATTTCCAGCAATCTGTGATGATGAATGTGCTGGAGTTTAATTTACAGTCTGAAATGGTCAACAACTCTGCAAAGGCAGATACCATTGCACAGATGGGTTTTGATGTGACCATGCGGCGTTTTAAAATTGGCAAACTGGATGTGACCAAGCTGAACATGGCCCGAACCGATCTGGAAAATGCCAAAAGAGCCTATATCAATTCGCTTCAGAAGTACTGGAACTCGTATTACCTGATCAGAGAACTTTCCTTGTATGATTTTGAATCGAATACCGACTTGGTTGCTGATTTTGATAAAATTCTAAACCAATGACGCTAAAAAGGTCAAAAAAAATTACATTCATTGCAGCCGGATTTCTGGTGTTGCTTGCTGTTTCGATCTATTTTTTACGGATTAAGCCTGCTTTGGGTGTTTATAAAGTAAAGAGGGAGAATTTTGAAGCGATCATTACCTGCAAGGGTGAGATTCAGAGTGAAAAAGCAATTCTCATCAACGTGCCGGATGTGATGGGAGACAGGAAACTGGAGATTTGGGACACGCAGATAAAGGATCTGATTCCCGAGGGATCCATCGTTAAAAAAGGAGATTATGTGGCTTTGCTGGATCAGGGCAGGATCAAGCAACTGATGGAAACCAACCAGGAGGTGCTAAAGAAATTGATATTCAACTACAATGATGAAAAGATTGACAGCACTGTTGATCTTGTTGACATGCGCAATGGCATAGAACAATTTCAATTTGATCTTCAGAATAGTAAAATAGAGATGGAGCAGTCGGTTTATGAATCACCTGCCTACCAGCGAAAAGCGCAAATGGCTTATGAAAGAGCCTTGCGGCAACTTGATGCGAAGATTCGTGCTTATCGGCTGACGCAGAGAAATTTGAGCACCAGGATAAAACGAATGGAAACCCAGATTGAAGATTTTACATCCAAGGACAAGAAATATCAGTTGGCTTACGACGAAGCAACGATAAAGGCCCCTCAGGATGGGATGGTCATCTATGGGCGGACTTTCGGCAGGGGAGGAAGCCGTAAACTTACAATCGGCTCCTGGGTAAGCATGCAAAATCCTGTTATTGCCACTTTACCTGATTTGTCAGTAATAGTCTCCGAAACCTACGTGGAGGAGATATACATTTCCAAGATCAAGGTTGGAGACAGCGCAAGGGTCATCATAGATGCACTCAAAAATCAGGAAAAATCCGGGGTTATATCGGCAATTTCCAATGTTGGCCAGGAGATGACAGGGTTCGAGTCCAAAGTATTTAAGGTGAATATCCGCATTGCCAGTGACAACAAGAAAATCAAACCTGCCATGACGACCAACAATGAGATTATCATCTCGCGGGAACAGAACGTACTTGTCATTCCCCGAACTGCGCTATTTTCGGATGAAGAAAAACAATATGTCTATCTGAAAGAATTTGGTGGGATCACGGTCAGGAATGTGGAATGTGGCAACCAGAGCGAGAAATTCGCAGTAGTCAAAAACGGTTTAAAGGAGGGTGACAGAATTTTGCTAAACAGACCCAAAAGCTGATTCTTCAATACATAATTATCAATAAAATAAATAATGATGAAAAATGTCATCTTGTGCTTATTGACCATTCTGAGCATATCCTGTTCTTACCTGTTGAAGAATTCAGGGGAAGATGCCATCCTTTACAAAAATATCGGGAAACACATTTCCATCTTGTCATCCGATAAGTTTACAGGCCGTATGCCAACGACAGGCGCAGAAAAACTCACCACAGACTACATCTCATCCCAAATGAAGGAAATTGGTCTGGAGCCTGCCAACAACGGAAGCTATTTTCAGGAAGTTCCGTTGCTTTCAGTTAGTTCAAAATTAGCCAACTCACTCGATTTTGAGACACCGAAAGGAACGCTTAAACTATCAAAACTGACAGAATACGTGGCCTTTTCAAGAAGAATGGAAGAGGAGCTTTCCCTCAATCAGTCGCAACTCATATTTGCCGGTTTCGGCATCACAGCGCCCGAATACAACCGTGATGATTTTCAGGGGATGGATCTGACAGGAAAGACCATCCTTGTTTTTGTCAACGATCCCGGGTACGGAACCAATGACACCTATTTCAAAGGAAATACCATGACCTACTACGGAAGGTGGACCTATAAATTTGAGGAAGCGGCACGCCGCGGCGCCAAAGGATGCCTGATTGTTCATGAAACCGGTCAGGCGGGATATCCCTGGCAGGTAGTGCGTAACAACGGAGAAACTACGAAGTTGTACCTTAACCCGGAGAATGGAAACAAGGACCGGTGTGCATTCGAGGGGTGGATTTCCAAATCTTCAGCAGAGCAACTCTTTTCGGCCTGCGGAATGAGTTTCGAACAGGCCAAACAGATGGCCCTCCAAAAGGATTTTAAACCGCAAATACTGCCTGTAAAAGTTTCAGGCAAAATGTTCAACCATTTCGAAACGAAAACTTCGAAGAATGTTTGCGGTCTGATCCGCGGCAGCAAGCGCCCGGATGAAGCCATCGTCTTTACTGCACATTGGGACCACCTGGGTATCGGTACTAAAGTGAATGGCGATAGTATTTACAACGGTGCGACAGACAATGCAAGCGCGGTAGCCTGGATGCTGGAAATAGCAAGAGCCTTCAAAACTGCACAACCAGTGGAGCGTTCTGTTCTATTTATCTCGGTTACCTGCGAGGAATCAGGCTTACTGGGTTCAGGATACTATGCAGAACATCCATTTTTCCCGATGAATAAAACTGTTGCCTGCATCAATACCGATGTCATGCTGTTCCTGGGAAAATTCAAAGATGTGATGATTACAGGTTCAGGTCAGTCAGAACTTGATGAATGGGTGAACCGGGAAGCCGTCAAACAAGGTCGCTACCTCGCCCCTGATCCAAATCCGGAGAACGGAATGTTTTTCCGTTCCGACCAGTTTCCATTTGTCAAACAGGGAGTGCCTGCTATCTATGCCAAAGGGTATGTGGATGCCGTAAAATATGGCAAAGTTGAAACGATGAAGATTGTCGACAAGTACTGGAAAGAGACCTACCATACACCATCCGATGAATATCATCCTGAAACAGCTGATTTGAGCGGGATCGTGGAAGATGCCAAACTACTGTATCAGGTCGGAACCAACCTCGCCAATTCCTCAGCATGGCCGGCATGGAACAAGGATTCAGAATTTAAGGCAGTCAGGGACCAGTCGAGGAAATAACTTAAAGCAACCTCCAAAAATTTTGGTTTAACCACGAAGGACACAAAGTAATCAGGAAATCTGATCTCTTTGTGTCCTTCGTGGTTAACTTTGTGCCCTTTGTGGTTAAATGAGGATTTATTTTTTCTTGTCAAAATAGCTGATGATGGAGTAAATCTGCGTATTCAATTCCTTCATCTTGTCCATCATTGGCTGCCATACCTCGTAATAGTTATTCACGATTCCCTTGTTGGCATCCGTATTGGACGGATCTACGCCTTTTGCTTCCGGATCATTGTCCTGGTACTTGAAATAATGCCAACCCACACAGTTTTTTGATTCAATCAGTGCAAGGTTGTAATTCTGATAGAACAACCCGCGGTCTTTCTGAGTGCGAACGATCCAGCCGGCGCCACTTTGGTTTGGCATGCCGGAATCTTCTCCCTTGGTGTAATATTCTGTAACAATAAAAGGCTTGCCGGTCCATGCGGTCCAATCTGCCAGATGTGTGGAATCAGGTGTCCAGTAATTGTAGTAGTTATTGGTTACCGCATCCAGATACTTTCCTGCGGCCTTCATGAATTTTTCGTGGTGTTTTTCATCCCCATAAAAGCGGGCACCAATGTACATGTGGTTTGGATCGTATTTCTTTATCGCAGCGGAGACGATGGAAAAATATTTTTCGCCGACAAAGGCCATAAATGCTTCCCTGTGCTGATCCGTAATTTGTTCCCTTGTAATGCCCTGTTCCTGCAACCATCTCTCTGCAGCCTGTCTGCCTGCCTCCTTATCCGGCAGGCCCAGAAAATTATCAAGTGATTTGAATTTAAAAGGCATTTCGTTGTCAGAAAAATAGCCGAAGAGATTCTTATCGTCCTTGTAGGCAGCGATTTGTTTTGCATGCCTGTCACAAAAAGCCTCAAAACCATGATCGAATACGAATATTGCATCGTTCGGATAGCCTGTATGACCCGGCTGCTGGAAAGTGCCGCCTCGCTCCCTGCCGTAGCCACTCATGAAATTCCAGTTGATGGTATAGGCCAACGGACGTGCTGCCGTTTTGTTGGCTTCGATAATAGCCTCATAATCTGACCATGAACCAGCACAGTTGAAACCATTTTGTTCAAGCATGTCAATGGTTTGCTTCATCCAGTTCTGTGAATTGCCAAATTTATCGAGAACTGCTTTTTCATTTCGTGGAGATTTGCCCTGACTAATACTGTTTACGGCCATGTTGAAATAGAGATACCCTTCAGGATCAACTCCCCACCACCTGTCACCTACCTTTTCAACATGAAAAAAACCTGTAGCCTTGGCGCGATGGTCCTTCCAGCCTCCATATTTACTCAATTCAGGCATTTTGCGGGGTGGGTGGAACCCATCTAAGAGTTCTACAGTGCGGGTCTTGAAGGGCTCGTATGCGCCATAACTCATTCTGCCGTTTGCGCTCGTCCGGCGTTTGGCCTCAACATTAATGTATTTTTGCAGGCTTTTGTCCTTAACACCCGGTTTATTCTGAGAAACACCTACTCTGACATTCAGAAAAATGATCACAGAAAGGAATATCCATTTTCTCATCACCTCTATTTATATTGTTCAAATTGCTCAGCTATTTTCGCTTCTGCAGTGGTACCTCCATGCACCAAAACCCTGTAGCGCAAAAGCAGACTTTCTCCTTTTTTGACAAAGGTCTCTTTGTCACCGGAAGGCCAGTACATGGGCGTCGGTGAAAAGAAGCCATAGTCCCTCGTGAACCATGGCGATGGATACCAGGGATTGGAAGGATGTTGCAGAATGGCAATCCCCTCAATAAAATCCCCTCTTTTACCGCAATAATCCATCCAGGGGGAACTCTTGCCGAAAGTATCCTTTTCACCGCTATCTCCTGCGGCATTTACCATCGTACCTCCGTTTTTAACCGAAAGGTCAGCAGCCATGCGCACGCTGAAAAGGGAGTGATTGGTCTTTTTGATGTGTACATCCATCAGCATATCGAGGGTCAGTTCAGCATCAATCTGCCGCATCGTTGCAGAAGGAGCCGTAATCGTGAAAATTCTTTTGTCCTTGACGGGTGAAACCGCACCCGGTCTGCTCCAGATACATTCATCCGAAATAACAACGCTATCTCCGCCTTCTTTCAATATTTCAGCATTCACAGAGATGATGCGACCGCGTTCCAACCCTTCCTGCCAGTAATTTCCTCCGTTTACCTGGTCACAGCCAAAGAAAAGTGAACTGTGGTGCGGGTATTCCCCATTTCGCATGGAGGTGACGGATCCACCTGACATTGGTCCGTTGACCGGATAGAAAAAAGGATATTTCTCGTCTGAGGAAAAAATATAGCTCGTAAAATACTTTCCATCAATGGTCACATTGATTTTTGATCCGACCTTTACGGCATTAATTTTGGCAGCCTGAATTTGGAAAACGCTGCCTGCCAAGAGGAGAAACGCAAACAGAAATTTTAACTTTTTCATAAATAGTGACTAAAATGACTAAAGTGAGCTAAAGTGACTAAAGTACGTACGATTTTATCATTATCCAAGCCTTATCTCATTTCTCAAGTCTCCTATCTTATATCTCATGTCTTATGATTTACATCTTATTGTCGTATTTCAGGGCATCTCCATTCTGTTTTTTACCGGAACTGCCAAAATTATAGGTAAATCCGCAATAGATGATCCGTGCTGTTCTTTTCCTGTCCTCCTGCCGCTGAAGATCGGGCGTGTCGATGACAGATTTATTTGTAAGAGAATTAAATACATCGGAAACGGTTAAGATAATTGCTGCTTTCTTCTTTAGCACTTCCTGTTTCAGTCCTGTATTTAGCACAAATGACGGCAGTCGTTTACCCTGGGGAGTTAACTGCTCTCCCGTGTAGATCGAATTGATCTGCCATACAGTACTTTTTGACAGGTTAATTCCCAGACTTCCGCTGAGCAAAAGTGATATGGACGATTTATTGGAACTGTAACCAAGAGCCGAGGCATCAATGGTGTTGTAGAAGGTGTTGGAACTGAGATTAAGCGTGGCAAATTTTCCAAAGCTTGTGCTAAGAATCAGTTCCAGTCCGGCGGATTTACTTTCTGCAAGATTCTCAAGGGTTGATATGAGGGTATCTCCATGGGCCTTTGTGATGGAGGTTATCCCATTGAAATTGAACCGGCAGTAAACAGTGGAAAGGAAGGTTGTAACACCTTTTTTGTACTTATATCCCAATTCAAACGAATGTATGTCCTCAGGGAGCAAATATGGGTTTCCCTGTCGGATGTTGCGAAGATCCTGGTATTCTGGAAATGGGTTGAGTTGCTCGTCCTCAGGCCTCCTGATGCGATGGCTGTAATTGAACTGCATCTCCTGCTTATCCGTAAATTTATAGGATGTGTGAAGTGAAGGATATAGTCGGCTATACTGGTTGTTTATCACCATATTTTTCGTGACCAAATTGGCGCTGTTGGCCGTAATCTCCCCCCTGAATCCCAGCATGTAACTGAATTTATCGTAATCTCTTTCATAGGTCACATATACCACGTTGGTCATTTCGGAACGGATGAATCGATTCGATCGTGATATGTCAGTTGCAAAAACCTGTTTGTTGACGGCTGTAGTGTCGCGATGCAAATCCTGGTCATTGTTAACGTAATCCATTTCATATCCCGCTTCCAGTTTGGACTCTTTTGTCAGTGGATTGGAATATTCGGCAAGAAGTTGGGATACATTGTTCCAGTGATGGTAGAACATGTTGTCGTAGAATACTTCTGAAGCAGGGATCCTGTAAATATTTGTGTAATAATTGTCTTCAAATTCTGTGGTGTGTGATGCGGTATAATTCACGTTTAATTCATGCCCCTCTTTCGCAAACTTGTGCTGATAAAATGAAGCCATTTCCAGATCTGTTTCTGTTTCAGGGAGGAACCGGTTCCGGTTGTAGTCTTCCTGTCGCACCGAGTTGCTGTCGACATGATAAACCGACTGGTCACTCTGCTCCTGGTAACGGTAATTGTAATTGGCAGAAACCCCGAACCTGTTTCGTGCATCAATCTTGAAATCGGCACCAAGTCCGGCGATAAAACTGATTGGCCTTCCATGACTATCCGAATGGTTGTAAATAGATGAAGTTTCCTTTCCATTTGAATAGGTTTGTGTCGAGATGTTGTTGATACGGTTCCTGTCATCCTGACGGAATCCAAGATTTCCAAAAACATTGAATTTTCCCGGATTGTAATTCATCGCAAAATTCCCGTTGTAACGGTTGTCATTGCCCACATTGGCACTTGCATTTCCATTTGTGCCCAGGCTTTTGTTTTTCTTCAACACGATGTTGATGATACCGGAAGTGCCGTCCGGCTTGTATTTCGCCGACGGGTTGGTAATCACCTCAATCTTTTCGATGGAGTTGGCAGGTATCTGCTGCAGGATCGCAGCCCTGTTCAAATTCATCATAGATGAAGGTTTCCCGTCAATCAGAATGGTAACATTGTCTGATCCGCGGAGGCTTACATTCCCGTCAATATCCACCTGAACGGAAGGCACATTCTGTAAAAGATCGCTCAGCGAACCAGTTTTACTCATCAGGTCCTCTCCAACGTTGAATGTCTTGCGATCGATGGAATTGACGAAGGTGGATTTTCGGCCCGTAACCTCCACTTCATTCAATGCCCTTACTGTTTCTGCGATATATAATTTTCCAAGAATCAGTCTATTGGCACCGGCGCTGACTTTCAATACGGAAGTGCCTGTTTTCTCGAATCCGATAAAACTGTAGGTGATCCTGTATTCTCCGAACGGGACTTTTTCGAAGGAGAATTTTCCCTTGTTATCTGTAACGGCACCCTGAACGAAAGTTGAATCCTTCGCTTTCTGAAGAATTATCTGAGCGAATTCGAGGGGTTTATCAGAAGATTTTTCGTAAATGAAGCCAGTAATAACGGCTTGTACCGGTTTTTGGGACCAGGCATTAAAAATGCCGGCAAATAAGATGCAACAAATGGAAATCCATTTTTTAGGTAAGAGCATAGATGGAAAGAATAATTTAAAGTCACAAAGAAAGCAGGCAACCTTGTAGAAACTTTGAATTTTGCTGAAAATTCACTGATTCTATTCATGAATGATTGCTGATATTCGATCCTCGACCCCGTATTTGGTTTAATTGATGGATGATTTTTGTTCCCTTTCGATTTAGGCAGGTTTCCATTCACAAAATCTCAGAGTACGTTAAGGTTTGTAAAGGAATAAAGAAGTGTCCATTGTGGTAAAAATGTCAATTCTAACCACAATGGACACAAAGGACAACACAAAGGTCTCAAAGTGTAAACTTAGACAATGGCTGGGTCAGGTTAAAATCTTCTCATGCAATTGAGCAGAACAGTGCATTGCACGTTGTTCTTCAATCCCACTTCACCAGGAGCACAGATCCGGAGTTGAATTCACCCCCTCTCCCACTCACCGGGTCTCCCCCTCTTTCACCTAACGCTCAGATCTTGATATTCGTCGTCCCATACGGAAACCGCTGCGACCTTGAAAGCAGTTTGTTGGCATCCTCATCGTTGACAAATTTTTCCGTATCCGGATTCCACTGCAATTTTCTTCCCAGTTTCATGGAGATATGGGTAATCAGGCAGACCGTACAAGCCCTGTGCCCTTTTTCAACTGGAGAGATGGTTTCCTTTCCCGATTTGATGCAATCGAGCCAGTTTTGGTGTTGGTTGTCAATCTTGTACAGATGAATTTCGTTTTCACCAATCACCGAAGTGAGGATTTTGGGATCGCTTGCTTCAAGCGCCCGAGTATTATTGCCCTGTGCTACCGGATCACTTGCGGAAGCTGTGTATGCTCCTCTAGTAACAAATATCCAGCCTTCACTGCCTTCGTATCTGATTCCATTGGGATAGGCACCGCTGGTGAGTTGGGTAATACCGTTCTTATATTCCGCTACCGCCAAGAAATCACCGTGTACATCCCACAAACCCGATTTCGGGAAGGTAGCCATGGCATTGATGGAGATGGGACCTGTTAGTTCTGTATCCATACCCCATGCGGCCGAATCGAAGTGATGCTGTCCCCAGCCTGTGATCATCCCCGCTCCGAATTGTTCGCAACGAAGCCATCCCGGTCTGTCGTTCAGGCTGTTCTGTGGATGAACCCGCATCTCCGTATAATAAACCTGTGGTGTCGATCCCAGCCACATGTCGTAATTGAGATTCTTCGGAACCGGCATCTCAGGAGCCTCAGGACCGCCCGGGTCACCAGGCAATCCAATCTTGACCGTATGGAGCTTTCCGATTCTGCCATTCCTCACCAGTTCGGCTGCGATCCTGAACTGTGGCATGGCGCGTTGCTGGGTTCCCTGCTGGAAGATATTCCCCTTTTTCTTCACCACATCTGCGAGCATGCGTCCTTCTGCAATCGTAAGGGCAGTAGGTTTCTGCAAATAAACATGTTTCCCAGCCAGGGTTGCCTCAATGGCAGGCTGAGCGTGCCAGTGGTCGGGTGTGGAAATCATCACCGCATCAATCTCCCTGTTCAGAAGCATTTCGCGGTAATCGCCATAAGTTTTGACATTGACAGCAGAAGCGCTGCCACTCTTTTTGGCATAAAAATCCTCAATAAACTGTTTCCCCTTCGCGAGACGGTTGGAATCCAGGTCTGCAACTGCGATGACCCTTGCCATATCCAGTGGCAGGGTTTCAGCCAGGTCATGTCCTCTGGCAATACGACCAAAGCCGATCTGTGCCACATTGATTTTGTTGCTGGGAGCATTGGCGCCGAAAACGGAAGAAGGCACAATGGTCGGTACTAGGATGGCGCCTGCCATTGCTGAGGAGGTATTTCTTAGGAAGTTTCTTCTTTCCATGATATTGGTTTGTTGGTTGTTAAAGTTCAATCAAGATTCCATCTGTGATTCAGTACAATCTCAATAAATTGCTGCAGATAAACTGGATTTTCTATCCGGTTCACCCTTCTGATTTTATTGTTTTGAAGTTTAATTTCGAGAAAGTAGTTTCCGTATTTTTCTTTCAATTTCAATGATTTAACCTCTTTCAGGTAAATTTCGCTCTGAAGTGGTCCCATCAGGATGGCGAAAAAAATCGCGATATCGGCAATCGTGTAAAATAATCCAATCCAGAGCAACAATTCATTGTCGGTTCTCAGATAACCCAGAATGAACAAGATACCTATGACTGCACCTGCCAATGACAGATAAAGCCACAGATTCCTTTGACTCTGCGATTTGTCTTTAATGGTGATTTTCTCTTCATCAAATACGATGGTGCCTTTTTTGAGTTCAAATGTTCGGATCATATAAACCTATTTTGGTAGTTTAATCGTTTCAAGGT
>Ga0118677_10010041_pt1 | contig 14607 bp, 8 predicted proteins | sample AliMusrvi5mmetaG_FD_86154 | JGI IMG/M metagenome (GOLD analysis project Ga0118677, IMG submission 86154) | reverse complement strand
TGTTTTTCCCAGGCCCAATCCGGGCTCCAGGATCAAAAAACCGGTGCCGAAACCCGAACTTTGGAGGAATTGAACTTGCTCACCTCTTCGGCAAAAACGAGGTCGTTAACTGAGGTCTGATGATTTGCGGCCCAGCTCGACGCTGCGCACGATACCAGGCGCGATGGCGACCACCGTCTCATGGTCCATTTTCCAAGCGACGTCATCGCCGACGTGATATTTGCCGCCATACGAGCCTCCCGGCGGGACGAGAGAGCCATAACTCCGGCGACGGTCATCGAAGTAATCGCGCACCGGCGCAATCAGGGTTCGCGCCACGGGAAAGGTGGCTGAGACAGCTTCGGCCGGCTGCTCGGGCGCATCGGCGGTTTCCGGATAGCCGACTAACAAGCGATGGGTGCCCAGCAACGCTCCCCCGCGCTCGCCATGGTCCATGCGGTCGGAGAAACGCGTGATGGGCTCAAACGCCTCGGTGTTGCGCAAGCGCTCGATCACCGCCAGGCGGGTCGCCGCGGTGGCGTGCGCCGCCAACACCTCCGCCAGATTCTGATAGGTTTCCGCCGGGTTGGCACCCGGGGTGAGGGTGGCGGCGGCACCGTCGCCGAAAAGGCTGGCACGGTGCTGGATCGCGGCGGCGGCGGCCACCATGGCCGCCCGCGCGTGGACGTCGCTCTCGGTGGCGGCTGATTTCGTTAGAACCGGCGCGTCCTCGGCACTGCCGAACCAGCACAGGTATTCGGCGGCGCGGCCGCGCACCGCCGGGTTGCTAGCGTGCAACAAACCACGGACAAAGGCGCGGGTTTCCGGGGCGGTGTCGAGCAGGCTGATCAAGCCGCTGATGGCACCGGCTTGGATGACCGGGTCGGTGCTATGGGCCAGGGTGCGGGTGGGCTCGACCAGACGCGGTGAAAAATAGCGCGGCAGGAAGGCGACCAGCGCCAAGGCCATGCCAGGATGTTTGAAGGCATGCAGCATGCGCTCCACGTCCGGGTCTTCCGTTTCCGCGAGCATGAACGCGTTGCCATATTCGCGGGTCAGGCGCACCGGGGTCGTGGGAAAACCCGGCACATGCGAGTCGCCCTTCAAATCGGCCGCTTTCAAGTGTTGCGTTGCGCCACCCATCGGGTTGGGTGGCAGCGCGGGGCAGTCAAGCGCCAGGACATACGCCAGTCCTAGCAAAACCGCCGGGCGCGGGCCCTGCCGCAAGCGCCCAAGCCGGACTCGGGCAAGATGAACGTGGTTCGTCATGCCTCCGCTTGTACACCGCTGCGGCCGCGATGCAAGCAAAGATGCGGGTGAGTGCGTGTGCGACTGCGCGCGTGGCTGCGTGTGCGACAGCGTGCGTGGCTGCGTGCCTCCGGCCGCAGGCCGTGTCTGCGCGCCTCTGGCCGCAGTCTTGAAGACCAAGAGAATCGACCGCAAAGACGCGAAGCACGCGAAGGGGGAGAGCTAGTAGTGGAAGCGAAGCCCACTCTGACGAGATGCACCTACAGGGTAGAAGCAACACTGCGCCACGCCAATTGCTCGTCGCCACTCCCCTACTCCCCGCGCCTCTCAAATTGCGGCCTCACGTCAGGATCGATTCCCTTCTCCGTGAGAAACGCCGTGGCAGCGGCGCGATCCGTTTGCATCCACGCGCTGGCGCACGCCCACACCAAGATATTGCGCTCGTTGGAATCGGGAAGGAAGCTGGCATACCACTTGGCGGAGGCTTCAATTTCCGACGGCTGGCCGTTGAAGCTGATAGTTGACAGTCCCCGAAACGCGAGAAGCTTTTCGGCGTCGCTCATGCCCAGGCCCTCCAGCCATTGCCTCAACTCGTCCATGGACCGGCCGTTGCGATTGAAGCCCGCGCAAAGTGAACACAGCACCTCCTCCATGACGGCGGGCTGTGAAGCGCAACGGTCGCGCAAAGCGAGGAACAGCGCCGTGCGTTCACGGTCCGACTCCAAACGATCTCCGACAGCCTCCAAGACTGCCAATCGCCTTTCCTCAGGGAGTTTTTGAATCGTGTCCAAAGCCGGTCCGGGATCCTGGCGGGCGATCACACCGAAGATTTCCCTAAACCGATCACTCTCGTAGGACATCATCGCGGGCGTTTCGCTCGTGATCCGTAGCAAGGCATCCAGCGCGCCTTGCGGGTCCCGATCACTCATGCGGATGAGCAGATATTTCACCAGCGGCTCGGCCGACATGTGGTCCTCAAAGAATGCGCCTATCTGCTCCTTGCTATGGCACACATAGTCGAGTGCTCTCGCGGGATCTGACTCCGCCACGGCCGTGAGGCACAGCACGATCTGCTCGCACCTAACCAACCCGTCCGTCCCGAACGCGGGATCCTTCGAGTGGGCAATGCGCTGGATCAGTTCGCCGAGCCCTGAGAGGTCGAGCTGCATGACCGCTTGCAACGCGACTTTGTTCTCTATCGCTGTCGCGTCCATCGCACCGGCAAACACCGATGTTCTGGCCGCGCGAAATTTGAGCAGGGATTGAAAGACATCCTCAGCCCGGGCATGCGCAAACTTGCGCTCATATTTCGTTCGATAGGCAACTTCGGCGTCCGTCTGAATTCGGCTGGATGCGTTCGACGGGCTGGCGGCTCGGGCCGACGATATCCGTTGTTCCAATATTGCCATTCGCACGTTTTGTTGCCGCCCGAGCATCAAAGCGGCGATGAGGATTGCGAGGCAGGTGAGAGACGTTTTCATTCCGTGCGGCGCTTGTTGACTTGACTGATGAGTTCACGGGCCAACTCCTGATCGGAAAGCGAATCCGCCAATTCCCTGACTTGCGCCTCATCATACTTTTGGCCAGCGGTGGACAACAGGCCCACGACGGTTTCGTCGCCCAAGCCCAGGGTTTGGCGATTCAACATCACCTTATAGATCTGATCATCCTGATTCTGCCAAGACAAGATCATTTGCCCCAGCGTCTCCCCCACCTTGCGATCAATTCCCTCCACGAACCGCGTTTCCAACCAAGCCTTGTATTGAAGAATGCCCGCTTCCAGACCATCGTCATGCACTTGTATTGATATGCGCTGAACCCCAGCCTGACTGGTGATCGCGTCACGCTCGGAGGGTGAGAACGAGGCGCTGGCCAGCAGAGCATCAACCGACTCGTAGGGCAACGAGCCTGGTCCTGAGGGAATCATTCGACTGACGAGTCGGGAAACCGCCTTGGTGGATTCCTTCTCGGGGAGGAGTTCGCGGACAGTTCGAACAAAGCCCGAGATCTTCTCCTTGGGGAAGGGATCATCTTCCGCAATGCTTCGGAATGCCGTCGCCAGATTTTCCGCCGGCACTGGTTTCAGAACGTCTAGCGTTGCGATGGGATCGGACGCCAGTAGTCCATAAGCAAGTTCTACCCTGATATGATTCTCCAAGGTGCCAGTGGGTGATCTCGGCCATTCCGGAAGGGAACGAATTTGGTCGAGGTGGCCGTTAAACCAGTCCAGCGCCTTTTGCCCATCCCGTTCGGACAAGCGTCTCATGGAGTTGACTAGCAGGCTTCGCGCGCCCTCGCTCTTCCTGATATACTCGGACGGCACCGAATCCATCAAGATGTTGAGCGCCAACTCAGGGTCCCTCCTTGCGAGGGTATCGAAAAGCCAGTTGAACACCGCGTTGCCGTCGGGAACAGGCATCGGGCTCACAACGGCCTCCTTGATGAGCGCTATCAACTCATCGTTGCGCAGTCCCTGGATGCAATCGACCGCGGCCACGTAGCGCGGCACATCGCGATCCTGCGCCTTCAAGTCCCTGGCCAGTCGCTCGACCATGGAAAGGGACTTCGCGCTGGCGGCCTTGGAAGCGCTGCGGATGTCCGACGAAGACCCACTGGCCGCGCCCAACCTCAACTCGAGGTCGTTGAGGGTACTTTGTTGATAGGCGAGCGGGATGCCGCAGAGCAGCAGGCTGGCACCGATGGCGGCGAGGGTGGTCTTGTTCACAACGATGACGCTTGTAGTGGTCTGGCCGACGGTTGATAGCGAAGCGAGGGCGGGAAGCAGCAGGACTGGCCCGGCCTTGGCCATTTCGGCGGTGAGGCCTGCGGTTAGAATGCCGACGGAAAGCGCGATGCCCCGCCGGCCGAGAATTCGTTGGAGCGTTTCCAAGGCGCGGCGTGACTGTTTCTGCACCGCCGCCGCGGATTTCCCGACGCGCAGCGCGATTTCCGGAAAGGTCATTTCACTCACAAAGTGCAGAAGGATTACGCGGCGGTCCGCTTCGGGTAGGGAATCGATGGCGGCGTCCAGATGCGGCAGCGCTTCCTTCCAGGCCGGGTCGTTGGAGTCGGGTGATTCGCTGGGCGCGCGCATGAGGGCCTCTTTCTTTCGTTGGTGGCGGAACTCGCTCCGGCGGACGGATTTGGCCTCCAAAACCGCCGTGCGATGCAGCCACGCCGGCAACGGAACCCCTCCGCGGGCGACCTGGGACGCCTTCTTGGCCAGCACGCTGAGTACGCGCTGCGCCACATCCTGCGCCAGCGTGCGGTCGTTGAGGCTGCGCAGCGCGGTGTGATAGATCAGCCCGGAGTAGCGCTCGGCGACACAGCGGAACGCCCGCTCGTCGTTTGATTTCACAAAGGCTTCAAGGAGATCCTGGTCTGACTGCATGTCGCGCATTTCCACCCCATTACTGCCACCTTTGCGCGCCAGCGGACAATCTTCTTCTGAAAAATCTCAAGGCTGCACGACTCCGCGCGGCTCCGTGCCTCCGACCGCAGGCCGTGTCTGCGCGCCTCCGGTCGCCAGTCGTCAAGCCAAAGAGATTTGACAGGCTCCGCTGTGACCTCGGCGTGAGCTCAGTCGAACGCTCGCCGAACGCTCGCCGAACGCGCAAAGACGCGAAGCACGCAAAGTAAGGACAGGATCACCGATCAAAAGCAGAAACATGGCATTACACCCTTCACGAGGATTGAGTCGGTTGCGGCGGGGCGTGGCGGGGATCTGGTGACATTTCACCGCCGGAAGCGCAATCGGCAAACCTGCCGGACATAAGCGCCGTTAGGTTTGGCGTGATTTCCGGTCCTTCGTCATTCGCGAACCACGGACTTGGAGCGCGGACTTTAGTCCGCCCGTTGGAAGCGGACATGAAGGTCGCAAATTACTGCCAAATGACTTGGCGGAGGCTGGCGCGTAGCATGCGGATGCGGGGGATGTCCGCAGCGGGGTCCCTCAGTGGCACGCCTGGTATGCCGCGATCTTCGAGCTTTCGTGCGGCTTTTCATGGGGGCTGTGGCCAGAGGCACGCAGCCACGGCCTGCGGCGGGAGGCACGCAGCCACGCGCACAGCGACGCGCGCAGCCACGCCCTTGACTTTGGTGCCTGGGGCGACTACGTGTCCTCAGCCATCGCACACCATGAAATCATGAAATGGACCATCCTTCTCATTATCGCGGCAGTTATCGTGATCGTTTATCTATTGAAGCAAGGCAGCGAGGTATCATCCGCCGACGCGGTGAAGTACCTGAAGAAGGGCGCGGTGGTGATCGACGTGCGCAGTGCCGGCGAGTACAACGCCGATCATCTGCCGAGCGCGATCAACATTCCGGTGGAGGTGATAGAAAGCGCGGTGCCGCAGCGCGTGCAAGACCTGGATCAGGTGTTGTTGTTGCATTGCCAGAGCGGCATGCGCAGCGCGCTGGCCGTGCGCAAATTGAAAGCCATCGGCTACACCCACGTCTTCAATCTCGGCTCGCTCGCCCGCGCCAGGGAAATCGTCGCCAAGGCGGCGGAGAACTGAGTTTACCGCCGGCAGCGAGTGCTTGTTGTGTCGCTTTCTTGATGTGATAGCCAATTCTCTGCTCTCTCTGCTCTCTCTGCTTGCTCCTGTTCAAACTCTCCTGCAAATGTTCGTCTCGGAGAGAGCTGTTAGATCGACGGCTGGAAAGCAGGGCCACCCACGACAGGCGAGGACGCCTGTCTTCCCTCACAGCCGAGACGGCTGTGTTCCCTAGCGCGCGAGCAGGGCGCGGCGCACGGAGATTTCCGGGTAGTCCTGGGCCAGGCGGTGGAGTTCGGTTAGACCGGCGGCATCGGCGAGTTGGCCGGCGGCGATGGCGGCGGCGTAGCGCGTGTCGGTGGCATTGTCGAGGTTGGCGACGGTTTTGAGCAACACCGGCAGCGCGCCTGCGTCGCCGAGGCGCCCCAAGGCCCATGCCACCTCGGCGCGCCAACATGGTGTTAGATCGTTGTGCAGGAACAACACCCCCGGCCCGAGGGGGTCGGGCCGGCCGCCGGCCGCTTCCGGCGCGGAGTTATCTAACAATCCAACCAGCGTTTCCACCGCTCGCTTGTCGCGCAGATTCCCCAGCGTCCGCGCAAGGAAGAACGAGACCCAATGGCGGACGGGCAGCTTGGTGACCACGGGGATGCCGGTATCGAAGACGCGCGGGATAACGACCGGCAGATTCCAATAGCGCAGCAGCGTTTCGCGGACGCGCGGTTCATACGAAGCGTCGCGACAGACGAGCGAAAGGATCTGCGCCGCACGGTTTTGCGGGTCGGGTGTGCCGGCCCAGGCCGCGTGAGTGGAAGCCATCGCCGTGGCGATGTCGGCCTGTTTGTTAGCTTGTGGATCGCCTAACATCGCTAGGCAGGTTTCGACAACCGCCGCTTGCTGGCCGCTGCGGCGGATCACCCGGCCCACGAGGGTTTCGTAATCATCGTTGCCGGGCAGCAGGGCGCGGTCCGGATCGGTCGGCACGGAGCGGATGAGGGCCGGCACGATGGCGCCGGTGTTGGTCGCACCGATGGCATCGAGCGCCTCAATGATATATGAATGCACCGGCGAGGCGTGACAGGCCATCAGGGCGTCGTGATCGCCATACCAGCGGGTGTACACCGGGTAGTCCGGCAGCTTGGAAAACGCATCTATCAGAGTGTTGACGGCCTCCGGCGTGCCGATCCGGCCGAGGGCCTCCGCCGCCGCTTCTGCTAGAAACAGGTTGGCCTTTTGCGGGTCCACATTCTGGCGCAACGTCTCGGCGAGCATGGGCACCGCCGCCGCGTCGCCCAGCCAGCCGAGGGATCTAACCGCCGCCTGCAACGTGCGCGGATTGACGGCGTCCTGCGAGTTGAAGCGCGCGTTGTCGCCGACGTGGCCCTTGCGCCATTCCGGCAGTGGGTTGCGCTCGCGCTCGCGGCACACATACTCGCGCAGGGCCCGGCGTGCGGCGTCGCCGCCGATATGTCCCAGCGCCACCGCCGCCTTGCGCACGTCATCCCGGTCGTTGCTTGAAAGGCGTTTGACCAAACCCGCTTCTAACACATCCGAGGGGCTTGCCTGCTGCCACGCCCTCCACGCCGCGGCCTGCGCGCTCTGGGCGGCGGCGCGGTCCAACGGATCGAACGGCTGCGGATGGCCGGTTAGGTTCTCCAGGGCCAGCGCCGCAGCCCGCGCGACGAGCGGTTCGGCGTCTAGCAAGGCGTCGAGCAACGGCGCGACTGAGTCCCGGTTGCCGCAGGCCGCGAGGGCCACGGCGGCGGCCACGCGCACCTCGCGCCGTTCGTCGCGCAGGCAGAGGGCCAGCGCCGGGGCGGCGGCGCGCTGCCGGAAAATACCCAGGCGTTGGGCGGCACTGATTTTGAGGTCGGCGCTTGCCGTTCCCAACCGGGCGATGAGCGCGGCGACTTCCTGGGCGCCGGTTGCCGACGCGTCAGCCGTATCGCTGTGGCGGTTGATGCCGGCGACCTCCCGATACCGATCGAACTGCAACTCCATCAGACCGGTGACCGCCGCGTTGTTGCCGCGAAAGCGGATCGGACTGCCCGTGCCTAGCAATCGAAGGGGCTTCATGCCCATGGCTTGCACGCCCTTGAGCGGGAGCGGCGGGGCCTCCTCCCTGGGTTGATGGCAGCCGACGCAGCCGCGCGTTTCGCCCGGGCGGACAAAGATCCACGACATCTCATTGAGTTCCGAGCGGCCTTCGGCATCGACCGCTTGGAAGGCGATCGGGGTGTCGGCTGGCACCTCGACGGCGAACGATCCATCCGCCAGCAACGGCACGGTGCCGAGTTCGGTGACCTCGCTGCCGGCGTGAACGATATAGGAGTGCGACGAGCGCAGCGTGAGCCCCTTGCCCGCCAGCACCCGCACGGCTCTAACATGAGGCCAGCCGGCGGTGGTGTTCTTGGTGAAGCGCGCGTTCTGGCACACAAAGACACCGGTCGGATGCGGATCGGCGGCAATGGCGGCATCCACGGTGTTAGGCAGAATCGGCGGACGAGGGCGCGCGCCCAGAAACACCGGTGAGTGCAACGGCGCGTTCGGGGAATCCAGCACCAGCACCGGCTTGCTGACGCTTTGATTGGGATCGACGATGGCAATCCTGGAATAACTGGTGGCATGGGTGGGCACGCCGGATTTTCTAACATTTCCGCCGCCGGCGGCCCGACCCGGCAGGGTGCACAGCAGGCGCCCGTCCGGCAGTGCGGCCACATCGCCGGCAGCCACCTCCAAGTGGCGCAGTTCCGCCGCCGCGGAACCGGGGCGGCCCACCGCAATCCCGGATTCGGTTAGAAAGGCGACCCTACCGTCGGGCATCGGTGCGGGACTGCCACAGTTGAAGGCGCGCAGGCGGCCGCCATATTCCGGGCCCAGATCCAGACCGAACTCGGTCAACCCTGCGGTGCCGTCGGGATGGATGGCATGCAACAGGGTTTCGACCTTGCCGCGGCCGAAGAAATTGTCAGAGCGGATGAATAGGATCCGCCCGTCCGCCAGAACCTCGGGCTCGTTGTCGAAAACAATCGTGTGGGTCAGCGCGGTGATGTGGCGGCCGTCGGAGTCCATGGTGAACAACGCGCGAGAGGGAGGATTGTGATACTCCTCGAAGGTTCCGATGCGCGTCGAGGTGAACACCAACCTGCCGTCGGGCAGTTCGCACGGATCGATGTCGTGGAACGGACCGTCGGTTAGTTTCTGCGCCACGCCGCCGTCGGCACCGATCCGATAGATATGATAAAACCCCTCCCCCGCAGGCGCCATGGATAGATAGATCCAGCGGCCGTCGAACGAAACCGAAGGCGAACCCAGCGCCCCGGCTCCGGCGTCGAGCAACGGTTGCGGCACCGTGCCGGGCTTGGCGGGTTTCAGCGCGTAGAGCTTGTGTCCGACCTTCATCGGCGAGGGCAGATCGTGCTCGGGGAAGGCCCGCGAATCGCGCGGATTGAAAATCGTCACCGACAGGCTGTCGTAGCTGTTGCCGGTCCCGCCGACCGGCCGATACAGGCTGCAATCGTCGCCCACAAACACCAGTGCCTCGGGCCACACATAGTCGGCGGGCGGCGCGGACTCGCCGCCACGCTCGCGGTTGCCGGCAGTCTCCCGCTCGGCGCGCACCTCGAACTTACCCCACGGTGCCACCCCGAAGGCACCCAAGCTGATTGCCGCCGGCCACGCCTGATCGTTGAGACCGGGCTGCTGCCAGTTGGGCGGCTCCTCGGTGGCGCACTTCCAGGTTGGATTGGTTAGAAGCTCGGCGGTCTGGCCGTCCATCAGTTCCACGACGAGCCGGACGAGCAGACCCGCCGGGCCCGGCGCGGTATTGACCGCCTCGATGGCGATTCCATTGTGACCTGCCGCAAGCAGGGATGCGACGTCAAAGCGTTTCGCCCGTTTCCAGGCATTCGGATCCGCCTCGCTCTCGCCGACATAGCGGCCATTGAGATAGGCTGTGTAGAGGTTGTCTGCGGCGATGAGCAACTCCGCCGAACGAATCTGCGCTTTCTCCGACACGTCCATGCTAACGCGAAACCACACCGCTCCGGTGGGTTGATTCAATGCCGCCTGGCCGGCCGGAGGCGCCGCCCAAATCCATTCCGCGCCGCCGAAATCCACCGCCGCGGCCCGGACCCCGGAGACCAGCGTGAGGAACACCGGCACGAATGTTAGAAAATTGCTTATCGGTTTGCAGAGCATGTGGAATAACCTGTTGGAATCTGAGATGGGCAAAGTCGTCACGACCCCTTGCTAAACGGTTCCGCGGAGCCCATTTGGTCAACGAATTGCGCACGACCTTCGACGATCAAAAGCTTGCCAGCGGACTCCGCACCTTGGAACCTCGCCGCAGCCCACCAGCCATCCGTTCATGCGATTTGCTCCCCGATTTAGCCACCATCCCCCGCCGGGAGTGGTTTCAGGCCTCATGGCATTCATGCTATGGGGCATCCTGCCATTGTTTTGGAAGCAACTGTCGTTTCTGCCGCCCGCCACCATTGTCGCCCAGCGCATGCTATGGTCGTTGCTGCTGTTGCTGCCGATCCTGTGGTGGCGGGGCGAGGTCCGCCAGTTGCTCGTCGCGCTGCGCTCGCCGCGCGCCATAGCGTGGCAACTGTTGTCGGGGCTGCTGCTCTCGTCCAATTGGTTGCTCTATGTGTGGGCCACCCTTCACGAACGCATTCTGGAAGGCTCGCTGGGCTACTACCTCAACCCGTTTTTCAACATGCTCTTCGGCGCCCTGTGGTTCGGCGAGCGCCACAGCCGCCCGCAACTCGCCGCCATCGCCCTGGCCTTGGCCGGCGTCGCCTTGCAGATTCCGGGGATCGGGCGCTTCCCATGGGTCGCCATCAGCCTGGCGCTGACCTTCGCCCTCTATGGAGTTGCTAGAAAACGCGCCCCGCTCGGCGCGCTGGCCGGTCTAACCGCGGAAACCGCGCTGCTGGCGCCGTTGGCCCTGATCTGGCTCATTGTTAGTTCCGCGACCCCGGCGGCGGCGTTCGGCGGCAAGCCCTCGCAAGTCCTGATGGTCATCGGCACCGGGGTGGTCACCGCCGTGCCTCTGCTGTGCTTCGGCCATGCCGCCCGCACCCTGCGCCTATCAACCATCGGCATCCTCCAGTTCATCGGCCCCAGCCTGCAATTCCTCATCGGCTGGCAGTTCTATCACGAGCCGATGACCCATGTGCGCCTCCTCTCGTTCTGCGTCATCTGGCTGGCCATTGCCATGTACGTCGCCAACGCCCTGCGGACGGCCCGCCAGCAACAGCGGATCGCGTAGCCGCGTGCCGATAGAGATAGAGTCCTCGAAAGCGGAAGTCCATCTCGAATGAGTCAAGCTTTTCAGACCCGGATTGCTTGGCGACTGATGAATGGTTCGGTGGGACAATCCCGTCACACGGCCTACTTGGATCGATGAAACGCAGCAAATTGAAATGAGGAACACATTCCGCTGACGGTAACGGCGGCGGAGCACAGCCGTCTCGGCTGTGAGGGAAGACAGGCGTCTTCGCCTGTCGTGAGTGGCACTTCAATGGCAACGCTGTGGCGATACAGCCGGGACGGCTGTATTCCCTAACAGGCGAGGACGCCTGTTCTCCGGACGCCCCCCACGCATTCTGACGAATGTGCCTATTGGAAGAGATGACACGCTTGGCGTCGCCGCCTATCAACCCACGAAGCTGTAGTCGTAGGGCTTGCGCATTTCGCGGGTGGCGTAGGCGTTGGCTTCGGCGGCGTTTTCACCGACGAACAGTTCCTTGTCCGGATCCCACTGGAGCTTCTTGCCGGTGCGCAGCGAGATGGCGCCGAGGTGGCACACGGAGGCCGAGCGATGGCCGATTTCCACCGCGCAAATCGGGTCCTTGCGGGTGCGCGAGCACTCGAAGAAATTGCCCATGTGATCGTTGCTAACATACAGGCGCTCGGCGCCCTCCGGCAGCGGTTTGGTTAGAATCTCGCGCTCGGTGGCTTTGATCTGATCGCGATTGACCCAGATCCAGCCGTCGCTGCCGTCGAAATGGATGCCGTTGCGCTGGCCGGCCGGATTGACCGTGCCGCCGAACGGATCGTCGTCACGGGTGGAACGGACGTTGAACACCACACCGTTCGGATAGGTGAACTTCACCTCGTAGTCGGCGATGGTCGTGTAGCCGCCCGGAATCGGGATGGACAGCGCCTTGCTTTCAATGCTGGTGGGTGCCGGCAATCCGACAGCCCAATAGCCGATGTCCATGTGATGGGCGCCCCAATCGGTCATGGTGCCGCCGGAGTACTCATACCAATAGCGGAACAGGACGTGGCAGCGCTCGGTCATATAGTCCACCTTGGGCGCCTGGCCCTGCCAGAAATCCCAGTCGAGTTCCGCCGGCACGGGCTTGCTGGCGAAGGGTCCCTCGCGGCGCCCGGCCGGTAGCCACACGGTCACTTCCTTGAGCTTGCCGATGCGGTTGTTGCGGACCAGGTCGCAAGCCAGGCGGAAGCGCTCGTTGCTGCGCTGCTGGGTGCCGGTTTGCAGGACCACCTTGTTGTCGCGCACCGCCTTGACCACGTGCTTGCCTTCGTCGATGGTCAGGGTCAGCGGCTTTTCCGAATAAATGTCCTTCTTGGCCTTGGCCGCGGCGATGTTGACCAGGCTGTGCCAGTGGTCCGGGGTGCCGTTGACGATGCAATGAATGTCGTCGCGCTCCAGCAGTTTGCGGAAATCGGAAAATCCGCTCGGCACCTTGCCATCCTTGGTGAAGCGCTTCACGGCACCCGCCACGTGGTTTTTGTCCACATCGCACACCGCCACCACATCGCCAAAGCGCTGGGCATTGCCGGCGTCGCCGCTGCCCTGGCCGCCGCAGCCAATCAGCGCGATGGCGGGCCGGTCATTTGGCGAGACGACAACCTTGGCCGGTTCGGCGGCCAACGCCAACTCGCGCTCGACAAACCACAGAGGCAAGCCGGTAGCCGCTGCGGTGGCGGAACAACGGCGCAAGAACATGCGGCGGGAAATATGGAACGGTTTGATAGGGTTCATGGGATCGGGGGTGAAGGCCGGCAGGGAAAAGTACGAGGACTGGGATTCGAACCCAGGACCAATTGGTTAAAAGCCAACTGCTCTACCGACTGAGCTATCCTCGCGTTGGCTGGTTTCAAGCGGGTCATTGCTCTGTAACCCGTTGGAAATGAATGGCACTTCATCTCGCCGGGCCATTGATACCATGCGGGAAGCCGGGTGCAAGTGCAATTTTTCCGGCGGCGGATGTTTTTTAAGAATCCTTGTGTTTTCTTCCTTTTTTGCCAAATGAGGAACTTGCTTTGCCACCCGTTTTTGCTACCCCTCCGGCGTGGCTGGCGCAGGAGCGGTCAAGGGGCTCCATCGACCTTGATTTTTCCCGCGTAAAAGTCATCGAGCAGTGCGAACGCCTCCGGATCGTAGTTCTTCAATCCCTCCCTGCCCTTGGCGGGCTTCGCGCCAGTCATGGCCATGTCGCCGAAGGTGCCGAAATACCACATCGTCAGTTCGGCGAAGAACTCGTCGGCATTGGATGCCGCGTAGGATCCGACCCACAGTTGGTTTTTGAGCGAGCGCTGCCATTGCTCGTCGAACTTCGCGCGCAGCGCCGCGGGTATGCCTGCGTTGCGGATGTTGTGGGCAAACTCGTGGATGCATATATCCCGCCCGCGGTAACGGTCCTTTTCCAAGCGCAGCAGGTTCTCCTCGCCGCAGGATGTGAGCAGGCCGCCGAGCCCGCGGGTGCGCTCGTCCACCGTCTCATTGCTGTTAGCATGGAGCGGCTTGCCCTTCATGTGGCGGTTTTCCGGCAGATCGGAGGTCATCTGGTCCTTGCCGATGATGTGCAATGCCGCGCCCGCCTTGACCAGGTTGGCCAACACCACAGGTTGCTGCCCTAGCAGCAGATCGAGCCTCTGATAGGCCTCGCGCAGCGCGGCATCGCTGACCACCGCACTGGCCTTGATGGGAATCCCGTGATAGTCGAGTTGTTTGGAGTAGAAATCCACCTCCGGCGGGTTGATTTGTTGGATCGCAGGCGGTTCCGCGGCACCGATCATGCGGATGCCGAAAACCGCGCCAATTTCGTTACCACCCGTCGCCTGGAACCGCACCGTGACCTTGGCCCTGCCTCTAACTGAATCAGGCGGAAGCGGGTATTCGACATCATAGAGTTGCTGCGGACCACGAGCCTCGATGACCTGCTCGGCACCATAGGAAGGCAGTTGCCCGTCTCCAACCAGGCCGCCCAATCCGCCGCCCTCGTGCTCTGTGTGAGCTGTGTCGGCCGCCGCATCGTCCTCGGACAACGCACCGAGGAGGAAATCGAGGGCGTCCGCAACTCCTTCGGCCCGGGCCCCGTCCTCGCCGGCTTCTATTCCTACGGCGAACTCGCCCCTTCCGGCCAGGCCCAAGCCTGCCAACTCCACAACCAAACCATGACCATCACCAGCATCGCCGAAATCCTTCCCGCCGCGGCCCGTTCATGAGCTATCACCCGCTCCTCGTTCGCCAAATCCGCCGCGCTTTCGGCACCCCGGGCGCCGCTCCGCCCGGGCTTGTGCCCTTTTTCGACCTCATCGACGCCGCCTACCGGCAGTCCGACCAAGACCGACGCCTCACCGACCGCGCCATGTTCCTGAGTTCCGCCGAACTCACCGACGCCAACGCCCGCTTGCTCGCCCAAAACCAGCGCAACCAAGAACTCCTCGACCGCCTGCGCAAGACCCTCAGCCTCCTCGGCACTGAATTCCCCGGCAATTCCGAAGCAGACCTCTTCCACATCACCGACGAAATCGAACGCCTGGTCGCCGAACGCCAGGCCACCGAACTCGCCCTCCGCCAGGCCAAGGAAGCCGCCGACGCCGCCAACCGTGCCAAAAG
>Ga0118677_10010040_pt1 | contig 14608 bp, 14 predicted proteins | sample AliMusrvi5mmetaG_FD_86154 | JGI IMG/M metagenome (GOLD analysis project Ga0118677, IMG submission 86154) | reverse complement strand
GGGTCGGATCCAAGTACTGCCCCGACGTGATCCGGCTGGTGGGTGAGGGGAGCCGCCTGCTGGCCGGTGTGGCCGGCCGCCTGCCCGCGCGCGAGCCCGACGCCGTGGCCCGTCTGACCGGCGCGCTGATCCTGTCCGGCTATGCCATGGCTTTGGCCGGCACCTCGGCCCCGGCCAGCGGCGGCGAGCACCTGGTGAGCCATTACCTGGACATGCGCCATTATGCGTTCGGCGAGCCGAACGACCTGCACGGCTGCCAGGTGGGCGTAGGGACGCGGGTGGCGTCGGCCCTTTATGAACGCGTGCTCGCGTGGTCGCCGGCGGCGCTCGACGTCGAGGCGCGCGTGGCATCACTCGCGGCCTGGCCGGACTACGAGCGCCTGCTGCGCCAACGCTTCGGCGCGCTTGCGGATTCCGTCATCCCCTATGCCCGCGACGGCTATCCGGCCGCCGAAACGTTGCGCCGTCGTTTGCAGCGTGTGAAAGACGAGTGGCCGGCGTTGAACGCCCGGCTGGGCCGCGGCATGCGGACCTCCGCGCAAGTTCTGGCGGATCTCCGGGCGGCCGGCTGCCCGGTCACCTTCGCTGATATCGGCGCGTCGCCCGACCGGGCGCGGGAGGCGGTCCTGTGGAGCAAGGATATCCGCGCGCGTTACACGATCCTGCACTTCTGCTGGGAGATCGGCCAACTGGAGTCGTGGGCGGGCGAAGTAATCCCGAGTGTGTCGGGATGAATCAGTCATGCCACGTGACTGAGGGTCTGCGGGAAGGGCTGCGGGAAGATGTGCCTTTCTTCCGGAAACCTGTTATATAGACCGCCAACCCCGATGGAGACAACCTTTGCCAGACGATAGACTCGAGCATGAAATCGTTGAACCGGAGACCAAGGCGCGGTACATACGATCGCGGCTGATTTCCGGATTGTTTGTGCTGGTGCCGGTTTGGGTCACGATCGTCGTGATTGGCGCAGCATTCGGCGCCATGTCGTCCCTGTTGTCGCCCCTGGTCCGCATGGCGCCGTGGACCTTGTCACCGTTGGCCGAACGATCGATCTCGGTCGCGGCGTTCGTGCTGCTCGTGTTCCTGTGCGGCGCCATTGCCAGCCGGATGCTGGGGCGACGCCTGCTGGCGTGGGCTGAGTCGATCATCCTGCACGTTCCGGTGGTAAAGAGCATCTATTCGGCCTCCAAGCAGGTCGTGGACGCCATCTCGCTGACCAACAAGGCAGCATTCAAGTCGGTGGTGCTGGTGGAGTACCCGCGACCGGGACTGAGGGCCGTGGGCTTTGTGACCGGCGTGTCGTCAGACGCCACGGGGCGGCGCTGGTGCCGTGTGTTCATTCCCGCGGCGCCTCCCACGTCGGGCTTCCTGGAACTCGTTCCCATCGAGGAGGTGCAGGCCACCGACATGACGGTGGAGCAAGGCCTCAAGATGGTCGTGTCCGGCGGGTTCATCGCGCCCGACCACATCGCCACGCATCCGTTCCGGGAAGAGACCTGAGCGGGCCCATGAGGAAGCGTATGCAGGAACTGGCGTGGTCGGTGCTGAGGATCACGGCGGCCTCGTACGTGGGGCTGATTTTGTTGATGTACTTCCGCCAGGCGCACTACGTTTACTTTCCGACTCGCGACGTGCGACTGACGCCGGCGACCTTCCGCCTGGCCTACGACGAACTGCGGGTGCGGACGGGCGACGGTCAGACGATCCACGGGTGGTTCGTTCCACATCCGCAAGCGCGCGGCACCTTGCTTTTCTGTCATGGCAACGCGGGCAACATTGGGGACCGGATCGATTCGGTCCGCCGTTTTTACGACCTTGGCCTGAACGTGTGCCTGTTCGACTATCGCGGGTACGGTCTCAGTTCGGGCGCGCCGACGGAGGAGGGCACGTACCGGGATGCAGAGGCGGTTTGGGGTTGGTTGACCACCGCGCGCTCAATTCCCGCGAATCGCATTGTCGTGATGGGCGAATCGTTGGGGGGCGGAGTGGCCGCCTGGGTGGCGGAACGGAAACAGCCGGCAGCGCTGATCCTGGAATCGACGTTTACCTCAATGCCGGATGTCGCCGCCCGTGTCTATCCGTTCCTGCCGGTGCGGCTGTTGTGCCGTTTCCGGTACGACACGCTGTCGCGCCTGCCGCACATCGCGTGCCCCTTGCTGGTGGCCCACAGCACGGACGATGAGTTGGTTCCTTTCGTCCAGGGCGAGAGGCTTTACCGGGCAGCCCGCGAACCCAAGACATTTCTCGCGATGAATGGCTCGCACAATGAGGGTCGCGATCAGTCCGGCAAAACCTACGACGAGGGCGTGGACGCCTTCCTCACACGGGTTCTCGGGACCCGGCCGGCTACGGTTCGATGATGCTGATGTAGCCTTGCGAGCGCTTCCGGAAGCTTCCGGTTGAGAGATTTCCGTCATCGATCTTCTGGTCGATTTCCAGCATACGGCCATCCTGCATGTCGGGGCCGACGTAGACCGACACTCCGGCCGTGAACCCGAATTGCTGGTAGTCCCAGTCCCACTTGCCGCCGATCGGCGTAGTTGCCGTCCAGTCCATGCCGCTGAGATAGTCCGCCATGCCGGGCGGGATGACCCCGGGTTGCCCGTCCGGGGGGAAGTGGCCGGTGTCCATCGCGTAGTTCTGGAAGGCCGCGCAGGCGACCCGCAGGTCGTTCACGAAGTTGGCGTTCTCGGTGTTGTGCCGTGCGAGGTAGAAGGAGGGGATGGCAATGACAACCAGAAGACCCACGATCGCCACAACGATCATGATCTCAATCAGCGTAAATCCAGCGTGTGAATGTTTGGGCCGCATAAGCGTGTCCCGACGCGTATTGACTGTACACGAGTGCCCGCGCGGCGAAAAGTGATTTATCGCCTACCCGCCTACCCGCCTGCTCCTTGTCAGTCGACTGTCCGTTTGGCGGCGGAACAGGTTCCCCTGCTCTTATTCGTGGCGGAGGCTTTCGATGGGACTGAGGCGGGCCGCGCGCCAGGCGGGATAGAAGCCGAAGAAGACGCCCACCCCGGCGGAAAACGACAGGGCGAGGAGGATGGCGCCCGGCGAGACCAGTACCGGCCAATGGTTGAGGTGGGACACGGTCAGGGCGGCTCCGATGCCCAGCAGAATGCCCAGGACGCCCCCGGCGCCGGCCAGGGCGACCGCCTCGACCAGGAACTGCAGCAGAATATCGCGGCGGCGGGCGCCCACGGCCATGCGCAGCCCGATTTCACGCGTCCGTTCGGTTACGGACACCAGCATGATGTTCATGATGCCGATGCCACCCACTATTAGTGAAATCGAGGCGATCACGGTCAGAAGCATGGTCATCATGCTGGAGACTTTCGTGATCATCTGCGTGATCTCGGTCATGTCCATCACCATGAAGTCGTCCTCGGCATCCGGCGCCAGGCGGTGCCGTTGACGCAGAATGCCGGTAATCTCCGCGCGGGCTTGGGCCAGCATATCCATGGAGGTCAAGCCGAGCAGGAGCTGGTTGACGTTGTTGAAGGGGGAATTCTGCAGCACGCGCCGTGTCGTCGTCCAAGGGACGAGAATGGTATCGTCCTGGTCCTGGCCGAAGGCCGCGCTGCCTTTGCGCGTCAGCACGCCGACCACGCGGAACACCATGTTGCGGATGCGGATCGTCTTGCCGACTGCATCCTCGCCCGCGAACAATTGGTCGACCACGGTCTGCCCCAGGATGCAGACACGCACCGCCGTGTGCATGTCGTTTTCGGAAAACGGTTCACCATCGGCCAGGTCCCAGTTTCGTACGGGCAGATAGCCGGTTCCGATGCCTTGAATGGACGTCGACCAGTCGTTTTCATGGTAGATGACCTGGGCGCCCGAGCGGACGATCGGGGTCATGGCCGCAACGTAGTGGCACTCCCGGAGAATGGCCTCGCCGTCTTCGGCGGTCAGATTTTGTTGCGTACCGGCCCCGCCGCGAAATCCACCGGTGTGCTGGCTCCCGGGAAAGATCATCACCAGATTGCTGCCCATCGTGCTGATCTGTTCCTTCATGGACACGGACGCGCCTTGGCCGACCGCCACCACGGCGATGACGGCCGCGATGCCGATGATGATGCCCAGCGTCGTCAGCAACGAGCGACCCTTGTTGCGCCGCAAGGCGCGCATGGCGATCCTGAAGGTGACGACGGTAATCATACGACCGCCCCATCGCGCATGTGAATCGTCCGTTTGGCGCAGGCGGCGATGTCCGGTTCGTGCGTGACCATGACCAGGGTGATGCCTTCCTCGTTCAACTCCTTGAAGATACGCATGATGTCGTCGCCGGAGCGGCTGTCGAGGTTGCCGGTGGGCTCGTCGGCCAGGATCAGGGGCGGATCGTTCACCAGGGCGCGGGCGATTGCCACGCGCTGCTGCTGGCCGCCCGAGAGTTGGCTGGGGTGGTGGTGGATGCGGTCGCCGAGCCCGAGCCGGGTCAGCAGCGCCAGGGCCTTGCGGCGGCGTTCCTCGCGTGTGGAAGGGACCCCGTAGTAGAGCGGAAGCTCCACGTTCTCGAGCGCCGAGGTTCGCGTCAACAGGTTGAAATTCTGGAACACGAACCCCATCTTCCGGTTGCGCACGCGCGCCAGGGCATCGCTGTTCAGCCCGCCGACTTCCTGCCCGTCCAGCCAGTACTCGCCGCCCGACGGCTGGTCAAGGCAGCCCAGCACGTTCAGCAGCGTGCTCTTGCCCGAACCGGAAGCGCCCATGATGGCGAGGAAGTCGCCCCGGGCGATGTCGAGCGACACGTCGCCCAGGGCCGGGATGTCGATTTCGCCGACATGGTAGATCTTCGAGATATGGCGGAGTTCGATGAGCATGGCGGCTCTCAGCGGCGGCGCGCGCCAGGCGGCGGGGGCGGGGCGAAGGGGTTTACGGTTTCCGTCGAGGTTTTGCTGTTGAGGTCAGCGAGCCCCACGATTACGGCATCGCCTTCTTTCAACGAGCCGGCGTCTTTGAGCTCCGTGAAGCTCCCGTCGCCGATGCCCGGGATGATCGCCACCTCCGTCGGAGGGGCGCCTGGCGCTTTTTGAATCCACACCCGCTGCGTGGCTTTTCCGCGGCGCGGTTCGGCGGCGGCAGCCGGCGGTTTCGTTCCGCTGGCCTCCGGTTTGAAGCGCAGGGCGGCGTTCGGCACCTTCAGCGTGGCGGTGCGGCGGTCGACCTCGCAGGCGATGTTTGCCGTCATGCCCGGGAACAGTTTCTTCTCAGGGTTGTCGGTGCTGATGACGACGGGGTAGGTGACGACGTTCTGGACCGTGGCGGATGCCAGCCGTACCTGCGCGACCTTGCCGTGGAAAGGTTCCTCGTACGCATCGACGGTGCACGACACCGGTTGCCCGGGGCGGATTTTGCCGATATCGGCCTCCGGGATGCTCGCTTCGACCTGCATCTGCCGCAGATCGGTGGCGATCGTGAACAGCACTTGGGCCGACATGCTGGCCACCACCGTCTGGCCTTCGTTGACGTTGCGGGCGATAACGACGCCATCCACGGGCGAACTGATCGTCGTGTAACTCAGGTTGGCCTTGGACAACCGCAACGACGCCTTGGCCTGTTCCACGGCGGCCAGCACGACCTTCAGTTGGGCCGCGAGCGAATCGCGCGTGGCCACGGCCGCGTCCAGGTCGGCCTGGGACAGCATGTCGCGTCGAACGAGTTCCTGCGAACGAGCGAGATCCTTCTCGGCTTGTGACAGTTTGGCCCGTGTCTCTTCCACACTGGCCTCACTCTGCGCCAGGTTGGCGGTGTCCTGGGCCAGGCGCGCCTCGTAGACGATCGGGTCGATCTGCGCCACCAAGGCGCCGGCCTTGACCTCATCGTTGTAATCGACGTAGAGCTTCGTGATCGGCCCGTTCACCTGGGTGCCGACCTGCACGAGCTTGATCGGCTGAACGGTGCCGGTGGCGTGCACAGTCTGGACCACATCCCCCCGTTCAACACGCGCGAAACGGTACTCGGCCGGCTTGGCGCTCTTCGTGCGCCACCATGCCCAGCCCCCGCCCGCGGCGAGCGCCGCGACCACGATTGCGACCACGATCCATCGTTTCATGATTATTCTTCCCCTATGGCGTGCATGATTTGGGCCAGGGCCGTTTGGTAGTCGAAGCGCGCCTTGACCTGGTCAGCGCGGGCCTGGATATCGGCCGTCTGGGCATCGGTCAGTTCGACCGACGAGGACTGGCCGAGCCGGTAGCGCTCGGTCGCCAGATTCAGGCTTTCCTGCGCCTGCCGGACGATCAGTGCGGTCAGTTCCAGCCGCTGGCGGGCGCCTGAAAGCTGCGCCAAGGCTTGCGTGAGGTCGAGGTAGATCCGCTGTTCGCGGTCCGCGACCTGCGCGCGGGCTGACCTAAGCTGGGCGGTTGCCTCGGCGATCCGCGCCGTTTTACGTCCGCCGCCGAACACTTCGAAGGCCGACTGAATCGCGCCGGACAGGTTCCAGACGAGCGGCAACTGCGAGCCGGTCAGGGCGTAGCCGGCATTCACGCCGAGCGAAGGATAGAGATCGGCGATGGCGGCGTCGACGGCCGCGGAAGCGACCTGTTCCTGGGCGCGCAGAGCCCGCAGTTCGGGATGCTGTTCGCGCGCGGTGTCCATCAGCGTGGCAAGATCGCCGGGGATTTCCGCGAGCAGGCTTTCGCGGAGCCGGTAGCCGGGTTCTTCGGCGAGCCCGAGGCTGCGATTTAAGGCGGCGCGGGCCGTGGTCAGACCGTTGCGGGCAACGATCAGGCTCAGTTGCGCGTTGCCGAGATCGACCTCGGCCTTGGTGACGTCGTACCGGATGCGGCGCCCCACTTCGGCGAACGCCTTGACCTGATTCAGGTGTTCCTGGTACTGGCGCACGGCCTCCTCGGAGACTTGGAGGAGCTCCTGGGCCCGCAGCAGGTCGAAGAAGGCGGTGCGCACCGCGTAGGCCGTATCGTTGCGGGCGGTTCGCAGGTTCTCGTCAGCCGCCAGCGCGGTGAGGCAGGCTTCGCGCACGAGGGCGGGCGTCTTGCCGAAATCGTAGATCAGGAGGTCGAGTCCCAGCGACGCGTTGTAGGCACCGGTCATGTGCGAGCTGCCGCGCGCTCCCACCGCGTTTGCGGTGGCGCGGCCATAACTGGCGTTGGCATTCACGGCGGGCCAGTAGGCGGCGCGCGACTGGTCGACCTGGGTGACCGCGGCCGCCAGGGCCTGGCGCGCCTGCGTCACGGCCGGATGGTTTGATAGCGCGATGCGCACGGCGTCATCCAGCGAGATGAGCGCGTTGGACGACAGTCCAATCTCGGCGGCGCGGACTGTCCGTTCGCCGGCCGGCGCCCGGTCCGCCTGCTGAGCCAGGCGCGCCTGTTTCACGGTTGCACAACCGGCACCCACGCCACCGACGAGGACCAGGAGCGTCAGGGTTCGCAGCGCGGTCATGCCCGTGGTCTTAAGGGCGATATCGTTTTGTGTCATGCGAAGGGATTCGGTAAAAAATGGCCGAAAATATAACTAAAATGCCGGCGTGAGTCAATGAAGGTCTTCGGCATCTTCGGGGCATTTTCGGGGGCCGAAACAGGATGATCGCCTGTCTTCAGGCGCCGAGGTCGGCGAGCGTGAGGTCGGCAACGGTTGGTCGCACGAGGGCTGCGCGGCCAAGCAGATCGGCCGGGAAAGTCTGGGCCACGGCGACGCAGCGAATGCCGGCGGCGAGGGCGGCGTCGATGCCATTGACGGCATCCTCAATGACGACACACGCTGCGGGCGGTAGGGATAGCGCGCGGGCCGCGGCGAGGAAGATGTCCGGCGCGGGTTTCTTGCGTTCCACACGTTCCGCGGTGATGACCGCGGTCCATTCTGGGGGCGGGAGCCCGATCGCGTTGAGGTTGGCCTCGACCTTGATCCAGTCGGCGCTGGAGGCGACGGCTGTGCGGAGCCCGGCGGCGCGGCAGTGACGGACAAAGTCCACGGCGCCCGGAAAAGCCTTGAGGCGGCCGGGGAGCATCTGCAGGTACAGCTCGTAGGTCCGTCGCTTGGCGGCCGGGATGTCGAGAGTCAGCCCGTAGCGCGCGGCCACGCCTCCCAGGTACCGGTCTTCGCCGGTACCCACAAAGGGCCGGAAATCCTCGGGCTGCGCCGCGATGCCCCGTTCCCGGAACATGGCGATGGCCGCGTCGCAGATCAACGGTTCGGAATCGGTGAGCACGCCGTCCATGTCAAAGATGACGGCGCGCAGGGTGGAATGGGGGGCGGGGGTCATGGATGGCGGAGGTGGGCGTCCCGGATCAGGGGCCGTGTACGGCCAGGTTGGTGAGAACGGCCAGCACCGTTCCCACCAACATGCCCGCCGCCACCTCCAGGCGGGTATGCCCTAGGAGTTCCTTCAGTTTTTGCTCAGACAGACGGTGGGCTTTGAATAGTTCGTCGACGATCTGGTTGAGGAGCCGGGCCTGTTGTCCGGTTGCGCGGCGGACGGTGGAAGCGTCGAACATCACGATCAGGGCCAGCGCCAGCGCAACGACGAAGGTGGTACTGCCGAAGCCATCGTTCATCCCCACCGACACCGCCAGGCCGCTCACCATGGCCGAGTGCGCGCTGGGCATGCCGCCGAGACTGGTCAGGTACTGAAAGTCGAACTTCCCGGTCCGGCGGAGGTTGCCGAGCATCTTCAAGAGCCCGGCGGCGGTCCAGCCGAAAACGGCCGACCAGAACGAGACGCTCTTGAACATTTCTCCCACGGCGTAGTGCATGGCGCGGCATCATGGGGAATCGAGGGGAGAGGGTCAAATGAAAAGGCTGAATCAGTACGCGTTCTTGCGGGTGAAGAACGTGCGCAGCAGGATTTTAAAGTCGAACGAGAGTGACCAGTTTTCCAGGTAGTAAAGGTCGTACCGGATGCGTTCTTCGATGCTGGTGTTGCCTCGCAGTCCGTTCACCTGGGCCCAGCCGGTCATGCCGGGCTTGCACACGTGCCGCCACATGTAGCGGCTGATGTCTTCCTTGAACTGCTCGACAAAGTGCGGCCGCTCCGGGCGGGGCCCCACCAGGCTCATGTCGCCGGTCAGCACGTTCCAGAGTTGCGGCAACTCGTCGATGTTGTAGCGGCGCAGGAATGCGCCGACCCGCGTGCGGCGCGGGTCGTCTTCCACAGTCCAGACGGGGCCGGTTTCCTTCTCGGCATCCTCATGCATGGTGCGCAATTTGTAAATCGTGAATGAGCGCCCGTTCTCGCCGCAGCGTTCCTGGCGGTAGAAGATCGGGCCCTTCGAGCTGCGCCGGACGAACACGGCGGCCAGAAGCATGACCGGCGCCGCCACGATCAGCCCGACCGCGGCGCCCGCGATGTCCTCAATGCGTTTCAGGATGCCGTTCCAGAAATAGTCCAGGGGCCAGCGGCTGACGCCGAGCAGCGGGATGTCGTCGACGACGCGCATATCCATGCTGCCGGTCATGATGCGGAACATATCGGGCACCATATTGAAGACGATCATCCTGCGTTCGCAGGCCAGGATGATTTCCACGATGCGCTGGTGCCCGAGCGCGTTGTCGGTCACGATCACCTGGTCGGCCGGGTGCGAATCGAGGATCGACTCCAAGTCTTCGATGCGCCCCCGAATGGCGTCACTCGGCACGGCGGGATCGGCCGGGGCAGAGCCGGTGGCGACAAACCCCACGACGCGCGAGCGCAAGCGAGGCTCGTTCTCCAATCCGCGCTTGAGATGGGCGGCGATGGGATCGGTGCCCAGGATGAGGACGCGATTGTGGACGGAGGCGCGGCGGGCATGGGCCACTTCGAGCCGGAACAGAACGAGGCGTTCAATCAGCACCAGAAAGATGATCGTGAAGAACGCAATGACCACCGTGAGACGGGAAATGGGCGGCTGCGTCTGCCAGGCGAAGGCCAGGGCTGTGGTGAGGAGAATCGCGATGCCCGTGGTGCGGACCAGGCGGGGAATCTTGCTGGAGAAGGCGCCAATCTGTGGTCGGACATAGAGTTCCAGAGCGCGGTAGATGAAGAGGAAGAGCAGGGTGGCAATGGCCGCGCCGCCCACATACATGCTGCGCGGCGGGATGCTCTTTACGGCGATCAGGCCGCTGTCGAAGCGGATCCAGATCGCGGCCAGAAAGCCGGCAAAAATGGCGGCGGCGTCGGCCAGCACAGCCACCCCGCTGGCCAGAACGTCCCAAGTATCTCTCGTGCGCACGCCGGGACTCTAGCGCACGCAGGGCGCGAGTGTCGAGTTAGATGCTGGGTTTCCAGGCGGCCTTTTTCGCGTTCTTCGCGGCCTTCTTTTCCTTCATCGTCTTTTCAGGCTTCTTCTTGGCATCCCGTTTGTTGACTAGACCCTTCATGGCGTTCTCCTTGTGGTTACGGTTGACAGCAAGTTCGGATGAGGTCCGGCGCTCCCGCAGGCGAGTGGTAGAGACGGGTCATGCGACCTCCACCAAGGGGCCGCGTGCTCCGCAGTGGGGACAATTGTAGGTATCCTTGTTTTCGACCTTGTCGCGCCCGGTCAGCATCAGGCCGCATTTGCAGTGGCCGAGGTAGCGGAGCAACAGGAGCCCCCGCTTCAATTCGCCGGCCAACTCGTCTTTGGCGCGTGCCGCCTCCAGGACTTGTCGTTGGAGTTGGGTTTGCTTGGAGGTCATAAGCCCGCCGCAGCGATTGCCCAAGCGCTGGCAGCAGGGGGGACGGCGCGTGCCGCGGGACACAGGGGATGCAAAAGGGAAACGAAAGAATCAGCATTGAACTTCACCCCGGCAGTGTAGCTTCCTGGTACCGCCGAGGCAAGACCGATTCGCAGCCCTAGAAACACAGGTTGACGGAAACGGTGAGGCACAGGTCGTTATTCTTGGTGTCGGGGGCCGGCGCATTGTCGTAGCGGTCCGCCATCGTGACGTTCAGGCTCAGATTGCGGGCGAGCATGGACGCGACGCCCGCCTCACTATTGACAAAGAAGACGCTCGTATCGGCGAATTTCGGGATGTACTCCGCCGCGCACCAGGCGAGTACGTGGGCGTTCACGATGCGCTCGGCCCACGCCGCCAGACGGGCGGCCGCAAACCCTTCCTGGACCTCGCCTTTGCGTTGGTCCAGATAGCCCGCACCGGCTTCCAGATTGAGGATCGACCGATCGGTGCGAATGAGATGCCAGCCGGGCGAAGCGATGGCGGTGACCCGGTAGTCGATGTCCGCGATCGGGTCCGTCGCCCAGTCCGCGTAACCGAGGCCGTAGGTGTGCTTGGAAAGTTGACGCTCGTAGCGCGCCCGGGCTGTGGCATTCTCGGCATCCTTGGTTCCTTCGCTTTCGCCGTACACGCCCTGGGCCCGGATACTCGTGATATCCTCCGTGCGTTCGCGGACTGCATTTAATCCGAGCGAATAACGCAGCGTATCGGTGTTGCCTTTGTTCATGTTCATGCCGAACTCAATGGCCCGGTGCCAGGCCGAGGTCGTTGCGGGCGCCGGCGCGGCTTCCGGGGCCGGCAGTTTAAGGACCCGACCGGCGATGCCGAATCTTCCGGGGCCCGCATCGGAGAACACGCCCCGGATCGTCGTGCCGGTTAGCGTCGGTACGGCGTTCGTACCCGTCGTGGTCCGGACCGGCACATTGGTCGCCACGACCGGGGGCGCGACGTTCGTTGCGGGTGTCACCACGGGAGGCGCGACCACCCAGTTCGTCAGGGCGGGAGCCAGTCCCCCGGGGCCGTTGGTGTCGGTCGTTGACGTCTGTTGCGCGAGGAGCGGGGCAATGGCGAGGCTGGCGAGGATAAGGATCAACGCGGCGCGGTTGAGGCGGCGTTGATTCCCGGTTTGTTCTGGTTTTATCATGGGCAATCTTTCAAGTTCGGGCGCGCGGACGATTATCGGCCGGCCTCCCGGTAGCGTTTTTGCGATTCGCGGGACCAGGCCAGCATCACTTCCTGGCGGCGGCGCGGGTCTTTCCAGGTCTTGACCAGCGCGTCGAGGTCGTGTTCCGAAAGCGGCGGTCCGGCGAGCGCGGCCACTTCGGATGCGCGGGTGCCGCGATCGATGACACGTTTCCAGGCGGCGCGCAGATCGGCGTGGGCGTCGATAAGCCATACACCCATCAGATCGTTCAGAACGTTCCAGCGCCGCATGCCCTCGTCGTTGTTGTACACAAAGCCGGCCGGGATGGAGTAGGGGTTGGGTTGCGGGGCCTGGGGATCGGCGTAGAGCGACGCCAGGACCGGCATGCGGTAGAGGGCATAGCGCTGACCGTTGACCCCCTCGGGTTGGTAAAGCAGCCGTTGTCCGTCCTCCGACAGGGCGTATTCCACGAACCGCCGGGCCAGGTCGGCATGTTTCGTGCCGCGGATGAGCCCAATGGCGTCGGGCCCGATCATGGTGTGCCGTTGGGGGAGCACCAGGATGAGTGAGTCCTGACCCACGGAGCGGATGACGGTCTGGGCGTACTGGTCGATCACCATGCCGGCGGCGATGTCGCCGGAGGCCACCTCACGCGGCACCGTGCCACCGGCCTCGCCGAAGCCGCGGACATTGGCGCACAGGCGGGTGATGAGGGACCAGCCTTGCTCAAAGCCGAGCGACTGCAGGATGATCTCGTAGCACATGTGCACCGAGCCGCTGGAGCGGGGGTCACCCGAGCCGACCCAGGAGTAATATTCCGGCCGGCCGAGGTCAGACCAATCCGTCGGGACCGGGAGGCCGAGGCGCGCGACGAGCGGGCGGTTGTAGAGGATGCCGAAACCGCTCAGCGCGATGCCGAACCAACGCCGCTGGGGATCGTAGACGGGACTGCCCGCGCAGGTTGGCGGGATACCCGCGACGACATTGGAAGCCAAGTCGAGCGGCGCCAGCCAATTCTGTTCGATGGCCGTCAGGTATGGCGCGACACCGCCGCCGAACAGGAGATCCACGCCGGGATCGTCCGGCGTGGTGGCGAAGCGTGATTCGAGTTCCTTGAGAATTTTGGACGTGCCGCCCACGTCGAGCCAGCGGATGTCGATGCGCCGGTTGTAGCGCGCCTTCATCCACGTGGCGAAACCGCGGGTGTATTCCAATCGCACTTCGCGGCGGTGCGGGGAGAGGATCGACAGCGTCTCCTCGGCCTGCAGCGCGGCCGATGGAGCGGTGTGCGGCGCGACGACCATGGCCGCAAAAGGCAGGGCCGCAATGAGGACGAAGATGATTCCCGCAACGAGTCGCATGGCCGGCAATTCCCGTCAGGTGAGTTCGACGCGCTCGCCGTATTTCGGAGCGGCCGCCTCGTAGCCGTTGGCGCGGAGCGTTTCCGCGAAACTGGCCGCCGTCGCTGCTTCGCCATGGGTTACGAAGATCCGGCGGGGTGGCTTGGATTTCACGTCCGCCAGCCACGCCAGCAGTTCGGTGCGGTCGGCGTGCGCCGAAAACCCGGCCACGTGGGCGATCCGGGCGCGGACGGGCAGGACCTGGCCAAGGATTCGCACCGGCGAGGTGCCCTCCAGGATGAGTCTGCCCAACGTGCCGACCGCCTGATAGCCGACGAATAGCACGGTGCTTTCCGGGCGGCTGATGTTGTTGATGAGATGGTGCTTGATGCGGCCGCCCGTGCACATGCCGGCGCCGGCCATCACTGCCACCGTGCCTGTGATGTGGTTGATGGCCTTCGATTCATCGACTGTCTGAACCGGCTTGAAGCCCGGGAAGTGAAACGGCGAGGCATGGTCGCGGACGCGCTGGTTCATCGCGTCGTCCATGAGCGGCAGGTAGCGCTCGAAAACTTCATCCACCTTGACGGCCATGGGGCTATCGAGGAAGACCAGCAGGTGCGGAATGCGGTTCGCGGCCAGCAGGTCGCTCAGGTAATAGAGCACTTCCTGGGCGCGCTCGATGGCAAAGGCCGGGATGATCAAGTTGCCGCCGCGCCGTTGCGTGTCGGTGACGACCTCGGCCAGTTGGTCGGCGATGGGCGGTCCGGCCTCGTGGACTCGGTCGCCGTAGGTCGACTCCATGACAACGTAATCGGCCGCCGGGCAGTTAAGCGGGTCGCGCAGAATGGGGCGGTCGTGCCGGCCGAGGTCGCCCGAGAAGACGATCGTGCGGTCGTCGGCGCGGATAAGGATCGTGGAGGATCCGAGGATATGGCCGGCCTCGCGGAAGGTGGCCTCGATGCCGGGCAGGATTGCCGTTGGCCGATCGTACGGCACCGCCTGGAAATGGCCGCAACAGGCCTCGACATCGGCCGTATCGTACAGCGCGGCTTCCAGGAATGGGCCGTGGCGGTGTTCCTTTTCATGCCGCCGCTTCTTGAATTCGGCATCTTCCGCCTGCAGTTTGGCGGAGTCCATGAGCACGATTTTGGCGATGTCGGCCGTGGCATCCGTGCCGAACACCGGGCCGGCAAAGCCGTTCTTCACCAATCGGGGCAGATAGCCGCAGTGGTCGATGTGCGCGTGCGTCAGGAGCACGGCGTCAATCGAGGAGGGCGGCACGGGGAAGGGATCCCAGTTGCGCTGGACCAGATCGCGCTCCTGGTAGAGTCCGCAATCGATCAGCACCCGTTTGCCGGCCGCCTCAAGCAGATAACGCGAGCCCGTGACGTTTTGGGCGGCGCCAAGAAAAGTAAGATTCATACGTCTGGATAGTATGCCGCAGAAAGGGGGCGGGTTC
>Ga0118677_10010036_pt1 | contig 14611 bp, 10 predicted proteins | sample AliMusrvi5mmetaG_FD_86154 | JGI IMG/M metagenome (GOLD analysis project Ga0118677, IMG submission 86154) | reverse complement strand
CCTTTCTATTATATTATTTTAAAATATTAATTTTAACTTCTTTGGTCATTCCTTGCGGCAATAGCTGATATTCATCCTTGAAGTCGTCCCCTTCTGTGACAAAGGAGCCTGGTCCATACCAATGCACCTTTTTGTTGGGCATATGTAATGGTCCAAAGGTATTTCTGCGGGTTAATATGTATTGCAGCTCTATTGTACTGCCAGCCATTTCAGTTATATCGGCACTGTAGGGCTGAGCAAAAATTATTTTTTCCGCAGAGCCATTTGTTATTTTAATACATGCCGCTTCAAAAGCTTCTGTTGAAATTTCAAGACTTTGCCCAGAGCCAACTCCTGGCAAATCAACATAATAGCTAATGCCTGCTCCATAAAATGGCAGTCCCTGCGTGACGACGCTGCCTAAGGTGAGCTTTTGCGGCAGCTTGTTCAAGGTTGACGATGCACCGTTTATTTGTACGCCAAAATCTCCAAGCAAATAAATTGCCTCAAGGTTTATGTCCTTGCGGAAGGCCGTTGAAAGTATAATTTCATTTTTGCCTATTTTAAGATTCGTGGTATCTATTGTTAAAAGCTTAAAGCAGGTATCCACCCAATAACCATCAGTTAATGTGGTAGAGGCTTTGCCATTTATTAAAATTTTAAATTCCTCAGGGGTTTCAATGACGAGTGTCAGCGCTGAAGGCATAGCTTCAATATTAAAGCTATAGCGTATTTTTAAATCGCAAAGCACTTCCTGCTTTTGCTTGCCTGCAAACCAGGGCTGTATCATTTGACCGCCCCTATGAGGGATTTTCAAGTAGTCACGCAAGGCTCGGTCTGCCTTTAGTATCTCGTTATGCAGCACCCAATCCATATTATCCACTTTATAATCCACGTAGTCAAGCACACAAATATTGGGTTCGTGTAATTTATAATCAAAGCTGCTGCCTGCACCTATGCTATGAGAAAGCTGTTTGGTTTCTCGTCTTTGGCGCGAGTTATTTTTGGGCGTAATCACAAGCAGGAGCTCGCCTGAGGGAGTGAAATTCCAGAGCAATTCATTTGCGCCCGCAAGCTTACCCTCTGCTAAGAGGAATATTTCTCCGCTTCTGGCATCCCATTGCTCACAAAAGCCCTCTGCATTAATGCTAATATGCACATTGTTATAGCCTTGAATACGGTTTATATTCAAAAGCATAACGATGGTATCTTCTCCATTTTTGCGAACCTGTGCATAAATATCGGGAATATTATTGCCTCTTTCATCTGTAATTATAACCGCAGGCTCTATAGCCAAAGCTTGCACCATTTGCTCAATGGAAACGTATTTTGCAGGAAGCGCCTGTGCTGTATCGCTATTAAGTGCATCAATATAATTTGGCGGCTCATCGGCAAAAACCAGCTTGCCGCCTTTTTTCGCAAAGTCTGTAAGCAGCTCTAAGGTGCTAGAGCGCATGGTAAGCATACCACAGACCAAAACGCTTTCATAGGTGGCTTCGCCAATGCGAAGAAGGGCTTTACCATCTATTATTTCTACCTTTGAAAGACGCTTAATATAGTCCTCATCGCCATAATCAAAGTCAATTTTTGCACCGCATAGAGTTTGGAAAACCAGCTTATAGGTTTTTTCCAGTTCTGCTGCTATTGGGTCATTGGTACCGAGCGAGAGCGACCAATTTGGGTAAATAATTGCCCAAATGCTCTCTACTGGATTTAGCACTAGCAGCTTGCAATCAGGAGCGCCCATACCGGATAGCAAATGTATGCGCGAAAAATAATCCTCAATAAAATGATACTCTTTAAACCAGGCAGACTGGTGAAAGATACTGGCAGGGTAATCCCTTTTTGCTTCTCCCAGCATAGTATACCAGCTAAGATGCTGGCAACGGAAATTAATTCCAAACAGCGCTTGCCAATCACCAATCGCCTTATGGCTTTCAAAATCCATCTGCCAGCCAGTACAGCCATAAAGCTCGCTTAATAATTGCTTTTTGCCTAGCTGACGAGCAGCAGATTGCAGCTGCTTAACAATCCAATATTGATAATTATGTTCGCCCAGCACATCTACGCCCGGCGAATCCATATATTCGTAAGCACGCATTACAGAGCCAATCATAGCCGCCTGGCAGGTAAGTGTATCCTCGTGAAGCACATGCCCTGTCAGCTTCATATTATTGTTGCTGCACCAAGCATTAATGGGCTTAAAGAAATTATCTATAAACAGTGTTTGAATTAGCTCCATGTATTGCCATTTTACTCTGCTCACTTTTTCTCCATTTACTAATAGAAAAAGCTCAGGCAAAAGGTCTGTCAAATCCACTCCGTAGGCTTTTATAAACTTTTCGAACAGGTCTTTAGGATAGGGCGTAAGAAAGCCGGGATTTTCATTAGGCACAGAAAAACCGCACATAACAGCACCCCTGTGAGGCTCATCGGTAAAAATACCCTTTATAGTTTTGCCTATGCGGTCGCCGCATTTTTCGGTATATTTTTGGTGAGTGATTTTTATATAATAATCTGTGGCTTCCTTGTTCATGGTATCCACATATGTATTGCCATTATAAAAGCAGTCATTTTCCATCACTTCTTTTGTAAAATGCAGAACGGTACATCCCTCCGCTTCTTCAGCATTAAAAATACGCCATTTATTTTTAAATGCCAAGCCATCTAGTTCTACAGTAAAGGCAGCGATGGTTTCAGGCAAAAAAGCAAATGACGCACCTTGTGTGATGGTTAGACGTATGTAGTGCATTCTAAACTCTGGGTTTTCAGTGACCATACCGCCAGCGGTGCCAGAAGGCCATCGGTCTTCATCATAAAGCCAAACGTCCATACCCTCTTGTTCGCCCTTGTCGGCACAGGCGTTTATTAGCTCAAACCATTCGTCACCAAGGTATTCCGTAATCAGCCCTGTGCGTGAGTGGCAAAAGTAGCCGCCCATACCCATAGCCTTTAAATTATCTATTTGGCGCAAAAGCTCGCTTTTATCCAGCTTTCCATTCCAGCTCCAAAAAGGTGCGCCACGAAATTCCACAGGGGGAGTTTTAAACTGTTCCTCGATTTTTTTCATATATTACTCCTATTATAAAACATATCTATATTATAAGGTGTTATAATATTTTTTTAAAGACCAATATTGTGAACTTTTAATTAATAAAAATCAAATTTATTTAAAATGCTCCTTCCAGGGAGCAAGTATTTTTAGCGCACGGGGGATTACTTCAATTGAAATAGGTAATTCCCCTGCATCCTCGCCATCCATATCCAATAACACTATTTTACTATTGCTGGAGCTTATTTTTAATTTACTGGTCTGAAAATAGGCTATTTGGGGGTCGTTTAAATGCTCGCCCAGCAATAAAAGACGAACCATATTAAAAAGCTTATCAATAGAGCTAACCTTGCGAATAATGCAGACATCAAAAAGCCCATCATCCATACTGGCAAGGGGCGAAATTTTCCTAAAGCCGCCTGCGCTGGTACTGTTGGTAACTACAAATAATATTGCTTCCTCTTCAATAGTGCTTCCATTTGCTTCAAAGGCAATATGAAAGCATTCGGAAAGATGCGTAGGCACATCAGCAAAACCAGTAATATAATAGGCAATTTTTCCAAACACATTTTTTAATTCCTGGGGTACTCTATGGGCTATATCAGCAAGTAAACCTCCGATAAGCACATTTATAAAATATCGCTCTCCTGCTTTACCCACATCTATTGAGCGCACCTGCCAGCTCTTTATCATTTGGCAATACTCGTAAATGTCGGTGGGGTATTGCAGCATAGAAGCAATTTCATTGCCTGTGCCTGCCGGCAATATGGAAAGAGGAATATTGCTGCCGCTATGAATAATCCCATTTACTATTTCGTTTAATGTGCCGTCGCCGCCCACCGCCAAAATGAGGTCATATTCATTTGCCTTTAGCTTACTCGTCTCAAAAAAAGCTTCATTGCGGTCATGCGTGTAAAAAACGGTGTATTCTTTTATTGCTCCCTCTTTTGCAAGCCTATCCAACACAAGCAGCGCATCCTCTTGTGCCATTTTTCTGCCAGCTTCGGGATTTATGATGGCTTTTACTTTCATAAGACCTCCTTGGTAGAGTGAATATTGCGCCACAGTGGCGCAAAGTGAAATAGTGAAGGTGTCGCCTGTGGCGACGAAATATTATTCCTTAAAAATATCCGTCCGCTTGCGGACGTCGCTCATTAATTCGTCGGCAAAGCGGACACCACCACTTTTTCACTGTTTTGCGAATGCAAAATAATTTCACTATTTCACTATTTCACTCGCCCCAATAATATTGTCTCCCATTACCGTCAGCGAATAGGGCTTTCCGCCAGAGAGGCGGGCTTCTATAAAGATTATTTCAGTATTAATTTGCTCAATTGTACCGCTGCTATGCACTAATAGCATATCAAAGGGCTCTTTTACGTGGAAGGCACCTACTATTTCGCTGCCATTGGAGCCGTTTTTCTTAAAATCAAAGGTTTTCAGACCCTTGCGGTTTCTCACTTGCAAATCATAATCTGCGGAAAGGCTGCGTTTAGCATACCCTTTTTCGCTCCAAACTAACACTTCACCCTCGTCATCAATCTGCTTTGCAAAAATACAATAATCATTTGCATCCAGCGCTATTCCCTTCACGCCGCCAGTCACTCTGCCAGTCACAGGAACCTCGCTTTTTTCAATGTTCAGGCTCATTCCCTCTTTGGTGATAAACAATATGCTGCCGCCATCTTTTGCGGCACTAACGCTAAGTACCTTATCGCCATCCTTTAGTGAAATAGCACTGTATTTGGTCTTTTTAATATTGTATTCAGAGAAATCAGAGCATTTCACCATACCGTTTTTTGTACAGAAATACAGTAAGCCGCTTGGTAATATATTGTAAGCAAACGCTGAGATGATGCTTTCTTCAGGCGCAAAATCAGGCAAAAGCCTTGCAGGAGCGGCACCCTTGTCACGCCATTTGCATTCTGGAATTTTCTCCACCGCTATGCTATAGCAATTACCCAAATTAGAAAATAGCAGCAGGCTTTCGTCGGTTTTCGTGTTGATAATGGCGGTGAGTATTTCCTCTGACTTTTCAGGCAAGCCATCCTTGTTTGAAAGCGTATAGTTTTTCAAGGATACCCTGCGAAAATACCCTGCTTTATCAATGGAAACCACCGCTTCCTCAATGACCTTAAAGTCTTCCTGCTTTACCTCGACAGGGGTTTCCTCGTTCATAATTATTGTTCTTCGCGGGTCTTTGTAGCGGCGTTTGATGTCCAAAAGGTTTTTCTTAATAACATCCATAAGCTTGGTTTTACTATTTAAGATTTCCTCCAGCTCTTTAATTAATGCGCGAACCTCTGCCAATTCTTTTTCCAGCATTTCTATTTCCAACCCAGTTAAGCGTTGCAGACGCATTTCTAAAATGGCAGTCGCCTGGCGCTCTGAAAGCTCAAAGGTTTCCCGCAGGCGCTCTCTGGCTACTTTAACAGTGGGGGAGGAGCGAATAATCTTAATGACCTTGTCAATATTTTTAATGGCAATAACAAGTCCGTTTAATATTTCCTCTCTTGCACGTGCTTCATCTAAATCGTGGCGTACACGCTTGCGCTCCACATCCTTTTGATGCTCAATATAGTAGCGGTTTAATTCCAGCAGGCTCAATTGTTGGGGCTTACCCTCTGCAATAGCCACCATATTTACGCCAAAGGTCACCTGTAAATCGCTGTATTTATAGAGGTAGGAAAGTATTTTTGGCACCTCGGCATCTTTTTTCAGTTCAATGACCGCGCGCATGCCATTGCGGTCGGACTCATCTCGAATATCGCTTATTTGCGAAAGAATGCCCTTTTTCTCTTCTCTTAATTTTAAGATATTCTCCAGCATTCTTGCCTTATTCACCTGATAGGGGAGCTCGTTAATGACAATCAGCTTTTTGCCATTAGCGGCGTTCTCTATTGTGGTTTTTGCGCGAACTAATAATTTCCCTCGACCTGTGGCATAGGCATTTTCTATTTCGCTGCCATTTATAATGGTGCCGCCTGTTGGAAAATCCGGACCCTTTATAATCTTCATCATTTCTTTGAGCGTAATGCGTGGGTTTTCCATTTGCGCGATTACGCCATCAATGACCTCGGCGAGGTTTTGTGTGGGAATGTTTGTGGCAAGCCCTACCGCAATGCCGGAAGAACCATTGACCAAAAGGTTTGGAAAGCGGCCTGGAAGCACATCTGGCTCCTTGCGTGTATCGTCAAAGTTTAGTGACCATTTGACGGTATCCTTTTCTATATCTCTTAAAAGCTCCAGCGCAATGGGAGAAAGACGCGCTTCTGTATAACGAAAGGCTGCCGCAGGGTCGCCGTCAATTGAACCAAAATTACCATGCCCTGCAACCAGTATAGCGCGCATATTAAAATCCTGAGCCATTCGCACCATGGTTTCATAAATGCTGGAATCGCCGTGAGGATGATATTTTGCCATCGTTTCGCCAACGATATTTGCTGATTTTCTAAAGGGCTTATCAGGCGTTAAGCCCTGTTCATACATCACATAAAGTACCCTGCGTTGTACAGGCTTTAGCCCGTCCTCTACTCTGGGGAGTGCGCGCTCCAGTATGACATGCTCTGCATAGGGCATCATGCTATTGGGCAGTACCTCTTCCATGGACTGGTAAAGTATGTTTTCGTGTTCCGGTGCCTTGTATTCATCCTTTCCTGCCATTGCTTACACCCCCAATTCCTTTGCAAACACGTCAATTTTATTAAAATTAGCGTGGTCAATAATATATTGCCTGCGTACTTCTACCTTGTCACCCATCAGCACGGTAACCAGCCGCTCTGCTTCTGCGACATCGTCAATGGTCACCTGTGTCAACGTGCGATGCTCTGGGTTCATAGTTGTTTCCCATAGCTGCTCAGGGTCCATCTCGCCAAGCCCCTTATAGCGCTGCACGACATAGCCCCTGCCCATGCGCTCGCCTGCGGCAAGGCGCTCTTCATCGGTATAGGCATAGACGATTTCTTTTGTTGAGTTTTTTTCCACTCGATAGAGAGGCGGCATACCAATATAAATATGCCCTTCTGTAATTAAATCCTTCATATATCTATAGAAGAAGGTCAATAAAATAGAGCGAATATGCGCACCGTCCTGGTCGGCATCGGCTAAAATTATTACTTTATTGTATTTTAAAGAAGTTACGTCAAAATCCTCATCAATTCCCGTGCCAAGTGCAGTAATTATGGTGCGGAATTCCTCATTTGCAAGCACCTGGTCAAGCCGCTTTTTTTCGCTGTTTAGGGGCTTGCCCCTTAAAGGAAGTATTGCCTGAAAGCGGCGGTCACGTCCCTGCTTGGCACTGCCGCCCGCACTATCTCCTTCCACTATAAAAAGCTCGTTTTCCTCTGCTCTTCTGCCTGTGCAGCTGGCAAGCTTGCCAACGAGGGATGCACCATCCAGTGAGTTTTTCTTGCGTGCGATGTCCTTTGCCTTGCGCGCGGCTTCACGCACGCGTGCGGCTTGAATAGCTTTTTCTAATATGGTTTTGCCCACCGCGTCATTTTTAATATCCTCTAAAAACTGCAATAATTTTTCAGAGACAATGGACTCCACCACAGGGCGCGCTTCTGTGTTGCCCAGCTTGGTTTTTGTCTGTCCCTCAAACTGAATATTCTGCATTTTCACAGCAATAACCGCAGTCATGCCCTCGCGGAAATCCTCTCCCGTAAAGCTGGCATCCTTTTCCTTCAGCATCTCTATTTTCCGTGCATAATCGTTTAAAACCTTTGTCACCGCAGACTTAAAGCCTGTTTCGTGCGTGCCGCCTTCAGAAGTAGGGATATTGTTTACAAAGGAAACGATGCTCTCTGTATAGGAATCTGTATATTGAATGGCGACCTCAACAAAGATATTGTCTTTTTCACCTTGAAGGAAAACAGGCTCCTCGTGAAGTACGGTTTTATCCTCGTTTAAATATTTAACAAAATCAGCAATACCGCCGGAATAGCAATACTCTTTTTTACCGGTTTCAATATCTGTTGCTCTCTCATCCAGCAGAGAAATTTTAAGCCCTGCATTTAAAAATGCAAGCTCTTTTAGGCGGCGGGCAATGATTTCAAAATTAAATATGACCGTGTCAAAAACAGCCTTATCTGGTTTAAAAGATACCAATGAGCCATGCTTGTGTGTTTTTCCTGTTTCCTTTAGGTGCATTTTTGTGGCGCCGGATATTATTTTCTTTTCTGCCGCGTCATATTTGCTTTCAAACTCAGTGCGATATATTTTATAGTCCTGATAAACCTCTACATTTACCCATTCCGACAACGCATTTACTACAGAGGCGCCCACGCCATGCAAGCCGCCGCTGTATTTATAGCTGCCAGCATCAAACTTTGCGCCTGCGTGCAGCTGTGTGAAAATGACCTCAACGCCAGAAACGCCCTTTACAGGGTGAATATCCACAGGCATTCCTCTGCCGTTGTCCTCTACGCTGATGCTGTTATCCTTATGAATAATAACAGAAACTGCATCAGCATAGCCATTTGCTGCCTCATCAATGGCATTGTCCACGATTTCCCAAAGCAAATGGTGCATGCCCTTTGGACCTGTGGTGCCTATATACATACCGGGGCGCATGCGCACAGCATCCAGCCCCTCCAGTATTTTAATGTCTCCCGCATTGTATTGACTCATTGTTTCGCCTCCATATTTGGTGGTTTAAAAGAAATTTCCATTTGTCATTATACCATATATATAAAAAGAATGCAAAATGATGTTTTTGCAAAGGAAATATAATTTAATAAAAAGTATTGTATGGAAAGTGGAGGGTTTTATGTGTAACACATAACAAAAATGGAACTGTATTGACATTCAGTATGGAAAATATTATAATTAGTGCAAATTAGTAATAGACGATAATATGAATAAGATATTATTAAGGGGGTATTACGATGAAACATTTATTTAAATTAACTGTCATAATACTCATTGGCGTATTATTAGTTTCTTGCCATAATACAGATAGGCCAATTGCTAGTATTACAACGAATTCTTCAACATATACCAAAATACCTACACAAACGCCGTTGCCTACATTTAAATATGATATTAATTCTGCAGAAAGCCTTAAACAGTTTTTGGTTGATATGGATACTTGTATACGTCAACTCCGCGAAGTGGATATGACCAAACCGATAGAAATAAGCGAAGGTAATATCTGGTATCCGTTAAAAAATGTATCATCAATGGACGAGTTAAAAAATAAATTAGAAGACTTTGTTGGTGGTCCTATAGAAGGAATTATATCTATGTACGAAATTGCAGAAAAAGACGGAATACCAATATATAATCCTGATAATAAGCAAGGCAGATACTATTTTGATTTTAATAATAAGGTAAATATAAGATCAAGTGTTGGTGCCTATATTTCTTTGGAAGTTCCATTAATATATGTAGGCGCAAATAACGATTATCCAAGCACGGATACTGATGTTTTTATGCTTTCACTAAAAAATAATCAAATTAGATATGGAGGCGATACACAATGGCTAAATACATATATATTTGCACATTTCGGTATTAAAAATTATGATATAACACCTATTACTGTGAGTAAAGAAGAGATTGATAAATGGATGAACGGGGAGTGAATAGAACATACGGGGCGTAGGGGACTGTTTGGGGTGACCCCCTAAAGGGATACAGATTGGGGTCAGTGCAGTTAACAAACACGTATACTCTGTCGGAAAACTGATACGATTTTATAGGATTGGATGGTAACTGAAATGAAAAACAAGATTCTAATTATATCAATTATTTTATTTTTAAGTATAATATCTTGTATCTTATTTATTGCTTATCAAAAGATGTTTCCCAATAGAAGCTATTTAGCAGAAGGGTCAAGATGGACATCATATGATACAAGTATCACATATTGGGTTGATTCAGATGGTTTATTGAGTGGAAAAATGAAATTGAATGAAAAAGAAATATTTTTAGAAGTTGGAGCGGTTAGAAATAGCTTGATGTTTTCAACCTATGATACAGGCAATGATGAACTTGACAATATATTGAGACATAATGGTCAATTATTATTTGGAGCAGAAATAGTTTCTTCTTCAGACAATAAAATTATTATTAAGATTTATACTACAAACATACAAACTTTTGAAGTAGGTAAACAAATCACATTTATTAAATCATCAGAATAAATTGGGATGGAAGACAAGGTGGCGGCAGACCGTGTGAGAACGCCCACACAACACGTGGGGACGGTTTGGGGTGACCCCATTTTGGTGGACAGATAGGGGACGGTTAAATTGTACATGTCAAGAAAAAAAGGAAGCCGCAAAGCGGCTTCCCCATACCTATCTACTCATTTCACTTCTATTACTTACTGTTTTCTATATTATGGGCCTTTTTCAATGCATCTAAGTCTGCCAAATATTGAGTAGTAGCAGTATTTGAGGCTGTTAGCTTGTCATTTGCAGTTGCCATTACTGTCTGATCAGAATTTTGAGCTGCTTGAAGCATTAGCGTAAACGCCTCCAATTGTTCAGTTCTTGATGTTACGTATTCATTATGTAATTTAGTTACCTCATCTGTTGCAGGAATAATTGCTTTTGCTTTTGCAATCAGTTGATTTTCGGCAGGAATGATGACATCTTGCAATTTAGCAGCAAAGGTTGCATCTGTAGCATTTGCGTCGGCTTTTACAGCGGAATATTCCGTTGTTACTGTGTTTTCCAAATCAACCATAGTTGGCACTTGATTGTTCACATAATTTAGCAAGTCCGCTTGTATTGGGTCAGACCCGCAACCTGCCAACACCGTAACACAGATTAGTAAAGCTGAAATCGTTGTCATAATTTTTTTCATATTAAATAATCTCCTTTCTGCATATATAATGCATCAATATTATATTTTACATTTCTGCTATTGTCAATGAGTGCTGTATTTTTAAAAAGACAAACAAAAACGATTAGAATTTAAAAAATTCTAATCGTTTTTTTATATTATTATTTAATACTACTTAAACAAATCTATTCCCCGCTCTTTTCCCTTTAAAATGCGTATAATATTTTCCCTATGCGTAAATAAGACCAGCGCAAAAAGGAACCATACGGCGACTATTCCAGGTGCATAGCCATTTGGTATCGTTAACGAAAATACCAAAGCAAGTACGAACATACCCACAATAGAGGTAATGGAATAAACCTTTATCACTAAATTTGCAATAATGCCTGCCACTAAAAATATGCCGGCAATTAATGGATTAAGCGAAAGCATAACGCCAAGAGTGGTGGCAATGCCCTTGCCGCCCTTGAATTTCATATTAAAAGGAAAGTTATGACCTATTACTGCGGCTATTCCCCCAATGTATATTGACCATTGCAAATCCCAGCCAATAATGAATTTGCCAAGTATTGCAGCTAATGTGCCTTTAAGTAAATCTCCGCCAAGAGTTAAGACAGCATACTTTACACCAAGACTGCGAAGTACATTTGTAGTGCCTGCATTGCCGCTTCCTACCTTGCGTATGTCTACGCCGGCTTTTTTTGCGACCATTGTAGAAAATGAAAAGCAGCCAACAAGATAGCCTATTAATACAGTGAGTAAAATCTTTAAAATCAATACAAACATAATTACGTACTCTCCTTTTCTCTTAAAAGAATTAAAATTGGTGTTCCCATAAAGCCAAAGGTTCGTCTAAAGCAATTTTCCAAATATCGCTTATAGGAAAAGTGCATAAGCTGCTTGTTGTTTACAAAGAGTAAAAACGTAGGTGGCTTGGTGGTAACCTGTGTAATATAATATATTTTCAATCTTCGACCTTTGTCGGAGGGTGGGTCATTTACGAGCATGGCTTCATGCAGGGCTTCGTTGAGCACGCCGGTAGGTATTCGTCTGGCGGCTTGAGCATAGGCGGCTTGCACAAATGGCAAGAGCTTATGTACCCGCTGACCCGTCTTGGCAGAAATAAATACAAACTCTACATAATCCATAAAGGCAAGGTCTGCCTGCATTTTCTTTTTAAATTTATCGGCTGTCTTAGTGTCCTTTTCTATTAAATCCCACTTGTTGACCACTATAACAGACGCCTTTCCCTGCTCGTGCACATAGCCTGCTATCTTTACATCCTGCTCGGTAATGCCTTCTGCGGCATCTAAAATAATTAATGCAACATCACAGCGGCGGATAGCATCCAACGAGCGAATAACACTGTAGCGCTCTATGCTTTTATCGTCTATGCTGCGTTTGCGGCGTATGCCTGCGGTATCTACAAGCAAGTATTTTTGTCCATCCTTTTCCATAGGTGTATCAATGGCGTCTCTCGTCGTGCCAGGTATTTCGCTAACTATAACTCTTTCTTCGCCAAGCAGCTTGTTTACTATAGAGGATTTACCTGCATTGGGCTTTCCCACTACAGCAATGCTTATAAAATCCTCGTCAAGCTCCAAAGAGAGCTTTGGAAAGTTTTCTACTATTCTATCGAGTAAATCCCCAATGCCCAGCCCTTGCTGAGAAGAAATAGAGGAGGGTTCACCCAAGCCAAGCCCATAAAAATCATAAACGCCGCTTTCCTGTGCGGGACTGTCCACCTTATTTACTACTAAAATAATGTTATTGTGTCTTCGGCGAAGATAATGTGCCACATCGCTGTCTGCTGCCATCATGCCTTCTCTGGCATCGGTGACAAAGAGTATAACGTCGGCGGTTTCTACTGCCAATTCAGCCTGTCTGAGCATTTGCGTAAAGAAAATATCCTCGCTGTCCAGCTCAATACCACCTGTATCTATGAGCGTAAAGGAGTATTCCAGCCACTCTACATCTGCATAAATGCGGTCACGGGTTACGCCTGGCGTATCCTCTACAATGGAGAGGCGTTTGCCTGCCAGCTTATTAAAAAGCGTGGACTTGCCAACATTTGGTCGTCCAACAATTGCTACTAAAGGTTTCATTTAAGAATTAGTTCCTCCGTTCCAGTAATCGCCCTTGCAAAAGCGCCGCCATCATTTTCAACAGGCGTAACTTTTTTGTTTATCCAGCCTGCCAATGCTGAAACTGTAATATCGTCCAGGAAAAGCTCTGTATCGGCTTTGAGCATACCCTTTGATAAAAATAGCTCACTGCCCATTTCTTTTCCGTCTGTTTGTACGCCAATGTCCCTGCCTGTAAGTAAACCGCTCACTGTAATGCTCTCGCCAAAGAAGTAGTTTTTAATGGGGTATATAATCAATTTCAAATTTGGATAATGCACATTTAGTTTTTCAGCCATCTTTCTGAAAAATGGTTCTGCACTTACACCGCATACCATAGAAACGGTTCTATCCAGTATCCAGGGCGGCAAAAAGGGCAATTCCTCGTCTAGCTCACGCTCAAACTTTGCTAATAGACCCACACCATTTTCTATTTGCGGAAAATCCTCATAGCTATCATAGCTAGGCAAGGGCTTATTGGCAATGAGGTAAAGCTCATCTGCCGCAAAAATAAACTTTGAGCCCTTCATATCCAGACACTTTTCCTGCCATTTTTCTATATCCTCTATCAAATGCAAAGCCATTGCCTGGTCAACCTTTTTCAGCTTGGTTAGCCCCTTGCGGTGAAAGGTCAGCCCAACAGGCACAACCGCCAGGGAAGCACAAGCAGGATGCAATACGAACAAATCCTCAAAGGTTTTACGCAAATTAAAGCCATCGTTTACATCAGGGCAAAGCACCACCTGCGCATGAAAGATTATTCCGGCATCTGCAAAGCGTTTGAGTATGGGCATTATATCATTTGCCTTTTCGTTTCCAAGTATAGTTTGCCTTAGTTGTGTGTCGGTAGTATGAACGGAAACGTAAAGTGGGCTGATTTTTCTGTCTATTATTTTTTGAATTTCTCGCTCTGAAACATTTGTCATGGTTACAAAGTTGCCCATTAGCACGGAAAGCCGCCAGTCATCATCCTTTACATATAGAGAACGGCGCATGTTTTGGGGCAATTGGTCCACAAAGCAAAAAATGCATTTGTTATTGCAGCGGCGCATATCAATGAGGTCATTATCAAAGCAAAGTCCAAGATGCTCATTTTCGAACTTTTCCACTTCAAAGAGTATTACTTCGTTTTTTTGGTTTAAAATAGTAATATTAAGGTTTTCCAAAGCGTCATAATATTGATAATCAAGCAAATCTTCTACAGGCTTATCATTAATAGAAATAAGCATATCGCCAGCCTTTATGCCCAGCTCATGGCAGACGGAGCCCTCTGTAACTGAAGAAATCTTGTGGCGCAAACTTTTCACCTCTTAGCCTAATATAATGCTAATACTATATTATTATTTATATTTGTTAAAAAGTCAATGTAAAAAATATTAATTATTTTTTTGAAGTCCTTCGCTTATTTTTTCTAAAGCTCTAAATATCTGAGTCCTGACAGTACTCACCGAAACGTTTAACATTTCAGCAATTTCCTGATTTGATTTATTTTCAAATCTGCTTAACATAAAGATTTCATTACAACTTGTAGGCAGATCCTGAATAATTTGATGGATGATTTTTTCAGTGTCGTCGGCCTCCAACTTCTCTAAAAGAAACGAATTGATCTGTCTGGATTCCTGAATGACCTCCCAGGATTCTTCAGAAAGGAAAACATTATGGA
>Ga0118677_10010034_pt1 | contig 14612 bp, 11 predicted proteins | sample AliMusrvi5mmetaG_FD_86154 | JGI IMG/M metagenome (GOLD analysis project Ga0118677, IMG submission 86154) | reverse complement strand
ACGCGACTCCATTCGTCAAAAATCTATTATTGAACTGCTGATAAGTAGGAGGCAACCCTTTCCCCGCCAAAGGAGCCGTTGCCACTACCGCAATTCCGCCCGTGTCCGCAATCCAAATAAGGCGCGTTTCTCCGCCCGTGATAGTGACTGGCACCGCAATCTCCGCGCCCGTGCCCGAATTTCGGCATAACAACGTGTGCATTCCGGGGGAAAGCGAGCCGCGGAACAAGTGCGTCGCCTTTGGAATAGAATACCACGCACGGGTATCGGCTGTGGATGCAAGTGACGAGACCACGCTAAACAACATCATAGCGAGCTTGAAACCATCGTTTCCGTTTTGGTTGACCACTTGTTGCGCCACAACCTTGGTCACGGCACGGGAAACATTTCGAACCACAATACCTGGAATTTTTTCCTTCAAGTCCCGACATGCAAGCGATTGAAGGAAACCTGCGGGTTCGGTGGCCCCGAGATCCTTTTTCCCGTCCATAAGGACGAGCGGAACAAGAGATGGCGAGAGATTGTTATACACGGGAAAGTCGGCCGCGACCAAAGTCATGGTTCCTATTCCTCCCGGAACCGGTATCGGGATTTTCACAGCCTGACGAGGAGCAACCAGAGCTTCCTCGTAAAGAACGACAATTTCTGTTGAATCACGCGCCAGGCTTTTCGGATCCATATTGCAGCGGGAAACATAATTACTGAAGGCTAGCACATCCTGGGATGACAGTAACCTCGCGCAATCCTTTTGGATGCAGGAATTTCGCGGAACCAATTCCGACGCCTTCCGATAACAAATCGCGGCATTGGCGGCATCCTTTTGCTTCTCGTACATTAGGCCACAGAAATACCATGTCAGGCCATTCTCGCAGGAACTTCGAGTCCTCTCCAAGACGGGGCGCATCGTGTCCATTTTTGACTCGAGAACCGCCATTGTATTGCTTTGACTAACAGATTGAGGCGTCCGGTTTGTTGTCGCGGCATCTTTTGCCTTGGCGCTTTCGTCCTCTTTCTTCGCTCGCTCAACCTCTTTGGCATATTTATCAGCAATCGCATCTTGCGCGAATACCGTACGCCGCATTTCGACATTGGCAGCCTCCTGATCACCAGTAAGAAGATAGTTCAGCGTCTGGTAATGCAGCAGTTGTATGACCTCGTACGCAGGCAGATCGTATTTTCGAAGAGTATCGTCAGTTATTGTCGATGCAGCAAGAGTTGATCCAACTGAACCCATTCTAATCGACGGACCAGCCTCGGTATTCTCAATAATCTTATCAATCACAGTGGAAAAATTCGTCCTGCTACCAGTGAAATCACCTGCCAGCATTTGAATTCGTCCACATTCCAGACAGCCAAGGTCCTTGCTGAAAACGCTCTTCTTTAGATTTTCAGACCACTTCAAAGCAGCAGGGGTATCGCCCATTTTCAAGCGCTCTATCGCCAACTCCGCGTTCCTACTGTGTGTCGCACATCCTGTCGCTAAAAAGAGCGTTCCTACACATGCCATGCCGACACTGAGTCTAAGGACTGAAACGATTTTCATCCGCATCTCGCTCCGCATTGCTTTGTTCACAACCGCATGGATCATGCCCTGCTACTCTATTTCTTTTTTTCCCAGATTAATCTCGTCTCCCTTGCGCCCGACTGACACGTCGCGCCAAGCGGATGTGTCAAAGTTAACCTTGACCCCCTTAAGCGCCATCGCATCGGCATAATCCCTGGCGACCTGGGAACGCAACTTTTCCAAAGAGTGAAAGCGTTGCAGACCAGCATCAGAAAGCTCCAAACCCACCTTGAAAGCGCTACCGCTCTGGATATTAACGGTCTGTTGCCAATCCTTCATCCACTGGCGCGACACGCGCAACTGATGCATTCCCGGCGCAATCTGGAAGGTTCCAGGCGAGGAACCAACTGTCGCGCCATCAATTTCAACCGTGGCGCCTCCCACAACCCTGCGCATTTCATTCAAAAGATCATTGGAGGCACGAACACCCGACTCCAACCCATTAATCAGCTCATCAATGGTAGTGCTCACGGAAAAGCTTACCAACTGGGATGGGGCGCGCTCCGCACGGCGCCACGACTTGACCTTCTCCGCAATTTTAGCCCCCGTTTCACTGGCCCAAGCATCAATAAGGTCATTGAAATAAAAACTCGCATCCGTGCCCGCGGCATTTTCCGCCGTCACCGGATATTTTCGCGTCCAGTTGTCCCCGTAAACTGAGGAACCTTGAGAGGACTCGCTGACTTTAACCGTCATCCGGAGTGCTAAACTCACCATAGGTTTTCCACTTACCGTCAACGATGCACGATCTGCCGCAACAATGGAAGCCACCATCACATAGTCCGCCCCCACCATCTGAGCAACACGAACCACGGAACCGCCGGAAAAGACACCGTTAACCAAACCTTCTCTTTCCTCAGCGGTTGTCACCTTAAACCTGTTAAACCCCGAGGCAATCTCAGCCTGATCCAAAACAACCACACCCGCACCGGAAAGTTCCGCCGCGATACGATCCCTAACCCCGTCAACCATGTCATCCATTCCGTGAACTTTGGTCTGATTCTTGACAAAAATTGCGATTTTGGGTTCCGGCGCCGAGACGAGCGTTGCTTCCCGAACAGCGCTGACCGAAACAACTTTCATGCCGGGATTAGCCGCTTGAACCTGATCTTTGAACTCACGCAGTTCGCTCGATCCGGCTGTTGAAACCGGCTGGGAAACGGTCACGGCATTTTGCGCGGAAACCAACCCACATAGCAACATTACTAGAGCGGCAATAAACTTCATCATAGTTCACGTCCTTTCAGAAGAAACAATTAAAGACAGGCAAGAATTCGAGATCACTATTTCTAATCACATTGACGAGACCGAGTTGACACCCCCTCATCAATCGCGTGGTATTGATGACTCCAATTTGCATCCCGCAGATGTCTTCGGCTCCATTAAATACCCCAATTTGAAATGCCTGGGCACGTGTGGCATAATTGGCAACCCCGATTTGCAGTCCCGTAAAATCTTTTCCAACGTAATTCACGATGCCTACGGCCAACCCGGTTTCACTTCCTGTAGCGTGATTCACAACGCCAATATCAAGCCCATACAAATCGCGACACTTCCCATACAAAATATCAATCCGCACCCCTGCCACATCACTATCGTCAAAGGGTAATTGAATTGGATCGACGAAACTGACCATGACAGGAGTGAGGAGAACAGATTCACCGCAATAACCTGAACTAAGACACATTAAAATCACCCATGCGACAACCGATACCATTCGTAAATGTTTCATAAATAATCTCCTTTTTCTAATTGCACGCGATTTTGACTAAGGACTTACATCCTGATGAACGAAATGACTTGTGGGGATACGGATATAACGGACAACGATATTTTGCATCGAATTTCATTCTCTTCCTCCTATTAGCACGGGCATTAACCCTGCGCAATATTTTTTTCTGAATATTTTTCCTGTCGATTTTTCCTGTCTTGCAGCACAAAATGAGTGAGACCAAATTTATCAGTCGAAAATTATACAAGACAAAATCAGTCCTGTTTAATATAAGGGGAGCATCTCAGGAAGGAGACCAGAGATGGATGTCGTAACTTTATGCCGGTGGCAGTTTGCGTTGACGTGCGCGTTTCACTTTATCTTTGTTCCGCTGACACTGGGACTTTCCGTCCTCGTCGCGTACATGGAAACATGCTATGTGCTGACCAAGGATGAGATTTACCTTCGGATGACGAAGTTCTGGGGCAAGTTGTTCCTTATCAACTTCGCACTGGGAGTCGTGACGGGGATCACTATGGAATTCCAGTTCGGCATGAACTGGGCTGAGTATTCCCGGTATGTCGGCGATATCTTCGGCGCGCCGCTTGCCATCGAGGCCGCCGTGGCTTTCTTCATGGAGTCTGTCTTCATCGGACTATGGATCTTCGGCTGGAACAAAATCTCCCGAAATGCCCATGCCATCACGATCTGGCTTGTGGCCTTTGCCACCAACCTCTCCGGACTCTGGATCCTCCTGGCCAACGGCTGGATGCAGCACCCGGTCGGCTATGTGATCCGAAACGGGCGCGCCGAGATGGTTGATTTCATGGCCATGGTCCTCAACCCCAACGGCCTGCTCAAATTCGCCCACCAGATGGTTTCCGGCTATACGGTGGCCGCCTTTTTTATCATGGGCATCTCCGCCTGGCATCTGTTACGCAATAGCGAAACTGTCTTCTTCAAGGCGTCGTTCAAAATCGCGGCCCTATTCGGCCTTGCCTCCACCCTCCTGGTCGGAGTGACGGGCGATTACCACGCCGTTGATGTCGCCAAGAGCCAGCCCGCCAAGTTTGCCGCCATGGAATCCGTCTGGGAAACCCGGGATGGCGCGGCCATGCACGTCCTGATCATCCCGGACTCAGCAAACGAAAGAAACTCCGTCGAAATGGTCTCCATTCCCAAGTTGCTGAGTATAATGGCAACCCACTCGCCGAACGGCGAGGTCAAGGGATTGAAAGCCTTTCCCAAGAATGAACGCCCTCCCGTCTGGCCCGTATACATTAGCTTCAGGCTTATGGTTATCTTTGGCCTCCTCTTTGGCCTCCTTGCCCTGCTGGCCTTCTTCCTTTCTTCCCGGAACAAACTTCAGCAATATCCCCTGTATCTAAAAGTGATGGTCTTCGCCATCCCTCTGCCCTATCTGGTGAACCAACTCGGATGGATCGTGGCCGAGGTGGGCCGCCAGCCATGGATTGTCTATGGGATGATGAAAACTTCCGATGGCGTCTCAAAATCCGTCACCGCCGGCCAGGTGGCGGTCTCGCTTACGGGATTTGTCCTGCTCTACACCCTGCTGGGAGCCATCGATATCTATCTCCTGATGAAATTTGCCCGAAAGGGGCCGGACGGTGATCTTTCCTCATTAATCAACCCGGCGAAACGGGAGGTGTGACATGGAGTTCCAAATCATCTGGTTTGTCTTGTGGAGTGTTTTGTGGGCGGTCTATTTCATGCTGGACGGTTTCGTCCTCGGCAGCGGAATGCTCCAGAACTTCGTGGCCAAAACCGACATCGAGCGAAGGGTCGTGATTAACACGCTCGGACCGGTGTGGGACGGCAATGAGGTCTGGCTGCTCACGGCAGGCGGCGCGACCTTCGCCGCCTTTCCCACCACCTACGCCCTCATGTTCAGCTATCTCTACACCGCGCTCCTGCTCCTCCTGTTCGCCCTGATCGTCAGAGGCGTCGCGTTCGAGTTCCGCGGCAAGGTGGACGATCCCCGCTGGAAGGCCGTCTGGGACCGGGCGCTCCTTGTGAGCAGCTTCCTCCCCGCGCTGCTTTTCGGCGTGGCCTTCGGAAATATTTTCGAGGGATTACCCATGGATGCCGCCGGCTACCACGGCTCGTTGCTTTCACTGTTGAATCCGTACGGACTCCTGACGGGTGTTCTGTTTGTCATGCTCTTTCTCGTCCACGGTGCGCTGTATCTCTCGGTCAAGACGACCGGCCCTGTCAAAGCCCGCGCCACGGCGACGGCCTCCGCCGCCTGGATTCCACTTCTCGTGGCAGCGGTCGCCTTCCTTGGCTACACCTGGCCGGCAACGCACCTGTTCGACAATTATCTGGCACACCCCGCCCTGCTGATCGTCCCGTTGCTGGCCGTAGCCGCCCTGCTGTCCATCCGGATATTCCTGGCCAGAGACGCCCTGCTGAAAGCCTTCACGGCCTCATGCCTGACCATACTACTGGTGGTAACAACAGGCGTGGTGGGCCTTTTCCCGAACCTGATTCCCTCCAGCCTGGATACCCGCTTCAGCCTCACCGCGTTCAACTCATCATCCAGCCTCTACACGCTGAAGATCATGACCGTTGTGGCGCTCATCTTTGTACCCATTGTGATTGCGTACAAGATATGGGTCTACCGGGTTTTCCGCGCCCCCGTCACGAATCAGGATGTCCTGGATAACAAACAGGCATACTGAGGGAAGACGGCATTCAGTGGTCAGTATTCAGAAGTCTGACTTCTGGATTCTGAATTCTATCCCCCGAAAAGGACTCGCATTAGCCCATCCCCCTTCATGGCGCCGAGAGCGCCGCGGGGACAGTCGATTTCATTGAAGGACTGGATGCCGTCTGGTGCCACGCCGACCATCCGTACGGAAACCGGAACGGGAATGCGGGTATGCTTGCCCAACCGGATCGGCACCGGATGGTCGGGCAGAACGGCATAATTGACTTCGGGGCCTAGCGCCTCCATCACCGGCACAATGATGCGGGAATCGAAATCCTCGATAGCTTTGAGCTTCAGCGCGAGGTTTTGCTCATGCGATACCTCGTCGATTGCTTCCAGGTGCACGTACACGAAATCGCGGGTCTTGAGCGCCTCGATCGCCGCGGCGGCCTTGCCTTCGTAATTGGTGTCAATATAGCCGGTGGCCCCCTTGACCGGGATGGCCTCCATGCCCAGGCAGCGGCCCAACCCCACAATGACGTCCACCGCGGAGATCACGGCGCCGTTGATGCCGAACTTGTCCTTCACCTTGCGGAACGCCCCCACCTTGCCGCCGCTCCAGGGCCAGATTCCATTGGCCACACGCTTCCCGTCCGCCTCAAGACGCCGGTTCACGGGATGCGAGGCAAGAATGGCCGGAGCCTCGGCCATGAGCGTCTTCAGGATCGCCGCGGTCGCCTCGCCGCCCGCGCCGTCGGCCTTCGGAAGATGGTCAGCCACGAGCTGGCCGTGGTTGTCATCCGGCTTGTCGGTCTTCACCTTGGCCGAGAACTGCGATCCGGACAGCACCAGGATATTCCGGTAACTGACACCGGGATAGAATCTGACGGTAGCACTGGCCAGGCGCTCATTAAGGGCTTGAATCAGGACGGCGGCATTTTCGGAGAGCACCCGTCCGCCTGAGAAATCCTTCAGGATGCCGTTCTCAACCGTGGTGAAATTCACACGGAAAGCGGTGTCATCAGGCCCCAACTTCACGCCACGTCCCGCCGCCTCGAGCGCCCCGCGCCCGCAATACTCGGTAGTCAGGTCGCACCCCAGCACCGACATGTTGGCGACTTCGCTGCTGGTGGGAAATCCTTCCGGCAAAGTCAAGAGGGTCCCCGACCGGCCTTCACGGGCGATACGATCCATCCCCGGTGTCCGGGCAACCTGGAGCGGGGTTTTCCCGCCCAGTTCAGCCACCGGCTCATCGGCCATCCCGTCTCCCAGGAATATAATCGTCTTTCGCATAGTCATTCTTTTTGTAGTAACCGCCGTCTCGGCGGCATTCTTCCGAGCCTACCGGCGAGACGCCGGTTACTACAAAAATCCTTTGGCGCAGCTACTTCCTCTTCACCGACTTGATGACGACCGCCTTCACCGGCACATCGCCCTGCGCAGTTTGAACGGCCGCGATCTTATCCACGACATCCATCCCGGCGGTCACCTTTCCAAACACGGCATAACCGAAATCACGGCCGCCATGGTTGAGGAAATCATTATTCGCAACATTGATGAAAAACTGGGAAGTGGCGCTGTCCACCACCGATGTACGGGCCATGGCAAGAGTGCCGCGGTCATTCTTAAGCCCGTTCGCCGCCTCGTTCTTGATCGGCGCCTGGGTGGGCTTCTGGCGCATGTTCGCCTCAAAGCCACCGCCTTGAATCATGAAATTGGAAATCACACGGTGGAATATCGTGTTGTCATAGAACCCACCATCCACATAAGCGAGGAAGTTGCTCACGGAAATTGGCGCCTTGTCACCGAACAGTTCGATTTCCACATTGCCTTCCGAGGTTGCCATGATCACAGTCGTTGATTTCGCCACTTCATTCGTCGCCATAGTTGTCTCCTGTTTCTTTCCACATCCCGCCAGCATTAACGCGGCCAGAACACTACACATTAATTTCATTTTCGATTCCTCCACCAACGATCTTTACGTTATTAAACCACCCGCCATTGGTCAATAGCGGGAAACCGGTCATCGCCATTCGTGCCGGGGGTATTTCCGCTGGAGTTCCTTCTTCACCTTAGGATACCCCTCACGCCAGAAGGTCGTCAGATCAGATGTCACCTGCACAGGCCGGTGGTTCGGGGCGAGCACCTGGATCGTCAGAACCTGCCGCCCCATCGCGATTTTCAAACTGTCCTGTACCCCGTACAGGTCCTGGATCCGTGCCGCCACAGTCGGGGGATTGCTTTCCGAATACAGGATCTTCGCCTTGCGTCCGCCGGGCAGTTCCAGCCGTTCGGGCATGTATTTGTCGAGCAGCGACTGCCTGCGCCCGTCCAACCAGGCCTTGACCACCGGAAAGACCTGACGTTCCTTGACCTCGCGGACACTGAAGGCCCCATGACAAATCTCCTCCAGCATCAACCGCCGATCCTCGTCGCCGATGCCGGGGAAATCGAGATCAGGACACCACTTCCGCAACAGGTTTACCCTGAGAATCCACTGCTCCACCTCGTCGGTCCAATATTTCAGCGTGCAACGTCCCGCCTGGATCTCATCCGCCAGCAGCCGAGCCGCTTCGGATTCCGACGGGTTCCCACCGCGCTTCACTTCCAGAACAAGATCGTGGTAGTACCGGCCGCGCTCGGCGATCACCCGCCGCGAATCATCGAACCGAACCCGTTCCTCTTCCCTGACCGCGCCGGGGAACAAATCCGCCAGCCACTCCGGTTCCACCGCGGTCACCAGCGAAAGCAACACATCCATACCGCCTTTCGCCCCGCCAGCCTCCACCTCACGAACCTCCGCCGCCACTACGAACGGACTTTTCCTGGCCACACTCGCGCGCTCCAGCACACCGCGCCGGCCATGGACGATCTCGCACCGCAGGGTGCCCCCATCCAGCCGCCGGGCGACCTGGTCGGCAAACCCCGCGAGCACACACCGTCTCACCTCATCGTCGGCCATGATCTCCGGCTCCAATACCAGGCGCTGCCCCGCCGCAATTCGACAGAACATGTCGTAAAGCCGTCCCGCCTGGCGGGCGACTCCGGCATGGATGCCCACCCCGCGGCAGAAATCAACGTTGAAGTCGTGGCTCTCCGCCTCTTTCCACGCCTTCATCAGCAGAAAGAAATCCGACAGGCATTCGTCACCGAGATGACGGTCCCGAAGTTCCTCCTGCCGGGAATCCGCCCGCCGGACGAGCAGACCGCGTTCCTGGGTCATCGCCGCGATCAGGGCCACACTCCGGACCCGGCCCGCACCTGCGGCCGCCAGCATCATGCGGGCATAGCGGGGATGCAGGGGAAACGCCAGCATCCGCCGGCCGGTCTCCGTGATCCCGCCGGTCTGCTCATCGGCCGCGCCCAAGTCCCGGAGCAGCGTCTCCGCCCTTGTCAGCGCCCGCTCTTCCGGCGCCTCGAACCACGGAAAGGTCCTGGCATCCGCGCAACCCGACGCCTTCAACATCAGCAGCGTTTCGGCAAGATCCACCCGCCGGATTTCCGCCAGTTCGCGGGGTGGCCGCTCATTCTGTTCACGTTCGGTCCACAGCCTGAGACAAACCCCAGGCGCCATGCGACCGGCGCGGCCGGCACGCTGGTCAGTGGACGCCCGGCTGACTTTTTCGATCCACAGCGTGTCAATTCCCCGGTAGGGATCAAACCGGGCGACACGGGCCAGTCCGCTATCCACCACCAACCGCACCCCCTCGATTGTCAACGACGTCTCGGCGACATTGGTGGAGACAATGATTTTCCGGCGAGCACCGGGCTCGACGGCGGCATCCTGGTCACGAGGCGACAATTCGCCGTGCAGCGGCATGATGGCGAAGCCGCGAGTTTCGGGCCGCTGGCCGAGCGCCTGAATGGTGCGGTTGATCTCATAGGATCCCGGCATGAAGACCAGCACATCGCCCTGCGGTTCCCGTTCCACCAGTCGGGCGGTCTCCGCCGCAGCCGTCTCCCACACCGGGATCCGGCTGTTGTCCACCACCCGGTCCAGATACTCCATCCGCACCGGATACAGTCGTCCTTCCGACCGCAACACCGTACAGGGATTCAGATAGGTTTCGACCGAGGCGCTATCCAGGGTGGCCGACATGACGATCAGCAGGAGATCGGGGCGGACGGTCTTCTGGAGTTGGAATGCCCGGGCCAGGGTGATATCCCCGAACAGATGCCGCTCGTGGAATTCATCGAACAGGATCGCCCCGGCATCCTTGAGTTCGGGGTCACTGATTAGTCGGCGGAGCAGGATTCCCTCGGTGACAAACACAATACGGGTGTCGTCCCCGGTATGGTCTTCAAACCGGATCTGATAACCGACTTCCCCCCCGATGGCCGAGCCCCGTTCTTTCGCGACCCGTGAGGCCAGCAAGCGCGCGGCCAGCCTACGGGGCTGCAGGACAATCACTTGTTTACCGGCGGGGATCAGGCCCCTATCCACCAGCATCTGCGGCACTTGGGTCGACTTCCCCGACCCTGTCGGCGCCTGGATCACCAGTCGGCGGTTCACCCCCGCCGCCCGCACCAGCGCAGGCTCGATTTCGTAGATGGGCAGTTTTTCTCGATTCATTCTCAATGATGATATTCTATAGAAAATCCGGACGCCCGCGGCCTGAAACGTCGGGGAACAACGACAGATGGCCGGAGTAATCTCCCCGAAGCACTCCAGATTTCAGGCATAACCATGTATTCCGTCGGATAAGAATAGCCGGTTCCGAAAAAGGTTCCGGAGGGATAGGATACCGTTACCGTTTTGGTATCCTGGTTGGGCACTATCTGCTGCTGCGTTACGGCGGGAACGGGATCGAATATCGTGTCATCCTGCTCCGGAACCGGGACGGCCTTCTTCTCCGTGCGGCTCCGGGCACGGGACTCCCATAACCCCGCAAGTTTATCGGTTTCCGCCTCCGTGATCAGGAGAACGGTGTTGGTCATTCCCGGCGTAAAGACCGACACCGCATTGCTGGCTACGGGGCCGATCTGTATCGGCGCATCACCCGCCACCACGGTGTCCCCTTCCTTCACATACCACCAATTCCCGTCAGTCATATTGACCAGATAAGCCATCCACCCCGGTTGGGACAGGCGTTTCCCGAGTTCCAACACAACCGGCGGCCCATTTGTTCCCCGGAGCGTAACGCTCCCCGACTTCAGTTCCTGCTCCATTTTGATGGTGGGATTAAGAACTTTCTTTATGACGGACTTGAAGTCACCCACGCCATATTCCCCCAGCCGCTCCCCGGGATGGATAAACAGGGTGCGCCCACTGCGGTGATTGAATGACAGCACGGGGTTTGTGGCGGATGAGGACATAATCGCCGTGAAAACATAATCAAAATAGGCCGGCTCGATGGCATACACGCGGATCGTGTCCAGCGAACCCGCCGTGCCGGCCCCGGGGGAAACCCACAACACAAAAAGCAAAGCCCAAAACCCGGCCATCCTTGAGGGCCTGTCCTGGAACCGCTTGCAGAGAGCCATATTCACCCAGCGCCACCCCTTACGGGTCGATATTCTCCAACGTCAAAGTCGCCGGGTTGATCCGCCGGTAATAACAGTTGCGCGGTTGGCTTTGCCGGTTCTTGGTGTGGCAGATGCCGCCCCGGCGGGGACGAACGGTATAAACCAGCGAATTCTGTTCGCAATTCACAAACGCCCCCACCAATTCGTAAGTTTCACCCGAGGTCTTCCCCTTTTCCCACAACTCATTGCGGGAGGTGCTCCACAGCACCACCGTGCGGGATTCGAGGGTCTTCTTCATCGCGATTTCATTCGTATAGGCCACCAGGATGACCTCCTTTGTATCGGCATTCTGGATTGCCACCGGAATCACATCGGGGCACACCTTCGCCACTTTGGCGATCTTGGCGAAATCAAGCGTAAGGTTCAGTCCTTCTTCCAGTTCTTTCATGAGTTCAACTCTCCTAACATTGAGGATTTGAAAGGTACATGATTTCCCGTCCGGCGCAAGCTTTTCACTCACTGCGAATCCCACCTGCGAATCCGAATTGCCAACGCCCTCCCGAATGATATAGTTTCACCCATTCTTATGACTAAGAGCACACATTCACACTTCGGGATGGCAACAGGCCTTGTCATCGCCATCCTTCTGACCGGTTGCGGACGCAACCCGGTCACCTCCGCCATCCGGGCCATTGAAAACGGGGATCTGAAGAAAGCGGAGGCCCTGCTGGACCAGACTCTTCTCGAGGATTCCTCAGACGTGTCGGCCCTGGGGAATCTGGCTATCATCCGCTTCAAAAACGGGCAATTCAACGAGGCCATGGATGGATTCGCCAAGGTTGCCGACCTTGTTCCGGGAGACCCCCGTCCCCTCGAATACATCGCGGCCATCCTGATGGAAGAAGCCCGATGGAAGGAAGCCACGGACATGCTGGCCGAGGCGGCGCGCCGGGATCCGGGTTCCTCAAGCATTCTGACTGCCCTCGCCGTCATTGAAGCCAATAACGGCAACGCACCCACCGCCCGGGCCCGCTTGGTCCAGGTCTTGAACAGGGACCCTGTTTATGCCCCCGCCCTGTTCAACATCGCGGTGATCGAGCGGGATTGGCTGAAAGTTCCCTCCCGTGGCAGGCGGTATTTCCAGCGTTATATCGCCGCCACACGAAATGATCCGCACCTCCTGATTGCCCGGGCCGCCCTGGCCGACAAGTCAGCCCTTTCGAAACAAACAACGACCTCCCCCGCCCCGGCGGCTAAGCCGGTTCGGGACACATCACGGGGGCCGCGTTAAGCAACAAATCATGACGGGCCACGACGCCCGGGGAACAAACTATGACAGAGACATTGGGAACCAACGGCGCGGATATAGCCGCCATCATTGTCGTCCTCATTGGAATGATCATCGGATACCGCCAGGGCCTGTCCGGGCTGGTGATCTTCATGCTCACCGGCGCGGCGATCTGGGTATTGCAGGATAAGTTCTACAATCCCTGCCGGATATGGCTGGAATCCCTCTCCGTGGCTCCGGACAACGCCGCCATCGTGACGAGGATCATCCTGTTCGTCATTCCCATCCTCGCGGGCGTGTTCGTGTATCTCCTGCTCAGCAAGTTCCTGGAAAGCACGATCGTGGCTATCGTGGACCACATCGGGGGCGCATTGACAGGAGGACTTGCCGCCACCTGCATCGTGCTGGTGGCCTTCATCGTCATCAACCAGCTCCCTGGGGAGATGAAGCCTGAGTGTGTCGGCAAAAGCTCTTGGATCGGACGGCTTGTGATAGAGAAAAAGAGCCCCGTGATCCAGCAGCTCGTCGCCCACGTCGAACGGGGTGAATCCACGATTATGAATGTGTGCAAGCCATGCCCCGTTACGAAAAACTAGCGTGACGCAACATGGCCGGCATCATCTCTAAAAGCGTCCTCGAAGACATCCGTTTCCGGTGCGACATTGTGGACGTCATTGACGCCTACATCACACTCCCGAGGAAAGCGACGGTCGTTAAGGCGCTTTGCCCCTTCCATAAGGAAAAATCGCCGTCCTTCACCGTCAATCGGCAACGGCAGATTTTCCATTGCTTCGGGTGCGGCGTCGGCGGGGATGTCTTCAAATTCGTGATGCTGTACGAGCATGCCGACTTCCCCACCGCAGTCAAAATCCTGGCCGAAAAAGCGGGAATCCAGCTCGAATTCGAAAAAGGGTCCCAGCCCTCAGGTGATAAGGAACTCCTGCTGGCCATCCACGAAGAGATTGCCGCCGCGTATCACAAGCAACTCATGCAGGATCCGGAGGCGCAACCCGCCCGCGATTACCTGAAAAAGCGGCAACTCACGCGGGAAATCGCCGAGGACTTCATGATCGGCTATGCACCCGACCGCTGGGATTTCACCCTCGAATGGGCCCGAAAGAAGAACTACCCCGTCGCCAAACTCGACCTCGCCGGCCTGGTTGTGAAGCGTGCCGAGGAAGGCGGCCCCAGCGCCTACTATGACCGGTTCCGGGGCCGGGTGATGTTCCCGATCCGCAACGAGCAGGGCCGGATTGTCGCGTTCAGCGGGAGAACGTTGCTTCAGGATCCCAAAGCCGCCAAGTACGTCAACAGTCCGGAGACGCCGCTTTTCCGGAAAAGCCATATCCTCTATGCCCTCGACCGCGCCCGTCGTAACATTGTTGAAACCCGCGAGGCCATTGTCTGCGAAGGGCAAATTGACGTCATCCGGTGCCATCAGGCCGGTTTCAAGACCGCCGTGGCGGCCCAGGGTACCGCATTCACAGAGGACCACGCCCGCATGCTGAAGCGGTACGCGGACGGGGTTGTTTTGGTGTTCGACTCCGACAACGCCGGGCGCAATGCCGCGCTCAAGGCGTCCATCATCTTCATGAAGGCCGGACTGGCCGTCCGGGTGGCTTCGCTCCCCCAGGGCGAGGATCCTGATTCACTGATCCTCAAGCAGGGCGCGGAGGCCTTCGCCGAAGCGCTCGCCAAGGCCGTACCCTCCATTGATTTCCAACTGAACCTTCTCATGGCGCAGGAGAATATCCGCACTGAAATGGGAATGATGAAAGTGAGTCGGGAGGTATTGGCCACCATCAGCCAGAGCCCCAATGCCGTGCAACGCGATGTCCTGATCCAGACCGTTGCCCGCCGATTGGGCGTCGCCGCGGCTGCGCTCCAGGCCGAACTGCGACCGCTTTTGAAG
>Ga0118677_10010031_pt1 | contig 14614 bp, 15 predicted proteins | sample AliMusrvi5mmetaG_FD_86154 | JGI IMG/M metagenome (GOLD analysis project Ga0118677, IMG submission 86154) | reverse complement strand
CGATGAAAAGGCAGGCCTATGGATTTCGGGACATAGAATACTTTAAACTAAGGTTATACCACCTTCACGAACAGAGGTACGCATTTGTCGGATGAACCATTTTCTTTAAGGGGAGATTTTTTTTGTCGATGATACATATGTCATTGAAGTGGGGGGGTAAAGGGAAAACAGGTAACTGAATTCAAGGGGAAGAAAATGCCTATTTGCCCGTTGATGATACTAAAACAGGATTTGGGAGAAAAATTCCTCTCTATCTTTTTGGTCTTTTGTATTAGAGCTTGTAAGTGATGTTTAACCTACTCTTTACTTTTAATCTCATCAATATCGTTAATGACTTTCTGTTTGTGAGCATCCGTCGGAGAGCTAAGGTATTCATTTAGGTCTTTAGATAGAGTGTCTTTCATAGCCGCAAGCTGAGTGTTGAACATCCCATTGGCAGATTCTTGCATGGTTTTTAAAGACTCCTGCATCACTTTAACATACTGAGTTTTTTGCGCGTCAAAGGTTGATCCTTGCATCCCTTGAAAGCTTTTCTCAAAGAGATCTACACTTTGCTTGAAATCTGTTTGGTAGGTAGGTTTGTCTGGTTGGCAAGGTCCTGATATTCCCATCTGATTTCTCTCTTGTAAATAAAATTTGCATGTATATTCTTGTATATATTAAGTGAAAATTTAAAAGGCAAGTACCATGAAAACTTTTTCTGCATTTTTTTGTTCTCTCTACTGCGTTGCAAGCGCAAGCGCTGCAACAACTGCTCCAAAGCAACCAATTGAATCACCTCAGCAAATTCAAATGGAGCTACAAGGGGCTCAGCACGATTTTGAAATAGCTCAGAAGATGTTTATCCCTTGGTATACAGGTCCATTAATCACAGGATCAGCGCATAACGTACCACAAGGGCATGCAAACATTCAGCCCTACCTTTTTTTAACAGTGAATCATGGTCACTATACTAATAATAGAAAGTCCGTCAATACACCAAATACGTATATTGTAAATCCACTTCTGATCGTCCAGGCAGGGATTTTGCCATGGCTTGACGTTACAGCTTCGCCGCAAGGTTTTTTTAAATGGGAAAAGGGTCACAATGGACAGGGCTTTGGAGATCTACCCTTGCAATTTGGCTTCCAAATAAAAAAAGAGACTCCCTATATTCCGAGTATTCGATTCATCTTGGGAGAAATATTTCCAACAGGAAGTTATAAACAGCTAAATTCAAGTAAACTCGGTCTTGATGCTTCAGGAGGCGGGGTATATGCAACCTCTTTGGGGCTCAATATTAGTAAGGTATTTTGGTGGTCAAAACTCCATCCGATAGCCGTGCGCTCAGCTACAAGCTATACGATCTCCAATGGTAAGGCATCAGTTAGAGACTTTAATGCATATGGCGGAGGAGAGGGGACAAATGGTAGGGTCGCTGTCGGCAATACCGTAAGTACCGATCTTGGTGTTGAGGTGAGCCTTACTCAGAAGTGGGTATTTGCTACAGACTTTGTGTATACTTATTCCAGCAAGGATGTTTTTACAGGCGATGAAGGAGTTCTTGTAAATGGAGTCGCTCCTGTGACGGGAGGTCCTTCTTCTGATCAGTTCTCTATTTCTCCGGCTATCGAATATAATGTAACGGATACTGGGGGATTTATTGGAGGTGTGTGGTTTTCTGTAACGGGTAGAAACAGCGCGAATTTTGCTTCTATAGTTCTTTCGTACACCCAATTCTTCTAATCTTTCTTTCAAAGCAGGGGGCCTTTTTCAAGGCTCTCTCGTATTTTAAAAAATGCTTTTAAATTAAAGCTCTTTTTTGCTTGCCTCTTTTATAGGGGAAAGTTACAAATAAAGGCTAAAACTATACAAGTACTGGAGAGTTATGGATCCTGATCTAAAAAAGCAGCTAGGAAAAATTGCAAATGTCGTAAGAGAGCTTTCTATGGAAGCGGTGCAGAAAGCCAATTCGGGACACCCAGGACTTCCCATGGGATGTGCTGAATTCGGTGCTTATCTCTATGGTGTTCTGCTAAGACACAATCCTAAAAATCCGAAATGGCTTAATAGAGATAGATTTATCCTTTCGGCGGGTCACGGATCTATGCTTCTGTATTCCTTGCTACATCTATCTGGCTTCCACCTTTCTATGGATGACATTAAGGCCTTTCGTCAGAGTCATTCTAAAACTCCAGGCCACCCAGAATTCCATATGACAGACGGCGTGGAAGCTACAACGGGTCCTTTAGGACAGGGTGTTGGAAATGCGGTAGGCCAAGCTCTTGGCCTTAAGATTCTCGCGGCAAAATTTAATAAAGAAAATTATCCTCTATTTACCAGTAAAGTATATTGCCTTGCAGGTGACGGCTGTATGATGGAAGGGGTGTCTTCTGAGGCGTCGGCGCTCGCTGGCCACCTAAAGCTCGATAACCTGGTTTTAATTTATGACGCAAACCATGTAACACTCGATGGTTTTTTAAAGGATTCAGGGTCTGAAAATACGAGAATGCGCTACGAAGCTTACGGCTGGGACGTATATGAGCTTGATGGTTACGACTTTGATGCTATGGAGAAAACCTTTAATACCATCCGAGATACGCAGAAAAAACCAACTCTTGTTATTATGACGACAGTCATCGGTAAGGGCGCTGCAACAAAATCAGGGACTCATAAAGTGCATGGATCTCCACTTGGTGCTGAAGAGGTCGAAGCTACGAAAAAGGCATTAGGTCTACCTGAAGAAGACTTCTACGTTCCACCAGCAGTATATTCTTATTTTGAGCAAAGGCTTGCTAAAGACGCAAGTCTTGAAAAAAAATGGAAAGAAACCTTCCGAGCATGGTCAGAAACTTATCCAGAAGAATACAAAATATTTATGCAGATGGTAGAAAGACGCCTTCCTGAAAATATCGAAGAGATTTTACGGAAAGTGGAAATGAAAAACCCTCTAGCTACTAGAAATTCTTCCTATAATGTTGTGAATGTGCTCGGTGATATCCTCCCTCAGCTGTACGGCGGATCTGCCGATCTTTCCTCTTCCGATATGACGATGATGAAACAATTCGCCTCAATTGCCCCCGGCGATTTCAAAGGAAGAAACATCAAGTTTGGTATCAGAGAGTTTGGTATGGCAACAGCTGCCACGGGGCTTTCTCAAACCCATATGTTTGTTCCTTACATAGGAACATTTTTGACTTTTTCAGACTATATGCGAAACGCCATAAGACTTGCGGCTCTTTCTAAGGTTCAAGTGATTTATCAATTCACGCATGACTCTATTTTCTTAGGGGAAGATGGGCCGACTCACCAGCCGGTAGAACATCTAGCGGCTTTAAGAGCGATGCCTCAGCTCCAAGTAATCCGCCCAGCGGATAACTGGGAAGTCAAGATGGCATGGCTTGCAGCTCTTCGATATAGGGGGCCTACTGCAATTATCCTTTCAAGGCAAGCCCTTCCAGAGCTTGAGTCGGCAAACGTTCCTTATGAGCAAGGGATGGGAAAAGGGGCATATCTTGTTAAAAAAGAAACGAGGAAGCCTGATTTCACCTTCTTTGCCACAGGCTCTGAAGTGTCTCTAGCCCTCGATGTAGCGTCAGCTCTTGAAAAAATTGGCAAGTCAGTACGCGTTGTTTCTATGCCTTGCTGGGAAATCTTTGAAGCCCAATCGGATGAATATAAACACTCGATTGTTGGAGGAGATTTAGGTCAGAGAGTAAGCATTGAAGCGGCGGTAAGCTTTGGTTGGGCTAAGTGGATAGGTCTTGAAGGGATAGCTATCAGTATAGATACCTTTGGCGAGTCAGCGCCACAAAGTGACCTCGCTGCTGAATTTGGTTTTACAGTAGACTCTATTATGAGTAGGCTCCTTTGAAAAGAGACCTGTTACTAAGAGCCTTGAATCTTGAAACAGTAGAAAGACCCCCTGTCTGGCTTATGCGCCAGGCAGGGCGTTATATGCCGGAGTACAGAGCGCTTCGTACAAAGCACTCTCTTTGGCAGCTTTTTCATGAGCCAGAGCTTGCGGCAGAAGTTACCTTTCTTCCAATAACTTTACTCAATGTCGATGCAGCGATCCTTTTTTCTGATATTTTAGTTCTCGCCGAAGTCTTTGATAAAAAAATTGTTTTTCCTGAGGTGGGAGGTCCCTTTGTTTCCCCCTTTGTAGAAACTCTAGCAGACATAGAATCTCTTATTGCAAGACCCGTCGAAGAGGTTCTGTCTTATGTAAAAAAGACTCTCCAGATCGTAAAACCGGGCTTAAAAGTTCCTTTATTTGGTTTTTGTGCAGGTCCTTTTACCCTTGCAACCTACATGATCGAGGGAGCTGGAAAAAATGGATTTGCTAAAACTAAACAGTTTATGGAAAATCATCCAGAGCATTTTCATTTGCTTCTTTCTAAGATAGCAGATGCCTCTTTAGAGTACCTTAGGATGCAGGTAAAAGCTGGGGCTGATGCACTTCAGCTTTTTGACTCTTGGGCAAGTGTGCTAAGTCAGGAACAGTTTCGCAGCTATTGCCTTCCCTTTTGGAAACGTATTATTGATGGCCTTCAGGATCTAAATGTTCCCATTATCGTTTTTTGTAGAGACTCCCATAAATTTGCTCCCCTTATTGCAACAATTTCCCCTCAGTGCATCAGTATCGATGAAAAAGGGGACATGCTAGCCATTAGAAAACAGCTAGGTCAGCACATTGCTCTTCAAGGTAATCTTTCTGCTGAATTTCTCCGAGATGCAAGCCCTGTGATGGTTGCTCTAGCGACCCAAAAACTCCTTCACTCTATGCAGGGAGAAAAGGGCTTTATCATGAATCTTGGTCATGGAGTCTTGCCGCTCACACCTGTAGAAAATGTGCAGGCTTTTGTGCAGACAGTCAAAAATTTCCCCCGTATCTAAGATCTTTATCATCTATTTTTTCATTTTTCATGAAATGGATTTATAATTAATCTGTCTTTGTTTAAATAAAAGTTATAATTAATTAAACAAAGAGAAGGTGTATTTTGTATCGCAACTGTGAAATCATTGGTGTTGCATCAGGATGGGGTGCTCAGCAGCGCGGCTGCGAAGATGGGGCAGAATCTCTTTATAAGAAAGTCGCCTTAAAAAGCTGTAGGGTAGAGCAACGGTATCTTTGGGAAATACTCTATCCCCTTTTCCAAGACAAACATAAAAAAATAGAATTGGAGCAGGTCCTGCCCTTGATTATTGAAGTAAATGGCCATATAAGCCACGCAGTATCTGATGCGATTAAACGAGGCTATTTTCCGATTGTTATAGGGGGAGATCATTCGATTGCTGTTGGTACGTGGAATGGGGTAAAGGAATCTATGGGCCAGGGAAAAAAAATGGGACTTATCTGGGTTGATGCCCATATGGATTCACATGTTCCTGGTACGAGTCCTTCTGGTGCGTGGCATGGTATGCCGCTTGCAGCCCTTTTGGGCTGTGGTGATCCTTCTTTTTGTCAGGGCAATACTAAGCATCCAACTCTTCTTCCGGAAAATGTATGCCTTGTTGGTGTACGCTCCTTTGAAAGTGGTGAAGAAGAGCTTTTAAAGCGTATGAAGGTAAAAGTTTTTCATATGGATGAGGTGAAAAAAAGGGGCTTTCAAGAGGTGATGGAAGAAGCTATACAAATCGTATCGAAAAATACGGATGGATTTGGAGTAAGTCTTGATATGGATGTTATCGATCCTAAAGAAGCGCCGGGGGTTGGAAGTCCAGAACCCGGAGGTATTGTCAGTTCCGATTTGTTTAAAATGATAGCATTGCTTACTGCCGATCCTAAATTACAAGCTTTTGAAATTGTCGAATATAATCCCTATAAAGATAGGGATGATCGTACTGCCTATATTTGCCTTGAAATACTTGGACGGATAATTGGCCACGGGAAACCAAAAAAATGACAGACCCTCGAGCGCTAGAAGAGCGATACGGAGCTCATAATTACCATCCACTACCAGTAGTTCTTTCTAAAGGGAAAGGAATATGGGTTTATGATATACATGGTAAAAAATACATGGATCTATTGAGCGCTTATTCCGCCATGAGCCATGGACACTGCCACCCACGGCTGATTAAAGTTTTGCAGGACCAATCCCAAAATATATGTGTCACATCGCGCGCTTTCTTCAATGAAGAGCTTGGGCCCCTACTAAAAAAACTTTGCGAGATTTCCCATCTAGATAAAGCCCTTCCAATGAATTCCGGTGCTGAAGCTGTGGAAACGGCGATAAAAGCTGCCAGACGTTGGGGTTACGCTATAAAAAAAATCCCAGAAAATAAAGCAGAGATCATTGTTGCAAAAAACAACTTTCATGGAAGGACAACAGCAATCATTAGCTTTTCTTCCGAGCCAGATTACAAAAAAGGGTTTGGCCCTTTTTTACAAGGATTTGTAGAGGTTCCCTATAGCTGTACAGAATCCCTAGAAAAAGCAATCACTCCCCATACATGCGCGGTTTTAATAGAACCTATGCAAGGGGAGGCGGGTATTATCATACCGCCTCATGGCTACTTAAAAAAAGTGTCAGAGATCTGCAAAAAGAATAATGTATTACTGATTCTCGACGAGATACAGACTGGACTTTGTAGGACAGGCAAGATGTTTGCCTTTGAGCATGAAAACATCGTTCCCGATGCAGTCATCATTGGAAAGGCTCTTGGTGGAGGAATTCTTCCCATATCCGCTTTTGTATCTCGCGCTGAGGTGATGGATTTATTTACTCCAGGAAGTCACGGCTCAACCTTTGGGGGCAATCCCTTAGCATCGGCTGTCGCTTTAGAGGCTCTACATATCATGGAAGAAGACAGGTACGCAGAAAATTCCTTAAAATTAGGGGAGTATTTGCTTTCAGAGCTTAAAAGAAGGAACCTTCCCTTTATCCGCGATATACGCGGAAAAGGTCTCTGGATAGGAGTGGATTTTGATCCAGCAAAAGTTTCAGCTCGGAATGTTTGTGAAAAGCTTATGGAAAAAGGGATTTTAGCTAAAGAGACTCATCAAACAGTGGTAAGGATAGCGCCTCCTCTCATCATAACCAAAGAAGAGGTAGATCTAGCTTTGAGTATTTGGGACGAAGTGATGCTTACTCTTTAATCACAAAAGCTTTTATATGGAAAGTTTCAAGGTAAATTCCTTTCCTATTTGAAAGGAAAGAAATATAAACTGTTTTTTGTAGTCTTAGGAAGGATTACTTCCATCTAAGCTAACTTCTCGAAGACCAAGAAACTTTTTTTCAAAGCTGAGATTGTCTAAAGAACCTACTAACCCAATTGAAAACCTTTGTGTGTACTCCACCCGGCTATCTTTATCCTTGTAAACGGGTGCAATAGGTTTAGTTAAGAACCATCGAATAGTAACCTTAAAGAAAGCATGCGATCCTTTCTCTTTTAATTGCGCTATGATTGCTGCTATTCGCTGGGATGTGATTTGTGCAACCGACTCTGGATCAAAACTAGATATTCGAATAGTAAGGTCGTTATAATCAAAAAATCTTAGCGTTTCGGTTTCAGAACGAGAATAGGGAAGTTTATCAGCTTCAAACAGCTCTTGAGCGAATTCAAATGTCGTTATAGAAGAATGAATTGGTGCATAGTTAAATGTAATTTTAATTTTTTCTAGCGCCATTTCAGATATATTATGACCTCTTTGAGCTGCAGAGGGAGCTATTACGTGGTGCCATTTTCTAATTAAACTGATTACGGAACAATCTTTCGGTAAGGCTCGAGTAGGGTTTACAGAACCAGGAGTTGTTAAGATCGGAGCTGGAAGAGAAGGTGTGCACATAATTCGTCCTTTTTTTTTGAAAGATGGGATCTATTTTTTTTATAAAGTATTAGCAATCTAAAATTACGTGCGATACGTAATTTACTTATAGCCTATCCTGATGCTGGCTCTATTTTAGTCTAGGGTTTCTACAGCTGCAGGATGGTCTTCTAAGGCTGCCACTTGAGGACCTAAAAGAGCTCTTTCGAATCCATCGCCTGTTAGACTTCCCTTTACGGTTCTAGTCATTGTAGTAGTTACTAATTGGGAAGTTCCTTCTCCACGGTCTTGGGTTCCTTCTACAACTAGTTTGCAGGAAAGTTTAGCATATGATCCTTCTGATCTAAGTTGCTGAATGACTTTTTTGATGAGTTCAGCTGTTCGGGCTGCATAGGATTCTTTATTGAAGGCACTATCAGTATAAAATGTCGTTTCTCTAGTATGTCTATATTCTCTATAGCAGACAAGTTTTCCTCCTTCTTCAACAAAGGGGCTCGAAAGGATTTCAACAGAAATTTTGCTGACCTTTAAATCGGTAGCTCCTGGCTGAGTGGTAAGATCACTACGAATATAAGGTACCAATGCTTGAGATGTTGAATTAATAGTAGGTGCACACATAATAATCTCCTTTTTTTAAAGAGATTTTATCAGTTTAAATGTTAATAATTCAAGGTCATATTATTTCTTTCTTTTTTAAGGTTCAGGTTGGTGTAATTATTTTATTTTAAACAGAGTGTTTTGCTGATCTAAGGCTTAAAGAGGAAATCCAAATGGTATACACACTAACTTGACCACGAGGTCTATCTATAGCGCCAATAGCACCATGAGCTCCAGCAAAAGTCTGAAGGGAAGCTCCTCCTATTTATAAAGCAATAAATTCTGCCAGATAGCAGAGGTTACTGCTGAATCGGCTAGAGTCGAGTTTGTTGATTAGCTAAAGACAGTCCTATCCTTACCAAGAGGCCATAGGAGGCATTGAGGATAAAATGGCCTCTGGATTTCCCTCTGACATAAAACCGAATTTCGTCCGTCTGTCATAGAGGAGATTAAATTCTACATACGGAGCTTATCTTTGTAGGGATACCCTTATCCTTATAGATTTTGAACCTATTTTAGCCTACAGCTTCTTTATCTACGGGATGATCTTCTAAGGAAGGCATTTCTGGCCCCCAAAGAGCTAATTCCAATTCATTAGCTTTAGTAAATCCATTTAGAGTTCTAGTGATTGTTTTTGTTATAGATGCTAAACTTCCGTCTTTACGTTTTTCGGTCCCTTCTACAAGTAGTGTGCAGCAGAGTTGAACATATGATCCTTCTTTTTTAAGTCTGCTAAGGATTTCTTTGATTTGTTGCCCTAATTCGGCTGAATATGATTTAGTATTAAAGGCTCGATCAGAATAATAAGTAGTTGTGCTAGTGGTTTTATATTCTTCGAAATAGAGTAGTCTTCCGTGTATTTCCACATATGCTTGAGAAATAATTGTGAGAGAAATTTTTTGGATTTTTACATCTGTTGAATGTGTTAGAGTGCTAAGAGATCTTTCAACAAAAGGTATTAAACCCTTTGATGATGCGCTACTTATAGGTGTACACATGATTCTCTCCTTTAAATTTAATTGTTTTACCAGCTGGCCATCGGTGGCATCGAGCATAAAATGGCCTCTGGATTTCCCCCTGACATAAAACCAAATTTAGTCCCTCTATCATAGAGGAGATTAAATTCTACATAGTGAGCTCGTCTTTCTAGCTGGATTCTTTTTTCTTCCTCCGTAAAGGGGGTATCGACTCGTTTTTGATAGATCGGAAGAATTGCATCTAAAAAGGTGTTGCCTACCTGCTTCCAAAGGGCTAAATCCTTTGCAAAATCTCCTGTATTGTAATGGTCGAAAAAGATTCCTCCGACGCCCCTTTCTTTTTTTCTATGGGGAATATAGAAATATTCTTTGGCATTTCCTGAAAAAGTAGGGTAGATCTCTTTGCCGAAAGGGTCAAGAGACTCTTTAGCAACGGAGTGAAAATGCTTAGTATCTTCTTCGTAGGGAAACCCCATGGGAGTTAAATCATAGCCCCCTCCAAACCAAGTCCTATCTTTCATCTCAATATAGCGGATATTCATGTGAACAGTTGGAAGATGGGGGCTATGCATGTGAGTGATTAGACTTACGCCTGTGGCAAAAAAAGGGCCACTTCCATCTTGCATAGGGAAGTTAGCTCCAGAAACACCCGACCAGTTAACAGCTGCTTTTTCAAAGACATCACCTCTAATGACGGAGATCTGTCCACCACCGCCTGTGTGATGATCCCAGACTGTTCTTTGGAACCGGCTCTTTGGTTCCAGTGTCTCGAACCCTTGAATGATCTTATCTCTAAGAGATTGCAAAAAAGAAACTATTTCTTGTCGGGTATCCACTAGTTTGCCTATGCTGATATATTCAATACTCAAAGAAAGTGTAAGACTGATGGAGAAAAAAAACATCTTAATTTTAGGGGCGGGGATTTCAGGTCTTTCTGCGGCATATTATCTTAAGAAGAAGGATCCCTCTTGCCATGTTACTATCTTAGAAAAACAACAAAGAGCTGGTGGATGGATTAAGTCCTCGGATCTTAACGGATTTTTTTTTGAGATGGGTCCCCGAATTTTCAAAGTGTCGAAAAGTCAGGATCTACTCCAGCTTATCGAAGAGGTAGGACTTTCCAAGGAGATTATTTTAGCCTCTGGCGCTAAAGACAGACACATCCTATGGAATGGTAAACTGGAAAAATTACCGCAAAGTGCTATCTCTTTCCTCTTGTCTCCGTTAACACGCAATTTGGTTTTTCCGATTCTTACCGAATGGAAAAAAAAGCCTCTTTCAATTAGTGATGAATCTATCCGCGAATTCATTTTAAGAAGATTTGGAAAAGACGTTTTAGATCGCCTGATAGATCCCTTGACACAAGGGATCTATGCAGCAGATCCTTCTGAGCTTTCTATTAGGTCCTGCTTTGGGGCGCTTAAAAATTACGAAGATAAGTATGGAAGTGTTACTAGAGGTGTTTGGAATGAGGTAATCAAAAAAAAGAAAGACCCGAATGTAGTATTGCCAAAGAGCTCCCTTTTCACTCTTAACGGAGGCGTTGAAAGGCTTATCATCACACTCCAAAAGCAAAGCAGCTGCGCCATAGAGTACGGTCAAGAAGTGGAATCGCTTGCCCGTAATAATGGAAAATTCACTGTGAAGACGCAAGACAAAGAATGGATCGCAGATAGTGTTTTCATAGCGCTTCCAGTAAGTCAGGTTCCAAAAATTTTAACACATCTGCTACCAGACATTGCCAGGGAGGTTTCTGAGGTCCCTAGTGCCTGTATCACGAGTGTACTCGTCGGGTTTAAAAAAGATGTTCTTGCCCTAAAGGGATTTGGATATCTTGTTCCTACAGGAGAAAATTTACCGATTTTAGGAGCGGTTTTTGATTCGAAAAGTTTTACGGAAAAACAGGAAACCCGAATCACAATCATGCTAAAAGGATCCGGATATACTCCAGAGGAAATCGAAACTCAAGTATCCCTTTCACTAGAAAATCACCTCAAAATTTCAAGCAGTCCAGATCTTCTTCATGTGCATGTTTCTGAAAATGCTGTTCCCAAATTTCTGGTAGGCCATAAAGAGAAAATGGCTTTTATAGATAGAGATGTAAAAAGAGACTATCCCGGCTTATATTTACTCGGGAATTACCTGCAGGGAGTATCTGTTAGCGACTGTATTAAACGCTCTAGAAATCAGGTAGAGGAGTGGTCTTGTTGAGTGTAAAAATCTCTGGTACATTAGACTGCTTCCTATGATTTTGCATTCTGCCACCTATTATGCATAATTGAGTCGCAAAATTGTAGGGCATGTTGCAGAAAATCTCGATTTACATGTAAATGCTTGTATTTCAGTATTTTACGTTTGATTCGTGCAAATTCAAGATTTTATCTTGAATTTGCACGGCTCGATTGTGTACAATAGGGGAAAAGGTAGGCACGTATGTATTTTCATCGAATGCTAGAAAAACCATTACAAGAGGCTCTTTCCTCCTTCCCTGTTGTTTTGATCACAGGTCCAAGACAGGCGGGCAAATCAACTTTGCTCCAGCACTCTCTAAAAGGTTATCGTTACGTAACTTTTGATGATATATTGATAAGGGGACTAGCTGAGTCTGATCCGGCTCTGTTTTTAAAGACCTATCCAGCCCCGCTTATCATAGATGAAATACAGTATGTTCCTCGGTTACTTTCCTATATCAAGATGGAAGTTGATGCGCACAGAAGAACGTATGGTCAATATGTACTTACGGGATCGCAAGTGTTTTCTCTAATGAAAGGAGTATCTGAATCCTTAGCTGGAAGAGTCGCTATATTTCAACTCTATCCCTTAAGTTGGAGTGAAATTCCTAACGCTGATTTGTACAATGAAATCTCTATGACACGGCAGATGCTGCAAGGTTTCTACCCAGAATTTCAGGTACAACCAGATCTTAGTAATAAGCTATGGCATAGTTCCTATCTGTCAACTTATCTAGAAAGAGACCTCCGTAGCATGAGGAGTATCCATGATCTGGGTCAATTCCAACGGTTTCTTGTTTTGCTAGCAGCAAGAGCTGGGCAAATTCTTAACCTAAATGAGATTGGAAAGGAGTGTGGTATTTCTCAGACGACAGCGAAAGATTGGCTTACACTCCTACAAGCTACTTCGATTATCTACATTCTAGAGCCCTATGCAAAAAATCTTACAAAAAGGGTTGTAAAATCCCCTAAGCTATTTTTTGTAGATACCGGGCTTCTTTGTTATCTTTTGAGAGTAGAAACTGTCGAGCAGCTCATCCACTCTCCTTTTGGAGGCCACGTTTTTGAAAACATGGTCGTTATGGAAAAGGTCAAACAATATGCGGAAACAGGGGAAAGAGCCCCTTGTTATTTCTATCGAACGAGCCGTGGTCAAGAGGTCGACCTTATTGTTGATCATGGCACCTATTTTGATGCTTATGAAATTAAGTTTTCTGCCTCACCAAACTCTGACATGGTGAAATGGTTAAAGATCTTTAAAGAAGAATTCCCAGTTAAAAAAGCCTTTCTTCTAAATCTTCGAAAAGACGAGCTCCCGCTATCTAATGGGATAGTAGCTCATCACTGGAGTCAGTCTTGAACACTATGGCCCCTTAAGCGAGCAGGTGCAAATGTTAAAAGCCAAGAGTCATAGATAGAAAGCCCCCTCTCATAATCAGGCTTGTTTTGTCGTTGAAGAAGTCAAAACTATTTTGGCTTAGCTGGTTTTGGTCATAATACTTATGCCACTCCCAGCCTGTCTGCACGCTAAATACAAGAGCTTTATAGAGGAATTCTGTTTGCCAGTTGATGGCAAGTTTTGTATCTAGGCTATATCTTACTCTTGTCATGGTTCTAGTTTTATAGAAAAGTGTTTCTCTTAAGTATTCTTCTTTTTGTTTTACAAAGAATGAGCCAAGAAGGGCTGATCCTCCGATGTCTCCTAGGAGGTTAAATCCTCCTCCGAGCATAACATTTGGAGAAAATCCAATAGCTGGACCGACTCCAAAGAAGTTATTCTTCATTTTAACAGTATCTATTCCTTCACTGAAAAATCCCCCTCCATATTCGACGGTGATTCTTTGATCAAGGAAAGCGGTTCTAATAGCGCCAAGAGCCTTTATAATAAGACGTTTTCCAAACTCCCAGGAAATGATACTGCCGATATCTACGATCTGTGTATCAAGGCTCCACTGCAAATGAGCGCTTGTTACATAGTCTGTATTTGTGATGCCGCTTCCGAGGGACCATACAGGGAAAAAACCTTCAGTAGCATTTGTCGATGAGGTTCCGGCGGCTGTATTTACAATATGGGTCCAATTGCCAAAGAAAAACCAGTCTTTCGGTTGAAAGCCCGCTTCAATTTTAACCCCGCAGTTCCATGCAAAATGAGGCTGCAGCACAGAGCTTGTAGTGTAGTTAGTTGAAGGAGTTGCGGATTGGGCTTTATTTGCATAATCAAGCCGGTTTTCTTTGGCCTGAAGGCAGAGGAGATCTCCCGAAAGCCAGACGTGCGGGAGCGACGGCATCGCTTCTTTTTTAGCTGTAGGCTGACCGATGTCGCCAGCTACGAGGCAGCTTGTGAAGGTAAGAGATAAAGCTATACAAGTTTTTAATGACATGAGCCTAAGTGTTGTTAGGGCTCTGTATAAAAGCAAGAGTTTACTTGAAAAATAGGAGTAAATAGAAGAAATCCGGGAAGAAAATCTCGGCTTTCATGACTTGGAATTAGATTTTTCCGAGTAAAAGCAGGACTACGATGATAATCAGCACAAAACCGATAACGCCTGTTGGAGCGTAGCCCCAGTTGCGGTTATAGTTCCATCTTGGCATAGCGCCAATTAATAATAAAATCAAGAGTACGATTAATACAGTACCGAGCATTGGAATCTCCTAGGTTATTCGATGAAGAACTCCATAGCCCCTCATGTTAATTCTAAGCTATGTCCTACTTTTCATTCCCTGTATATAGCAATAGTCTCTACATTAAATATAAATATATGCAAGGGTGGGTTTAACCCATTAAGGAGGGTTTATGAGTCTGAATCGTATAATAGGTCTTTTTTTAGTAGTTGTAGGGATTGTTTTTTTGGTAATTGGGATCAGCGCTACTCAGGCAGTAACTGATACAGTGGTAGAAGAGTTTACAGGACGTTATACCGATAAGACTATGATCTATTTGATTGTAGGATCTCTTATGGTTCTATCAGGTGGGATCTTAGGTTTTCGTCGTGTCAAATAAGAAATCATGCAAGTCTATTCTGCATTCGTAAGAAGCAGATCTACTTTAAGCTGAATAC